>Ga0302326_10015644_pt1 | contig 15944 bp, 14 predicted proteins | sample Palsa_T0_3_FD_202264 | JGI IMG/M metagenome (GOLD analysis project Ga0302326, IMG submission 202264) | Peat permafrost microbial communities from Stordalen Mire near Abisko, Sweden - Palsa_T0_3 | ecosystem: Environmental > Terrestrial > Soil > Palsa > Peat permafrost | place: Sweden: Abisko... | reverse complement strand
AATATGGTGCTCTGGCGCGGCTTGGCGCGTTTGACGGATATTCACCTCGGCTTCACACTGGGAGCGAAAATTGTGGGTAATTGAAAGGTTCTCGCAACGGACACCCAGATGAGGAAACTCAACGAAAAAGAAAACCCACCGCGATGGGTGGGTTTCTTTGCTGACGAGTTCCCTCAATGGATCGCGTAGCGCCGAAAGCATCTTTTGTGCCGATGCTTTGCGGCGCGACGAGCTTTATCGCTGATGTTCCGGGATTCGAATGTTCAGGCGGACGATTCTGCGGTTCAGACGCTGGATGTTGATACCCAGGAGCCGTGCCGCCGCCGCCTTGTTGAAATTCATCTTCTTGAGCGCCTTGGCGATGGTGCAGCGCTCGATGTCCTGCAGGCTGAGATCTTCCGGTGCATCCATCCCGCCGGCGGCCTGAAGCCGCGGGGGAAGGTCGGCAATCGTGACCTCCGTGCCGGCCGCAATCACGTGAGCGTGTTCCATCACGTTGGCAAGCTCGCGGACGTTGCCCGGCCAGCCGTATTCCTGCAGCAAACCGATCGTCTGCGGCGCCAGTTGCTTCACCGGTTCGCCATACAGATCGGCCTGGGTCCGCAGGAAATGCTCTGCCAGCGAAATGATGTCCGCCTGCCGCTCTCGGAGCGGCGGCAACTTCAGGACAACGACATTCAACCGGAAAAACAAATCCTGACGGAATGTGCCTTCGCGAACCATGCTGTCCAGAGACCTGTTCGTGGCGCTAATCACCCGGATATCCACCGGACGCGGCCTGAAATCTCCGACCGGCACGACGCATTTTTCCTGTAGCACGCGCAGCAGCTTGGCCTGCAGGTGCAAACTCAGTTCGCCGATTTCATCGAGGAACAGAGAGCCACCGTCGGCTGCGCGGATAAATCCGAGCGAGTCGCGAGTCGCGCCTGTGAACGCGCCCTTCACGTGACCAAAAAGTTCGCTTTCAAATAAGGTATCGCTCAGCGACGAGCAATCGACGGGAATAAATGGCTTGCCCGCGCGTGGTGAATTATTATGGATAAATCGGGCCAGCATCTCTTTGCCGGACCCGGTTTCTCCCAGCACCATGACCGTCGAGCGCCGAGGCGCAAGATCAAGTGCCGTCTGTTTCAGACTCGCAACTGAAGGGGAGTCTCCTACAAAGCTCGCATTGCCAATGGGAGATTGTAGAACGTTTGTGCCGCTGGCTATTTGTACTTCCATATGCATTTTCCACACCGTACCGTTAAGGTTAAAGAATAACTCACGTTTCCAGTCTGACAACTGGAAAAGTGATTTCGGCTATTATGTTATTCGCAAGAAAAGGCCGAATCCGGTTAAAATAATTCTGTGGACCGATAGCCTGACCGTGCACAGGGGTGTAGCAAGCAAATTAAACGCGTAAGTCTATGGAACGATTGAGGTAATCGCGATATCGGGCTCGAATAGGATTGACAACGTCCGATAGAAACTGCTCAGTCTGCTCGGCAGCCCGTCCAATGTATCGCTTGGGGTCCAGGACATCCCCCAGGTTGACCGCGCTTAAAGTCGGTTCCTTCGCCAGCCGCCCTAATAAATCATTCGGCTTCCCCAATTCCTTCACCTGCCGGGCGGCCTCTTGCGAGTGCTTGCGAATGATCTCATGAATGGTTTGCCGGTCGCCCCCGGCGCGTACCCCGGCCATGAGGATTTCTTCCGTCGCCATGAATGGAAGTTCTTGATTGACAGCCGTTTCGATCGTTTTTTGATACACCACCAGCCCCCCCGCCACATTGGCCACGAGCAGCAGCAGCCCATCGGTCGCCAGAAACGCTTCGGGGATGCTCAGCCGTTTGTTCGATGAATCGTCCAGAGAGCGCTCAAGCCATTGCTCCGCCGCAGTTTGCAGCGGAGATGACACCAGGCTGATGACAAACCGCGCCAGCCCCGTCGCCCGCTCGCACCGCATGGGATTGCGTTTGTACGCCATGGCGCTGGATCCCACCTGCTCTTCCTCAAATGGCTCCTCGATTTGCTTCAATCCGGCCAGTAGGCGTATGTCATTGGCAAACTTATGGCCGCTTGCCGCGATCCCCGCCAGATCGCAAACCAACATGGCGTCTATTTTCCTCGAATACGTCTGGCCGGTGATCAAAAAAGACTTCAAAAATCCGAAGTTATCGGACACAATCTTATCCAGGGCCTCGACTTTCGAGTGATCTCCGTCAAACAAGGTAAGAAAAGATGCCTGCGTTCCGGTCGTCCCCTTCACCCCCCGAAATTGCAGCGTGGCGATACGATGCTCAAGCTCGGCGAGGTCGAGTACAAAGTCCTGGGCCCACATCGCCGCCCGCTTCCCCACCGTCGTGAGCTGGGCAGGTTGAAAGTGGGTATACCCAAGCGTCGGTAAGTCCTTCCACTGCAACGCGAAGCGCCCCAAGGCATCGATCACACTCGCCAGCCGCCCCGCAAGCAGCTTCAGCCCCTCGCGCATGATGATGAGGTCGGCGTTATCGACGACGAACTGGCTGGTGGCCCCCAGGTGAATAATATCACGTGCCGCCGGCGCCGCCTCGGCAAAGGTATGAACATGGGCCATCACATCATGCCGCAGCCGCTTCTCCCATTCAGCCGCCTTGGCAAAATCGATGTCATCTACCGCCCGCTCCATCTGGGCGATCGCCTCCTCGGTAATTCTCATCAGCCCAAGCTGCCGCTGCCCCCGCGCCAATTCAAGCCATAATTTACGCCACAGACTGAATTTACATTGCGGCGAGAACAGCCGCAGCATCTCTTTGCTGGCGTTGCGCGTCGCCAGGGGCGATTCATAGCTGTCGCTGGCCATCGAGCATAATTGTAGCGATCCGAACAGCAACCCGCGAGAGCACTACGGGGGCGATATGAAACGACATGGGCCAATGTCTTCCAAATCTACCCAATCCACCGATTTTATTTCGCGGGAAACGAAAGAGGGGTTGTGAAAAACGACGAATATTATTTTTCGTCAATTCAGCAATTCAATGAAAAAATGCAGGAAATGTCTTGCGGCGATGACTTAATGGCCAGGTTACGCCACTTTTGAAAGCTTCGGCTCCGGAACATTCTCCATCTGGAAATCACGCAGCAAAACCTTCCGGTACCCGAGCTGCTGCACGACCTCGAGAACTTCCGTCCACGTCGGATACATGCGCTTGTTGACCTTCTTGTAGGTCTCGATCGCCATCACAAATTCAAATTGCTCCGGCGTCATCTCCCCTTCCTCCGCACAGCGCCGATCATCGGAAAGCCGTCGCCCAGGCCCGCGGCGGCGCTCAAGACCCGTGTCTTCACGACGGTCGCCCATGCGCCGGTCAGGACCCGCGAAATCCGATTGCCCCCGCGCCTGTCCGCGACGCTCCGCGCCATTGCGGCGGTCGATCACCGACATCCGGCGATCTGCGCGCCGCTTCGGCTCCTGAGCCTCCGTCGAGTGTCCGGTAATGTCCGCGTTACCGCTGCCGGACGGATTTTGGTCATTTGGCGATGGCTTCATAGGGCAGACCTCGTCCCCTCCATCGAGCCGCCGCGGCCCTCACTTTAGAGTTGCGCGCTTTTCCAACTGATATTTGCCCACAAATTTGATGCGATCAAAACCACTTGCAACCGCCTGGTCGCGACCATCGACAACCCAGTCCGCAAACCCCGCCACCGGTTCATCATCCGTCTCCGGCGCGATGGGCCGATCCGTCAGACACATCAAAAACATCCAGCGGTCGTCGATCTCACCGCGCATGGCAACGACATCCGTCCCCCGCGGAATCGCCGCCGCCACTTGTTCCATATCCGGCCATCGCTCATATCGCCTGCGGACATGAGCCGCATCATCGAGCCAGAATCCGACCGACACCGCAATATGAATTGCAACGAAGATCAGAAAAAAATCGGAACGCCCCTTCGGGTGGTTTTTGAGCAGATACCAAACGCTTCCCCCCAGCACCGGAAAAATAGGAACCGTGAATCGCGTTCCCGAATCGTACGGATAAACGATATACAGCGCCAGGAAAAACGGCAGCGACAGCGCCAGCGGATCGTCCGTCTCGCGGCACAATCTCCACCATCCAATCACAACCAGAACAAAAATCGCCGCGAAAATGACATTATTGATATCAAGATATTCATGCTCGCGCGAATGCGTTTTCCACATCCCCGGGATCAGCAGCCGCCCGATCTCCGCCACCTGCCGCCGAGTTCCCTCCGCAAGCTGGCCGCCCAGCGTTCGCCCCGGTTGGAAGAAGACCGCAACGTATCCACTGTCCCCCGTGGAAACCTGCCGGATGCCCCAGCGATCAAATACAATCAGACCCCACGACACAATCCCAACAAAAAAAACGACGATCGCGCACAGCGCGATAGCCCGCGGCCAAGGAATGCGACCCCGCAATGCCCGCATCCCCGCCGCCAGCACAAACCCGCCGGCCAGCATCGCGCCCGCCTGGCGCGTCGCGCAGGCGATGCCCGCGACAACCACCGCCGCAATCGCCCACCCGATCCATCGCCGCGCATCCAGCGATCGCGCCATGAAATATCCCGCCCACACCACCGCCGGCGCGAAGACAATCTCCGAACTCGCCGTGCGAAACAGATCCCAGTACCCGGCGTTGGCCATCGTCAGCGCGGTGATCCAGATCGCCCCCCTCCCGGCATATTTTGCGAACCACGCGTAAACCCCAATTGCCAGCACCATCGCATAAATCCATTGCACCACCTGCACCGCAAAGAACGGACGCTCGCCAAACAAAAACGCCGGCGTGATAAAAAATGGATATCCCGGCGCGTACCGGATATGCGGCGAACCAAGCCGCTCGATCCGGCCGTGCAGCATATTCCCCGCAATGGACATGTAGCTCACGCCGTCGGGACTCATCTTGAATTTTGGAGTGATCTGGATCGCCAGCAGAATCGCGAGAAACACAAAAACGATCCACGGCCGCCGCTCCACCCAGCGGGCGCCGCGCGAGAGATCGGAATTTATTTCCGTTTTGCCAGTCATCCGAACATGACAGATCGGGCTCGCGGGTTATACATTACGCCCGATGACACGAACAGGCGGAACCACCACAGCCCCCGCGGGTGATGCCGGCGATCTGAAGGAAATCGTTTCAATTTCGCACGAGCCGGATTGCGCCTTCACCGCCCTGGCGCTGACCCTTTTCGCCCTGTCGCTCGGCCATGCCATCGACCTGAACGACGGGGAATACAACCACCACGCGCTGGCGTGGCTGACGATCAGCATCTTCTGCTGCGTGGTGGGAATCACCTCGCCGAAATGGACGGCTGTCGAATCATTTTGCCGTCGCTGGCTCCCCGCCGTGCTGGCGCTCGGAATCGCCGACCAGGCATTCTATCTGCTGCAGCGCATGCGCAGCGATCCGCATATCACCCTGGCGTTTTGCACCATCACCGTCCTGGGCCTGCTGCAGTATCTGCATCTCCGCGGGCTGCGCTGGCCCATGCTGGCGATCATGGTCGCCTCGTTCTTCATCGCGGGCGCGATCGCCTTCAATCTCCATTCCAAGGATCCGCGCATCGATGTCTTCATGTTCCAAATGAATGGCTGCTGGGCGCTGATCCACAAGTTCAACCCGTACACATTCCGCTATCCCAGTATGTACCCGCCTGGAACGCCCTTTTACGGACCCGGCGTGGTGGACTCGCACGGTTTTCTGACAGTGGGCTTCCCCTACCCCCCCCTCAGCTTGTTCATGGCGCTACCCGGATATCTGCTCGGCAACGATGTGCGCTATTCCCACGTCGTGGCTATGGGATTATCCGCGGCCCTCATCGCCGCCGCCCGCCCCGGACGCATCGCCGCACTGGCGGCAACGCTGCTGCTGCTCATGCCGCGATCCATTTATGTCCTCGATCTCTCCTGGACCGAACCGTTCCTCGTTTTGACATTCTCGCTGGTGATGTTCTGCGTCTGCCGCTGGCCCCAGGCGCTCCCCTACGCCCTTGGATTATATTTTTCCACCAAGCAGTACACCGTCCTCACACTCCCCCTGCTTCCGCTTCTCGTCGGCGGCCCGCGTCACTGGAAATCGCTCGGCATAATCATCTTCAAGGCAGCCCTGGTGGTCATCGCCATCAACGTCCCCTTCATCATCCTGAATCCGCACGAATTCTTCCGAGCCACCCTCGTCTTCCAGTTCCTCCAGCCCTTCCGCTGGGACGCCCTCAGCTATCTTGTTTTCATGCGAAAACACCTTCCCGGCATCCCGACGCCGCTCTGGATATCCCTGCTGCCGCTGGTGGTGATCATTCCCCTGAGCCTCCGCCGCCTCCCCAGCTCCCCCGCCGGCTTCGCCGCCGCCGTCACCGTCGTCCACCTGCTCTTCTTCGCCTTCAACAAGCAGGCGTTCTGCAACTATTACTACTTCGTGATCGCCACCGCCTGTTGGTCCATCGCCGCCGCGAACATCAGCAACCCAGCCCCGCCTATTTCTTCGCGTCGATATACAACTGCGTGATTTGGCGCGTCTCTTCCGTCCAGGTTAATCCAGTCTGCTCCTTAATATGCTGGCAAACCAGCGCTGGATCATGCGCCTGCTTTTGCTCTTCCTTAGTCCAGTTGCCATCGTCATTAAGATGCCACCTGAAGGAAGGGGCACCCGTCGCTTCGCTGATGACAGGTTTTCCGATCCACTCTCCTACCCAATTTGCAAACTCATCGATTTGGCCAGAACCCCCTCCGCCGTGTCCATCTGTCAGCAGTTTTGTGCCGTATATTTCGATTGTTTGCCTCGAGGTATTTTTTCCGGTCCACTGCCCCCTGAAGACAATTACAGACCGCAGATCGTCGTGGTAAGACAGGTCCACGGAATATCCCACCGCATTACTTATAATCCCCGCAAGTCCCAGACGTAATTGCTCCTTGTCCGCATCGCCCTTGATGACAAAATCACCTTTGATGCGCTGCGCTGCCAGTGATGTGTCTCCCTGCAAATTTTGCGGGTAGAAATTCAGTACGTATTCGATCAGGTCCTGGATTCGATAGCCTGCACCGTTGGAGAAATTCATCCCCCACAATTGCGGTTTCCCATTCCGCCAGTAAATCACCATTCCACTCGGTCCTTGTGGTATAGCCTCCGCTTGTGATGGGATTGATTTTCGATAGAAATCCATCCGCGCGGGTGAAAACGGGGGTGACACCCGGTCGATTACATCGCTCCCGTGGAGCACGTAGATTTGCTCGAATGGCTCTTGCAGATTCGTGACATCCGTAACAACTGAAGTTTGCGAAAAACCCGTGTTCGCCGAATTTGAGTTGAATGCCGCTCTGAACACTTGCCGCCCGACAATTCCCACACCTGTTGTCATCAATAATAAGACGATGACGGTAACCGCCGCGATTTTTGCTTTGGTCATTGCCATAAAATAGGTCGCTCCCTTCATGGCTGTCGCAACGCTCGCCGGCATTGCGCCGCCGCCCGCGGCGCTCAAAGCCAACTTGCTCACATGGGCGCCGAAAAGATTCGCGGCGGCAGGCGCGCCAAACGCAGAGGCGGCCTTCAAACTTTCCGGCGAAATCGGCGCCCGCATCTCTATCCGCAGGCGCCCCACCGCCCGAGTAATTCGTTTCCTGGCGGCGTCCTCCGAAATCCCCAGCTTTCGCGCAACCGATGCAAACTCCAGTCCCTGATAAAATCGCAGCAGAATCGCCTCGCGATCCTTTTTCCCCAGACGCGCCAATGCCGCATCAAGTTCATCCGCAAATGGCGGCGGATCAACCGACGCCGTCCGTTCCAAGGCCGCGAGTTTTTCATGCCGTTCTCTTCGCCGCCGCGATCGAACGATCGACTTCACCGTGTACCGGAGCGTCATAAAAAGCCACCCCGCGATCTCCCGCCGCGATTTCAGATTTTTTGCCCGTTGGCATAAAAGCACAAACACTGCCTGGGTCGCATCCTCGGCAAGATGCGCGTCGCGCAGCTGCCGCATCGCCGACGCGTAAACCCAGCCGGAGTGCCTCTCCACCAGCGACCGAAACGCGGATTCCGACCCCGCCGCAAACCCGCGAAGAAGCTCATCGTCATCGATTTCCACTGCATCAGCCATCGCCGGCCTTACTGAAAGGTTACATGCCCGCCCGTTTACGTTTGGGGACAGATATTGGGTATTTTTGTCCCGCAATCACCGCCTCTTCCATTCCCGCGCCGGTTCCGCCGCCATGACGTGGTTTACCTGCTCTTTCTCGCCTTCAATGAGCGGGCGTTTTGTAATTGCTGCTGGTCCATCGCCGCGGCGAATTTTCCGATACCCGTCAGATTAGGGCATCACTTTTCCAGATTTGTGATGATTCCCAGCGAATAAAACCGGACACTGCTTCTATTTCCTCGGCGATATGAGTTCGACAACATTCCCGTTACTTTCGAGGACATAGAGCCGCTTTTGCAAAGGCGCCGCCAACAACCGCTGAACAATCGGTACAAAAATCTGCACCGTTTCGAACGAATTCGTCAACGCATCGAGAATCACGATCGGCAAAGGAAGGCTTTTTAAGTTCTGTTCGAATTCGAGTTTTTTGTCCACCGTGAGAAATGCGTCAAATTGCGATTCGGCGGCCACGGCAAGCAACGCACCGTTCTTCAGCGTCTCCCAACGCATCTCCCCGAGTTGTTTTAATCAAATGATTTTGTAGCGCGCGCCCAAACCGGCGCGGAAGATTATGGTCAAGAAGCAATTTCACATTCTGCCCAAATCATTGAGCAGGCCGTGCGCGGCTAAATCCAGAACGGCTGCGGCCTGCTCACGATCAACGCCTTCAAAATCCTCCAGGAATTGATCCAACGTTTCTCCCGCCGCCAGACAATCGAAAAGCGTCTGGACCGGCACGCGTGTACCAAAAAAACAGGGAGCGCCGCTGACTCTCTGGGGATTGATCCAGACAACGCCAAATAGGCGATTGCCGGGCTGAATCTTGTCTCCTGCGATATCCTCCGCAGGAACCTGCTTGAATTTCTCAATCAGCGGATGAGCGGAAATAGCTTGGGCAGACATAGAGGCTCCTGCGATTTAATGCTATGCGGATATAAATCTTATCCCAAAGCCGGCCCGATACTCAAACCGCCGGGCAATTCCTCGTGTGATCACGTCTATCCGGCCGATACACACGTTATCGGACCATGCTCGCCCGAAGGTTCTTCATTTTCGCAGCAATGCTACCCTGTCTCGTCGCCGCCGCGCCGGGCGATGGCAGCCGGGCGCTCAAGTCCATCGACTTCGAAGAACGCCGCCTCGGCAACCGCGAAGACCTCCCCATGCACTGGGAAAAAGTCACCGGCCCTGGTCTGCCGTTTTATGTCAACGCCAAGCTCGCCAGCGATGCCGCACACAGCGGGCAATGGAGCTTCCGATTCGATCTCAACGGTGGATCGCTCATCTACCGCTACGATCCCCACGAACTGCCGATCCACACCGGCTCCCACTACCGCGTCGGCTGTTTCGTGCAGACAACCGTCCTGCCCCACGCGCGGGCGCGGCTTTCGGCTTATCTCGTCGATTCAGACGGCGACGCCATTGACGGCTCCATCGTCCATTCCGATCTCTACGCCGCCAAATCCGATGGTGAGGGTTGGCACGAGCTTTCGCTGGAAATCCCCGCCCAGAACCCCGCAGCCGCATACCTCGCCGTCCAATTGGAACTCCTTCAGCCCAGCTACTACGCCCCCAGCACGCTGGGCGCGCGGACGATTTTCGATCAGGACATTTACGGATCGGCCTGGTTCGACGATGTCACCATCTCCCAGGTTCCTAAGTTTCGGCTCAGCACCAATCACCCCGGCAACGTGTTTCGGCGCAATGATCCGCTTCAGCTTTCGATGGTGGTCAGCGACCGGGCCACGCAGGACCTCGCGGCACAGCTCTCAGTCCGCGACGCCGGCAATGCGCTGGTCTATCAGCACAGCGGAGCACTCGATGTCGCCGGCGCCGTCGAACTCGGGCCCGGGCTCAAGCAGCTCACGATGTCGCTCCCCGACCTTCCCTGCGGCTGGTACACCGCCGTGCTCGACATGACCAGTCATGGGCAATTCGTCGGCCAGCAGGACCTGCAATTCGTCCGCCTCGCCGATGACGATGATACACCCTTCGCTCCCGATCCCCGCTTCGGCGTCATTGCCACCGATTTGCCGGTCGAGGGCTGGTCCCAGTTGCCCGATTTATTGCCGATCATGTCGGCCGGCCGCGTGAAACTTTCCGTCTGGAGTTCCAATGATGATGTCGAAGAGGTCGATCCCGACGGATTCGACACGCTGCTGGAAGAACTGCAAAAAAGTGGCATCACCCTGACGGCCTGCCTCACCGGAATCCCACCCGATATCGCCAAAAATATTGGTGGAAATGATTGGAACCTCCTCGCCCAGGCCCCCACCGATACCTGGAGCGGCGAACTTTCCTATCTCGTCTCCCGACATGCCAATCATCTTGATCGCTGGCAATTCGGCGCCGACCGCGATGCCGCCGATTTCCTCCAAAAACCCGGAATGCGCAAGGTCTACGACCTCCTTTATTCCGAATTCGCCAAGGTGGTCGTGCAACCCGATCTGGCAATGCCCTGGCCCGCGTGGTACGACCTCAGCGGCAACCTCCCCGCCACCGTGGCGCTCTCGATTTCGCCCGATATTCTCCCGTCGCAGATTCCCCTGTACATCCAGGACCTTCACGGACACGAGGGGCACAATCTCTCGCTCAGCCTGGAAACGGTGGACGACCGCTATGGACGCGAAGTTCAGATTCGCGATCTCGCCCAGCGCGTCGTCTATGCCCTCGCCGGAGGAGCAACCCGCATCGACCTTCCGCTGCCGTTCACGGTTCGCAATGATGGGGACCACGTCACTCCCCAGCCCAAGGAACTGCTCCTGATCATGCGGACGCTGCTTACACAGCTTTCCGGGGCGACGTTCCGCGGAAAAATTCCCAATGCCAGCAACGTTGATGCTTTTCTCTTCGATCGCAATGGACAGGGGCTGGTTGTGATCTGGAATCGCGGACAGGAGGATGATACTAAGACCCTTTCCCTCAACCTCGGCGAGCATCCCCGCCGCATCGACCTGTGGGGAAATACCACCCCGCTTGTTTTATCGCAGGATAATAAATCCGATTCGGTGAACCTCCAGGTCGGCCCGATGCCCTTCTTTCTCGTGGATATCGACGGCGACGCCGCCCAGATGCGCGCCAGCGTCGGCATCGACAAGCCGCTCCTGGAATCCAGCTTCCAGCCCCACACCCGACGCATCCATTTCTCCAACCCCGGCCAGTCCACCATCACCGGCATGGTCAAGCTCACGCCCCCGCCCGGCTGGAGCATTACCCCGTCCGTCTTCAATTTCACGCTCAATCCAGGCGAGACGTTCGACCACGAAGTGACGCTGGAATTCCCCTACAACAGCTACGCCGGCGCTAAGGCCATCACCGCCAATTTCCAAGTGCAATCCGACCATTTCTCCACCTTCGCCGTCCCCATCTCCGTGACGCTCGGCCTAGGCGACGTCGGAATGCGAACTCTCGCCCTGCGCGACAAGGACGACCTGGTCGTTCAGCAGATGATCAGCAATTACGGTGATCGCCCCATCAATTACACCGCCTTCGTCGTCTACCCCGGCCAGCCCCGCCAGGAGCGATTGGTCACACAGCTCGACCCCGGCCGCACCATCATCAAGCTTTATCGCTTCCCCAGCGTCCACTTCATCCCCAACGCCAAAGTCCGCAGCGGCCTCCGCGAAGTCGAGGGAACCCGGATCCTGAACGATGAAGTGCCCGTGCAGTAACCGTGGCACGGGCGTCCCGCCCGTGGTCTTGGCTATCTTACTTATTCGCGATCACGAAGCCGTTTCCTCAATGATCTGGGATTGCGATGAAGATGGAATACTCCAAGCACCGCTATCGTGGATTTCAACGACACAAAAAATATGGCATACGGAAACTTACCCAGACGAATACGGCGAATGTCACGGTAATAAATTGAATAACTGGCGGGAGAGTCGCTTATACGGTCGATGGCAGCATCCACTTGATGAAGAAATCCCGCTCCAAGGCCCAAAACGCGATCCTCGTACCAGCGACTTATGTCCGACAGGTCAGCATACGCTTCAGGCCTGACGACGATTTTTCGCCGCATCCAGATTCCTCAAAATCCTCTCGCGAACAATCTCCCACGGCTCCCCCTCATCGGGTCTTTCGAGAAAAGACTTATACCGACGATCTAATTCTGACTTCAATTCTTCGGGTGGGATTTGATCGGAATCCATTTCAACTGATTCAATCAATTGATCGATCAACTCCAGCCGTTCCGCAACGGTCAAACTCCGAGCTTCCTTGAGCAATTCCGGCGTTGACATCAATTTCATTATACCCGACCGATGGGACCGTGGCGATTGCACTTCAATCCCCGCGCGGATAACTCCCCAGCACCGTCAATTGCAAACAATGCTTCTTCGCCTGCTCAATGGCGATTTTCATCGCCGCATCATCCGCGTGCCCCTGCGCGTCGATGAAGAAATAATATTCCCAGTTCACCTTCCGGCTCGGACGCTTCTCAATATCCGTCAGGTTGATTCCGTTCTCCTTGAACACATCCAGCACCTCCGCCAGCGCGCCCGGCTTGTGCGCGGTCGTGAACATGATCGCCGTCTTGTCCTCCCCCGTGCGCCGAGCAGCCTCGCGGCCAATCACGAAAAATCTCGTCATGTTGTCCGGATTGTCCTCAATGTTCTCAAACACGATATGCAGCCCATACAGCTCCGCCGCCTGCTTCGATCCAATCGCCGCCACGCCCTTCTGATCGCGCGCCATCTGTGCCGCCGCGGTTGTGCTCTCGGCCGGAATCGTCGCCCGGTCCTTGGCCGTCGCGCTCAGCCAGTTGCGGCACTGGCTGAACACCTCCGCCTTGGAATAAATCTTCTCCACCTTCTCCCAAGGCTCATTCGTCAGCAGATTGTGATGCACCGTCAGCAGCACCTCGGCACAGATCTTCGCCGAGCTGCTCAGAAACGCATCCAGCGTATCGACAATCCCGCCGCCGATGCTGTTCTCGACGGGAACTAGCCCGTAATCGACATGCCCCCGCACCACTTCCTCGAACACCGCCGGAATGGCGCTCAGCGGAACGTAATCCACACTGCTGCCGAATTTCGAAACCGAAGCCGCATGGCTGAACGACCCCTCCGGCCCGAGGAATCCAATCCGCAGCGGCTTCTCCAGCGCGAAGCTCCCGCTCATCACTTCCCGATACACCGCCTCCAGGCACCGATCCGAAAGCGGCCCCCGGTTCAGATGCCGCACGCGATCGAGAATCGCCTTTTCCCGATCCGGCGCATAAATCGGCGTCCCCTGCGACTGCTTCAGCTTCCCAATCTCCACCACGATGCGGGCGCGCGAATTCAGCAGATCGATCAGTTGCTGATCGATCTGATCGATTTTCACGCGAAGCTGATCGAGCGATTCCTGATCCGCCATGACGTGGTTTTAGCCGTTGCGATGAGACGCGTCAAAATCCGACGCCCGAGCGTCGATCTAATGACTGCCGCTTCCCGTTCCAACATACCCATCCGCATACCCGATCAATCCATTCGGATCCGCCGCCCCATCCTTCGATTCATAAAGAATCGCCGGCTTCGCCGCCGTCGTGATATCCGAAAGTTTCCCCACCCCCGCCGGCTTCACATAAACAAACCCATTCTCCTTCCCCGTTCGCGGGTCGCGGAAAACTTCGGGGCCGGGCAGAAGTTTATCCGCCAGCAGATCGTCCAGACTCGCCGGCAGCGCCTGATGCGCGCGGTCATATTCGATGATCGCGCTCACGATAAGCCGCATCTGCGCCGCCGCTGAATCTGTCGCCGCATCCGTCGGCGCCCAATCCGCCGCCACCGGTGTCTGCGGCGGAGCCACCGTCTGCGGACCGGAATTCTGCTGGCTCATCATCCCCGCGACGATCTTCATGAACAGCGCCGAAAGATCCTTCTGGTTCAACTGCAGGCTCACGACATTATCCCGCCGAACCGGCTTAAACTGATCGAACGCCGTCACGATAAATGTCGGAATTCCCGTCCCATTATTCGGTTGCTTGAGGCGCTGGCTCATAATCGCAAACTGCTTGATGACCGCATCCGCCCCATCCGCATCCGCCGCAACCCAATCCGCCCGAATCGCAGGATGCATGCCCAGCCGCGCGCCAATGTAGATATACTGCGCCTTCCAGAACAGGTCCGCCACGGTCGCTAATTCATCCGGCGGGGAACCCCCGTTCATCATGTTTCTCTTCAGCGCATCTGAAGTGACATAAACCACTTTCACCGGAACGTCCTGCCCCCAGGAGTTCAGCTCGCGCCGAACCTCATCCGCGCGCGGGCTGACCGGCGCGATCAATGCCGGAGGCGGTCGGTCCGTCCCCATCCGCAGCCGGTTGACGAGCCAATCCCCCTCCTGATCGAAATGAAAATCGGCATGGATACTTTTGTTGAGCGACAGGATCGCCGCATCCGCGTTCGAGCCAGGCGCCAATCGAATTCCCATCGTGCCGACCATCACCCCGTTTTGCAGGCTCACGCAATAATCGAATCGCTCCGCGCCGATTTTGTAAAAAGGACCAAGCGCCTGCTCGATGCCCGGCGGCAGCGAATCGCGCGGCCCCAGCGGCTGCGTCGTCGGCACTCCGCCGGAAATTTCAGCCCACGCGTTGTACCACGCCAACTTATCACCGGCCTGGAAATCGTCCACCACCACCGCAAAAAGCTCCCCGTGAAGCATCACATCCGGCAAATCATCCGCGCTCATCGCCGATGGCTGCGTCTGCCCAAGCCCAATCTCACCGGCAATCGCCCACAGGCAAATCACGAGCATGTGCATCACACATCTCTTCATCAGCTCAGCCCCTTTCCCGCCAGCCACTGCACGCAATGGATATAGAACCTGCCATGATGCGCCGCCTCCAGTTCCTGGGGCACCGCCTGCCCCTGCGTAAATCCGATCCCGACAATCCGCCCCTTCCCAAGCTGGCTGATATACAGCGGATAAAGATATTCCCCAGTCCCCACCGTTCGGCCCGGCAACACCAGCTTCACATCATGCATCTGTTTGACGCGAATCAGCGGAATGCCGATCAGATGCCCCACCGTCCCGTTGGGCACAAGCGTAATCGTCTTCCCCGCCTGCCCGCTGAAATCCCCCAGCAGCGGATGGTTGCCGACCACTTCGCATTCCACCGGGCTCGCGCTCCACCCGAAAACACCATCCCGAAATCCGCACAGCGCGTTCGTCTGCGCGTTGTAACCCGGCACAAGATATCCCGGCTGACGCTCAAGCAATCCCATTCCGTCCCGCACATGCCGCGTGATCGCCCGCACCGCATCGTCCTGCAAATCAGCCGCCGACGTCACGGATAAAACATCCAGCGTCTGCATCGCGTTGTCATCCGTTACATCGATGGGAGTTTCATCCGCGAAATATTGCGTGAGTATCCGCTGAAGCTGAGGAATATGAACCGTGCCAGGTTCGATCACCGGCACCAGCCGAATGGACGGATCGTGCATCGACTTCATCGCTCGGAGCTGGGTCTGATAACCATACGGCGACATCTGCCGCCGCGGGCCCGTCGCCGTGAACGCGCTCAGGAAAATCCCCACCTGAATCTGCGGCCCCGATACTGTGGTGGTCGCCGTTGAATTCTCACCGGTTGCCGGCACATCCTCCGACCCGCTTGACCAGAAATACGTTTTCCCAACGAAAATCGCCCCGCCCAATACCAGCAGGAAAAGCACAACTGCCGCCCATATCCCGAATTGCCTCTTTCCCGGCATGCCCTGATCCTTTCGCGCCGATCATTGTAACGACAATCCCCACAAACAATAACATCCATCGGCGCCCACGTCCTCGCCCATGTCTTCACTCGAGGCCGGTTGGAGAAATCTGCCTCTACCGGTCGATAAACAAAA
>Ga0302326_10015643_pt1 | contig 15944 bp, 11 predicted proteins | sample Palsa_T0_3_FD_202264 | JGI IMG/M metagenome (GOLD analysis project Ga0302326, IMG submission 202264) | Peat permafrost microbial communities from Stordalen Mire near Abisko, Sweden - Palsa_T0_3 | ecosystem: Environmental > Terrestrial > Soil > Palsa > Peat permafrost | place: Sweden: Abisko... | reverse complement strand
GGCGGGTCAATGCCCTGGCGGTGGGCTGGATGGTCTACGCAGGGCTGGTGGGGCTGACCGGGCTGCTCGGGCTGGTTTTTGCTCATGCGTGGGCAAATGGGCATTTGGGCGGCTTTGGGCCCGGGAGTGGATATTGGATGGGGCACGGGTTCGGGCACCGGTTCTGGGATGGTCCGTCGTTGCCGTTCGTCTTTCTTCGGTTTGCGCGATTCATACTCTTCGTAAAGGTGGCGTTGGCGCTGGCAGCGGGAGTGGGTCTGATGCAGAAGGCGTCCTGGGGCCGCTGGGTGGCGATTGTGGCTGGGTGCCTGGCGATCTTTCATCCGCTGCTGGGGACGGCGCTGGGAATCTGGACGCTGGTGGTGCTGCTCAATGCTCCCAATGCGGCTGGGTATGAGGCGATGGCGCGATAAAGACAGGGAACAGGGACCAGGGAACAGAACGCTCTCGCTGGTTGCGGATTAGAATCGAGGGATGGATTTTCCTCTGATTCGCATGCGCCGGACACGCAGGACTGAGGCGCTTCGCTCGCTGGTGCGGGAGACTCGTCTGGAGCCTGGGCAACTGATCTATCCGCTCTTTCTTTGCCCTGGCGAGGGCGTGCGGCGCGAGATCGGGTCGATGCCGGGAGTCTTCAACCTGAGCGTGGATGAGGCGGTGAAGGAAGCGGAAGAGGCTGCGCAGCTTGGCCTGGGCGGCCTCTTGTTGTTTGGCTTGCCGGAGACCAAGGACGAACAGGCGACGGGCGCGTGGGACGACGAGGGAATCGTTCAGCAGGGATTGCGGGCGCTCAAGAGCACCGCTGCGGCTAAGAAGTTGGTGCTGATTGCCGATGTTTGCCTGTGTGAGTACACCAACCATGGGCATTGCGGCATGGTGGTCGAGACCGCTGACGGCTTCGAAGTAGAGAACGATGCTTCGGTGGACGTGTTGGGGCGGACGGCGGCCAGTTTGGCGCGGGCTGGAGCGGACATCGTCGCTCCCAGCGACATGATGGACGGGCGTGTAGCGGAGATTCGGCGGGCGCTCGACGAGGCGGAGCTGGAACAGACGCCGATTTTGAGCTATGCTTCGAAATTCGCGTCGGCGTTTTATGGGCCATTCCGAGAGGCGGCCGATTCTGCCCCGCAATTTGGCGACCGACGCAGCTACCAGATGGATGGCGCGAATGCGCGCGAGGCAATGCGGGAGATCGAGCTGGACCTGGCCGAGGGCGCGGATATGATCTTGATGAAGCCCGCGATGCCCTATCTCGATGTAATTCGCGCGGCGCGGGAGCGGTTCGATGTGCCGGTGGGCGCTTACCAGGTTTCAGGCGAGTATTCGATGCTGCAGGCGGCCTTTCAAAAAGGCTGGCTGGAGCCGGAGCGGGCCATGCTGGAGTCGCTGATCGGGATTCGGCGCGCGGGGGCGGATTTTATCGTGACTTATTTCGCCAAGGATGCGGCGAAGTTGTTGTAAGCTGGGAACTTATCTCAGCAAGAGTGCGTTTGGAGGAACGGCGGCTATGGCCTTCACAATCCGAGGCATCGGCACGATGAATTATGGTCAGCGCGAGTTTCGTGCCGACGGGTCGTATGTTACTACTCTGTGGTTCATTTTTCTGTATCTTCCAATTGTGCCCATCCACAGCAAGCGCATTCGGCCGACTGGAGAAGTCAAGTACCATTCGATGCGCCCCAAGATGACTTATGTAGGACAAGAAAAGACTAAGCCAAACCGGACGCAGGTTATCGAGACTTATAGCTGGTTTGCAGCAGAGGTAGCGATTTTCATCACGGCCACGATGCAGCATTCTTGGGGGATTGCAATTCCCGGCGTTGGCTTGCTTCTCGCTCCATTGATCCTCCGCAAGCAGGCAATGGATCGCGTGAAGGCCGAGGCACTGCGAGCTGGAATGGGGCTTTCTCCCACGCTTCCGGAGTGAAGCTCTCGGCTCGAATGAGCGATTAGCTAGGACTGATTCAGATCCAGCCTCGAATCAAGGCTGGTATTCTTCGTGACGAATGCATCGCTGCGGGAGATCTGGTTTGAGCTGGTCGCGAAGAGGGTTTCTGAAATCGCTGTCACGGACGGCGCTGGTGCTGACGCTCGAAGATGTGCTGCGGCTGGCCCGGCCCGGTCTTGCGCAGGCCACAGGACAACAAAAGCCCCCTGCAGGCATGGAGCGGCCGTCGTATGAGGCGCAGCCCAAGGCCGTGGCGCTGAACTCGCCGATCGCCGGAACGCCGTTGGGATTGAGCTTTGTGGATGTGGCCAAGGAATCCGGCCTCAACGTAAAGACTATCTACGGCGGAGAGCACAAGAATAAGTATCTGCTTGAAACGACCGGCTGCGGCGTGGCTTTCTTTGACTACGACCAAGACGACTGGCTGGATATCTTCCTGGTCAATGGCTGGAGGCTTGAGGGTTTTCCCAAGGGGCAGGAGCCAGTCTGCCACTTATTCAAGAACAATCGCGATGGAACCTTTACCGATGTTACTGCCAAATCGGGCCTGACGCGCACTGGCTGGGGCCAGGGTTGCTGCGTGGGCGACTATAACAACGATGGCTGGAATGACTTATTTGTAAGTTACTACGGGCAGAATGCGCTGTACCGGAATAACGGCAATGGGACTTTTACCGAGGTAACCAAAGAAGCAGGGCTGTTGCAGCCGAAATTGCGCTGGAATTCGGGATGCGCGTTTCTGGATTATGACAAAGATGGGCATCTCGACTTGTTTGTCGGAAACTATATCGACTTCGATGTGAAAACGGCTCCGCTGCCTGAAGATGCAGGCTGTGCCTACAAGGGAATCACCGTTGCCTGCGGGCCGCCGGGGTTATTGGGCGGCAAGAATCTGCTCTATCGCAACAACGGCGATGGCACGTTTACAGACGTAAGCCAGAAGACAGGGATGTGGGATACGATCGGTACCTATGCCTTATCGGTCGCGGTGGGAGATATCGATAACGACGGCTGGCCGGATATCTATGTGGCCAATGACTCGACCGCCGCGACTTACTACCAGAATCAGAAGGATGGGACTTTCAAGGATGTGGCGATCGAGGCAGGGATTGCCTATTCGCCGGACGGCAAGCCGCAGGCTGGCATGGGCGTAGCGCTCGGGGATTTCAACCGCGACGGCCTGCTGGATATTGTGAAGACCAACTTCGCCGGAGATACGAATTCGCTTTATATGAACCTGGGCGACGGCACCTTTGAGGATCACACCTACTTATCCGGACTAGGCGTCAATACGCGCTATCTGGGATGGGGTGTGGGATTTCTGGATATGGACAACGATGGATGGCTGGACATACTTATCTCGAATGGCCATGTCTATCCCGAAGTCGATGGGACGCAGATCGATGCGCCATACGCGGAGCATAAGTATCTCTACCGCAATCTGCGCAATGGCCAGTTTGAGGAAGTTACCAAGCTGGGCGGCCCAGGGATAACGAATGCGGCCGCTGCGCGCGGCTGCGCCTTTGGCGACTATGACAATGACGGCCGCATCGATGTGGTGGTGAACTGCGTGAACAGCGGGCCGCAGTTGTTGCGCTGCGACTGGACCAGCGATGCAACCCGCAACCGGAGTTGGATCAAGATCCGCGCCGTGGGCACAAAGAGCAATCGCACCGGGATCGGCGCGCGGCTGGTGGTTACGGCGCAGACCGATCCAAAGGCAGCCAAGCCAATGGTGCAGATCGACGAAGTGCGGTCGGGTGGGAGTTACTACTCGCAGAACGATCTTCGCATCCACTTTGGGCTGGACCAGGCTAAGAAGGTGGACTCTGTCGAAATTCGCTGGCCTTCGGGGGCAGTCGATACGCTCAAGGATCTGGCAGTGAATCGGCTCTATGTGATCCAGGAGGGTGGGAAGATATTGAAGATCGATGACTTTGGCGCGGGAAAGAAGAAAGCATAACTAGATGCGCCGGTTCCGCGACTAGGCCAGGTTGACGCGCTGGGGGGTCGTGGAGTCTGCTGGAAGCGGTTGGGGTGCGGAGTCTGTTGCGAATCGGAAACAGCATAGCGGTGGTCGCGGTTCTGGTTGGATATTTGCTGGTGAACAGGTGGACGCCTGTTGCTTCTGCTGGGGGAGCTGCGCCTGAGGCAAAGATCCCGGCCCGTTCTGACCCGAACGCCGCTTGTGCCAAGTGCCATCAAGCGATCTACGACCAATATAAGAAGACCCCCATGGCCAATGCCAGCGGGGTGGCTGCGGATGGTTTTTTGCCGGGAAGCTTTACGCATGCCGCATCGGGTGTTGGTTACCGGATAGCCGAGCGTGGTGGACGCATCTACCTCGACTTTTCACGGGAGATCCCCGTCGGCGTGACGCCCGGAACAGAGGGTGACACAAGCCTGAACGGGCAGCGGGAGCTGAAATATTTTCTGGGATCGGGCAAGCGAGGGCGAACCTATCTGTTTGATCAAGATGGATACTGGTTCGAGATCCCGGTGAATTGGTACGGTAAGAAGCGCGTCTGGGACATGGCTCCCAACTATCAGAGTGCGCGAGAGATGCCCTTGACCCTGCCGGTGGACCCTGGGTGCCTGCGCTGTCATAGCTCGGAGGCGCAGCCGTCGCTGCCCGAGGCACGGAACCGGTATGTGGGGGCGCCGTTTCTGGAGAGCGGAATCATCTGCACAGCCTGTCATGGAGATGCTACGGCACATTTGGCCAGTAGCGGGCGCACGGCGATGATGAAGCTGGGTGAGTTGGCGCCCGTGCGCCGGGATTCGATTTGCCTAGGCTGCCACCTGGAGGGCCAGGAGGCGGTGGCGCATCGGGGCAAGCGGCTGGTGGATTTTCGTCCTGGAGAGAGCCTCTTCGACTATGCCAGTTATTTTGTGCGCCAGGGAAGTTCGGGAGAACGGGCGACCAGCCAGTGGGAGGCGCTGCTGCAGAGCGGTTGCAAGCGAGGAGCGGGGGAGAAATTGACCTGTACGACTTGCCACGATCCACACAGTTCGCCGAGCCCCGAGGAGCGTGTTGCGTTCTATCGGGCGAAGTGCCTGCAGTGCCATGATGCTGAAGCCGCGGGAAAACCAGGGGCTGGGACGGCCGGATTTCGACCTGCCGCGCGGAAAGGATTTGCCTCGGCGCATCACCCGGAAAACCAGGATTGCACCTCGTGCCACATGCCTAGGGCCAAGGCCGATGACATTGCGCATGAGCAAGTTACGGATCATCGGATTCCACGGATTTCGCAGCCCGCAGTGAAGGAGCAGGCGGTGAGCGGGAGCGACGAGGGGATGCTGGTGGCGATTGGTACGGCCGTGGGTGTTGCGGGGGAAGGCTCAAGCCGGGATCTGGGTGTGGCCTATGCTCTGGAGGCGCTGCGCGGTGACAAGGCCGCAGGTGAGCGAGCGATGGAATTGCTGCGCAAGGCTGAGGCGCTTCCGGGATCGGAAGCGGATTGGGAACTGCATGAACGGCTGGGGTTTCTAGACCAATTGGCCGGAGAAAAAGACGCCGCAGCCCGGGAGTACGCGCTGGCTCTGGCGGCGAACGCGTACGATTCGGTCGCCGCTGGGAATCTCGCCCTCTTGAAAGCCGGCGACCGGCAATATGGGGCGGCAATCGATCTATTGGAGCGGGCATTTCAGGAAGATCCTGTGCAGTTGAAGGCGGGAATGAATCTGGCGATACTGCAGTGCGGATTGGGCAAAAAGGAAGCGGCGCTCGGGACATTGGACCGGATACTGGCGTTTTCTCCGGACTACGGCCAGGCGCGGGATTTTGCCCATGAGATTCGATCGGGACGACATGGGTGTGGAGGGCGCTAACGCGATTGCGCAACCGCTTGCGGCGATCGCCGTGGGGTCAAATGTCATGCCCGGTTCGAGGCGGATATCGATCCGTGCACGATTCACAGGGAGCGGGCAGCAGGAGCGAGTCAAGGCGATGGTTGAGTTGCCAGGCCTGTGCGTAGAGGTTGGACGCGGGCCGGCTTGCGCTGGGCAAAGGGTTGAGTAAAGGCATTTACTCCATCTTTTGGTGGAGATCGCGCTTTGCAGCCACGAGGATCGAACGCCCGAGGCGCAAGCGCCACTCTGAAGTCGGCGCGGGGTTTTAATTGATATGTCAATTATGGATGTTAGATAAGTATTTGTCATGTAGAAACTTTGCGAGGATCGCTGACGCGGAGGGAGTTTTCCAGGACTTTTGGGGTGCTGAGGCCGTTTAATTTCGGTGACTGGAATCGGTAAAGCGATTAGTTTCTGAGATATCAAGGAAAAGAGCGGAAACTGCACGGACGGGCTTGAGTTGAAAACGCTTTCAATGTTTGACATTACTTAATCCAGCACCGGCGACATTTTTCTCCTCACTAATAGATTGACAGCCATCCCTTGTTTCCTCTATTGTTCGGCGGTGCTCCAAGGTGTCTTTCTTGTACGCCTCAAGCTTGCAGCTCTGAGGGGCAGGCGCTTCGGGCCAACCAACTCGCCGACTTCAGATGTCGTCAGCGAGGCTGAAACGAAAGAGCGGGCCTAGCCGGCGTGGCAGGACTCGCCAGGATTGTTCTCAGGCAGGGGAGTACTTCTTGTTGATATTTCCCGATGGAGCGCGTAGGCGCTTGACTTCCAAAGGTTCGGAAGCAGGCAGCCACGATTGCAAGGATGGGGACAAGCGGTGCGATCCGGTCTGCTGAACATACAAAAGTAAATCCAATAACGGATTGAACGATTTTAGGAGACCGCATGACTAAGAACTTGCGGGCAGCATCCTACATGGCACTCCTCGCCATCGGATGTATGCTCACTCTTGCACCCGCGCACGCCCAATCGGTTTTCGGATCGATTTTCGGCACGGTAACGGATAAGACCGGGGCGGTCGTACCAGGCGCCACGGTTACGGTGACGGACGAAGCCAAGGGCACCGTCGAAACGGTTATATCCAACGACACGGGCGATTACACGGTTCCCCACCTGGTGCCCGATACCTACGACATCAAGGTTGAAGTGAAGGGATTTGAGACCTTCGTCAGCAAGGGCATCGCGGTGCTCGCCGATACCTCTCCCCGCGTGGATGTTGCCCTGACCATTGGTGGGGCCGGCACAACAGTCACGGTCGATGCGGACACGATCCCCCAGTTGAAGACGGACCGCGCGGACGTAGCGCAAACCTATACGGCGACGGATCTTGAAGAGCTTCCTATTCCGGACCACAACTTTGCCAACCTTCAGCTTTTGCTGCCCGGCGCGGTGCAACTGAGCTGGGCGCATGCCGCCTCTGAGAATCCGCAGGGCTCGAAGCAGATTCAGATCGATGGACAGGCCTTTGGCGGCGTGAACTACACGCTGGACGGCACCGACAACCAGGATGCGATTCTGGGTATCATCGTCATCAATCCGAACTCCGAGTCGATGTCCGAAGCCAAGCTTGCAACGCAGAACTTCGACGCGGAGTTTGGCAAGGCTGTGGCGTCGGTTGAGACCGTGCAGACCAAGTCAGGCTCCAACAGCTTCCATGGAACGCTCTTCGACAACCGCGAGAGCAATGCAAACCTGGCGCGCGATCCGTTCAATACGTCACTTATACAGAATGGCTATCCCGGCGGCCTCAAGAACCAGTTTGGCGGCTCGGCCGGTGGTCCGATTCTTCGGAACCGCATCTTCTTCTTTGGCGATTACCAGGGCGTTCGACAGAAGGTAGGGTCCGCCGGCACCGGTTCGGTTCCAACGCTGCTTGCGCTGAATAGCTGCACTGGCGCCTCCAATGCTTCGAATGGAGCGCCTGGCTGCGATTTCAGCGAGTATCTGGCTAGCAAGCAAATCTACGATAACTCGTCGGGCACACCTGTTGCATATCCAAACAACATTATCCCCCTCAGCCAGGTTTCGCCTCAGGCGGCCAACCTCTTCAAACTGCTGCTGGCGAACAAATTTACGCCTAACACAATCAATAACTCGAACGACAATGGTTTGTATAACAACTTCTCCGGCACCGGCACGGGCGGCTTCAACAGCAATCAGTGGGACGTTCGCGGAGATGCGAACATCGGCGGGAAGACGCACATCTTTGGCCGTTTCAGCCGCTTCACCGACACCCTTACTGGCGCCAGCCTTTTTGGGCCGGCTGGCGGACCTGGGCTTGGAATTGCCGGCTACGGCGGCGTTTCGCAGGGCTCGGACGACTCAGTCGCTCTGGGCGCGGATGTCTCCGTCAATCCAAATCTGATTACCGATTTCCGTCTCGGCTACTTCCGGTACGGCATTCGCACGCACAAGAACGATCCGGGCAATACCAACCTGCCCTTCATCGGTGAAAACGTGAGCGGCGCTACGCCCGCGTTGACCGTGCCGGTGGACTACGGGACGCCCGATATTCAGATTGCCGACGTGACCGAATCCAATCTTGCCCAGGGCGTCAGCACCAACCAGAACGCTGGACCGCAGTTTGGCTCGGGCCTGAACATGAACCACTGCAATTGCCCGCTGAAGGAACAGGAAGACCAGTTCCAAGTGGTCAACAACTGGACGAAGACGATCCGCACTCATGCCGTCAAGTTTGGCGTCGACCTTCGCTACGCGCGCAATCTGCGTGTGCCGAGCGACTCGGACCGTACCGGCGTGAACAACTTTGGCAACGGGCCAACTTCGGACGGCACGTCCGGAACGGGTCTCGGTTTCGCCTCCTTCATCCTGGGTGACGTTACCTCTTTCAACCGCTATACCAGCGCGTCGACCGCAGAAACCAACGCCAAGGAATTCCAACCCCGCGACTTTTTTTACGTCCAGGACACGTGGCGCGCAACGCAGAAGCTGACGGTGAACATTGGCGCGCGTTACGAGCTCTATCTCCCCGAGCGTGTCAACGCGAAAGGCAATGGCGCGCTGCTGAACCTGCAAACCGGCCTCATCAGTGTCGCCGGCGAGGGTGGAATCCCAACGGATATGGGCGTCGGAGTCGCAGAGAACACGTGGAATCCGCGCGTGGGCATTGCCGACCAAATCAATCCCAAGACGGTGATCCGAGGCGGCTATGGACGGAGCTTCGATCTGGGTGTCTTCGGCTCAACCTTTGGCCACGTCGTAACCCAGAACATCCCGGTTCTGGCGAACCAGTCTCTGAACGGAGTGGGCGGGCAGACCAGCTATGCCTTTAACCTGTCTGACCCCGGCGCCACGGGCGGAGGCGCAACAAGTCCTCTGTTGGCCTTTATTGCGCCCGCGATCGACAGCAATGGTCAGATTCCTATCAACGCGGTCATTCCCGGAACGAATCCCGTCTCGACGATCGGCCAGTCAGTTAATGTAAAGGCTCGTCCGTTTACCGAGCGTCTGCCAACCCTCGATGCGTGGAACGTGGCTGTTCAACGGGCTCTTACACCAACCGTAACTCTGGAAGTGGCCTACGTCGGCAACAAGGGATCGCACACGCTGAGTGATGGCGATGGCAACAACACCAACCCCAACGAGCCTGCGATCGCCTTGCCCGCGTCCTTCAATCTGGCGACCGGTCAGGCTCTCCACTACGATCCGAACGGCGGCACATGCTTTACAGGTTGCGCGACTCCGATCGGTGCGTCTGGCGCCACTTCGAACACCACGCTACTGCAGAGGTACACCAACGGCAATCTTTCAGGCTGCGGCGCGGGGGTGATATGCAACTGGACCCAGCCCATCACCTACTACGGGGATGACCAGGACACGCACTATAACGCCCTGCAGATCGTGCTGACACAAGGCTCCTGGCATGGCCTCTCCGGCAGCGCCAATTACGCATATCAGGTCGGCAAGGACAACGCCAGCGGCTTTGCCACCTGGGACAAGGCAGCGGTGATCGGTAATGATGGCGCAATTCGTCGCAGCGCCTTCACGTCATGGGCTCTGTACCATGTACCTTTTGGCAAGACGGGCAATTTCCTCGAAAGAGCGGCGCTGGGCGGATGGGAGATCAGCCCCATTGTGGTTTGGCAGAGCGGGTTACCCTTCTCTCTAAGCTATAACGAGTGCAGCGCATCCATTCCCAGCTCTGCACCCTGCCAGCCGAATGGCAGCGCAGGTTCCCTGCATACCAAGGTAACCGGCATTCCAGGTCAGGGCGTGACCTTCTTTACCTCACTGCCCGATATATGCACTAGCAGCCAGGGATTCAGCTGCCCAGGCCTGGACACCATTGGAAACGTGCAACGCAATACTGCCTGGGGGCCCGGCTTCTTCAACAGCGACATGTCGCTCATGAAGAACGTCACCTTCTTTGAGAAGTACACGGCGCAGTTCCGGTTCGATGCCTTTAACGCGTTCAACCACATCAACCTGGGCAATCCTGGCGGCAACCTCGATAGCGGCAGCGGCAACTCGATTGGCGCCGGTCCCTACCCGGCAGGCACGGGTGGACAGACCAACCCGCGGCAGTTGCAATTCACACTTCACTTCGCGTTCTAACCTATTTCACGAATCGAGGTGGGAGGAGAAGATTCCTCCCACCTTTTTCTTTGTAATGAGGTTGAGTGCGGAAGAGCAGAATACGTCCAGAAAACTAGAGTGCGGGGTAGACTGGTTTGGGTGGCTGGATGTTTAGGTTTCGTGGAATTGTTTGGTTGATGGTTCTGGCTGGACCGTTGAGTGGGATGGCGCAAAGCGCGCCGGAAGGGCAACAGGGGACAAGCTCGGGGCCAGCTGGAGTGAAAGACGCAGGAACGCCGGTTACGCACGTTGTGTCTCTGGCGGATGCGAAGGCCTTGGCGGCCAAAGGGCGTCTGGATCAGGCGCTGGTGGAGTTGAACTCACTTGCCAAGGCCGATCCTGAAGAGGTCGGCGTGGAGCGGCTGCGCGGCGTGATTCTCTATCAGAAACAGCAGTTGCCCGAGGCTCAAGTGGCCTTTGCCCGTGCCGTAAGCCAGGATGCCGGCGACCTGGAATCGATGGAGATGGAAGGCGTTACGCTGTACCGGTTGGGCAAGCCACTGGAAGCGATTCCGCTGCTGGAGAAAGCCGATACCACAGCGCTTGGCGCCAATGCCGATCCACACTATGTGCTCGGCCTCTGCTACATGGACGCGAAGCGGTATGACGACGCGCGCCGGGCCTTCGCCGCTGAGTTCGGCTTTGCGCCGGATTCGGCCGAGGCGTATCTGGTGACGGCTCGGCTATTTCTGCGCCAGAACTTTGCGGATCAGGGCGCTCTCTTCGCACATAAGGCCGTGGAGTTGAATCCGGAGCTGCCTGCCGCGCACCAATTGCTCGGTGAGATTGCGCTGGCCAACGGGAATTCGCCGCTGGCGGTGACGGAATTGGAAGCGGAGCAGAAGCTAAACCCGGTAGATGGATCGATCTATGACCGGTTGGGCGATGCCTACGTGCGCACCGGAAAATTCGAAGAGGCCCGGCAGGCGCTGAACAAAGCGTTGCTGCTGGAGCCGAATGCAACCGGGCCTTACATTCTGCTGGGCGAGGCGTTGATCGAGCTGGGGCAGCCGATTCTCGCCGTGCATTATCTGGATCATGCGGCCACCATGGATCCGGGGAACTATATCACCCACAATTTTCTGGGACAGGCGTACCGTGCGCTGGGACGCGAGGCGGATTCTGTTCGCGAGTTCAAGCGGTCCGTCGAGATCCAGCACGAGAGCGATCCCAAACCGGCGCGGGCGAGGTAAAGCGGATGCCGTTGCAGAGGTTTGCGGCTGTTGCTCTGAGCCTGGCGGCGCTGGGCGGAGCGGCTCGCCTCAATGGTGCGGCGGCAGGGCAATCGCCAAGCGCGGCAGAACTTGCGCAAGCAGCGCTGCAACAGGCAGACGCCGCCTTCCATGCCGGGTATGCCGCGATGCAGGCGGGCCGGCTCGAAGAGGCGCGGCAGGATTTTGAGGATACGGTGAAGCTGGCTCCGCAACTGCCGGAGGCGCATGTTGCGTTGGGAGCAATTCTGGCAGAGTTGGGGCGGTCAGAGGAAGCGATCCCGGAGTTCAAGAAGGCGCTGGAGCTGAAGCCGGGAGACGATGCAGCCGAGGCCAATCTGGCGCTAGCCTACGAGGCGATCGGAAAGCAACTGGCGGCTGCCGGAAAGCCGGTCGAAGCGGAAGCGCAGATTCGCGCGGCAATTGGGGTTTTGCCCATAGTTTCGCCGGAGACAGGTTCAGATGCTCACGAACCGAACCCGTTCGCGGTGCAGGCGGCTGAGCTGCAGGACGAGCTGGGATCGCTGCTGGCGCAGCAGAAGCGTTGGCAGGAGGCGGAATCGGCTTTTCGCGAGGCGCTGCGGCTCAACCCACAAGAGGCAGCGGCAGCGGGCTCGCATATGCATCTCGGCGTTGTATTGATCGAGGAAAAGCAATACAACGCGGCGCTTACAGAGCTGGGCAACGCGGCAGCGGCAGTTCATGGCAATGCCGTAATGCAGTTTCAGTTCGGCCGCGGGCTGGCTGCGGCGGGCAAGGATGAGGACGCTGTACTGCATTTGGAGACAGCACTCAAACTGAGTCCCGAGCTTCCGGGGGGAGCCTTGGAGTTGGCTATGGCCGAGCAGCGGCTAGGCAAGCAGCAGGAGTCGATTCCACTCTTCGAAAAGACGGTGGAACGGGAGCCGCACAATGCCCAGGCGCTTACCAACCTGGGACTGGCCTTGACCGAGACCGGCAAAGCCAAGGATGCGATTCCATATCTGCAGCGCGCGCTGCTGGAGACGCCGAACGACCCGGTCACATATGAAGATTTAGGCGTGGCGGAGCTGCAGCAAGCGCATTTCGACGAGGCCATTGCGCAGTTTGAGAAAGCGATCGCGCTGGATGCGGCCAATCCGCAGCTGCATTACGATCTGGGTTTGGCCTACAAGTTCAAGGATCGGATGGACGATGCGACGGGGGAGCTGACCAAAGCGGCGAGCCTGGACCCCACGCTTCCCGATCCGCCGTATACATTGGGGATCTCGTATATGCAGATGGGGCGGCTGGAAGATGCCGCTGCACAACTTAAAACGGCCCTGGCGCTCAGGCCGGCGAACGGCGACGGATGGGCGCTTCTCGGCAGCGTGCTCAAGCAGGCGGGCAAACGGGACGAAGCTGAGGCGGCGTTGCGGCAGGCGATTGTCCTTCAGCCGAACCAGCCCGGTCCACACGTCACGCTGGCTGCTGTGCTGGCCGAGGAAGGCAAACGTGACGAAGCCGCCGAAGAGCGCAAGCTGGCTGCGGGGATAAGCCGTACTGCGGTCAACCGCCAGCGCGCGACATTGAACACCAATGCCGGGAATCAGCTGATGCAGCGGGGTGAGATTGCGGATGCGGTCCAGCAGTACCTGGATGCAATTGCCGCCGATCCCGGCTATGGAGAGGCGCACAGCCAGTTGGCGATCGCCTACGCCCGGCAGGGACGCGCGCAGGAAGCTGCGACCGAACGAGAGAAGGCCGCGGCATTGGGTAGCGAGGAGAAATAATCTCGGATTGCGGTGCTTTGACCGTCTCGGAACGAATCGCGGAGTTATCCAGCAAAACTAATCCTCATAACTTTTTAACTTGACTTGGATGCGTTCAGGGTTCTTACTTGGTGCGTAACTCCATCCACCTTGGGGGATGACATGAAAACATCGATCAAGAGGCGTTCGGGAATCCTTGCGGGAGTCGCAATCGCGCTTGGTATCTTCGCTGGCAATTCAACAGCCCAGGACAATAACGGATATGGCGGTTTTCAACTGACCAGTTCAACCTTTACGAACAATGCGGAGCTGCCTATCTCGGCGATCCTGAACAACCAGGTGAATGGGGTCAATACTTGTTCGGCCAATGGAGCGGCGGGCGGAGACAAGTCGCCCGAGTTATCGTGGTCCGGTTCTCCACAAGGCACGCGGAGCTATGTGGTCGTGCTTTACGATGTGACGGCGGCGTTTACGCATTGGGGCATGTATAACATCAGCCCGGGCGTTATGCGCTTGCCCGCGGGCGCCGGTGTTGCAGGGAGCGCGTACGGACTGCAAATTGGGAACGACTTTGGCTTTGGTGAAGAGTATGATGGGCCGTGCCCGCCGGCCGGGGTTACACCGTTTCAACACCGGTATGTTTTCACGATGTACGCACTAAGCAAAGATCTCACGCTGCCCAGTTCGACGAACTTCCCGCCGAACAGTGAGACGCTCTATCAGGCATTGATCGAAGCCGGCATGCGCGGTGAAATCTTGGGCAAGGCCAGCCTCACTGGGTATTACTCGTCCACGCCGCAGAATTGATCGACGCGAGGCAGCGGGGTATCTCCAGACGGCTAGAATGCCGCCGGTGATGAGCAAGCCTATCAGCCAATAGCCGCTGTTGATGGCGATGAGCTTGACGGGCCTGTTCTCGTAGATGCCCCGCGCGAAGCTGGGCGCGGCGATGAAACGCTGTCAAGCGAGAAACAAAACCACAGGCCGGAAATCTGTAGATTCCCGGCCTGTGGGGTTAGTCCTTGTAAGGGTCGAACTCATTCGCACCGGCCATCGCTACTCCCACGGGGGTGAGCGTGTGCAGGATGCGGATGGTTGCTTCGTGGGCGGCCAGGACTTCAGGAAGCCGCTTGTAGCAGTGCGGCGACTCATCGACACCTGCGCCACGCAGCTCGACATTGGCCTGGCGAACCTTCTGCTGCATCATCGCGGGAGTGATCTTCGGGGCGCGCTTCATCTCACCCGACTTGCGGTGAAAGATGCCGGCTGCCTCGCGGCGTCCCATGACGCGGCCTGCGCCGTGGACGGTCGAGTAAAGAGCCTGCTCCGACTCTTCGCTGTCGACGCCCTCGAGAATGACGGCAGGCTCAGCCATGGTGCCGCCGACAAATCCCTTCTGGCCCGGAAAAGCCGGAGTTGCGCCCTTGCGCACGACCCAGTACTGCTCGCCACCATGCTCTTCGCGCCAGGCGAAGTTGTGGTGGTTGTGAACGCTCTCAACGATGGGAGCGCCCAGCAGCGCGGCTACGCGATTGCAGACCCAGTCGCGGCCTGCGTAGGCGTACTCGCCTGCCAGGGTCATGGCGCGAATGTACTGCTCGCCAAGATCGGTAGTTGCACCGATGACACAGGGCTCGACCTCCATGCCGTCCTTGGCGCCTGCTGCGTTCAGGAACCAGGTGGCGATGCCGTGGCCGAAGCCGCGAGAGCCGAAGTGGACGCCGATCCACACTCGGTCCTGCTCGTCGGTGAAGAGATCTACGTAGTGGTTGCCCGAGCCAATGGTGCCAAGCTGATTCTGAGCCTTCTGGCGCTGCGCACGCGCGGCTTGAACTTCCCAGCCAGGGTAGTTGGTCTCGAAAATGGCATGCTCGACACGTTCCGCGTTCTTTCGGCCAACGCCGAAGCTGAGAGTGGACCAGACATCGTCCATAATTCTTGCGATGCGGGCGCGCAGTTCGGAGCCGGGCATGTCGACGCGCACCGCTTTGTTGCCGCAGGCAATGTCGAACCCGACACCTGAGGGGCTGATTGCGTCCTTATAGGCGACGACCCCGCCGATGGGAACGGCGTAGCCGAGATGGCCGTCGGCCATCAGCGCGGCACGATCGGCAGTGGCGGCGCAGGTCTCGATCTGGCGCAGGGTCTTCTCCTCGTGCGCTCCCCACACTGGGATATCTCCAATCATTTTCATGGTGTAACCTCCTCCTCGGTCCGTCTAACTTCAGGCATAACTCCGCGCGAGTCTCCGATACGAAGACTTATGCGGCAGCAAAAACAAAACGCCCCAGCGGCTGGGCTGGGGCGCGATGACGAAAGTCTCAGTTGATGAGCTTCAGGTCAGCAGAACACCCCGAATTTGGCCGCCGAAATACAGCGCGAGGCCGGCACTTAGGCTGGCTTCATCGCGATGGCTTCGTGGATTGGGATTGAGCTGCCGCATTGCTGTCTCCTGTTGAAACGGACTTACTTACTACAACATAGCTTGCGTGATTTGGCAAGAATATCTTACGAGAATTTGCAAGTACAAGTAAGTCGCGGAGGGCGGGGGTGACCCCCGCCGGGGCGGCGAATGTTTGTATTTAACGTCGGTGTTTA
>Ga0302326_10015641_pt1 | contig 15946 bp, 11 predicted proteins | sample Palsa_T0_3_FD_202264 | JGI IMG/M metagenome (GOLD analysis project Ga0302326, IMG submission 202264) | Peat permafrost microbial communities from Stordalen Mire near Abisko, Sweden - Palsa_T0_3 | ecosystem: Environmental > Terrestrial > Soil > Palsa > Peat permafrost | place: Sweden: Abisko... | reverse complement strand
AAAAGCCTGGTGGCGATCCTGCGGACGCTGAGGCACGCTTCTGGAGACTGTATCGGTCGCATTCTCATATCTCCGCGTACACGGTAAATCTGCACGCCGCCAAGGTCGCCCGGGTACGCGGGCAGAACGCTTTTGGTTATATCGAGCAAGACAAATATCCGGAGGCATCTCGTGTGGTCAAGGAGGGGCTCGAAGCTCTTTCAGAGTTTCGGGATCTTTCTCCAGACGATCAGGCAACTCTCAGGCTCAACAATGTCTCATTGTTGCTCGCGATGAAGCAGCCGGTAAAGGCCCTCGATGTGCTGGAAGGAATTCCTTCGGCAGCTCGGCCTCACGATACCTCTTTCATCTATCGGGCAATCGCTCTCGTGCGCAGTGGAGAGCCGGCACTCGCAAACGGCGTGTTGGACGCGGGAGAATCACAATTTGGCAAAACTGAAGCTCTCGAAGCGGCCCGCGAACATATCCGAACTGCTGCTCCTTATGCCGGGGGAGTCAGTACCGCTCACGACCAGGACATCGTGTCCGATGTCAAGAAGTGGCTTTACGAATTCTCCCGTCTCAATCCAGAGCAGCAGGCTCAAGCGCTCAGTGCTGACAGCATTGGAAGTCTTTTACTCATGCAGGTTAGAGAGGCTGCTGCCGCTCTCGTCGATGTAGTGCCTATGATGCGAGCTCTAAACGCCGATTCGAAAGAAGACGATATCACAGCGATCTTGAAAGGAATTCTTCGGGGGAGGCTCAGCCACATTCACTGGTCGGTAGAAGATCAAGGAAAGGGCGGCCATACATCTGCCGGGAATCCGGGCGAGAGAGATCTCACGATAAGAAGCGACGAAAGCATCCTTTCCGTCGGAGAAGCGGTGATGACTCGACGGAAAGGAACCAACAAATTCACGCAACTGGAACTGCAAAGCCATCTTCAAAAACTGTTTCAGTACGTGGATTGCCCGGTCTATTTTCACATCACCTATGAGATGAGCGGGGATAAGGACGGAGTGCTTGCACATATTCGTGCTACATCCCGAGACGTACTCATTGAAGGCATCACATTCTTGAAACACGAAGAGATAGCAGACTACGGTTCGGCGCCTCGCGGCTTCGCTGCTCTTTACCAAACTGGAGCCGTCACTCGAACCGTCTATTTTCTTGTTCTTGATCTCGACCAGGGTCTTCAGAAAAAAGCTGCGAAGGCAGCTGATGCGACCGCCCGCAAGGCTCGAGGTTCCCGCAAGCCTCGGAAGAGTACTTAGGACACAACCAGTTTGCTCTTGCTTACTGGCTACTGGCTGTCAAAGAGCCTTAATTGCGCATTGCTGCACCTCGAAGACCGCGCCACTTTCTGCATGTCGGACTTCCGTTTGAAGCGGCCACCGATGGCAATCCTCCTCAGGTGTCGCCTTCGCCATAATTTATTCTGCCCTTATTCTCCAATGACTTACAAACGACTGCCCTCTTTACGGAGCAAATCCGAGTTGACGGAGTGGTTACCCAATAGGCGAATATAAGGCGAAGCAACTTATGCCCTCCGCCTCCGCAATCCGAGTTCAGATCGAATCTACGTTAGCCCAACGTGTGCCCGCTGCGCTCACGCTCAAGATCAAACAAGCGCCGGAGGTCTTTGCGAGCGGCATGGCGGAGGTGGACGCCATGCTTAGCGGTGGCATCCCGCGCGGAACCATCACCGAAGTCAGCGGCCCATCCTCCACGGGCAAGACCTCGTTTGCTCTTTGTACCCTCGCTTCGATCACGCAACTTGGCAATGCCTGCGCCTGGGTGGATGTGAGCGATGCCCTGTCGCCGGAGACAGCGGCGGCTTCCGGTGTGGAATTGCGGCGGCTGCTTTGGCTTCGCATGTCTGCGGAACGCCGAATGAAGCTCGCAGATAAGCCGTGGTCCCGGCTGGAGCAAGCACTGAAGGCGACAGACCTCGTTTTGCAGACCGGAGGCTTTGCAGTGGTCGTGCTCGATATGAGCGATGTGCTGCCGCAGCACACGCAACGCATCCCGTTGGGGACGTGGTATCGATTCCGGCTGGCAGCAGAACATGCGCGCACCGCGTTGGTCTTCCTCACTCAATCGCCCTGCGCCAGCAGTTGCGCAACGCTGTCCCTTCGCTGCGAACCGGCGTCGGTTGCACCATTCAGTAGCGAGGGCAAGACCCCACTGTTCGAGCGACAGCAGTATCAGTTCGCGCGGGAACGCAATCGCAACGAAGGCTCTCCTTTCATGCAGAGAAAGCCTGCGCAGCGCGTGAGTTGGCTGGCTGAGACGCTGTGGTCGAGGGTGCGGTAATGTATGCCGTTCTCCATCCATCGAACTTCTTCGCGCAGGCCGCAGCGCATCAGCGCCCGGAGTTGCGTAAAAGATCCTTTGTGGTGCTGGATGGGGAGCCACCGACCGAGTTGGTTTTTGCCGCTAACCATGCGGCGCGTTCTCAGGGTGTCGAGATCGGCATGACTCGACTACAGGCCGAAGCATTCTCGGGAGTCGCCACGCTCCGTCGCGTTATCGAGCATGAGCACACGGCTCATGCCACTCTTCACCATGTCGCGTGTATGTTCTCGCCCCGTATAGAGTCGGTGGAAGAGCAGCCTGGCACGTATGCGCTCGATATTCGCGGCATGGATCTCCTGTACGGCGATGCCGGAGAGCTTGCGAGCAAATTGCGACGGAGTGTGATGGCGGCGGGCTTTCTTGCGAACATCGCTGTCGCCGAAAACTTCCACGCTGCGGTGTCGCTTGCATGTGGCAGGACCGGCGTCTCCGTGGTGCCGTCCGGCTGCGAGGCGCACGCGATGGGTCAGCTCCCGGTCACGGCGCTCCACCTTGCACCGGAGCATGAAGCCACCTTTGCGGCCTGGGGTATCCGCACTTGTGCGGAACTGGCGGCGCTGGCAGAGACAGATTTGATTGCGCGGCTTGGTCAGGCGGGAAAGAAACTGCACTCTCTCGCGTGCGGTGCGTGGCCGCACTTGATGTTTCCGATAGAACCGAGTTTTGAGGCCGGTTTGGTGGAGCGAATGGAGCTGGACTTTCCGATAGAGGAGTTGGAACGTCTGTTATTTCTGTTCTCCCGTATGACAGCGGCATTGCTGGAGCGCGTTCGCGGGAAGGCACGAGCCATTGCCGCACTCCGGGTCGTGCTGCGTCTCGACGGCGGCGCACAGCATGAGCGCACCGTTCGTCCTGCATTGCCGTTGCAGGATACGGCAACACTGCTTAAGCTCGTCCAACTCGATCTGGAAACGCATCCTCCGAGTGCGGGGATCGTGAGCTTGGAACTGCACGCGCAATCAGCAGAACCGTATCGAGCGCAGCATGGTCTCTTTCTTCCGCAAGCGCCGGAGCCCGGACAGCTCGAAGTGATGCTCGCCCGAATGCGGAAGCTTTTGGGAGAGCAACGGGTCGGCTCGCCGGAGCTGACCGACGACCATCGACCGAACGCCTTTCGCATGGTTTCGTTTGAGCCGCCGCCGCCACGTCAGAGCGAGAGGCAGTCACTTTCGACGCCAGTGGCTTTACGCGTCTCGCGTCCACCACACATGGTCGGCGTTGCACTTGCAAACCATGCACCTGTGCGGGTCTTTTGGGACGGAGCGGCCTATTTTGTCCGCGATGCTGCTGGTCCGGTACGCGTGAGCGGACAGTGGTGGTCGGAGGCCACGTGGTGCCGCGAAGAATGGGATGTGCGGTTGGAGAATGGGACTACGGAACGGCTCTGTCGCATAGCCTTCGATCCACGCTCCCGCTGCTGGTACTTGCAGGGAACGTATGACTGACTACGTGGAGCTGCACGCGCGGTCGGCTTTCAGCTTCCTCGAAGGTGCCACTATGCCGGAGTTCTTGATGCAGCAAGCCGCGCATCTGGGGATGCCGGCAATGGCTCTGCTCGACCGCAACGGTCTTTATGGCGCAGCGCGTTTTCACATGGAAGGAACACGGTGCGGGGTGCGGGCGCACATCGGCGCGGAGGTTGCGGTAAGCGACCTGGGCCAACGCCTTCAACCGGCCGCGTACCTGCCCCATCAGTTTCCCGCCGAACCTGTGCGTTTGCCGCTTCTGGCTGAGTCACGCATCGGTTATCAGAATCTTTCGCGGCTGCTTACTCAGTTCAAGCTACGCGAGGCGACAAAGGCCGAAGGCGCGGCGGCGGTTGCGGACGTGGAAGAGTACAGCAAGGGTGTTGTCTGCCTGACGGGTGGAATCGAAGGCCCGCTGGCTGCGGCATTGGCTCGCGGCGGTTACGCCGCCGCACACAAGACCGTAGAGAATTTGGTACATCTTTTCGGTTCCGGCAATGTCTACGTCGAATTGCAGCGCCACTTTGACCGGGAAGAGGAGCATCGCAACCGTGCGGCGATTCGTATTGCGCGTTCATTAAACCTGCCGCTGCTGGCGACGGGTGGTGTCAGTTATGGAACACCGTATGAGCGCGAAGTGCTCGACATCTTTACTTGCATCCGCTACCGCAAGAGCCTCGATACGGCTGGGCGGCTCTTGAGCCGCAACGCAGAGCGGCACTTGCACACAGGAGTCGAAATGCACCGGCTTTTCTACGACTATCCTGAGGCCGTCGCCAATACCCGCGAACTGTCGGACCGCCTGCAATTTCAGATGACGGGACTCGGATACGAGTTCCCGGCGTATCCCGTGCCCGATGGAGAGACGATGGATTCGTTTCTCCGCAAACGCGTGGACGAAGGAATGCGTCGCCGCTATCTTCCCAAGAATGATCCGGCGCTTTACGAGAAAGCCAAGCGGCAAGCGGAACGCGAGCTGCGGCTTATCGAAAAGCTGGGCTTGGCTGGGTACTTTCTTATCGTGTGGGACGTGGTCTGCTTCTGCAAGGACAACGGGATTTTGATTCAAGGGCGTGGCTCGGCAGCGAATAGTGTTGTCTGCTACGCGCTCGAAATCACCATCGTCGATTCGGTTGGACTGGACCTGCTCTTTGAGAGATTTCTTTCGGAAGAGCGTGGCGAGTGGCCGGACATCGACCTCGACCTGCCCAGTGATACTGACCGCGAGCGTGCAATTCAGTATGTGTACCAACGCTACGGCGAGCTAGGCGCCGCCATGACAGCGAACGTCATCACCTTTCGCAGCCGGTCAGCCTCGCGAGAGGTTGGGAAAGCTCTCGGCTTCGACCAAGAGACGGCGGCAAAACTCTCGAGTCTTATGAGCGCGTGGGAATGGAAGGCTCCGAGCGATACGCTCGAAAACAGCTTCAAGGCAGCCGGCCTCGATATGAAGCACCGACGAATAGCACACTACCTTCAGAAGTGCGGCGATGTATTGCATCTGCCCCGCAACCTCGGTCAGCACTCCGGGGGTATGGTCATCTGCCAAGGGCATCTTGACTCAGTCGTGCCGATTGAACGCGCAGCGATGCCAGGCCGGACGGTAGTGCAGTGGGACAAAGACGATTGCTCGGACATGGGCATCATCAAAGTTGATCTTCTCGGGCTTGGGATGCTGGCCGTACTCAAGGATGCGACTTACCTTGTCCCGCAGTATTACGGCGAACAACTCGACTACGCGCAGCTTCCGCAGGATGACGAGGTGTACGAGAGCATTCAGCAGGCCGATACCGTTGGCCTGTTTCAGATTGAGAGCCGGGCCCAGATGTCTGCACTGCCCCGCACTAAGCCAAAGTGCTTTGCCGACCTGTCCATGCAGGTTGCGATCATCCGCCCTGGCCCTGTGACAGGAAAGTTCGTCAATCCTTATATCGCCCGCAGGCTCGGTAGAGAACCCGTTACCTACCTTCATCCATCGTTCAAGCCGTTTCTGGAACGAACGCTTGGCGTACCTCTGTTTCAGGAACAGGTGATGAAGATTGGGATGGTCGCGGCGAACCTCACAGGCGGCGAAGCCGAGGAACTGCGGAAGGCAATGGGCGGCAAACGCTCGGAGTCCATCATTGCCGGATTGAAGACACGGCTACACGAAGGAATGACGGCAAACGGATTTGATGCCGCAGCGCAGGAAGAGGTGATGCGCGTACTTGCCACTGTGAAAGAGTTTATGTTCCCCGAATCCCACGCGCACAGCTTTGCCTCCATCGCTTATTCGAGCGCCTACACGCGCCATCATTACCCTGCGGCGTATACCTGCGCTCTCTTCAACAACCAGCCGATGGGTTTCTATTCGCCCGCTACAATAGCGAACGATGCAAAGCGTCATGGCGTCAAGATCCTGCCTATAGACGTACAGCGGTCGGATTGGTTCTGCACGCTTGAGGCGCTAAGCGAACATGATCGCGTCAGGTATGCCGGTCGCTACGCTGTCCGCATGGGACTGAAGTATGTGAAGGGATTACGGCAGAGAGTCGCGGATGCCATCACCGACGCTCGCTTGATGGATGGGCCGTTCGCCTCGGAGTACGAACTTCGTCGCCGTGTCCCGTCGATCAAAAAGGCGGAGCTAACGCTTTTGGCGAAAGCTGGAACGTTCAACTGGACTGGGGAGAAGCATCACAGGCGCACCGCTTTATGGAACGCGGAGCGCGCGGGACAGTCCGCTGGGCCGCTCTTCGAGCACGTTCCGGACGAACATGAACTGCAAGCCGTCACTCCGCTGCGGCCCATGACAACCGAAGAACGGTTGGTTGCTGATTTTGACAGTACGGGGGTGACGCTTGGCCCCCACCCAATGGCCTTTCACCGGACAGAGATGAACGCCACTGGTGTACTGCCGGCCGCAAGCCTGCGCGGGATGCCCGACGGAACGTATGTCCGCATCGCAGGCGCGGTGATTGCTCGGCAACGTCCGGGCACAGCCGAGGGTTTCATCTTCCTTAGCCTCGAAGATGAGACGGGTATCTCGAACGCAATCATCAATCCGCAACTGTATGAACGGAACCGCGTCACGGTGACGCGAGGAAAGTTTCTCCGCGTCGATGGCACGCTTCAGAATCAGGACGGCGTTATCAATGTGAGAGCGTCAGCCGTGCATGTACTCGGGCTCAGTGATGTAGACATGCGCTCGCATGATTTCCATTGAGGTTTATCGCCTTACACGGGTGATAACACTCTGTTCTGACGACCATTTGCCGCGACAGCGGCGGAGCCCTCGGCCCAACTTTTCAGGAATTATGTCATCACATGTAACACTCCAACCGGCTCGGCTCCTATGAATTAGCAGCACAATCCGACACCAATAGTGGTGTCACAGAACTTGGAGAAAAACATGGATACTGAAGAAATCAAGAACCCACCTGTACTCGACGAGTCGGCCAATGAGGCGGACGAAGTCGAAGAGAAGTTCAACCCGAATTGGGCATCAGACGCCCCTCGCGGCGGACGTGCGGTGCTCACCCGCATCCTGAAGGAGTCGGCCACAGTCCCGCTCTTCTTCGCGCAGACCTTGGTCCAATCGCTACGAGATGTCGGCTACAACACGACCACATCAGCACTTTGTGAGCACGTCGACAACGCCATCGAAGCTGGCGCGACCACGGTCAGGGTGTATTTTCGTCAGACTGGGCGACGCGGTGCTCATGAGACCGACATCTTGGTCTATGACAACGGTAAGGGAATGCCTCCCAACGTGCTGAAGGTTGCGACCTCGTTCGGCGGCTCGATGAGCTATGGCAATCGGAAAGGTATTGGTCGGTTCGGCATGGGCATGAAGACTGCGGCTCTTAGCGTGAGTCCGGTTATGGAGCTCTACTCGTGGCAGGAGTCGGCGGCGTTTTACAACATGACGCTGGATACCGACGCAATCGGGCGGGACCGAAGCAATCTGGTTCCGCTTCCAGAGCCGACCTTCAACTCCATTCTCCCCGAGCCGGTCCTCGATATGTTCATTCGGCCCGTTGGCTTTCCCAAGGATGCAACGGAGCAGCAACTTCTCGCACCTGCGGGGACGGATGGCTATGAGCAGCTTGGGACCCATGGCACGATTGTGTTCATGCCCGACTGTGATCGGCTTACCCTCGCGACCGACCGAGGACTCGTCAATGATTGCGTGAAAGAGATGGCGCGTGTCTACCGGAGACAGATCGCCAAAGGGCTCCGCATCTATATCAACAATCGTCTTACGCAGGCGGTCGATCCGACTTACGCGATGGCGAATGCCCGTCACACGAGCATCGAAGGTCTTAATGTCAAGACCAGCCGGCTTGTCGTGCCTAAGACTATTCAGGTTCCGCTAAACGACAGGACGAAGGAGACAGCGCCCGTTCACTTGAAGGTGTATGCACTACCGATCGAGGACTGGTCAAACCTGACCCGTAAGGAACTCGGCAGCAATCTTCACCTTTTCGACGGCCAAGTTGTGTCTATCGTCAGGAATGATCGTGAAGTTCATATCGGCTATCTCCCAGGTGTCATCGAGCGGCACAGCGAAATGAACTGGCTTCGGGTGGAGATCGACTTTTCCGGCGAACTCGACGAAGCATTCGGGGTCGCAGCCAACAAACAGGGCGTTCGCCCTAAAGCGTACGTTACGGAGATGATCGCAGCCGCGATAGGCAGTGATATCGCGAGCGTTCGTGAGGAGATACGGCGCGTTCAAGCAAAGCGTGCGATCGAACGGAAAGGGTCCAAACCAACCGAGAGCGAAGCTCGTGCGACAGAGGCAGATGCCTTTCAGCCAGATCAAATCGACACGCCCCTCTCTCCGGAGGAGACGCAGCAGATGGAAGCTAATCTACGCGGACTCGCCGTGGGGCTAAAGCGCGACGCTGAGACTGACGAGGAGGCTTATCAGCGAGTGCTATTGTCGCGATTCTTAATTACTTATCGAGACGACCCATACTGGCCCTTCTATCATGTCGAACACAAGTTCGGACGCGTACTCCTCACCATCAATACCGCTCATCCGTTTTTCGTAAGCCTGTACAAGCCTCTGCGAGACCTTGAAATCAAGGAGGCGGTCGAAGACGAGAACCAGGCGGACCATCAGGTTCCGGGCAGCAAGGGGCCGGTCGTAGCTCTTGAGCTATTGTTGCTTTCAATGGCCCGGGCGCAGAGCGTTTTGTCACGCGAAAACCCGGACACCGCTAAGATATTCGATACCTTTCGCCGGTCATGGTCGGATACCTATCGAATCCAGCTTACAAACTGACGCAATGGCCGGGCGGCGTGCTAATCACGCCGCCCGGCGCGTAACACTTTCCAAATCTCGGCTCCTTAGTTTCAAAGGCAACTATTTATCTGGCACGGCCAGGAGGCCGGGCTATAATTAAACCGCCGTGCGGCGACCCAGCTCAGGGTCCGGAAAGCTTTGCCTGTCCATAGCGCGTCAGGTAAAGAACCCGGAACACCGAAGTGAAGGGCTACCGTGTGGTGCTCCCCAGGCATACGCCTGGACAGAAAATGGAGACAGACTGAATGGCAAACAGCGACTATGCGTGGCTGCGTTATGCTGAACTTCAGCAGCGCAGTAAAAAAGCCCAAGACTTCAACGACTATACTTGGGGGCTCGAATCCGCCCTCAATTTCCTCCTCAATGCCATTGAGACAGGCACTGTTCCATCGAACCCAGCAGATCTTGATGCGGCACTCGGCCGCGCGATTGCATCCGGCGCACGCCTCTGTCGCAGCCGTTTGGCGACCCTCAAGAAATGGGTACTCCCATCAGATTTGATCTCTACGCACACCGCCGCCGAGGCGAACGTCGAACTTGCGCGGATCGAAAGTGCCCTCAAGGAAGCCGACGCGGAAATCCTCATGGACGTTGGCCTTGGGTACACCGATCGAGAGATTGCCGATAGGCACAGCTCGACGCCGTGTGCCGTTCGGGTTCGCCTCTCCCGCCTACGTCTGAAGCTCTCCGCAAGCAGTCGCTTTGAACACGGTCCCGCTGCGGGGCATAAGGCCGCGCACCTAGCCTATGCAGTGCCAAAGTTCGATCCGCAACCCATGAACCAGGCGGCGTAGTTCTAACTGCGCCGCACACAAGCAGGAAAGGACAAACATGGCAGACGTTCAAGTAACCTGCATCATGAAACCGCATCCTCAGAGCTCGCACGAGCACATTACCCATGTCGGGAACCCGGCGGCCAATTGGAAGTGGACGCGGGAACAGGTCATCGCCAGCATCGAGGCGAAGACCAACTCGTTTTATGTGCTGGACCCGAGAACCGGAAAGCGAGCCGATGTCGGGGTTGTATACCCTGGCGGAGTTCGGGCTCCGTTTCTGCAAACTTACGCAGATGGAGACTGGAATAACAATCTCCTGTCCCTCAACCAGTGTCCCCTCTACTAAGCCAGGAGGGGAGTATTACGCGCCAATCACGCTACTATTGAATGTCCCTGGAGACCAGCATGTCCGACTCTTCGCAGCTCCAACACTGCCCTTCGTGTAGCCATCTCCTTTCAGGGCGGGGTTACTTCTGTGCGTCCTGCGCCGTTCAGGTGCGCTGCAAGCAATGCAACGAGCTCTTGGAAAAGGACGCGCGGGCGTGCGTCATGTGCGGCACCGCCGCCGGTGCGGGTGCAGTCAGCCCCAGTGTTAACGGGAACGCTTCCCCCATGAATACGCTTGAACTGCAGGAGGATACTCGGAGCCGGTCGCTCCGCATCAGCTTCACTGATGCCGCCATTGGCAGCATCGGCGGGACAGTGAATCATCTTGTTTCCGATAAATTGGCTTCACATGGTCCACGGTCGTTCAAGCCGGCGGGAGGACCAACCGTTCTATCGCCGTTCTTGCCAGCGGGAGAGGTAAGTAACGGCAGTCAGGTTATCGACGGTGCCACGCTAGATCCCAAACCACCATCCCCGATGACAGGAGATGCCGAAAGGATGTGTGAAATTTTCGAGATGGACGGAGAGGACATTCGCCTCGAAGAGCACCGCCTTAAGGCGGATAGCAGGCTTGAGTATGCCCGCCGTTTGACGTACCTCTTCATTTACTCGCAGGAATTGGCCGGGAAGAAGCCTATTGCGTACGCCAGCGTCAAGAAAATCCTTGAAGCGTCAAAGGTGCTGGACACAAATACCCGCCACGAATTGTCACATAAGATGGCAGTGGAGATTGACGGAGACACGATCCGGTTGAAGAAAGAAGGACGAGAAAAGGCGGTATCGGCTCTCGGCGAAATCTTAAATCCCAATCATCCTGATCCCGGATGGACGCCGGAGTCCCATTCCCGGTCCTCAAAGGCGGGGGCTGAAAACAAGAAAGACACCAAGCCCAGCGGCAAGGTGGGACGTAAACGCTCCAACGCGGCGGAGGAGTGGGCGGCGAAATGGGAGAAACACGCCGAAAACGTCAACGGACACTTTATTTTGAAGGGGAAGACGGTACTCGATAAAGCCGTTCTTGCTTTGTGGGCCATTCATAAGGTCGGTGGCAACTCCGCTTCTTCTCTCTACATACAGCGGTTCATCGCAGTTGCATTTTCCTTCAATGAGAAAGAGCGCTCCCTCGACACTACCTTGCAGCGCAAGAACGCCCAGGAATTCATCATCAAGGCGGACGGTGGCTACAAACTGACGCCGAGTGGGACGAAGCGCGCTGCTGAGATGGCCAAGGCGACAAAATAATGGGTATCTCGACTGCGCAACTGGTTATCGAACTTTCGACCGCCGTAGACCCTACGTTTGCGCAGGCAATTGTTGAAAGCTATGTGGAGATGCAACAACGTTTTCTCGCCGGTGATTGGAAACCGGCAGAGTTGGACGGAGGCAGACTCTGCGAGGCAGTTTCCCGCGCTCTCTATCAGCTCGATTCCGGGGTGGTGACGCATAGTGAACTGCCTGGAACACTCTGTGATTGGCTCGAAGACTTCAACAAAAAGCGCAGCCACAATTTGGCGGAAGGAGACCGTCGGCACTTTTGTAAAGCGATTCGTTTGGTCTACAAGTTTCGTTCTGACCGCGGGCCTGTGCATATCTCTCCGATTTACACAGCGAATTACATGGACTCGATGCTCATTCTCCATGTCGGCAAATGGATGTTCGCTGAATTCCTGCGTCTTGCTTGGACTGCCGACAAACAGGTTATCGCTGACACAATCGCACAGATCGTTCAGCTACAGCACACCCTAATCCACGAACTGGACGGCAAGCCTCTCGTGCTGGCTTCCGGCATTCCAGCCGCTGACGAGATACTGCTCCTGCTAAATCATGCAGCCGGCAACCGTCTCAGCCGAGCCTCCATCCGGCAATATGCGACGCTTCAGAAAGCCCCAACGCTAAATGCGGCGATCACAAAGCTAGTTGCAAAGCGCGAAATCCGGGAAGAGGACAACGGCGAGCTTGCCCTCACACCGCGTGGTCAGCATAGGGTCATGAGCGAAGTTATCCCCAAACATAGGGCCTAAATCGCTTGGCGTCTGGGTGCCATGAGGTGAGAATGTAGATGCACATGAGCGAATATACAGTGGTCTATCAATTCCTCTGCCCAAATTGCAATCACTTCGGTGTAGGTAAGCATGTCTTTGATGCTGAGGGACCAGCCGAGGCGTCGCACATGCTATCGACTCTAACCTTGCCCTGTAAAGTATGTCATCGATCCGTTTCGACCACCACTACCGCTAAGACTTTCGTCTCTGCGGGAAGGGATCATGAGATCGTCGAAGGATCATCAACAGGTCCGGCTATACCCTGAATCGTAACGGTTTCGTTACCTAGAAAAGCCACTTCCCGGCCTGTGAGCAGTCGATGCAGGAGTTTGCCCGCTTGCTCGTTGTAACCTTGCTTGGCCGCATGGAACATTTGCTTGAGCCGTTCGATCTCTTTCGGTGTATTCTCGCGAACCCTAATCGGGCCACTCTCTGGCACTTCCGTCACAGCACTTGGAAATACCTTCGAATATGGATCGCCCCTGTAGGTGGGGTCGGTCAGCGCTCGCTCCAAGGTTCTTGCAGCCGCATAGTGTAGGTATTGATGTCGAAGAACATCGATACCATTGGCGATTTGAGTAAACTGCTCGCGATATTCAGATGGCGGAATGCTCACGTCGATACAGGTTAAGAACATTCGGTCGGTTAGGGCGAGAAAGTCCCCGACCCTTGCTTCAGCGTCCTTGACATAAACCGGATCATCGATCCACGCGCCGTTATCCCTGACGATAGCAACTCTGGTATCCAGACCGACTCCCTCATCCAGAAGTTTCGATTGAGAAACCAAATATACGGCGAGCATGACTGCCTGTTGCATCGGCAGTGAAGGCTGATGAAGGCGGCGCAATAGGTTGGCGTTATAGGTCGTCGAATAACCAATGATGGCTCGTGACGCTTCCTTCATCACTCTGCGCCCTAGAGTCGGATATATACACATGCCTTCTGATGTGTAAGCCGCAACAAGCAGTTGTGGCGCATGATCTAGTCTCTGCAATGTGAGAGCTGGCAGGTCGCTCTTGTAGACCTCCGTCAGCGCTTGCTGAACAAGTTTCTTGAGATCTTTCTTTGTGGCCGGTTGTTCCTTTGTGGCGCGCGCGATAATCTCGTCGATCAAGCAGTCGATCAAAGAGCCGAATCCAGCGCCCCCAACCGCTAGGGGGTAGGATGAATCCTCGACAATAGCGAGCTTCTCAACGTAATTTTTGGCGCCCTCCACGGACTCCTGAGTGTCGGCACACATGATGATTCCATCTTTGCAGCCGAACGCAGCGATATAGGTCATATGGTTCGCCTCAACGATACATGCATGCAAGATCAACGCGGACTGGATGAGTAAAGCCTACAAGTATTAGATCGCAACCCACACGATCTGTCTCCAGACACTCGTGATCGTCGACTCTTGAGTCGTTTGGCTGGTTGTGAAGAGGCGTCAAGACTTGAATCGGCTTCCTACGGCCGCCGCGAGAAGTGTGGCTTGGAACCATCCGAGGAGGATCAGCAGCCAACGGAAAATCACAAGCACCCGATACTCCAAAAAGTTAAGGCAGGGTCGTCCGTTTTGATTTGGAGCCCATTTGTCATCTTGCCCCAACTTAACCAATGGCAGGGCATTTTCGAGTGTGTACACGAAGGCTTCAAACCTTGGATAGGCCGCCGGATAGGGTTTGCCTCCCGCCCAGGCCGTATATGCCTCTTTGTCTGTCGGGGCAATCAGACCCCGGCGTGAAGCAAAGCTAAATAGCATAGTCCCAACGAGCAGAATCAGGGCCAGTGAATACAGTATGCGAAACGGATTCTCCTCTAGCCATGCGAACGGGATAGATACCGAAGCGCGGGCGCGACCACGTTCGATGGCTTGCTGTCGCCGCAATAAATAGATGACCCGCTTTGCACTGCGCTTGTCCCCCTTGGTTTCGAACAGTCTGGATAGCTGAAGCCAAGGTTGCGGCTCAGACCTTTGAGACACAGGCTGGCGATTGAGCCATGAAACGCGGTCATCGACATTCATCGGAATGCTCCAGGATAGATTGTTGATCGCAAGCTGGTCGGGACTGGCAAAAGGATAGAGCGAAAGCTCTTCGTACACGAGACGGTCCAGAACGAGGTTGCCAGCCTCAGGCCAGCTCGCTTTATCCTCTTGCAGATTGCGTAGTGATGCCGCTGTCAGGTTCAACGTAGCCTGCGAAGCGTTTTGAATACTCGTCCACGTCAGATCGCCGCCTAGCTTCATATTGGCACAATGAAGGGTGGTGATGGATGCGCCTCTACAATCGAGGTTCGTACTGATGATTGAGTTCGACATCATGATCGCGCCGGCCGATTGAATGTTCCGCAGGAAGACAGTCCCTTGAATATTTGCTCGATCCATTGATAGTGTTCTCGCCTGCGCCGTCAAGATGGCATCGCTGCCATTTAGGCTCCCGATAACGTTAGCGGCAATTAGACGAATTTCCGCGGCAGACTTGACTCCAGTGAGATCGACACCTCCTCTGATGGTTGATAAATCCAAGGCGAGCGCGGCATTTGGAGTGACAAACTGTGCTTTGACGCAATTGAATTGCCCACCGATGTCGGCCCCAAGAAATGAAACAATACCCCGAATAACGGATTGGCTGAAAACGACGTTTCCTGAAATCTTGGCACGATCGGCTGATAGCGCATTGCCGACCAAGCTGCCGGTGAAAAATGCATCCCTACAGTCCAGATCTCCGTCGATCCTCACGCTCACCATATGGATCTCTCCGGCTGAGGAGAAACCCTGTCCGAGGGTTACCCCTCCCTTGATGACGGCATGATCCAAGACCAGCGGAAGTTCGGAAGATTTCAGAATCGCGCCTCGGCAATCGAGTGCCTGGTCTAGGACCGCGGAGTGCAGTTCTATGGGTCCAAATGCCTGGAAGCCGTCAAGGAGAAAGACTGGCCCGTGGATCTTCGCTCCATGGGCGAGAATGCCCTTGGATATGGAACTGTAGATGCAAAGCCCACGCATGTCAGCATGGAGTAATACCACTAGATCTTCGAAGCTGCAATCACGGAAGTGGAGCAATGAGGCGATCGTGCAAAAGCTGAGGTCAAGAATTCGTGGAATCGTAGCTGAGAAAACTCGAATGCCTTGAGGGTCGATGTACTCCTGCACCTCCTTGTCGGTAGCAAGCCATCTGAGAAATTCCGGACGGACGACCTGCTTACCGCTCTTCAAGACCTGGGGATCATCGGCGGTGACAGAATCCGTCAGGACCTTCGTTTCACCCGGTTGGAGCACGGGGTCGAAGCGCAGCTTCGCGGCGGCGATAAGGCTGCTCAATCGATCTTGTTGAAAGGTGAACATTTGCGTCGCTCAGAGTTCATCTGTGGGATTCGAAACCGCCGTTGCAAGTAGAGGAAGATGGTAGCAGGGAGCCCTCAAAGCCCCAATGCAAGTCCACGGGCTGCCGTCTTCCCAGGATCTGGAGCCTGCTGGAATACTGCATTTGCAACCGGATTGTGCCCCTTGCCGAAGTCAATCGCGGAAGCCTTGTTGACCTCGTGGCTGAGACTTTCGCCAAGCGTGGCGACGTTGTTCGTATAGATTTGGGCATCGTGGGACGCACGCGAGACGGAGACGTAGGCAAAGCGGCCGCTGATGAGTTCGGGGTGAACCTCTGT
>Ga0302326_10015640_pt1 | contig 15947 bp, 12 predicted proteins | sample Palsa_T0_3_FD_202264 | JGI IMG/M metagenome (GOLD analysis project Ga0302326, IMG submission 202264) | Peat permafrost microbial communities from Stordalen Mire near Abisko, Sweden - Palsa_T0_3 | ecosystem: Environmental > Terrestrial > Soil > Palsa > Peat permafrost | place: Sweden: Abisko... | reverse complement strand
TTAGCTTGCATTTCAGCATGCCTGCCTGCGTCCAAGCGGGCGGCGTCTGGGCGCCGGCAGGCGGAGCCAACATCGCGATCAGCGCAAATGCCGCCAAGGTTGCGCGGCGCTTCAACATAAGTGTCTCCCCATTTGGTGTTACGGGACCTCGCCGATTGGAGGTCGCGTCAGTCATTGCCCGGCTGTTCAGTCAACTTCTTCATGGCTTGACCGACCGAGAAACTGCCCGGCGCCTGCCGCGGCGGAAATTGCTGGAACGTTGCCAGGTGTTGCCCCACAATTGCTATCGCAGGAGCAAACACAAAGACGCGTTCTACGTACCACTTGTCATAAGCGCCGGACTCGTAGTCAGCCCGCTCAAACGGGTCTGTACGCAAGTTAAAAATCTTTGGCGCGCGTAACGTGATCAGCGGCTGTTGCCAAACTCCCAGGCCATGCGCTTGCTGCTCCATGAATACGATCTTCCACTGGTCGTAGCGGAGTCCGGCGAGATCACCGTCGTCGGTCCAATAGAAAAACTCATGGCGCGTGGGGCCTTTGCCAGCGAGCAGGTCGGTCTCATCGTAGCCATCCAGGTAAACCTTGAAACCACTATAACCTTGCAGGAGCTTGTCCTTGATGTCCGGAATGCCGGCGGCCGCGGTTAGCGTAGGGACCCAGTCTTCCGCCGAAAAAACGTCGTTGATTTCTGTGCCGGGCTTTACCGTACCGGGCCAGCGCACCATAGCAGGGACGCGATAGCCGCCTTCCCAGTTGGTGTTCTTCTCGCTGCGGAACGGCGTGGTACCTCCGTCGGGCCAGGTGAATGTCTCGGCGCCGTTATCGGTCGTGTAGATAACGATCGTGTTGTTGGCAATGCCGAGATCGTCGAGCTTCTTGAGGAGTTGGCCGACTTGACCGTCATGCTCCACCATGCCGTCAGGATAGACCCCGAGTCCGGTCTTGCCCTCAGACTCGCGTTTGAGCCGGGTCCAAATGTGCATGCGGCTCGGGTTGAACCAAACGAAAAACGGTTTTTGGTCTCGATGGGCACGATCGATGAAGTCGAGCGAAGCCTTGAGAAACTCTTCGTCGACTGTCTCCATGCGTTTCATCGTCAGCGGGCCGGTGTCCTCGCATTTCTGCTTGCCCCATTTGCCGAAGCGCGGGTCTTCGCCCGGGGTTTCGGTGGAGGTTGCCATGCACTTCAAGACGCCACGCGGACCAAAGCGTTCCTTGAAGGCTAGAGTGTTCGGATAGTCAGGGTTCTCCGGTTCGTCCTCCGCGTTGAGGTGGTAGAGGTTGCCGAAGAACTCGTCGAACCCGTGAACTGTCGGCAGAAACTCATTGCGGTCGCCGAGGTGGTTCTTGCCGAATTGTGCAGTCGCATACCCGGCTGGCTTGAGCAGATCGGCGAGCGTTGGATCCTTTTCCGACAAACCTTCCTTTGCTCCCGGTAGCCCAACTTTCAAGAGACCGGTCCGCATCGGGCTTTGGCCAGTGATGAAGGCGGCGCGGCCGGCCGTACAAGACTGCTGACCGTAATAATCAGTGAATATCGCGCCTTCGTTGGCGATGCGGTCTATGTTGGGCGTTTTGTAGCCCATCATACCGCGATTGTAGGCGCTGATGTTCCAATAGCCGATGTCATCGGCCATGATGACGAGGATGTTGGGTTTGTTGGCCTGCTGGGCCTGAGCAGGATTTGCAACGCCGCTCGCCGATAGGGCAGACGCGGCCAGCAACGCGCTGCTGCCGAGCAGAAGATCGCGTCGCTTCAGGCGGCCGTTATCGTTCGGCGTGCCGTCTTGAAAATCACCTTTCAATCCATCGTCACTCATGGCGTGGTTTTCTTTCTGCTGACGCACCGAAAGCTGACATGGCTAGTGGAGGTGTCGACCGGCTCGGCATGACGCGCGGCTGGCCGATAGCGGCGGCAATAATTCGGCGCGCAGAGGTGAGAGCCACCCTTAAGCACCTTGCGTGGAATCTTGATGTTCGGCAGGCGGGGGTCGTAGCTCGCGACCTCCGGTCCGCCGAGCGGATTTTCCGGAATGCAGCATGCCTTCGGCGCATCAGCTTCATGCTTCGCAGAATACCAATCTGTCGTCCATTCCCAGACATTGCCGATCATGTCGTGCAGGCCGTAGCCGTTCGGCGGGAATCCGGTGACCGGCGACGTGCGCTGGAAGCCGTCCGTACAAAGATTCTGTCGCGGAAATTCACCCTGCCAGGTGTTCGCCATATGCTTTCCGCCGGGCGTGAACTCATCGCCCCACGCAAACTCGGCACCGTCGAGTCCGCCGCGTGCGGCGAATTCCCACTCGGCCTCGGTCGGCAAATCCTTGGCTGCCCATTTCGCGTAGGCCAGCGCGTCGACGAACGCCACATGTACGACCGGATGATTGTCGAGCCCCTTGATATTGCTCTTGGGACCGTAAGGGTGGCGCCAGTCCGCGCCTTTGAGAAAAGTCCACCATTGACTCCAGTCGCGCAGATCGACCCGGCGCGCCGGCGGCGAAAAGACGAGCGAACCGGCATAGAGCATATGCGGCAGCGCGCCCGGGTAGTCTTTCGGATCCGGCGGTACTTCCGCGAAAGTGACGTGGCCGGTTGCCTTGACGAAATCCTTAAACTTCCGGTTCGTAACCGGTGTGCGGTCTATCCAGAACTCGTCCACCGTAACGCTGTGGACCGGTGCCTCTTCCGGATAGTGCTTGTCCGATCCCATTCGGAATGTGCCGCCGGGAATGCACACCATGTCCGTTTCGGGCTGATGCCGATACGCCAACCTTTCGGATCTCCCCTTAGTCTCAAGGTTACGCAACGACATCGATGTTACCTCGGCAGTTCAGTTAGAAAGTGATTGCCGGCGCAGCGTCGCCGACGGATGTTCTCCGAATATCGCTCGGTAATTCACCGAAAACCGCCCAAGCTCCAAAAAGCCCAAGTCCGCTGCAATCGTGGTCACGGTTGCGGTTGCCGGGCTAGCACACGTAGGGGCAACGCAAGCCAGCTGCATTCGCCGCAGCCGCCCATAGTGCATCGGGTTCACGCCCAATAGATCCCGGCAGCAGGTTCGGAGCGTACGCTCCGAAACTCCAACAGCCGTGCAAATGTTGGCTAAATGCACGGGCCAATCGTAGTTAGCCTCCAAGAACTCCTCGAAGCGCGCGATAATGTTTTCGTGGCGAGCAGCGGCGGCAGCATTAAGCATGATGACACACACCGTATCAGTAAGGGCTATCCTGTGAGAAGACTACCTCGTCCTTCCCATAGGTGGTCAGGGTTCGGCCGTCATCCACCGTCGCCAAAAATAGCTGGGGGTCAAAAGTGCGCGTTTTCGCTTTTCTTGCCAAATCGTGTCCGGTGCCGTCCGCTGCGGCTCCGTAAATGATATTATTTCATCTTCAGTCCTGACGCCAGCGTGGCGTTGCAATGTCGGGGTGCAGAAGTGCGGAAACGGCTGTCGCAAAGCCTTACGCAACCGGAGTCGTGTAGGCGCGTGGAGCGCACCAATGCCCGGTCATAAACCCTCGAAGCTCGGATGATTGAGAATGGCGTCCGAGCCAGACTGAATCAAAAGGTCCACGTCTTCTGTCGCAGGTATCGAAATCATTGCCCGGTCGACTTACCCGCCTGGTGCCGGAGTTCCTCGATGAGTGCGGTTAATCCGCCCTCTTGCGGTGCAGTTCGAGCCAGCTGCTCCGCATAGCCAAGCGCAGCGCTGACATCTCCGGCGTTGCGGCTGTATGTGATGAGCGCCGACAGCGTATCATGATCGTCCGGATGCCGCACCAGATTCTCTCTTAGCTCCGTCATCGCCTCGCCGAGACGACCGGCCGACTGCAGTGCGACCGCGTAGACATATCCATATCTCGCTTGGCTGGGATCGAGTTCAGCGGCGCGGCCTAATTCGGCACGCGCCTCGTCGGTTTGTTTAAGCCGCACCAGGCTCAGTCCGAGCGCGTAATGAAGGCCCGCATCTTTCGGCGAAGCAACGAGCGCAGTACGCAGCACAGTCTCGCCGTCCGCTTCGCGTCCGAGCGCCCGGTAAAGATCGGCAAGGTTGACAGCCGCCGGCACATATTGGGGGCTCAACCGCAGCGCAGCCTCGTATTCGACCTCGGCATCGCTGGCACGGCCACGCTTGGCAAAGAAACTTCCGAGCGCCGAGCGGGATTCCGGCCGATCGGCGTTGAAGCGTTGCGCATTGATGAACTCTGCCGCCGCACGTTCGAACTTTTCGCGGTCGGCAGGTGGCTGGTTTGCGGTCGGAACTACGGCGAGGAGTGACGCCGCCCTAATACGCACCCCGCGGCTGGAATCGGAGAGAAGTGGCGAAGCAAGCGGCCAAATCTGATTAGGCGTCACGTTTTGCAGCATGTCGAGAGCGCCAATCCGCGCCATTGGATCGGGGTCCGACAGCCCCGCCCGCGCCAAGTTGCCATTCGCAGGTGAGAGGCTCGGGGCAAGATCCGTCAGTGCGCTCGCGCGGGCGAACGCGGGGGCATTCCGATCGGCAGCCACAATTGCAAGAAGCTGCGCCGCATCGGCTTGATCAGCCCAAGCCGCATGGAATGCTTCGGCGTAGTTCTGAAAGCCCTCCCGGTTAGGGCCATACCAGTTCTCGATGGCCGAGGCCGCCCATTCAGCCGATTTGTCCGTATGGCAATCGTTGCAGGCATTGGGCGTGCCGAGCTTTACAGACAGGTCCGGGCGTGGAATCCGCAAGCTGTGATCGTGTCGCGGATCGACGACCATGTAAGTGCGCGTCGGCATGTGACACGCCGGGCAGCCGACGGGTGGATTGACGGCTTCATGATGATTATGGGCCGCGGTGGCGTACTTGTCCGATGAATGGCATTGAATACAGACGCCGTCACCGGACACTTTTAGTTTGTCGATGTGCGGGTCGTGGCAATCGCTGCAAGTGACGCCCGTTGCGAACATTTTGCTCTGTTTGAACGAGCCGTAATTGTAGACTTCGTCCTGCATTTGCCCGTCGGCGTAGTAGAGTCCGTGGCTGAGTTCCGCAACAACGTGCGTGTCCGATAGCGGTCTTCCGGGGGCCCAGTCCTCGGAGAATTCAGCCCGTCGGGCATGGCACAATCCGCAGGTCTCGACCTCCTTGCGCAACAGAGCCGGCGTGAAATTGCGCTGCGGATTGCCGGTATTCGGATCCTGCCGCCACGTGATACCGCTGCGCTCATCGAAGCGCACAGCGAGGCCCTTGGATTTGTCCTCTTGTTTTCCGAACGGCCGCCAGCTCTGCTGGTCGTGTACCCAAGCGACATGGCGCGAGCCTTCGCCGTGGCAGGTCTCACAGCCTACACTGATCTCGGACCAAGTCGTGTGAAAGTGATCGTTCTTTGCGTCGTAATTTTTTCGCACTCCGGTCGAATGACATTCGGAGCACATAAAATTCCAGTTCTGGTTCAACTTGGTCCAATGCAGGATATCGTCGTGCTTGATCTCGTCATTGGGGTAGAGATGGAACCAGCGCTGGCCACCCTGCTCCTTTGGTCGAGTATCCCATGCGATTGACAGCACCTGAATGCGTCCATCAGCAAATTCGATCAGGTATTGTTGCAACGGATATACCCCGAACGTGTATTTCACGTCGTACGTGGCAAGCTTGCCGTCGGGACCGTCCGTCTCGACCACGAACTTCCCGTCTTTGCGGAAGAAGCGTGAGTGCACGCCGTAATAATCGAAGCTCGCATCGTTGAAATCGCCAAGCACCGACTTCTCGGTCGCGTGGTCCATTGCCTGCTCGTGATGCGATCCGTGCCACAGCTTTGCCTCCGCCTGGTGGCACCCGGCGCAGGCGTCGCTGCCGACGAACGTCGCGACGGATGCATCGCTCGCGTTCCAGACCGAGCCGCCGGCAGTGAGCAGGAAGAAACCGACGCCCGCCGCGGCGACCATAACCGCCGCGAACAATGCTACGATGACGATCGTTCGCCTTGAAGGCCGCCGCGGATTCGCATCATGTCGGCGTGCGCCCGCGCCCTCGATTTCCGACGCCGTGCGAGGCGATTTCGGCGAACGGCGCCTTTTCCCGGAACTGTGTTTGGAATGAGCCACTATCTCCACCAACCACGCACTAGTGATGCTTCTGATGAAAGAGGCCGTCAATTGAGGCGGTCCGAAACAAAAGGCCCCCATCGGGGGGCCTAATGGTCTCCGTTACAGCATGCTCACACGGGGCTAGTCATCCCCTTTGTGGGCTTTCATTTCCGCCAGAATGCCGCTCAGGTTGTAGGTCTCCGGCGCTTGCAGCGGCGGGAACGTCGCGAAGGTCGCCAACTCCTTCTCCCAGAGCTGCTGGCCGATCGGCAGCATGTTCCAATCGTACAAATATGCGGTCGATGGGGAGCCGAGTGTACCGCCCAGCTCCATAGCTGACTTTGAGTCCCCGAAGCTGACAGCCTGCTCGAAGGGATCGCGCTTGACGTTGGCGACCAAGGTCCAGTGGTAGTTGACGAGCGGCAGGAACCAGCCGCTCGCTCCCCCAGGTGCCATCGAGTAATACATCTTCCAATTCTTGTAGCGCACAGCGGATGGCGTCGCGCCCGAGTAGTAGAAGAAAACCTCTCGCGCGGATTTATCCGAGTTGCCTTCGAGATAGTCACGCTGGTCAAGGCCGTCCAGCGTCGTTTTGACGATGCCCGGATAGCTTCCGGCCTCGATCTGCAGCCTCAAAGCGTCGCCCTTGGGGCCGCCGGCGATGTCGACCAACGTGGGCAACCAGTCGAGGGCCGCGAACATCTCCTTCTTGACCGTTCCCGGCTTGATGTGCCCTGGCCAGCGCACGACCATGGGAGAGCGATAACCGCCTTCCCACGCCTCACCCTTCTGGCCCTTGAACGGCGTGATGCCGCCGTCAGGGAAGCTGACTGTCTCGGCACCATTGTCGGTGGTGAAGACGACGATGGTGTTGTCAAGCTGGCCCATGTCCTCGAGTTTCTTCAGCACATAGCCGATGTTGTCATCCAACTGCTTCATGCCGGCTTCGTTGAGGCCCCAGTCCTTGCCACCCTTCACACCGATCATGTCCAGATACTTATCGGGCAGCACAGTGGTGACGTGCATGCGCGCGGGATTGTACCAAACGAAGAATGGCTTGTTGGTCTTCTTCGGGTCGTTGCGGTCGAGGAAGTCGATGACCTTGGCCGAGATCTCCTCGTCCACTCCTTTCGACCGCTCCAGGGTCAGCGGGCCTTGATCCTGGCACGTCTGGTTTTTTTCCGTGCCATCGGATGAATGGCACCAAATGACCGGGCGCGGCGGCGTCAGACAGGTCGTCGTTACCGGGTCTACTGCACCGGGGGGGTCAGAAAGGCCGGGGACCGGCGTGTTCTTGCACGGCGGCGCGATGCCCTGCACTGTCGGCGAAGAATTGATGTCGGGGAAGCTCACCTGCTGCATCGCGTCCAGGTGGTACAGATAACCCCAGTATTCCTGGAAGCCGTGCGCCGTCGGCAGCGCAGCCGTCTTATCGCCCAGGTGGTTCTTGCCGAACTCGCCAGTGGTATAGCCCAGGTCGTACAGAAACTTGGCGATCGCAGGAGTTCCGGGCTGCAGAAAGGAGGGGCTGCCGGGCAGTTGCGGCGGGACCATGCCGGTGCGTAGCGGATACATGCCGGTGAAGAAAGCATTGCGGCCAGAGGTGCAGCTCTGCATGGCGAGATAATCCATGAAGATCGCGCCTTCATTCCCGATGCGGTCGATATTCGGCGTTTCGCCGACCATCAGGCCGCGGTGGTAGATGCTCGGCTGCATCCAGCCGATGTCATCGCCCATGATGAAGAGGATGTTAGGTTTTTGCTGCTGTGCGGCCGCCGGCATGCTCGCAGCCATCGCTGCGGCAAGCAATGCGAGCAGACCGAGACAGATAGTCCTGATCCAACTCATGGTTTGGCTCCTCATGGCCACCCGAGATGAGCCGGCGGCCTACGCCCAAATTCAACTCGCGCCGAACACTCAGAGACGAAACGCTGCGCGCTCCGTAAGATGCGTCTCGGCAACACATTGTCGCATATGTGATCACTTAAAGCGATATTGTCGCCCTGCCGTGCCGGATTTGTGACCTGAGGCTGCAGCGAGTTATCGTTCCGTGCTTTGATACATTGATACATTCCGATCTAATTTTCTTGAAAGTGTCGCGGAGGAAACTTGAAAGTGTCGCGGAGGAAATCTGTGCGCGACATCGCAAGACGGCTCGCCGACCGCTGCCCGTCGGTATCTTCACGCCGCGCCGATTTCGTTTGAACGTCGCCGTCCGGCTCCGCAGCCAACCTCCGAGGTCCGTAGCGCCCGAACTCCGCCAGGCGTGCACGATCATCTAGGCGAAACAGCGTGTCCAGGGCTCCAGTGTGGTAGTTTGACCGTCTACGATGCCTTGTCCCCAGCCAGGGAGGGACAATTAGCTAAGATCGACACTGCCATGGTCATTCGCAACCCTGAAAAGAATCTTCCCACCCCGGAAATTCATTTCGTCACTACGGGCGGTGCGCTTACGGGCGCCCTTGGAGAGAATGACAGCGTCACCCAAGTGTTCCACCCCGACGGCCGATCCTGAGCGGCGAATTCCCAATAAGCCTTGAGGTTCACATAGCCTTGCAGGTTCCCGGCCGGGAAAATGTATCCGATTTGCGGGCCGATACCGATGACCCGCGATTCGAACGGGCATAGCGCCGGGTTGCACCCGTTGTCGGGAGTGATCTGCTGGTAGACATAGCCGACCGCGCCAACCAAAAGCTGTTTGGTGAGGAACTGCGAAGCGCCCCAATCGACATGCCAATCGATACCGTTCTGATAACCGGTGCTTGGGTTGAGAAGATTGTAGGTCAGTCCGGTCACCACGGAGAATTCGTGCCCGGCGTTCGGGTCGAAGTAGGTGTAGCCCGCACCGCCGTCGGCGGCGCCGTGACCGATGCCGAGATTGACCAAGTTGCTTGGATTGTAGTTGCCGACCGGAATATCCCCCGTCCCGTAGACCATCCAGTTGTTGACGCCCGAATTCCAGCGCAGTGAGGCTAGCGGATAGAGATCGCCCATCGCTGTCAGTGAATCGCTGATGCTGCCCTGGCGCGTCGCTGTGATACCTCCGGCGCTGGCGGTCAATGTGCCGTTTATCCCCGCATTGTTGGCGCCGACGATGCCGGTCATGCCGACGGTCAATTGGCCGCCGAGGATTTGGTTCGCGAACACGTAGCTTGGATTGAGCAGAACAAGGTCGGCATGGCCATTCAGATTCGCATTCAGGTTGACATTGACGGTCGGATTGAAGCGCCCGATCGTTGCCTCGCGCGCGGCGGCGACGCTTCCGCCGGCGCTCACCGAGGTGTAGTAGTTGACGGCTGCGACCGACCAGCCCGGCACCTGGGGTATTGCTGCTAGGCTCCCGAATTGCCCCGGCAGCCAGAAGCTCACCCCGCCTTCGTCAGCAACCGAAATCCCGGAAAAGGACAAACCGATAGCGAGAGCGAGCGCGGCGGATACAAATTCCGTTCGAGTTGCGCGAAAGAGAGCCGCGCGAGCCAGATTGGTGCAATAGGTTTTCATATGACAACCTTGTCGGTTGCGATAACTGCCCCAGCGTAAGCGCGCGCCCTTCTTCGGAGAGCGCGCGCACTGGCTCGCGGTTATCGTCAATCCGCACTCGCCTTGGAGGCGGCGATCGCCTGCTCCACCTTCTGCTTGAGGTCCCCGAGGTTAAAGCTGGCACCAGCCTGCATCGGTGGATACTCAATCAAACTCGGTACGTATTTGGCGATAACCTGCGCTGGGATTTGGAAGCGCCACATTTCGTGTTTGAAGACATCCCAATAGGCGATTGACCCTTGCGCAAAGCCCTTCGCTGGCCAGTTCATTCGCTCGAAAGGGTCCTGACGAAGGTTGGTCAGTTTTGGCATGTTGGGATAGGTCTTTGGACCGATCCATCCTTCAGGTTGATCGATAAACTGGTACTTGTAGTTATCGTACCGCAACGCGCCAAGACTGGTCTGGGCGAAGTACCAGATCTCGTGGCGCTTGGATGGCCCCTTCCCAGTAATGAGGTCGGTCTGATCGTAGCCGTCGAGGTGAACCTTGTAGGTCCGATCACCCATCTGTTTGCCCTTCAACAACTCTTCGGTGACGTTCGGATTGCCGGCGGCCGCGACCAACGTTGGAAACCAGTCAAGGCCGGATATAATGCCATTCGAAACCGAGCCCGGTTTGACTTTGCCTGGCCAGCGAATGATGGCGGGCACTCGGAAAGATCCTTCTGTGACCTCGCCTTTGGCTCCGGCGAATGGGGTGTTGCCGCCGTCGGGCCAAGTGTAGACTTCGGCGCCATTGTCGGTGGTGAATACAACGATCGTATTCTGGTCTAGACCGTTATTCTTGAGCCAATCCAGCACGACGCCAACGTTGTCATCCATCTGCTTCAGCGCCGCTTCTTCCAGGCCAAAATCCGTCGTCGGATTGCGCATGGCATCGTATTTGGGCGACAAATGGGTAAGGACGTGCGCGCGCGTCGGGTTCATCCAGACGAAGAATGGTTTGCCCGCTTTCTTCGCCTGGTCCATGAAAGCGATCGATGAGGCCGTTACCACTTCGTCAAAAGTGGTCATGTCGTATTTGATGCCTGGCATCGGGCCGGGCGGCAGCGGTCCCTCATCGACGATCTTTTGCTTGCCCACCTTGCCCCAGCGCGGCATCTCCGTCGGATCATCGACGTTTGTGGCCCAGCTGTGGACGAGGTTGCGCGGGCCGACCGTGTCTTTCCACTCCGGCGGATAGGTGTAGTAGAACGGATCTTCCATCGCGTTGAGATGATAGAGATAGCCAAAATATTCATCGAAACCGTGGTTGGTCGGCAGCATATGATTGAGGTCGCCCAAATGGTTCTTGCCGAACTGCCCGGTTGCATAGCCCATCGCCTTTAAGGCGTCGGCGATGGTCGGCGCTTGATCGGGCATTCCCAGTGTCGAGCCCGGCTGGCCGACCGTGGTCATCCCGGTGCGGATCGGCAGTTCGCCGGTGATGAAATTGGCGCGGCCCGCCGTGCAGCTCGCTTCCGCGTAATAGTCGGTGAACCGCATCCCCTCGGACGCCAGCTTGTCGAGGTTTGGCGTCGCATCCAGCATCAAGCCCTGGTGGTATGAGCCCAGATTCTCCCAGCCGATATCGTCGCCCATGATGACGAGGATGTTCGGCTGTTTCCCGGTCGGCGTCGTCGGCGCTGGTTGCTGCGCCTGCGCAGAAGTCGCAAAACCGGCGCCCGAGAGCGCCGATGCAGCCACCAACGATGTGCCGCGCAACAGTAGATCGCGCCGTTTGAGGCCTTCGCTGTTTTGCGTGATGCTGTGCTCGGGCTTTCCACGTACTTGGTCCCCGTTCATGGCGTGCTCCCTTTCTCTCTGGCTACATTTACGGCGATGATCTGGATGGCGAGGTCTATGAGGATGCCTAAACTCCCTGCCCGGAGTTCGACTGGCACGGCGCGCGGCCTATGAACCGTGCTGGTCGGACCATAGCTTACGCCTTCGTCGCGTGTCTATCCCGGTTCGTTGATAACCCCTTTACATTGGCCCTAGCGGAGATGATCAAGGCTCATGGCACTCTTAAAAACCGGCGAGTGAAACTTGTCTATTTAATTACACAAACTTGCAGACGTGGCAGCCGAGCGTATTTACTTTTCAGTGCGGGAATTCTAATTGCAAAAAAGTCACAATTTCCGTTTTTGGCGGCGCCTCTGGGCGCTTCGCTTCAGATATCGCCGGGTCCCGGATTTCGGCATCGTCGCGACGTGAACTCGGTTACTGACCCTGGAACTGGGGTGCGTGATCGTCTCGAATAGAGACCTTCGGAGAGGCCAAGCGCGATGCAGGCGAGTAATCGGAAGCTGTTCTTGCTCTTAACGGCTCTCGTCGAAGCAGCAACGAGTCTTTGTCTTCTTTTTCGGCCAGCCGTCCTGTTTTCTCTACTACTTGGTTTAGACAACGCTACGATTGATGCAATTTTCGTCGGGCGCCTCGCGGGCGCGGCGCTGCTCGCCATCGGCATCGCAAGCTGGATGGCGAGTGCCGACACGCGACCCCTGCACAACTTGGCTTGCTGACCGGCATTCTCATTTACGACGCGGCCGCCTCGATACTCCTTGCATTCGCGGCGTCAATTTTAAAGATGAAGGTGTCTTGCTTTGGCCTGCCGTTACAATTCACGCAATTCTTGCGATCTGCTGTTTCATTTGTTTGCAACCGGAGCACCGCGGTGGCCGCTAGGCGGAGTTCCATTGTACGTGCGACGGCCTGGTACCGCATCTAAGGCGAACAGCGAGTAACACGAACGCGAGCTAATGCGCTGCTTGTCGTCGCGTAAAAACTACTCGTCTATCTATTGAGGCCGCGTCAATTGGCGGCCTCTTTATTTTTCGGCGGCCCGAAAGCGCAATGTCTCCTCCTGGCCCCTTTCGACATTTGCCGCGATGCACTGATACTTCCGCAGTTGGAGGACAAGCGGACATTGCGCGGACATTGTCGATCTGGCACTTCTGACCCAACGCGGACAGCTGAATGCAGAAAGAGGACGAAATCCGTCTCCAACACGACCGCAGTAGCGACGCTATCCGAATGCGAAGATGCGCTTCCAGTCGTTCTTCATGCTGATAACTGACCAACCGTTCTTTTTCGCCTCGTCATAAAGCGCGGGGGGAAAGGTGCCGATCTTGGTGTCTGGCAAGCCCTGCGCCGGACCATAAGCATATTCGCGCTGCGCGTCGTCGTGCAGCACGAGCATCATCAGCCGCGCGCCGTCGCCCGCTCCGGTGTATTCCAACATCTGCCGGTCCCCGGTCGAGTTGCCGAACGCTGCGTACGGACGCCGGCCAATCTCCAAGTGGATGCTCTCCGGCTTGCCCGCGTTGTTGTTGTTAAGCAAGAGTTTCGGATCTTTGGTCAAGAAGGGCTTGCCGTCCTTATCGTAGCCGAAGGTCGTTCCGCCGGCGCTGCCGACCACTTGCTCGGGCGGGACGCCATACACGCGCTCGGAATACAGGCGCACGAAATCTTGGCCTCCGCCGGTCACGATGTAGGTCTTGTAAGCGTTCGCCCGAAGGTAACTCAGCACTTCCTGCATGGGCTGGTAGGTGAGGTCGGTAAAGGGCCGTTTCCAGCGCGGGTCCTTGGCGACGGCAAGCCACGTTTTCGCTTCGGCCGCAAACTCATCCACCGTCATGCCGCTGAGCGTGGCAATAGCAATTTCATACAAGCCCTTGAGCGGCAGCTTCGCAATTGCCTCACGGTCACCGGACAGGACAGTCTTGAACGGCTCGACACTCGCGAGTGCCGGCTTCGCCTTGACCACCGCCGGCACACGATCCAAGCAGTAAATAAACTGGCTGTAGATCGGATGCTCGACCCAAAGCGTGCCGTCCTGGTCGAAAGTGGCAATGCGTTCCTCGGGCGGCACCAATTTTGGGCTTGCCGGGTCTGTGGTGGCGCGCACGAAATCGAGGATTGCCTGTTTCGTTGGTCCCTCATTCCACGAGGCTAGCGGATCCGCCGGCAACTGCCCCTGCGGTGGCGGCGCCGCCGGCAACTGCGCTTGAGCAGTGGTGAGGCGCAGTCCGGATAGCAACGGAAGCGCGGTCAATGTCGAAAGCAAAATCCGGCGGCTGATACTGGATAAATCGGACACGGACTTCATGTTGTTGCACTCCTGTTGCTCGGTCACGTCCAAGAAATTCACACCGATGAGCCGCTTCTCGGCTCGCCGCGGCCTTAATTTCACAAATAAGTTGGCAAGAAAATCGGTCGTTGGCTATGCAAATTCGGCTGTCATCCGCATGGCGATGTCTGCTTCTGATGCTGTGGACGGCTATTCCACTGGGCACGTGAGTGCCATGAATGTGGGTGCTGATAGGGCCCAACGATTCAGAGGAGCCAAACATGCAAGCGATCACGACAATCGGTCTCGACATCGCGAAGTCGGTATTTCAGGTCCACGGCGTCGATACGGAAGGCAATGTGGTCCTCCGACGTCAGCTAAAGCGCCGGGACGTGCTGGCGTTCTTCCAGAAGCTGCCGCCGTGGATGGTCGGTATCGAAGCCTGCGCCTCGTCGCAGCATTGGTCGCATAGGTTGTGGCTCTTATGTCACAGCATCGAAATAGCGCTTATGATTTGAGTCACATCGATGGAGCTCGGTGGCTGGAGAGTGCTAGCGTCTTTCTCGGGGGACGTCAGTGCAAAATCTTTTTGTTGCAAGCATCGCGGTTATCGGATTGTTTGGGGCACCTGCCCTCGCAGCTGATTTGCCCGTCAAAGCCCCAGCCAACAATGCTCCAATTTTAGCGCCATCGTACAACTGGTCGGGATTTTATGTGGGCGCCAACTTCGGCGGGGCATGGACCAACGGCATCCTGAACATTCCCGCCAATAATTTGTATGACGGCATCACCGAGTTCATCGGCGGCGTTGAGGCTGGCTACAATTTTCAAGCCGGTCACCTTCTGTTCGGCGTCGAAGGTGATTTCGATGGGGCAGCTTTTGATCATCCGAGCCTTCCAGTTGCGACGCTGGGTTCTGTGAGCCAGCGCTGGATTAGCACAGTGGCAGGCCGCTTTGGCGTCGTGAATGACCGATGGCTTGTATTCGGCAAGCTAGGCGGCGGTTGGGTGCAAAGTAATGCTGTGCTGAACGTTCCCGCCCCAGGCTGGAATGGGTCCAGCACTGACGGCGGTTGGCTGTTTGGTGGCGGTATCGAATACGGCTTCAAGGCGCACTGGACGGTCAAACTTGAGTACGACTATCTCACGCAGTCCAACTGGACGTCGACCACGGTTCCCGCGGTGCAATTGAGCCGTGACGTTCAAATGATCAAGGCCGGCGTCAACTATAAGTTCGAGAGCGGCGTTTCCGCCGCGGCCGAGCCGTCAAGCCCTGGTGGTTCTGCCGAGCCTTCGGAAGACCTAGCAAAGCAATCGCAGAATCCAATCGCGGACCTCGTCAGCGTGCCGTTCCAGAGCAACACCAATTTTAATACTGCTCCGTTTAATCGCACTCAAGAAATACTCAACGTTCAGCCCGTCGTGCCGATGCACTTGAGCGCGGACTGGATCGTGATCTCGCGCACCATCATACCGTTAGAGAGCCAACCCAGTCCGCTGTTCGACAGCAATACCAATGGCATTGGGGACATTACCCAATCGTTGTTTTTGTCACCCACACACCCCGGCCCCTTGATCTGGGGTGTCGGCCCCGTCTTCACAGTTCCGAGCGCGAGCGATCCTATTCTGGGAACCGGCAAGTTGCTTCTAGGCCCCACGGCCGTGCTTCTGACTACGCCCGGAGATTGGGTTATTGGTGTTTTGGTCAACGATCAGTGGTCGGTTGGCGGCAATCCGTTGCGGCCGGCCGTCAACACCTTTCTTGCCCAACCCTTCATCAACTACAACATGGCCCACGGCTGGTTCTTGACCACATCGCCCATCATCACCGCGAACTGGCTCGCGGCACCGGGTCAGCAATGGACCGTCCCCATCGGGGGTGGCTTTGGTCGCGTGTTTAAACTGGGTGATCAACCGGTGAGCGCGTCGATTGCCGGTTATTACAACGCGATAAATCCAACCGGTGCGCCAGACTGGCAATTGCGGACCCAATTATCGCTTCTGTTCCCGGCAAAATGACAGAAGAAGATGCACGAGACGCTCGACGTACAGAACAAGTCCCCCAGAGCGGACCAAGTGCCGAACTGGGTGCCCACCCCTGCCGACCCGATCTATACCAAGGGAGCGCGGTGATCCTTGGTGGCTGGACGATGAAGCCAAGCCCGGAAGCGCGCCTACAAAGTAATTTTCGGCGACCAACGTCGGGCCCCGCCGTTAGTGCGCAACCGTCATGTTATGGTTTTTTCGGCGCGTGTGTGTATTTGTGCGCGGGTTTCATCGGATGATACGGCGGATTTGCATCGTTC
>Ga0302326_10015639_pt1 | contig 15948 bp, 7 predicted proteins | sample Palsa_T0_3_FD_202264 | JGI IMG/M metagenome (GOLD analysis project Ga0302326, IMG submission 202264) | Peat permafrost microbial communities from Stordalen Mire near Abisko, Sweden - Palsa_T0_3 | ecosystem: Environmental > Terrestrial > Soil > Palsa > Peat permafrost | place: Sweden: Abisko... | reverse complement strand
CGCTTTTTGCCCCCTCTAATATTAAAACCGCGCAAAACCGCCCCACGGCGGGCGGGGGGGCGCCCCGCCCCACCGAAGATGGCGGCGGCGTTCCGCCGCGGGTCGAGGAGGAACGCAGCGGGACGCAGCGTCTACTTTGTCTTCTGATTTCAAATTCAAGTTTCCGCCTTCCGGTGAGCGGCGACTGTAATGGATGCGGTAGCTGCATCATTTAGCGCAGCCGCGAGCCGTGGGTCGTGGGTGGAGACGACGGCGTCGCGGCGGGAGGAAACCCAGGCTTGGATTACGTCGGCGATGATGCCGGTGGACTCATCGTCCAGGCCCGAGGTGGGCTCGTCGAGGAGGAGCAGCTTGGGGCTCTTCGCCAGCGCGCGGGCGAGCGCGGCGCGCTGCACCTGGCCGCCGGAAAGCTTTTCGACGGGCGTGTCGGCAAATTGGCCAATCCGGAGGCGGCCGAGCCACTCGGAGATCGATGCGGCGAGCGGACTGGGCTCAATCCCGGCGATCAAGCCCGCGAGTTCAAGGTTGCGGCGAACGGTCGTGCCCGGGAGCAGATTGAATTGCTGAAACACAAAGCCCGCCTCGCGGCGCTTGAAGTCGCGGTCCGGGGCCCGCCCGTGCCGCGTCAAAACAGTCCCGCCCTGCGGGAGCAGGAAACCGGCCAGCAGTTTGAGGAGCGTGCTCTTTCCCCCGCCGGAAGCGCCGCGGACGAGCGTCAGGCCATCGCCGAGTTCCAGGGAGAAATCGCTGAAAATCGGGGAGGAGGACGGAGCGTAGCGGAAATTGAGATCGGCGAGACGAAAGAGCATTTCTTAAGGCAGGTTAGCCACAAAGAGCACAGAGAGCACAAAGCTGGATCGGGCAGGTGGAGCGTGTTGCCCCGAACGCGCTTTATTGGGAAGTTGGTCCGAGTTGCTTTTTATTCGGAGCGAAAAGGCGTCTTGGGGGCAAGCCGCCCCACCTTGGTTCGTGGAATCGGGTGTCTTGCTTTGCGCCCTTTGCGCTCTTTTGCGGCCAAAATGGATTGGTTTCGGGATTTATTTCGGTACTATTGCCACGGCGCTCCTGCCTTCGGCCAGCAGGCGGGCGCCGGGGAAGAGGCGCTGGAGGCCGGGCTGCCAGCCGGCGGCGAGGGCGCTGGACGCGTCCCACTCGGCCAAGGCCAGCTTGGGCACGATCCGGGCGGGTTCCGCGAGGCGCACGAAGACGAGCGCGGGCAACTCCACGCCGGCGAGATTGGCGCGTTCTCCGGTGAATGCGCCCGGTGGCAGCCGGAAGCGCATGATCGGGACGACCCCATTGGCCCCGGACTCGATGCCCCAGGCGCTGAAGGCGGCGGTGGCTTCCTTGCCGCCGGAAGCGGCCACGGTGCAATAAAGATTTTCCGCGGGCACCGCGTGAAGGAGGGGAAGGGTGCCCTTGATGACGACCTCGAGGGCGGTGTCGTCCGATATCGTGGCGAGGATGTCGCCTGTCTCGACGCGCGACCCGTCGGCTTCGGGGGAGACCGCGAGCCGCAGGGTGCCGCTCACCGGCGCCGTGATGACGTGGCGCGAGAGGCGCTCGTCGAGCGCCCGCTGCCGGGTCTCGAGCGCGGCGGCCATCGCCGAGATGTCCGCCGGGTCCGCGGCGGGATCGCCCGCCGCGACCTGCTTCCGGCGATCCTCAATCGCCGTGAGCCGGACCTCCGCCTGCGCGGCCGTGACCGCGGGTTTCAACCGCGGGTCGAGCAACGGGGTGTCGCCCTGGAAAAGTTCCGGCGAGCGCTCCGCGAAACGGGCCAGCGCCACCGTCTCGCGCGCGGCGGCAATTTCGTCGTCCAGTTTTCCGAGCTCCGCCGGGAGATCGAACCGCCGGTAGCCCGCGCGGCGTTCCGCGAGATCCTGCCGCGCCTGGGAAAGTTCCTTCTCTTCCGCGGGGACATCCTCGGGTTCGATCGCGGCCCAGGCGGTTCCCGCGGCGATGGTTCCCGGTTGTTTCGCAGCCGGAAGCATCCGGAGAATGCCGGCGATGGGAGCGCGAATGGTCTCGGCGCGGATGGCGACGACAGAAGCGGGCAATTGCGCGACGAGCAGTTGCGACTCTAGAGGATAGGCGTCCCAGTTCCAGGTTGGGGTCGTGGGGGATGTGGCGGGCGCGGTGCGCCCGCAGCCGGTGGAGAACGCCAAGGCCAATGCGGAAATTCCGGAAAAGTAGACGCGGCGTGCCGCCGCGTACCGAGGAGGAACGCAGCAGGATGCAGCGTCTACCTTTGAACGTGGCACGGGCTGCCAGCCCGTGTTATATGAGAACATGGGCTGGCAGCCCATGCTACGTCCAGGCGGCGACGCCTGCGCTGTTTCTTCAAGTTTCAAATTCAAATTCATCCTTTTCCGACCCCTGAGTCATTGGGCCACTTCGAATCATCGAAGAACCACAGAGTAAGCCGCCATGCCTGGCGGTCCGAGATTAGGGTCTGTTGGGCGTTAAGAAGATCGGCGCGGAGCGACTCGTCGGAGGAGGCGAGCGCTTGCTCCACGCTGTCGAGCTCCCGGTCGGTCTGGGCCAGGCCGTCGAGGGCGCCGCGCAGTTTCGCGGCGGTCGCGGCGGCTTCCTGCTCCAGGACCTCGTGCCGGTACGACATCTCGCCGTCGAGGAGGCGCCGGTCGCTCGCGTGCCGGCCCTGGGTGTCCAGGGTCCAGAACGAATCGACCCCGATGAAAACCTGGCGCGGCGACCAGACATAGGACTGGCCCTGGCCGGCCTCAAAGACGGTCGGGCTGTTTACGCTCATTTGAATCTCCGGCCACTCCTGGAGCGTAATGCCGAGCTCCCGCGCGCGCAACGCGAGCAGGTCGAGCGCCGCCAGGCGCAGGGGAAGCTGGGCCAGCGTCCTCGGCTCGGGCCGATCGGAGGCCAGGGCGTAGGGCAGGGGAGGCAGGCCATCGTCGGACAATACAATCGGGACCCCGCGCAGGCCGAGGATCTCGCCGGTTCGGTCCAGCCAGTCGGCCCGGTCCTTGGCGAGCTCCCGGTGCTCATCGGCCAGGGCGCCCCGTTCCTTCGCGGCCGTGTCCGGGGCGCTCGCGGCGAGGGACACCGTCGCGGTCTCGGAGCGGGACAGCCTCGAGACGCGATCCTGCAGCTCCCGGCCTTCGATCTCGGCCCGGTAGAGCGCGATCACCTGGTCGCGCCAGACGGTTTCACGGACGAGGCGGGCGTGGGCCAGGGTCAGGATCGCGGCCTCGTAGCGCACGCGATAACTGAAAAATCCCGGCACGTCGAAAAAGAGGTTGGCGGCGAACGTGAAGGGCTCGAACTGCACGTTGTTGCCGCTGTCGAGCAGGCGCTGGTATCCGGCGGAGAAGCTTGCGGTGGGGATGAGGGATCGCTTGACCTGCTCGAAGGCCTCGGCGGCCCGCGAGATATCGAGATCGGCCGCGCGCACCTTGCTGTTGTGCGCCCGCATCTGGGCGAGCGCGGCGGGCCAGCTGAGGGTGACGGGCGGCGCCGGCGCCGCAGACACCAGCGCGTTCCAGTCCGCCTGGCGGCGGCCTTCTTCGAGCGACAGCTCCTTGGTGGCGGAGGTGCAGCCGGCTGCTGCAATAAGAGTGAGCAGCGCGAGCGCTGCGATCAGGGAGAAAGGCGTCGCGGGGGCGCGCCGCCCCACCTTTTTTGCTGCGGCGTGCCGCCGCGGGCAGGATGAGGAACGCGACCTGGCTTGCCAAGGCGTAGCCTCTGGTTGTGCCCGGCCCGTCTTCATCTCGCTGAACGCGGGATTACGCCGTGGCAGTCTTCGTTCGCTGTCGCGGAGGCGAAGACTGGAGATCGCGTCTACCTTTCGGAGGCCTGGAGCCTGAAATTCATTAGCCACAAAATGCACAAATCGACCAAGGCAGTTTAGCCACAAAGAACGCAGAGAGGACAAAGCAACCCAACTGATCAAACCTCTTCCCCGCCTTCCTCCTTTCAACTTTCAACTTCCTGCTTTTTCCTCACTGCTGGGTGAACGTCCCGGTCGCGCTGACTTGGTTCACGTAGGTGCCGGCCGTGCCTGAGGTGTAGGTCAGGGTGTAGGTGAGGGCGGGGGAAAAGGCCGAAACGATGTTGATCAGCCCCTGGTTCAGGGTGGTGGCCGACTGCGTGTAGGTATAAGTGCCGCTATCGCCGCTGGGCGAAGTGTACGTGGAGGTGGAAAATACGTAGACCGTCGTAAATTGCGATTGATTGGGGTCGGTGAAGGTCAGCGTGTGCCCGTTCATCGAGGCCGGCGCATAGTTCGTCACGGTGTAGACGACCGGGGCCGCGGTGCTGCCTCCGCCGCATCCCGAGAGCGCGCCGCAAAGGGGAAGGATCAGGGAAACCGCCGCCGCCCATTTGAAGAACGTGCGGTGATTACGTAGGGGAATTTTGTGCATCATTGGGTAGGCTGGGAAGGCAGCAAGGGATTTGTCATTGAAATTGTAAAGAAGGAATGCGAGAGTAGTTTTGCTCATTATGCAATTCGCATCCTCGTCCAGCTCCGCCGAAGCCGTATCAAAGCTGGAAGCATGCCGTCTCTTTGACGGCTCACCCAAGGACTTCTGGCCGCGCTTCGCGGAGACCTGCGCCGAACTGGTGCAGGCGCAGGCCACCGCCATCGTGGTCAAGATCGACGGCGCCTGGCGCATCGTCGCCGGCTGGCCCCAGCCCCGCGAATTTCCCCTGCCCGTGGCGGGCGCGGCCTTCGATTCGCTGGCGCAGGTCGCGATCGCCGACGGGCTCGCGGCGGGGCCCGCGGGGCAGGCGCCGCCGGCGCTGCTGCTGGTCGGGCTGGCGATGGGCGAGGGCTCGCAGCCGAGCGTGCTCGCCGTCGCGCTGCGCCGGACGGCCGCGGACGATCTCATGGACGCCGGCAACCTGCTGCGCCTGGCCGCCGACACGCCGTTTCTCTACCAGCGCCAGCAGCTGCTCAACCGGACCAAGCGCGAGGTCGAGAATTACGCGCAGGCGCTCGAGGTCCTGGCGGCGACGAATTCCCAGACGCGTTTTCTCAGCGTCGCCATGGCGCTCGTGAACGAACTGGCCGCCCGCTTTCATTGCTCGCGCGCGGCGCTGGGTTGGTCGGACGGCCCGTACGTGCGGGTCCGGGCCATCAGCGGGACCGACCACTTCGAAAAGCGCATGGCGATCGTGCAGCGGCTCGAGGCCGCCATGGAGGAGACGCGGGACCAGGACGAGGAAATCGTCTGGCCCGCGCCGGTGGACAACGCGGTCATCACGCGGGACCATGCGGCATACGCCGGGTTGGAGAACGTTCCCTCCCTGCTGTCCTCGCCGATCCGCATCGACAGCCTGCCCAAGGGGGTGTTGCTCCTCGAGCGCAATTCCACGCCGTTCAGCGAAGCCGACGCCCTGGCGCTGCGCGTGGTGTCCGACCAGATCGCGCGCCGGCTGGGCGACCTGCACAAGCTCGACCGCTGGTTCGGGGCGCGCTGGGCGATGGCTTTTCGCGAGTGGTGCGGGGGTTTTCTCGGTCCGAAACATACCTGGATCAAGGTCGGGGCCCTGGCCGGATGCCTTTTGCTCGCGTTTGCGACCTTTGTCCCGCTGCCCTACCGGGTGGACGCGACGTTTATCCTGCGCCCCGATACGCTGCAATTTGTGCCGGCGCCGTTTGACGGCTACCTCGGTGCCGTGTCCGTGCGTCCCGGCGACGTGGTCCCCAAGGGCGGGCTGCTGGTCCAGATGGCCACCGCCGAACTCCTCGTCGACGAGGCTTCCGCGCAGGCCGAGGAGCAGCGCTACGCGAGCGAGGCCGACAAGGCCGAGGCCGAGCGCCAGCTTTCCGACATGCGCGTGGCCCGGGCGATGCAGGCCGAGTCCCAGGCGCGCGTCGATCTCGTCCGCTACCGGCTCGCGCGGGCGGAAATGCGGGCGCCTTTTGAAGGCGTGGTGGTCGAGGGCGACCTCCGGGAGCGGATCGGCGCGCCGCTCAAGACCGGCGACCTCCTGATGAAATTTTCCCAGCTCAAGGACCTGTACGTGGAAATGCGGGTGGCGGAGCGGGACATCGACCAGGTCGCGCACAGCCGCAAGGCGGAGCTCGCTTTCGCGAGCCGGCCCGAGGACACGTTCCCGGTCACCATCGTGCGGATCGAGCCGTCGGCGTCCGTGGACAAGGACGGCAACGCCTTCACGCTGCGGGGCAGCCTCGACTCAACCGCCTCCTGGCTCCGGCCGGGCATGAGCGGGATCGCCAAGGTCGACGCGGGGCATCGGAGCCTGCTCTGGATCGCGACGCACCGGCTGATCGACTTCCTGCGGCTTAAACTTTGGTGGTAGGCGGAGGCTAAGGCGTCTTGGGGACAAGTCGCCCCACCTTATGATGTATAAAAAACTACAATGAGTCAGGATCGCGCTTTATTCAGCGAGTCGTGGCACCGCGTCGCCGCCCAGCGGCTGCGGCTGCGCCCGTCGGTGCGGATTCGCCGGCAGGCATTTCGCGGCGACATCTGGTACATCGCCCAGGACGCGTTCACCAACGATTTCTTCCGCTTCCGGCCCGAAGCCTATGCCTTCATCGCGCGCCTCGACGGCACGCGGACCGTGGAAGCGATGTGGCTGCTCTGCCTGGACCGCGACCCCGACCACGCGCCGGGCCAGGGTGAAATCGTCTCGATGCTGGCCCAGCTCTACCAGGCCAACCTCATCGTTTCCGACATCGCGCCGGACACCGCCCGCCTCTTCGAGCGCCACCAGCGCCGCCAGCGGCAGGAAATCAAGTCGCAGATCTTCGGGATATTCTTCCTGCGCATCCGGCTGTTCGACCCGGACAATTTTCTCAACCGGGCCTGGCCCGTGCTGCGGCTGCTGTGCACCAAGGTCATGGGGCTCGTCTGGCTCATCGTGGTGGGGATCGGCCTGGCCGCGGTGTTTTCCCATTGGGATCGCGCCCGCGACCAGAGCCAGTCGGTGCTCGAGCCCGGCAACCTGCTGCTCCTTTACGCCGGGTTCGCCCTGGCGAAGCTCGTCCACGAGTTCGGCCATGCCACGGCGGTCAAGAAATTCGGCGGCGAGGTCCACGCCATGGGCGTGACGCTGCTGGTGTTCACGCCCATCCCGTACGTGGACGCGACGGCGGCCTGGGCGTTTCGGGACCGGTGGACGCGGGTGATGGTGGGAATGTCGGGCATGATCCCCGAGCTGTTCCTCGCCGCGCTGTGCGCGCTGGTGTGGGCCAACACGGGGCCCAGCCTGATCAACAGCCTCACATATAATATCATGATTGTCGCGTCGGTCTCCACGCTGATCTTCAATCTCAACCCGCTGCTGCGTTTCGACGGTTACTATGTGCTGGCCGACCTCACGGATTCGCCGAACCTGCAGCCGCGGTCCGCCCGCGAGTGGACCTACCTGATCGAGCGCAACGCCTTCGGCCTCAAGTCCGCGGAAAATCCGGCGCGCTCGCACCAGGAGGCCTTCTGGCTCGCGACGTACGGGATCACGAGCTGGACGTACCGGATGTTCGTCACGATCGTGATCATCCTCCTCGTGGCCGACCGCTATCTGGGCATCGGGCTGCTGGCGGGCGCCGTGACCTTCGTCGGCTCATTCCTCATGCCCCTGGTGGGACTTTGCACCTACCTGTTGCGCGATCCGCGCCTGGCGCGCGTGCGCAAGCGGGCGTGGCTGGTCTCCGGCTGCGCCCTGGCCGCGGTCATTCTCCTCCTCGGGGCCGTCCCGATGCCGCATCATTTCCGCGCCCCGGGAGCGGCGCGCGCGGCGGGCTCCGCCGAAGTGCGGGCCGGGGTGGATGGCTGGGTGAGCCGGCTGGACGTCCGGGGATCCGAGCGGGTGCAAAAAGGTGGTGAGGTGGCCCGCCTCGAAAGTCCCGAACTCGAGCTGTCGATCGCGGCCGCCCGGGCCGACCTTGAGGAGTCGCTCGCCCGCGAACGCCAGATGCTGACCGAGCTGCCCGCGGGGATCGTGCCCACGCGGATGCGGCGGGAGGCGGCCGAGGTCCGGCTGAATAAACTCCTGGCTGACCAGGACGCTCTTTCGGTGCGGGCTCCCCAGGCGGGCGTCTGGAGCCCGCGCGGCGAGGAGAATATCACGGGAACCTGGATGGCGCGCGGCTCCGTGGTCGGCGAAATCGTGGGGAAGGGGCCGGGCTGGGAATTCCTGACGGTCGTTCCCCAGAGCGAGGCCGGGGAGCTGTTTGCGGGGAAAATCCGCGGAGGAGACATTCGTTTCCAGGGAACGGCCGGCGAGGCCCTGAAGATGACGAGCTGGAGCGTCGTGCCGGGCCGCCAGGACACGCTGCCCTCCGCCGCCCTCGGCTGGAGCGCGAAGGGCCCGGTGCGGGTGCAGCTCGACGACCCGCATGGCGTCGAGACGGCGGAGCCGTACTTCCTGGTCATCGCACGGATGGCGGCGCCGAAAACGGGAGCCAATGGTCCGCCGGTGCTCTGGCAGGGCCGCACCGGGACGCTCCGCTTCGACCTCCCGCCGTCGCCGCTGCTGGTGAGATGGGCGCGGGAATTCCGGCAGATGCTTCAGCAGCGCTATAGAATATAGCGCGAAGGATGAATTTGAATTTGAAACCTGAAATTCGATCCTAAACCACGATCCATTTGGCCACAAAGAGCACATAGGGCACAAAGAATACATCCGATCAGATGCAAAAATGGTGGAGCGGGTTGCCCCTAACACGCTGGTTTGTGGTCCGAGCCGAATGGCGTCTTGGGGGCAAGCCGCCCCACCTTTGTTTGTGAAATCATTGATTTAGAAAACGAATCCATAAATCCGAAATCCGATGCCTTTTTTTGTGATCTTTGTGCTCTTTGTGGCTAAACTGCCTTAATTTCAGGTTTCATATTCTAATTCAGCCTTTCGCAAAAACAAAAACTATGCCTAGTCCCATGTCAGAGGTCCGTCGGACCGAACTTCGCCGCCCTGAAAAGATGCCGGAGGGGCTGGATGCGCTGGTGCATCGGGGGCACGGTCGGTGGCGGAGCCGGAAGTCGGAGTATAAAAAGCTTTGGGAAAAGGCGGGATTTATCGAGGCGGTGGCCAAGGAAATGCGGGATCTTTCGCCGCACGATCTCACCGAGCGCATGCGGGAGTGCCGGGCGCTCGTCCTGCGCCGGGGCCGGCGCGACGTGGAGGTCTTCGCCGAGGCGCTTCCGGTGATCGCCGAGATCGCGCGGCGCGAGCTGGGGTTCACCCCATACCGCGAGCAGATCCTGGGCGCCCTCGCGCTCTCGCACGGATTCCTGGGCGAGATGGCGACCGGGGAGGGCAAGACCCTCACCATCGCGCTCGCGGCGGCCGCCTATGGCTGGACGGCGCTGCCGTGCCACGTGATCACGGCCAACGACTACCTGGCCGAGCGCGACGCGACGGAGCTTCGCCCCTTTTACCGGGCCTGCGGCCTGCGCTCCGCGCACATCGCCGCCCCGATGAGCCCGGAGGAGAGGCGATCCTCCTACGGCGCGGCCGTCGTTTACACGACCAGCAAGGAGCTGGTGGCCGATTTCCTGCGCGATCGCCTGCAATTGGGACCGCTCGCGGAGCCGGGCCGGCGGATGGTCGCGCGCTTCCTCCGTCCGCGGACGCCGCCGCTGCCCCTGGTGCAGCGCGGATTGCACACGGTGATCGTGGACGAGGCGGACAACCAGATGATCGACGAGGCCGTCACCCCGCTCATCATCAGCCGCCCCCAGGAAAACGAGACGATGATGGAGGCGTCCCGGTCGGCGGACCGGATCGCGGGCACCCTCCTGGTGGGTGAGGATTACGAGCTGGATTACACCTACAAGGACGTGCAGATGCTGCCCGACGGGCGGACGAAGATCGCGGCGTGGTGCGCCGATCACCGCATCGGCCTCTTTTCGCAGCCGGCGTGGATGGCGACGCTGGTCCTCCAGGCGCTGCAGGCACGGCATTTCTTCCTCCGGGACAAGCAATATGTGATCATCGACGACCAGGTGGTGATCGTCGACGAGTTCACGGGCCGGCTCATGCCCGGCCGCTCGTGGCGGCTCGGACTGCACCAGGCGGTCGAGGCGAAGGAAGGAATCACGATCTCGAAGCCCCAGGAGAACCTGGCGCAGCTGAGTTTCCAGCGGTTTTTCCGGGTCTGCACCCGGCTGTCCGGCATCACGGGAACGGCGGCCGAGGCCTCGGACGAATTCTGGTCGATCTACGAACTGCCCCTGATCACCGTCCCGCCGCACCGCCCGTGCGTGCGCGAGGTGTGGCCCACGCGGTATTTCCCGCGGGCGGACGAAAAATGGGCGGCGATCGTCGAGCAGATCGAGACCCTGCATGCGCAGGGCCGGCCCATCATGGTGGGGACCCGGAGCGTGGCCTCGAGCGAGCACCTTGGGCGGCTGCTGACCGCCCGGGCGCTTTCATTCACCATCCTGAATGCGGTGCGGCATCGCGAGGAGGCCGCCATCGTGCGCCTGGCGGGCGAGCGGCATGCGATCACGATCGCGACCAACATGGCGGGACGCGGGACCGATATCCGGCTGGCGGACGGCGTCGCGCGGGCGGGCGGCCTGCACGTCATCCTGACCGAGCTGCACGAGTCGGGCCGGATCGACCGGCAGTTGCAGGGGCGGGCGGCGCGCCAGGGCGATCCGGGCAGCACGTGCACATTTGTCTCGATCGAGGATGAGCTGGCCGAGCGCTTTCTGCCGCGTTTTTTGCGCCGCGCCCTCGCGACCGGGCTGAGGAGGGAGGTCAAGGGCGCCCGGTGGGCCACGCGGAAGGCGCTGCGCTATGCCCAGCGCCGCGCGGAAAAATTCGCCTTCCGCCAGCGCAAGGGAGTCATGGCGCAGGACCGGATTTTGGCGGAGAATCTACTCGCGGGGCAGGCGATCGACCAGATCTAAGAAATTTCGAAATTCGGAATTCGAAATGCGAAATTTTTCGATCCGGTTGGCCACAAAGAGCACAAAGATCGCAAAGAATACCCGATCAGGCGCAAAAATGGTGGAGCGGGTTGCCCCTAACACGCTTGTTTGTCGTCTGAGTCAAATGGCGGGTTGGGGGCAACTCGCCCCACCTTTGTTTGTGAAGTCTTTGAATTAGAAAACGAATCCATTAGTCTGAAGTCCGGGGTATTCTTTGTGCTCTTTGTGGCCAAATGGATTGAGGATTGGGGGCGGGAAGGAATACGAAGAATTACGTAGTCCGCTCGGGGAAGTGCTGGCTCTTTCTTGACGCATTACTGCTTTCCCCCCTACACGTTTCCGGCTTCGGGGGGATTTTGGTCCCGGGTTTCAAGATTCAAATTACGGCATTCCCAAAAAAGTTGTCTTGTAAATGGGGATTTCACCTCCTTTCTGGGCGAAGCTGAAAATAGCGCATTCCATCCCCCACAAGGCAGTCGCTGCACACACTTTCGCATTAGAACACCTGGAAACCCGGATGCTTTTGTCCGGAGTTCCAGTGGTCCTCCCTGCGTCTGCTCCTGCCGCCAACTACAACGGTGCGGCCCAGACGGTCGCGGTCGTTCCGGGTGTGGCTGTCACCAGCACGACCAACCTGCAGTCGGCGAGCGTGGCATTGGGGACCGGGTACAAGCCCGGCCAGGATGAGCTGGGCATCGCGGGGCAATCGGGTTCGTCCGGAACGCTGGGCGACGGGTTGGCCTGGCAGTTCAACAGCCAGACCGGCACGCTGGTCCTGAGCGGATCGGCCAGCGCGGCCACCTACCAGAACGACCTTTCGGAAGTGGTCTACGACAACGCGAACGTGGACGCCGGCACGGCGGCCACGAACGGGACCCGGCAGGTCTCCGTGGCAGCCACCAACGCAAGCGGCACCTCCACACCGGCGGCGGCTGCGGTGGCGGTGGACGTGACGATCGCGGCTCCCGTCGTCTCCGCATCCACCGGGACGGTCACCTTCGATGGGACGAGTTCCTCGGTCAATGTCGGCGCGGGTATCTCGGTGAGCGGCGCCGGGAACCTGTCCTCCGCTTCGGTCTCGATTTCCTCCGGTTATGAAGCCGGCGAAGATGGGCTGACGATGGCGGGCCAGACGGGGCAATCCGGGACCTTGGCGGACGGCCTGAACTGGCAGTTCAACAGCACGACCGGGACCCTCAGCCTGACCGGCACGGGCAGCGCGACCACCTACCAAACCGACCTTCAGCAAGTGACTTTTGAGGATTCCCTCTACCTTGCCAACGCCCCTCCGACGAACGGCACCCGCCAGCTGACGGTGGGGGTCACGAATGCCGGCGGCACGACATCCGCCGCGGCAGCCGCCCTCGATGTGGATGTGAGTTACCTGCAATACACCAATAGCCAGGGGGGAACAACCGTGGCTGCGACGAATCCGGCCAGCGCGATCATCATTGGCGGATCATCCTCTGACGCAACATCTTCGAATGTTGTCCTCGATCCGACGGACCTCGCCAGCCTGGGCTCGGGCACGGTGGATATCGGCACTTCCCCGGACGCGAACAAGCTGGACATCGGCGATGGCAGCTCCACCACGGTTGTGCTGCCGGGCGATACGACGGTGCTGACCGGCAACAAGGTTTACTTCAATTCCCCGACCACGGTCGGCAACCTGATCATCGATGGCTCCGGCGACACGACCACCATCGGACCGGCCAACCTTTCCGGCACGAGCGAGCTCATCAATGACTCCATTCAGATCGACGGAACCCCGACCGTCACCGCCACGGCGGGATCGATCGTTTTCCAGAACAGCGGCACGGTTGACGCCAATCCGAGCCCGGCGAGCCTGACGTTGAATGCCACCCAGACGGTCGTCGTTGCGGGTGCGATCGGCGCCTCGGTCGAACTTCAGAACCTGACGATCGGCGCCGGCACGAGCGTGACGCTGGGCAGCTCTCTGTCGATCACCGGCAACCTGAACGTCACCGCGGGATCGAGCGTCACCTTCACCGGCCTCGTGACGGTGGGCGGCAGCGTGAACATCAGCGCGGGAGTCGGGGCTTCGATCAATTTTGAGGGCGGAGTCATCATCACCGGGGGCCTCACGATCACGCAGGCCGGCTCGGTGACCTTTACGGGCGGCAACGTGGCGGTGGGGGGCAATATCGCGATCGGCAGTTCCGGCTCCCTGACCAATATAACCAGCGTCAATTTCAGCCCGACGGCGCGGCTGGATTATTCCGGCGCGACCGCCATCTACGCGGGCACGGGCGGCCTGACCTTCGGCGCGGCCCTGGGACTCAACAACAGCTATTCGCCCCAGTCGCTGGCCCTGGGCTCGCTGGGCGCCATCCAGTTCAGCAGCGGCGCGCAGGTGCTGCTGGGGTCCTCCCCGCTCACCATCTCGGCGGCGACCAACGTCAGCTTTGCCAACGGGTTTACGGCCGGCGCGGTGGCGCTGGAGGGCATCACCGGCAACCTGACGGTGTCCGCCGGGGCCACGACGAGCAGCATGGACGTGACGGCGCAGTCGACGGCGACGTTCGCGGGGCTGAACATCGGCGCCGGCGGCGCGGTGATCACGTCGAACCAGATCACCTTCTCCGGCGGCGAGGATTCGGTGACCGACACGGGGGCGGCTTCGCGGCTGACCCTCGAGCCATACACGGCGAGCGAGGCCATCCTGGTGGGATCGCCCGGCGGCAGCTCGACCGGCAAGCTCAACATTTCCGACAGCGATCTGGCCGCCATCAACACCGGGTTCTCCCTGGTGACGATCGGCCTGGCGGTCACCGGCACCGGCACGGTGTCCGTGGGCGGCATCAGCGAGGTGCTCGGGCCGATGCAGAGCTCCACGGAAATCGTGGGCGGAATCATCAACGTGACCGCGGCCATGGACGTCGAGCCGACCGCGCAGTACCTGCAGCTCGTCTCGACGACCGGGGCCATCACGGTCAACGCGGGCACGGGCATCAACACGACGGGCGGGGACCAGAACCCGTGGGTGTGGATGCAATCCGCCGCCGGCATCGTCATCGATGCCCCGGTGATCGCCACCGACAGCATTTCGCTCGTCGCCGGCTACGGCACGGGCAACGGGTCGGTGACCGTGAGCGGCACGGGCGGCAACACCGGATCGCTGGCCACCCTGGATTCCGCCAGCGGATTGCCTTTCGGCGAGCCGGACAACCGGATCGAAATCGTCGCCGGCGCGACCACCGGCTCCATCGCGATCGCCGGCACGGGCAGCACGAACGAATTGTCGGTCGCGGGCGGCACGGGCGTGGTGGTGCTGAGCGCGGTGGCCCCCGGCGGGTCGATCTCGCAAACCGGACTTTTGAGCGCCACCAACCTGGCGGTGACTTCCTATGGGAGCGTGACGCTGAATACAAATGTGCAGACGGTCGGCTCCGAGAGCATCGACGGGGTGGTGCTGACGGGTGGATCGGGCGCGACGGGGACGGCGGTGATCGCCACCGGAGGAGTGTCCTCCATCACCCTGGGCGCTTCGGGCAGCGGCTACAGCGTGGCGCCGACCGTGACCCTGATCGGCGGCGGCGGCTCCGCCGCGACGGCCACCTCGGTGATCAGCGGGACGGTGACCGGGATCACGGTTGAAAATGCCGGGTCGGGGTATGTCAGCGCTCCCACGGTGGTCTTTTCCGGCGGCGGGGGCGGAACCGGCGCGGCGGCTACGGCCAATCTGAGCGGCGGGGTGAGCTGGATTTATGTGACCGCGGGCGGCACGGGCTACACCACGGCTCCGACCGTCGGCTTTTCCAGCGGCGCGGCGGCGGCCAATGCCACGGTGATCAACGGCGTGGTGGTTGGGGTCACCGTGACGGCCGCGGGCACCGGCTACACGACAGCCCCCACGGTGAACTTTACGGGCGCGGGCACGGGCGCGGCGGCCACGGCGGTTTTGAACAAGGTGGTGAGCAGCATCACGGTGACGAACCCCGGGAGCGGTTACACCAGCGCTCCGACGGTATCCTTTACCGGGGGCGGCGGCGGGATCGGGGCGGCGGCGACGGCCACCATGACCAGCGCCGTGACCGGGTTTGCGGTGGGAAGCGCGGGCACCGGCTATATCTATGCCCCGCGGGTGGTCATCGGCGCCGGCAGCGGCGGGACGACTATCGCCGGGATCGAGATGGTGGGGACGGGATCGGTGACGATCACGCAGGCCGTGGCGATCGCCCTCACCAACGTAAGCACCGCGTCAGTCGGCGCGACCCCCGGCAGCTTCACCTTGACGACGGCCGCAGCCAGCGCGGGCGGCATTGCGGTGGGGGCCATGGATACGATCTCGGGCGCGGTCACGCTGACGGCGGACGGGGCCATCACGAATGCCCTGAGCACGAGCGCGATCAATATCGCGACGACCGGCGAACTCACCGCCACGGCAAAGACGGGGATCGGCACGGCGGCGCTCCCGCTCGAGACCGCCATTGGCTCGGTGCAGGCGACAAACAGCGTCAGCGGCAATCTCTTCATCACGGACACGGACGGCCTGAATGTGACCGGGACCGGGCTGCAAACCCAGGCGGGCAACGGCCTCGTCGTGGTGCTGGTCGAGAACGGCAGCCTGAACGTGAATTCCGCGATCAGCGCGAACGGCAGCGGCAACATCCTGGTCGAGGCGGAGGAGGGGACGCAGGGCGTCGTCCCTGATGTCGATTCCGACGTGCTGGTGACCGCGAATGTGACCAGCGGGTCGGGAGATATTTCAGTCATCGGCTACCGCAACGTGGCCCTCGCGGGCGCCGAGGCGGTGACGGTGACGGGCGGCACGGGCACGGCCGATGTCTGGGCCGTTACCGGATCGCTGTCCGAGGACGCGCCTTTCTCGGTTGTGACCAACAACGCGAACATCGGCTTCCTCGCCGGGGTGAATGTTCTACTCGGGGTGATCAACGCCGGCACCGCCTCGGTGTCCGTGGTCGCGACCGCCGGCAGCATCACTGACGCGCAGGCCCGGACGGTTACCACGGTTGAAATCACCGCCAGCATCCTGGGGCTCAGCGCGGCCACAGGCATCGGCGCGCTCGGCTTGAATACGGAC
>Ga0302326_10015636_pt1 | contig 15950 bp, 19 predicted proteins | sample Palsa_T0_3_FD_202264 | JGI IMG/M metagenome (GOLD analysis project Ga0302326, IMG submission 202264) | Peat permafrost microbial communities from Stordalen Mire near Abisko, Sweden - Palsa_T0_3 | ecosystem: Environmental > Terrestrial > Soil > Palsa > Peat permafrost | place: Sweden: Abisko... | reverse complement strand
GAGAAGCAGCCCGGTCACCCGGGTTGACCGCCGCCGGTGTCCTGACCCCGGCTCAGACGCTGACCGGCTCCCTTGCGGCAGTGCCGCGGTGTACCGGGTCGCCGTTCTCAGTGATCACCCTGGTTTCGTCGATCGCTTGGGCGGCTTCGGAGCGGCTCACGGTGATCTTGCGGGGCTTGGCCTTCTCCGCCACCGGGATCACCAGTCGCAGGACGCCGTCGTGGTAGTCCGCGGTGATCCGGCCGGTGTCCAGGTTGGTGCCTAACACCAGCTGACGGGAAAACAGCCCGCGGGGCCGTTCGGCTGCCAGCATCGCTCGGGACGGATCCACCGGTGCGCGTTCGGCGCGCACGGTCACCACGTTGTTCTCGATATCGAGATCCAGCGAATCTGGATTCACTCCTGGCAGGTCGAACTCCACATGGAACTCGTCGCCCTCGCGCCAGGCATCCATTAGCATTCCCGCCGGCCGTGCGGCGGTCCCCAGCACCTGCCGGGTGATGCGGTCTAGCTCGCGGAATGGGTCGGTACGCATCAGCATCGTGGCCACCTCCATCTGTCCTTTCCCTTGTGCCATCTGTGCGTCCAAAACTGGGTTATCTGTGCCAGTTGGTATAGATTTTTTAGCACTCGACGGCAGTAAGTGCAAGTAGGAAAGCGAGAAAATTTGAACGTAAACAGCAGCGGCGCGCCGCTGCCGGACCCGGGCTATCTCAGTTCGGATGCCAGCCAACGATATTGGCGCTCTACTGCAGAGAAGATCCGCAGGCTTGCAGCACAAGCACGAACTCGCACGACGCTATCCGCGCATGGAAGAGGTTAAGCTCCGGCCTTGTTCAAGGTCAGCGGCACGGGATATGTGTCGAGCGATTGTTGATACCCACATGGACGACTGCTGTCCGCGGTTGACCAGTAGCGACCCTCGAGAGTGTCGGGATTCCAGCTGTAGTGCGCGGTTCCGGGAACATGAGTTCCATCGCCGCACTGCAGCGCCCCGGTGGTGTGTACGTCGATCGTCCATTGAAAATTGACGTAGCGAGCTGTTGCCCGCTGGCCCGACCCATCCTCGCCCATCTCGACCTCGGCGCAGCCATCACCGCACGGAGTGAAAACCCAAGTCACGGGCAACGTGCCCACAGGACCTGTGACGACCTTGTAGGAACCCTTCATCTTCGGCAGCGCCGGTTGCGGAGCGGACGCTTGGCTGCGTGTCGTACCCGCTGGGGGTCGAACAGTTTTCGAGGGCAGCGCACCACAGCCCGCCGTTGTCAGCAGGATGATCATGAACGCCGCGACCCTCGAAGGCATGCTGCAGCTTATCGATAACCCCACCGCCGGAAAACGGATCAGTGATCCTTGTCCAGGCCGTCGGCTCGCGGCCGCGAACGCGATCGAGGGATCGAAGATTTAAAGACTGTTGGCGTATACGTTGGTCGCGCCTGCCATGTTCGCGAATCGTATTAGTGCGCTGCACATCTGACGGCCTAAGGCACCGCGGTGGTTGGGACGCCGGGCGTGTGGAGTCGGCTGGCCAGCCAGGGCAACGTCACCGCGAACGCGCTTGCGGCCGAGGGCCAGTCATGTCTACCGGGCAACGGCACGAGTTGACAATCGATGCCGTGGCTTTCGCCGAGCTTGCAGAGCGATTCGGCGGCTGCACGACCAACGGGTCCGGGAACGGCGAACAGGCCGGACAGGTTGTGGTAGTGGCCATGTCGTCTTATGACGGTGCTGGGATCGAAGGACGACCACGCTGCGGCATTTCCGCCGAATAGTCGGTCGACGGTCTGAGCTCGGGTGCCCGCGTTGGGCGCAGCGTCGCCGCCGATATCGACGAAAGCACGGAACATGTCTGGGTGCATGACGGCCAGATCGACGGCGCATGTCCCGCCCGAGGAGAATCCGACCACGCCCCACTGCAGCGGTTGTTGCGATCCTGACACGGCACTGATCTTGGGTATGACGTCGGCGGTCAAGTGATCCGCGGCGTTGCCGCGCGGCCCGTTGACGCATTCGGTGTCGATGGCGAATCCGCCTGTGGCGTCAGCGAAGACAGTGACCGGTGCATTTCCGCCGTGCGCTGCCGCGAACTCGTCGAGAGTGTTCACGGCCTCACCGGCACGAATCCAGTCGGGCGGAGTGTTGAACTCGCCACCGATCATCAGGACCGCCGGCAACCGCATCGGCGGCTTTGGGGTGAACCAAGCCGGCGGTAAGTACACCCATTCAGCTCGGTGCCGAAACCCTGATGCGTCACTGCCGGTGTCGGTCATGACAACGATGCCATGTTGCGGTGCGATACCTTTCGCCCGCAGGTCATTGACGGTGCGCCAATCGGACTGGTGTGGTAGCGGCGCGTCGGTGAGCTGGCCCCAGGCGGAGTAGACGGTGGGAAAGTACCCAAGCCAACTGTTAATCGTGAGTCCCACACTGAGCAGGCAGAATGACGTCGCGAACACCGACGCGTTGCGCCACCGCCACCCGGCGTTGCCCCAGCTGGCAATCAGGACGGCACCGGAGAAGCCGGAAAGCGAAACCCAAATCCACATCTGCCCCGGTGCAGGCTCGCTCGCGAGCCCGAGTGTGCCGTAGAACCAATACGCGCCGGCGCCGGTCGCTAATCCGATCGCCGCCGCGATGGCCAATCGGCCTTTATGCCAACGCCGCGCGATTAGGCAAAGCAGGACGACGACGGTGAGCAGCTCCACCGCGATCGGAACAAAGCCGCGCATGAGCGACGCACTCCAAACGGAATGATTGTCAGCAATCACAGCACTAACCGCGAGATCATTTGTATCGACCAACTGTCCTAACCGAGGAGTTTGGAATACCCGCGACGTCGACGAGTCATACACGGAGAGCGGTGTAGGCGGACACCATTGATCTCAGTGGGCAGTGTCGCGGGCCGAGCCTAGCTGTGGGCTGATTCCGATTCGTGTGCCATCCGACGCATGGTCGTCAATAGTGGTTCGTAGAGCAGGGTTCCGATTACAAGGTGCTCGATGACGGTCGCGCGGTCTGTCTCGGTCGTGATGTGTTCGACCTCGGCGGGGGTAAAACGGGACAGCGCTTCGGCGTATTGGTCAAGCAGCGCATCGGGTACCGGGAACGCTAGGTGGTCGAGTCGGTCGAGGGCGGCGGCCAGCACCCGACGGTGCGGGCTATCGGACGCGAGTTGCCAGCTGCGCCGGCCGAGCAGAGCGCTGACCCGGTCGCACGATTTGTCAGTGGGTTCTGCGGCTGTGTCGGGGGACAGGAGCCATTGCGCGGTCCCGAGGGCCTGGTGCAGTGGCACGGTTTCATTGGTGGCGACCTCGAGCACTCGGTGCACCGCATCCAGTGGCAGGCCGGCGACGTCGATCAGGGCACGGATTAGAGCAATGCGACGCAGGTGGGAGTCGTCGTAGGCCGACCAGGTGCTGCTCTGGCGCTCCCCGGAGTGCAGGAGCCCGACCCGCAGGTAGTACTTGATCGTCGTGGCAGGGACGCCGCTACGTGCGGAGAGTTCGGCCAATCGCATAACCCATCTTGACATATCGGATACCAAAGCTATCCAATATTAGAGAGTCGCAGTCCCCAATAAAGGAGTTGTTCGATGTCTGACATCACCCGGATTCTGGCCGGAATTCTGCTGCTATCGCTGGTGACCGTCGAGACCGGCGGCCTCTACCTGGTGAGACTCGTGCAGGGCGCCGCCCCGGCGACGCCGTTTCAACTCGGTTTCGCGCGCGCAGGTCATGCCCACGCCGCGGTGCTACTCGTCTTGTCACTGACGGCGTTGTTGTACGCCGATGCGGTACACCTGAGCGGCTTGTGGGGATGGCTGTCGCGTGTAGGGGTGCCGGCCGCGGCGCTACTGATGCCGGCTGGCTTCTTCTTCTCCTCCGTGGGCAGCGACCGCACCTCTCCCAATGCGCTTATCGCGCTGGTGTACATCGGGGCGACCGTCCTGGCCGCGGGGCTCGCATCCCTTGGGATTGGGCTGCTGGCCGCGTAGACCTGGGGATGACCACCATGTTTCTCCTCGTCGACCCGCGGACCGGCGGGCCAACCCGCGCTCTTCCTGATGTCATGGCGCATGCGTTAGCGGAGTTCCCCGGTTTGCGGGTCGAAGCACACCAGTCCGCTCTCGGCGGCCAGTTGGACGACGTATGGCACTACTTCGGAAGCTTTGCTTTTGCGGACCATGAAGTAGATCAACGGGCCAGAGGCGTTGCGGATCAGCGGCCGGTCGACCCAGGGGCACCTTCTATCAGCGTCGGACTCGGTACTGATGTCGGCCCAACGGTTGAGTAGTTTTTGGACGAAGCTTTGAATCTGCGTGGACGCCGAGACAAACTCACCGTCGTTCATGAAGTTGTCGTAGAGCCGATGAAAATGCTGCAGAGCGTTGAGGTCGCTCGTCGGCCGCGCACCCTCCCATACCGCCAAGTCGTAACTCATACGATCTACCGGTGTTTGCGCCGCTGCCGGAGGCGGTTTTGCCCGCTGGAGTCTTGAGCTACCTGCGACCTCAGGCAACCCGCCAGCGAAAGCAAGCTCAGCGTGGCGATAAAGACCGTGCTTATGAGATTCATCCCGATCCCGCATAGAGGTGGTCCGGGGACGGCGTCGTCCACATCCTGTAGTGGTGCGGAGTTCCCCGTTGGGCGGTCATCAACCTCGACGTGTTGCACATCACCGCTCGCGATGTGCCGGCGGGCCAGCTGGCTAGATTGCACGATCGGGAGAGCTGGCGAAACGACGCCGATCGATGTGTCCTCCTGCCAGCGCCAGCTAGCTGAGGGATTGGCGTACAGCAAGGTTCGTGACCGTGGCGGCACATCGTGGTGACACCGGGTTAGAGATCAAGGATCAGTTGTCCACCAGGTGCCGCTCTGGATATGCAAACCAGCATCATGCCGCTGTCGCGTTCCGGAATCGTCAAGAGGGTGTCACGGTGTTCGACCTCGCCATCGAGCACCCGGGTGCGACACGTTCCGCAGAAGCCCTGCTGACACGAATACAGGGTTGTCACCTCGGCACGCCGCAGCGCCGAGAGCAGCGTTTCCTCGGCACCGACCCGCACCGTCGCCCCCGACGAGGCGACGGTGACCTCGAATTCCGTGCCGTTGAGCACCGGGGGTGCCGCGAACCGCTCGAAGTGCAGTTCGACATCGTCGCGGCCCGCCAGATATGTCCGGATCGCGGTCAGCATCGGCTCCGGACCACACGCGTACACGGCCGTACCGGCCGGGCAGTCGCCCAGCAGGTCCTCAGCGGTCGGAACGCCGGACCGATCGTCGGTGCGGATCTCGACGCGGTCACCGAACCGGTCGAGTTCATCGACGAACGGCAGGCTGTGGCGGCTGCGGCCCGCATAGACCATTGACCACTCGACGCCCAGACGTGCCGCCATGTTCAGCATCGGCAGGATCGGTGTGATGCCGATGCCGCCGGCGATGAACCGCAACCGCCGGGATGGCGAGCCGTAGCCGGGCACCGTCAGCGGAAACGCGTTACGCGGCCCGCTGGTAGTGACGGTCGCCCCGACCGGAAGGGCGTCATGCACCTCGATCGAGCCACCACCGCCGTCGGGAATCCGCCGTACCGCGATCCGATACGAATCGGTGACCTCTGGGTCGCCGCACAGCGAGTACTGCCGCACCAGTCCGCTCGGCAGATGGATGTCCAGATGCGAACCCGCGCGCCACGGCGCCAGCCGACCGGCGTCGGGAGCGGTGAGGGTCAGGGCCACCACATGTTGGTCGTGGGCGACCACCTGCCGGTCGGCGACCGTCAGTGTCACGGTGCGATCACATGCGCGTGGCGCCGCCATCTGCCGGATGTTGCCCGTCATCGTCCACACCCCGGACACGGCCGCATCGATCAGACCGATGAAGAGATCGTGGCGTAACCGTCCGGACGTACTCGGTGGCAGACGCTGGTAGCGGTCGCGAAGCGACATCAAATTCGCGCCGCGCGAGCGGCAGGGGAACGGGCCAGGTAGGCGACCGCCTGCGCCGTCGACCCCATCTGCTCGGGGGTGAATCCGGGCCGGAAGTACGCCAGCGTGTTGGAACCAAACAGCTTGCGGTACTTGGGGAGTAGACCCACCTTGGAATCGCGGGCGCGCAGCCGCTGCGTCTTCCACCACCCGATGTCCACGGTTGGATCGGCCTCCATCAGAAACCAGGCGCCGCGCTGAAAGAACGCATAGATACCGATCATCGCCATCACCATGGCGCCGATGCGGTCGACGTAACTGTCGTGGAAGTAGACCGCGACGTCGTGGGCAACGCTGCGGTGCTCGACCTCCTCGCTGCCGTGCCAGCGGAACACATCGGCCATCGTCGGATCGGCGCCGTGGTCGTCCCAGGTGCAGTTCAGTGCGAAGTCACCCATCACCGCGGTGTAATGCTCGAGGGCGGCGATGAACCACAGCCGGTCACACAAGTGGTTCATCCGGCGCTTGGGGTCTTCGGATGTCGACGGGGCCAGCACCTTGGTGAAGACGTACTCCATCTGGTCCAGCATCGGCGTGGGATCTACGCCGCGTTCCTCCATGAATTCGTGCAGCAGCCGCTCATGGACCTCGGCGTGAGCGCCTTCCTGGCCGATGAAGCCCCGCATGTCCTCGGCCAGCTTCGGATCCTTCACCAGAGGAAGCGCCTCGTTGTAGGTCGCGACGAACCACCGCTCGGCCGCAGGCAGGATCAGGTTGAGCAGGCCGATCACGTTCGACGCGACGGGGTGACCAGGAATCCAGTGCAGCGGCACATTAGCGACGTCGAAGTGCACCTTGCGAGCCTGGATCTGAACCGGACCCGGATCGACCTCGCCAGCCAAACGACTTGGTCGTGTCATCGCGGACCTCCCTGCGCGCAGACTGGCGAGTAGTGCTGACCGGATTGAGTCTAAGGGGCGCCGTCAGCGTTGCAGAGCGGGACGTTGCACGCAAAGTCGCCCAGACACTCTCGCGGGGAAGGGTCGTTTCACGACGCGATATCTGGTGCGTTTGCCGCGCATCTGAGTCACCGCGCGACGACAACGCTCGTTGCCGTCAGCGTTTAATGGCATCGCGCGCGGGTACCAGGGAGCGATGAGTAGCGACGGTCATCGTTTGACCAGATTGAGGGCGCTGCTGACCCACCGTTCGTGCGCCGACCTCAATCCCTTGGGCATGACCGATGAATGATTCATCCCAACAGCCTCGGGAAAACCGCGTGCGTGAACTTGGCCGGCGCGCTAACGGGCGAGCGGAGTCATCCGGCAATGCCAGTGACTCATTGTTCGCCGGTGTCGGCGAGATCTGCGAGGCCGCGATGCGACGGGCCGGAGCCGATGGCGCGGCGTTAGCCGTTTTGAGCCGGTCAACGCTTAGCCGGGAACTGATCTATGCCACCGATCTCCTCGCCCAGCAACTCGACGAGTTGCAGTACACCATCGGCGAGGGGCCCTGCTTTGATGCCTATCTCGACGACCGTCCCCAATTTCACCCCGAGCTGACCAACATCGCTCAGACGTCGCGATGGCCTACGTTTGCCGCCGACGCAACAGAGCTGGGAGCCCACGCGTTGTTTGCGTTTCCCGTACCCGACGGACAGCATCCGCTGGGAGTGCTTGAGTTGTACCGCCGCAGCGTTGGCAGCCTCGATGCCGCCGAATGCGCTGCGGTTGTGACATACACGGCAATGATCGCGAAGCGATTGCTATCAAATTGGGAGTATCACGTCGTCCGGTTCGGCGGCGTTGAACAGGCGCTCGACGCCGCCGCGACCACTGGCGTCGCGCCCGGTGATTCCGCCAACCCCTATACGCGCACACAGATTCACGTCGCTGGCGGGATGCTCGCTATACAACTCGATATCAACGCAGATGAGGGAGTCGACCGGCTACGGGCGTACTCCTATGCGTCCGGTCGTCGGCTGTCCGCGGTAGCTGCCGACATCATTGCCCGCCGTCTCACACTGCACGCTTGATCAGGGGTAACGGTCCGCTATGGCGATCATGGGACGGCGCACGCCTATACGGTGTGTTGCATGCCCCGCGTCGACTACGTCATTCAGTACGTCACATCGCTAGAGCGGTCAATGACGTTCTACCGGAACGTCATTGGGCTCAAGGAACGGATCGAGGGCGATGGCTACGTCGAGTTCGAGATGGACAACACCAAGTTCTCGCTTTTTGAACGCTCGAAGCTGCCAGAGCTTGTTGGACGCGAAGCCGGCAAGGCGCCGTGCGGTGAGATCGGCTTCATCATCGACGATGTTGACGCGGAAGCGGAGCGGCTGAAAGGGCTCGGTGTAGAAATACTGACTGGGCCGATGGACCGACCATGGGGTGAAAGAACCCTTCACATCAGTGACCCGGACGGCAACATCATCGAGTTCGCGCAGAAGCTGCGGTGACCTCGTGTTTCGTTGACGATCAACAGCTTCCGGTGACTGCACCGTAACGGTGCGGTTATCGGGCCGGAAGCTTTCACGTCGAGCCGAAATCTGCCTGCAGCCGGTTGTGATCCTCCGGTTTTCCGGACAAACGGAACGCCTGAGGCTTATCTCAACGCCAACTGAGAGACCTCAGCTTTCTGTCATCTGGGTTAATGGGGGCAAATGTCGGACAGTCGCGGGCGCCATCGCAAGACCAGCCAGGGCAAAGCGCGTCGTCGCGCGCGGGGCGATAGGCGTGGGTGCTGGGGCGGCCACGGCGGTAACGGCGGCGAGTTCGAATCATTCCCCGTGGCGCGGGAACCCCCGGCAGCCCCGCCATCGGGCCGACCGGTGGCGCCGGTGGTCCCGGTGGCCCAGGCGCCTTCCCCCAAATCTAGTCCTGCGTGTCCCTGAGGGAGAGGCTTGAGTGGGCCATGCAGGCCGATAGCCAATCGTTTCTGACTCCCCGGTTCGGCGCAGCGCGACCGGGGCACACTGCCACATACATTCCGGCAGGGACGAGCCCGGCGTGACGAGTAGGAGGACATGCACATGACGATGCCTAGTGACGCCGCGGATGGGATCGAGGCCGATGGAGCCAACGAAGGTCCATGCGACCATCAGGGTGTCGATACCGATCACGATGCCTACGTCGACGAAAACAATGTGCCTCATCCCGGCGACGCCAACGAGGCCCGCTGACTTCTACTACCAAGGTTGCCCGGTTCGCGTGCAGCCGGATTTGCGATGGCCGGCAAGCTCATCGACGCCGCACAACCCCGCCGGCGTGCAGTCAAACGTCCCGCGCCTGGTAGTCCTCGTCCGGACCGGAGCCCGCCGCACCTTCCCGGGCGACACGATCCTGCTGCGATACGAGGCCAAACAAGACTGATCGAACACACCGCCAGACGAACCTGCGGACGCACTCCAGAGCCGAGACGGGCCGGCCCATACTACGATCGCGGTTCATGACGGAACGAGCACCTGGACCGGCGTCGGCGCCAGCACAGGCCGGCGACGTCGCTCCGCTCGACGTCGCCGGCTCCGGAGTCCTTCCCCCGGTCGCTGCCCGCGTGCGCCGACTTTTTTGGCTGCTCGAGCGGTCGGCACCTTCTCTGGGATCGCGGTGGGCGGTTGAGTTGTGGTGCACCCCACCGGTTCTCGAGTCGAGCCTGCGCATGCCGCCGGGTGTGTCCCCGGGCAGGCCGATAGAAGCGTATTGGGATGGGCACCGAGTCGCTGGTGAGGAATGGGGCGCGGGGCCGCCGATATATCTGGTACACGGTTGGGGCGGCCAGCGACCGCATTTGGCAATGTTCGTCAAACCGCTGGTGGAGGCAGGGTATCGGGTTGTTGCGTTCGACCTGCCTAGCCACAACGAATCTGATCCGGGTGCGCTCGCGCCCGGGCGTACCACCGCCACCGAGTGTGCCAACGCGATTGCGGCCATGATCGAGACCCACGGGTCCGCCCACGCGGTGGTAGCTCACTCGCTCGGAGCTAACGCGACTGCATTGGCGGCGGCGCAGGGCGCACCCGTGGGGCGCTTGGTCTTCTTGGCGCCCATGGGCGACTTTCCCCTCTATCTCGACCTATTCGCCGCACGCCATGGTTTCGGTCGCCGGATCCGCGCGGGCCTGCATCGTCGTCTGGAAAAACGAATCGCCATGCCACTGCAGGAAACGAACATGACGCGGATCGGTCGACGAGCCAACTACCCGCCGCTGCTTCTCATCCACGACCCCGACGACCCGGACAGCCCTTATGCCGCCAGCGAACGACTGGCCACGTCTTGGCAAGGCGCACGATTACTGGCCACGCGAGGGCTCGGCCGACTGGCTCATTACCGAATCCTGCGTCACCGGCCCGCTATTCAGGCCGGATTAGAGTTCATCGGCCACCACGCGGCTGACACGAGCGCCACAGAGCAACCCAGCACGACGTAGCACCGGTCGCGCAACCGGACGTGCGCTATGCACCGGCATAGTGGCAGATGCTCACTGGGATACTGTTGCGGACCGCAAGAACAGGGAACACGCGGCGGAGGGGCGGCGAGGTTGCGCCGGCGTTCACCGGCTCGAAGATCGAAGCATCGGTAAAACTCATGACTACTACGCATACGAGGGGTGCGATCCGTCGCTGCCGGACTGCTCGCCGGAGCACCAGAAATGAAGAGATGAGCTCAGAAACAGACCACGGCAACGCTCAATCGCAGCCACGGACGGCGCTGGTCACAGGAGGCACGTCAGGGATCGGCCGCGCAATCGCCAACAAACTCGTCGACGCCGGCTTTCACGTCTTCGTCACGGGTCGCCGCCAAGCAGAACTCGACACGTTGGTCGACGAACTGGGAGACGCGATCACTGCCGTGCGCGGCGATGTCGCCAGTGTCGAGGACCTCGACGCGGTGTATGCCGCGATCGCCCAGCGCGGAACGGGATTGGATCTCGTCGTGGCCAACGCGGGCGGAGGGACATTCGCAACGCTGGAAGATCTAGATCCAGAGGCCTACGACCAGACCTTTGCGACCAACGTTCGCGGAACAGTGTTCACCGTGCAAAAAGCACTTCCCCTGCTCAACGCACAGGCTTCCATCGTCACGATTGGTTCGACTTCGGCATCGCGGGCGACGGCGGCGTTCGGTGTCTACTCGGCAAGCAAAGCCGCGGTTCGTCAGTTCAGCCGCGTGTGGGCGATCGAACTCGCTCCGCGCGGAATCCGGGTCAACACCGTCACACCAGGACCCACTGAAACGCCCGGACTTGCCGGTCTCGCATCCGACCCGGCCGAGTCGCGCGCCCTGCTGGACCAGGAGGCAGGCCGGGTCCCCCTCCAAAGGTTGGGGCGCCCCTCGGAGATCGCCGACGCCGTGCTCTTTCTCGCCTCGCCCCAAGCGGGCTTCATCACCGGAACCGAACTGTTTGTCGATGGCGGCGAGTCGCAGGTCTGATCCACGCGCGATCAGCCCTGACAGGTGAGCTTGTGCGCAAGAACGCCTACCGGAAGTCTTTACCTATGCTGCGGGCACCTTGGAGACTCAGCGCGGAATCAGGACGATCCGGCCGCCTGCACCGCCGCGCGCGAGCAATTGATGCGCCTGCGCAACCTCGGCAAAGGTGAAAGTCTTCGCGACCTCCACAGCGAGCAGGGAGGCCTGGGCGAGTGCGGTCAGGCGCAGTCGCGCGTTCATCCGGATTTTGATGCCGACCTCGTCCTGGCCCGGCGAGCCGCCGAGTGCCTGAAATCCGTCCCGCTTGGCGCGTTTGGAGTCGACGATGGTTGCGATCCGTGACCGGTCCGACACCAGCGCCAGCGAAACGTCGGCGGCCTCCGCGGTGCCGACCAGATCGATTGCTGCGTCGACGCCGCCCGGGGCCGCCTGATCGACACGCTCGCGCAGTCCCGGTCCGTACTTGACCGGTGTCGCGCCGAACCGGGAAACATCGTCGAAGTGATTCTCGCTGGTGGTTCCGACGATCGTGATGCCATCGGTTCGGGCGAGCTGAGCCAGGAATGAGCCGACGCCGCCCGACGCTCCGTGCACTAGTACGGTCTGGCCTGATCGGGCGGTCACGGCGGCCAAAGCGTGAGCGGCGGTCGTGCCGTCGAGCATCATGACCGCGGCCTGCGTCCACGACAAGGCGGTCGGTTTCGGAACCACCGCCGAGCTAGGCGCGACGAGTCGGTCGGTGTAGCCGCCGCTCACGCGGTAGGCGATGACTTCGTCGCCTACGACAATGGGTCCGGCGGGTCCAATGGCGTCTGCCCCCACGGCGGTGACGACCCCAGAGACCTCAACCCCTAGCTTCATCGGGAACGGGTTGTCACCTTCCCCGTGTTTAGTGGCGCCCGCGGGGTCCGCGTATCTGGTGTAGTCGACGTGGTTCACCCCGGCGGCGCGGACTTCGATTGCGACCTCGCCCGGGGTTGGCGCGACCTCGTCGGTTGGGACGATCTTCAGCACGGACGGATTACCGAAACCGGTTTCCACAACTTCCATTACGAGTCTGCCGTGGAGTCTGGCAAAATCTTGGGCGTCCGGTTCTGTTGCAGCTTGATTCCGTCCGGTGTCACGGGTGTGTAGAGGTTAATCAACGACCCTTCAGGGTCGCGGATCAGGAGTGAGACGTTGCCCCACGGCATTGTGGTGGGCTCCTGCACAACGTCGAGGTCGTCGAACTCGGTCTTGAGGGTGGTGTAGAGGGCCTCGGTGTCCTCTACGAGGAATTCGACGATCGCGGTGTTGTTGGCGCCCGCGCGCGGCGTATTTTCGCTGATGAACGCAACCCGGTCTGGGCCGCTCAGAGCAAACGTGGCCGACGGTGTTACCAGCTCGACGAAGTCGTCAGTCAGGTATTGCGGGGTCGCGCCCGTCAGCACCTCGTAGAACCGAACGAGACGCGGCAGGTCGTCTGTGATCACGCGGACAGAGGCGAGCTGGACGGTGTTGGATTTCGGCATGATGGCCACGGTAATCCGGATTGCAAGCGAGACTAGATGTCCGCCACGAGCCCTAGCTGGTGTTGACACCTTCGGCCACCAATCTGGTTGTGGGCCTGAGCGACACGCGTCCGCGCGCAGAGCGCTCCGTTGCGACAGCGATCGCAGCTGATGTCGCGACCTCGCAGCACATTTGTTAGAACATGTTGGTCACAAACAGGTGCAGAGACTCGAATAGGCTCTCGAAGAACCCGCTGCTGGCGACCCCGTTGTCGATTGCACCGAGACCCGCGTCAACGCTGTTGATGTTGTTGGAGATATCGACGAGTGTGAGGTCGCCGTCGGTCGACGTGGTTGCGTCGGCGATCTGCGTTGGTGTTAACCCCAGGTAGACGGCGTGCTCATCGACGATGCCCTTGATGACATCCAGCAGACCTCCGGCTGCGAAGTCCTGTTGAAAGTCGGCGAATCCGTCGCCGTCCAGCGTGTAGATCGTTGCCGGGTACAGATCGTCCGGTGTCACGTTGCCGATGATGCCGTTGAGCCCGAAGAAGTTGATGAGGGTGTTGGTCAGGTTGGAGCCGAGGAGCGAGTCGAGGTCCGGCAACAGATTAGAGTTCACGCCGTCCACTGGGAGGGAGAGGTCGCCGATGGAGACGAAGTGCAGGTCGGCGTTGGGGATGTGAGCTTCCGCGAGTTGGGTCATTGCGATCGACTCGACGGTGGCGCCTTGTGAGTATCCGAAGATCGTAAGCGGGTGCTCGGCGCTAAACGCACCTGGGTTCGCGCTGAACTCGTTTTCCACGGCGAGGGTGAGGTCGTCCGCGCCGGTCAGACTACTCGGGCCCTGCTGAATCAATTCGGGTGTCGTCAGCACCTGCAAAGGCGCGGCGCACGGGTCGGTCCCGACCATGTCGCAGACGGTCGAATAAGTCGCGGCATCGTCGAAACCCAGCGGGTGCAGATACAGATCCTCAGCGGCCTGCGCGAAAGCGGTGTCCGGCGTCGGCTCGAACGTTCCGCCGATGATGATCGCCGTATCGCTTCCGGCCAGGGGGTCATCTGCATCGGCGTGGGCGGCTTGGAGACTCGCTACGCCAGCTGGGCCGACGAGCATGCCAACAACAACAACTTTCGCAAACATCTTCGATCCGCTCACTGCTGCGCCTCCAGCCGCACCATGGCCTGTCCCAAGTAATTGAGTGTGACCCCCATCACTCTGCCTGAAAAATGCACACAATGCGGTCATATCACCGCCATGCAGACAACTTCCGAGCAGGCTGCCGGCAATGAGTGGTTGAGTTGGCATAGCTGCTGCTCCTACGACCGCAAGCCTTTTGGCGACGCCGAGTTCGAGTTTCGGTGCGCAGGCACTGATCCAGTCGGCGAGTTGGCCGTAGAGGCCGTCGATCAGTGCGGCGTAGGCATCGGTCAGGCGGCTTGGCGCGGCGGAGTCGCTGCGTGCGGTGACCCGGAGTAAGTCGCTTTCCTAGTCGAGCACGCTCAGCAGGTAGCGGCGCAGAAAGGCGTGTCTCATCAATCTTTGTTGCATCTCGACAGCTGCGCAAGGTTGCTGGTGGGGAGCTGATGCCGACGTAGCGCGCGGTAATCGGCGGGAACTTCGGTGGTGATAGTGGGCTGCTGTCGGTACGCCAGCAGCGTCGCCTACGGCGTGGCCGCTGGCTCCCCGGTCGCGCCGTATTGCATGGTCCATATCGGTGCTCGGTCATTGGTGTACTCGTTGCCAACCCAAGGCGTGCCGCAGATGTGTAGATAGGCATAAGGTGTCGCGTCGAACATCACCCAGGCGCCGGCATCGCGCACAGTGTTGGGCAGGCCGTCTCGGGCAGCGTCGAATGGCCATAGGATCATCCAGTGTGGGCCGATCGGAACTACGGTGCTGGTTCTGTCGAAGGGGTCGGTATTGCTGTGTTGGGTTGCGCCACAGAGCATGTAGATGAGGCCGGGCGCGGTGTTCGTCGGTGCTGGCTGGTGGGCTTTGACGTCCATCATCCATTGCAGGCCCATCGGGTCCGCGCACATGGGGACGTTGCCGATTTCATTTTCGTTACCGGGGAAGCACGTCCACTGGTTGGTTCCCTGATGCAGTACGACCATATTGCCCTGCGAATCCATTTCGGCCAGAGTGGCGTTCGCGGTGATGTGGCGCGGCCCTGACATTCTGGCACGCGACAACTTGGCGGCGAGTAGCTGCTCGGTCGCTGATTCAGTAATCGACTGCCCGGCAGCCAGCATGGTGATCGCGCTGTTGCTGTCGTTGCCCGGCGCTGCCACCGTGGCAGGCGATGGGGCCGCGCCGTGTGTTGGCGGGTTAGCCGCTGTCTGTGTCATCGGTTCCTCCAAAAATGTTGGTTCTCAAATTCAGCGTTGTCCGGCGAACTCTGGAAAGTGCGGTCATGCAGGACATCAGCTAGGGCTTGAAGGGCCCAGGCTGCTCGACGGCGGACTGTCGCAGGTCCCCTTCACCCGGGCCGGGGTGTGAGGGGCTCTCGCCCAGACGAGAGTGGAGGTCATGGTTTCACCGTTGGGAAGAGGTGTCTTGGCTGAAAGCGTCAGCTGCTCACCATCGAGTTGGCTGTGCCGGATTTGTATGTGGCCGAGCCAGTTCGGCAGTAGCGACACCATGACGTGGTGGTGGATGTCGCCGGTGGATACGTCGACCGAGTACGGGCCGCTGTAGCGAGGTATCCGGTGGCTGCAGCGGCGCTTTCCTCGGCAGTTCCACCGCTCGCTACCGGGCGGTCGTAGGGGGGCCGACTATGGGTCATGATCTGGGCGGACATGTGGCCGTCGGGTGTGTACATGATCAATCCGAGCGCATCCGGGCCGTGCGGGTAGGTCACGGGTCCGTCAGGCAGGGACCGCTCGGTGTAAGACACCAGCGTCCAGGTGCCGACGAGCGCGTCGCGCAGCATCATCTGTTGCTCGATCGACTGGTTGCTGACGCTGTGCGGGTAGAACGAGAAAACATCTCCCGGACGTAGGGCAGCGTTGTCGACAAGTAGTACCGGTGGCCAGTCTCTAGATCACTTTCCCATTGGCGAGAAACCGCTTCGGAAAACTCCGGGATCCAGAAGC
>Ga0302326_10015635_pt1 | contig 15952 bp, 10 predicted proteins | sample Palsa_T0_3_FD_202264 | JGI IMG/M metagenome (GOLD analysis project Ga0302326, IMG submission 202264) | Peat permafrost microbial communities from Stordalen Mire near Abisko, Sweden - Palsa_T0_3 | ecosystem: Environmental > Terrestrial > Soil > Palsa > Peat permafrost | place: Sweden: Abisko... | reverse complement strand
CGGGGGGCACGCCGCCCCGATGTTCCGGGGGCCATCGGGGGGCACGCCGCCCCGATGTTCCGGGGGCCATCGGGGGGCACGCCGCCCCGATCTTAAAGAGGCGCATTGGCCGCAAAGCCCGTATGCGAAGGGTCGCCGTGTTGGAGTTTGCTCGTTTGAAGGTTCCCTGTCTCCGCAAGATCGCGGCCGTCACGTTGCTGGCGATGCCGGGCGCCTTCTCAGCCGCTGCCGCGACCGCCGCTCCGACCGCCGCCGCCCCCGTCATCTTCCAAGCTCCCGCGAATCGCAGCCCCGCCGGCCCGACCTCGATCGGCGACCCTTTCGGCCGCGTGCTTCCCTCCGGTCGCATCCTTCATCCCTCGGGGACGAGCGTGGTCGTCGGCATGAACGCGCAGGGCGTCGCGCTGACACCCTCGGGACGTTTCGCGATCGTCACGAATGACGACGAATTCCAGGCGGCTGCGACGAGCGTGCTCGACCCGCTCACGACCGGCGGGTTCTCGCTCGCCGTCGTCGATACGCGGACGATGGCCGTGGTGTCGCGCTACAGCGACCCCACCGAGACGTTCTTTGCAGGCATCGTGGCCGTGCCCGATCCGCTCGACCCGGGGAACACGCTCGTGCTCGCAAGTGGCGGCCGCAGCGACACGGTCTATGCCTTCGATCTCGATACAGTCGGTGCTCTGACGCGCGACGCGCACCACACGATCGCGATCCCAGGCCAAACGGGTCCGCAGCTCGCCACCGCCGGCCACTCGTTTCCAAGCACGCTCGTGCCTGCTTGGACGGGCGCCCGGGTCTATGTCGTCGACAATCTCGGCAACGACGTCGCGCAGATCGATACGGCGACGCGCGCGCTCGCGGGCGCCTCCGTTGCGGTTGGCTATTTTCCTCTCGGCGCCGCGGCTTCGGGCGCCGGCCTGCTGGTCGCGAACGAGGGTTTGATGGCATACCTGCGCGCACCGCTGCCGCTTGCGGCTCCGCCGTTCGAAACGGTCCCGGCCGATCTCGCGCGCGCCTCGTCCCTATCGTTCGTGCCCGCCGCACCCGACGGATCTCTCGGATCCGCGGTCACGGCGGATCTGCCGCTCGATCGCACGCCCGACGGCTTGCGCGATATCGGTGGCGCGCAGCCGGCGGCCGTCGCGGCGATGCGCACGAAACCTTATGCGTTCGTCGCGATGAGCAATGTGGACCGCATCGCGGCCGTCGTGCTCGGCGGCACCGAACCGAAGGTTGCCGGAGGAACGGAATTGCGGCTCTACGATCGCGGCCCCTACGGCACGCAGCCGACGGCGCTCGTGCTCGCTCCAAGCGAACGCCGCCTCTACGTCGCGCTTGCGGGCATCGACGCTGTGGCGGTGCTCGATACCAAGGACCCCGCGCATCTCCATCGCGTGGGACTCATTCCGACGGGATGGTATCCGATCGCCCTCGCCCTCTCGCACGACGGCCGCTTTCTGTACGTCGCGAACGCGAAGGGTATCGGGCACGATCGCGGCTTCACGGGCGATCACGCCACGAGGATCGACGGCGGGGGGCGCGTCCAAAGCATCACCGAGGACGCGGGCGCCGACTGGTCGACGCTCGAACGCATCGACCTCGAGCATCTCGACCTGCGCCGCTCGACGCCGCTTGCACTCTCGTATTTGCGCACGATCGCCCCCGCGCGCAAGAACCCGCTCGTGCCCCAGCGTTTTGGAACGGGAGGCAGTTCCGCGATCAAGCACGTCGTCGTCATCGTGCAGCCGAGCGCTACCTACGACGGGCTGCTCGGCGACCTGACCGGCGCCGCCGGCGTGCAGTACGGCCCGGGCGACCCGAGCTACCTCGCGTTCGATGCAGCGGCGACGCCGAACCTCCATGCGCTCGCGCGCACCTTTGGCCTCGCCGCAAACATATTCGCTGACGCGAGCGACCAGGCTGCGAGCCACCAATTCGTGACGGCGGGGATCGCAACCGCGTACACGCAGCGGATAGCGCGGGCGCGTTCGTACGGACAAGATCCGGAGGACGCCGCGCGGAGCGGATCCATCTTCAATGCGTGCGCCATGCTCGGGAAGACCTATCGCGATTACGGCGAGCTGCTCCGCGTGAGCGGTTACGATCAAAGCGCCGCGCCGCCGGATGCGAGCGCGGCTTTGCTCGGGTTAGGCGGCGCGTATCTGTTCGACGTGCCGGCTCCGCTCGCGCTGCAGGGACACGTCGATCCAAACTATCCGGGTTGGAACGTGCGCATCGGCGACGTGCGCCGCGCGCAAGAATTCGTGCGCGATTTCGATGGGTTCTCGAAGAGCGATACCGTGCCGGCTTTCACGTATATTTGGCTGCCGGGAACGCGCGAGGCTGGGGTTGCGGGGGCGGTGCCGGCCGCCGAGCAAGTCGCCGACGACGATCGAGCGCTCGGAACGATCGTCGAGTATCTCAGCCACCTTCCGCAGTGGAGTTCGACCGCGATTTTCATCACGCCGAGCGATTCACTCGGAATGCGCGATCACGTCGACCCGTCGCGCACGTACGCCATCGTCGTCTCGCCGTACGCGAAGCGACGCTATCTTGGGATGCGCCACCTCTCGACGGTTAGCGCGCTCAAAACCTCGGAAGAAATTCTTGGGTTGCCCGCGCTTTCACTCGGCGACGCGCTCGCGACCGACATGAGCGACTTCTTCAGGCCGGCGCCCGATATGACGCCGTATGATAGAATCGACGCGCCCACACAGACCAACTAGCCGACGCCACGGGCCGCACCGTACCCGCGAGGGTGAGGAACGTGCGCAGTTCGGCCAGTGAGATCGCCTGGAATTCCGAAGTGCGTAAGGAGTCGTCATCGTCCGATATGCGCTGCTGCACGACGATGCCCAACAGTGCTCCATCCGCATCGAACACGCCGCCGCCGGAATCTCCCGGCCCGCACGTGCCGCAATCGAAATCGAATGTCGTCGCATCGCGATTTAAGAACGTGTACGGCGATGCGGTCCAGAGCGAGCCGTTGGGATCACCGACCACGACGCCGGGTATCGGCTGCGCCGCACGATCGTCGCTCGCGATCGGGGCGAGCGTGAAATCGTCGAGGCGCGCCGGGGAGAATTCCACGAGTGCGAGGTCGACGTTTGCGGCGTACGCGATGAGGGTGGCGCGATGGCCCGTGCTCGCTTGCGAGAACGCGTCGAAAGCGATACCCGGCGTGGCTCCGTTGCGCACGAAGACCTCAACCGATGTCGAGTCGTCGATCACGTGGCGCGCCGTTACCACGACGACCGTGCCGTCCGGGCGCTGGCCGACAATCTCGCCCGCTCCGATCGTAACGTTACCGGGCGGGCATTGGCCCACGCACGGGCCGCTTACGGTAACGGTGGACCGCATCTCTTGCTGACCGAGGGGAGCGTACGACGTGGCGGCTATGGCGAAAAGACTGAACAGGGGACCGATCATCCGGGCTCCGTCGTGGAATCTTGCGAGACGAGAGACTAAGGGGGTGGGGTCTTCGTACCCAAAATACGACGGGACGTACCGCTTTTGCACTGGATATTCGCCCCGTCACTCGTCAACAATCCTGAAGGAATGTTTTCAATGGCTCTTTTTCAATTGCGTTTTCTCTCGCTCGTAGGAGGCGCCGCGGTCGTTGCGCTCGTCCTAACGGGCGCTTCGTCGCTCCCGGTGAACGCGAACTCGCCGCGGGCCTTTGGCGTGCCGTCGCAGCGCGCATATCCGGCGGGTTCGCGGAACGCGGCGACGCGGCCGCGGCGCGACAGCGGTACCCCCGTCAGTTGTACGGGCGGAGCGACCGGCCACGATGCCTTCGTGGGCGGCGCCGGAGGCAACTCGGCCGGCGGCGACAACAGCGGCGTGCTCAGCGGTTTCGGGAACGAAGCGTGCGGCGAAGGCGCCGGCATCGGGACCGGAGGAACGATCGCCGCCGGCAACGGCGAACCGTGCTGCGGCTATAACTCGGCGGGCGGCGAAGATTCGTTCGTCGCCGCGGGCGATTTGAATTTCACCTACGGCTTCGGGTCGTTCATCGGTTCCGGTGGAACGATTGAGGCAACCTCACTCGGCATCACGGGCCAATCCGAAACGTACGGAAACATCGTCTATGCGGAAGACGCGTTTGTCGGTGCCGGAGACCTCAACCGCATCGGTTCCAACGGCGGCGGATCGTTCATCGGAGGCGGCGGCTTCAGCTACGCATCGACACAGACCGGCGGCAAGTACCCCGTGTCCGCCGGGAACGAGATCGCCGCCGTCGATTCGTTCATCGGCGCGGGCGACCTCAACGTCGTCGATGCCAACGACTCGGCCGTCGGCGGTGGGCAATCGAACAGTATCGCTTCGCCTTCTCCGTACTCGGTGATCGCGGGCGGATACGGCAACAGCATCGCTTCTCCGGCTCCATACTCGGCGATCGCGGGCGGCTACGAGAATCATAACCTCGCGGGCAGCTACGCGTTCGTGGGTGCGGGCGATCAAAACGCAATGAGCGGGCTCGATGCGTTCATCGGCGCCGGTGAAAGCAACACGGTCACGACGGGCGGGAAGTATGCGGCGGTCGCCGGCGGCTACGAAAATCAGGCGAGCGACGCCTATGCCACGGTCGGCGGGGGCTCGGGCAACAGTGCGAGCGGGCAGTACGGCACAATTCCCGGAGGATCGGGCAACACGGCCGGGGGTTTTCTCACGTTCGCCGCGGGCTACCATGCCGATGCGAAGTACTCCGGTAGTTTCGTGTGGAGCGACTACGTCTCGGGGTCGAGCACGGTTTCGGATACAGAGAAGAACGAGTTCGTCGTGCGCGCATCGGGGGGCGTCACCCTATACTCGAGCGAAGCGGCGACGAGCGGCGTGTCGTTGCATGCGGGTTCGGGGACGTGGTCGAGTCTGAGCGATCGCAACGCCAAAATCGATATCGTGCCACTCGACGACGACTCGATTCTCGCGAAGGTTGCCGCGCTCCCAATCGACCGGTGGAGTTACAAATCGGAGCAGGGCGTGCGTCATGTCGGCCCGATGGCGCAGGATTTCTACGCTGCGTTCGGCACGGGCGAGGACGACCGTCACATCACATCGATCGATGAGGACGGCGTGGCGCTGGCCGCGATCAAAGCGCTGCATCGTGAGAATACGGAACTTCGATCGAGGCTCGCCACCCTCGAGGCGCAGGTTGCCGCGCTCGCGTCCGCTCGTACGCGCCCAGAGACGACTTTCTAACGGTTCCGTGCTAGGCTTTGGCCATCAGCACGGAACTCGCAAGGGAGGCCTGTTACGTGGCTCGTTTTCAATGCCGCAGTGCTACGTTCGGTGCCGGTGCCGCCATCCTCACGCTCATCGTAACCGCCGCTTCGTCGCTTGCAGCGAACGCGAACCCCACCGCGGGTTTTCAACGTACCTTCCGTGCGAGCGTATCCGGGAGCCGTCCGCAATCCGTCGATGCGCCGGCGGAGAAACGACGAAGCGGCGGGCCTCTGTTCGGGGAGCGGCAGCAGCGCCGTCGTAGCGGGCGGTGACGCGAACACCGCCGCGGGCACGGAAAGCGGCGTGCTTAGCGGTTTTCTCAACTTTGCGTGTGCCAACGGCTCGACCGTGGTCGCGGGAGGCTGGGAACCGGCAATGGCGGAAATTTCGTGTACGGCGATCTTGCGAACGGTGAAGACTCATTCATCGGGGCCGGAAACTTTAATGCCACGGCCGGCGAAAGCTCGTTCGTCGGTGCAGGCGGTTCCGGATACCTCAACGGTGGTGCATTGCCGTACTGCTGCTCAGACGGCGATTCGCCGCCGCTCGGAAATATCGCCGGCGCTGCGGACTCGTTTGTCGGAACCGGCGATTTGAACCAAATAGCGAGCACGGGCAACGGGTCCTTTATCGGAGCCGGCGGCTTCGCATACGCATCGACGAAGTCGGGCGGCGCGTATCCCACGGGCGCCGGAAACACGATTGCCGCCGTCGATTCGTTCATCGGCGCGGGCGACTCAACGCCATTGCATCGCCTGCGCCGTATGCGGTGATCGCGGGCGGATACGGCAACAGCATCGCTTCGACGGCGCCATACGCGGCGATCGCCGGCGGCTACAAGAACCGGATCGTCTCGGCGGGTTACTCGTTCATCGGTGCAGGCTCATCGAACTTCGTGACCGGCACCGGCGCCTTCGAGGGTGCCGGCGCCGTAAACGCTGTCAGCGGGCAGGACGCATTTCTTGGTGCGGGAGACGGTAACCAAAGCCTGGGCAGCAATTCGTTCGCCGGCGCCGATGTTTTCAACCAAGCCACCGGGACGGATTCGGTCGCCGTCGTAGGCAGCGGCAACGCCGTCTTGGGAACCGCAGTGTTCATCGGCGCGGGCGGCAACAACTCCGCAGGTGCGGCGGAAGCCTTCGTCGGCGCGGGTGGCTACAATTCGGTGGAGTTACAAATCCGAGATGGGCGTGAGACACGTCGGCCCGATGGCGCAGGACTTCTATGCGGCTTTCGGCACGGGCGTCGACGACCGCCACATTACGTCGATCGACGAGGATGGTGTGGCGCTCGCGGCGATCAAAGCACTGAACGCGAAGCTTCAACGCGACAGCGCCAAGCTTCGGCGCGACAATGCCAAGCTTCAGACCAGGCTCGCAGCGCTCGAAGCCAGAGTGGATGCCCTTACGCCACATGGCAGCCGCTGACGCCGCCGCGGCGCTTGGCTCTCTACCAGCGCCGGCCGTCGTTACGTCGGCATGAGCAGATGCAGATCGATGTAGAACGGATCTGGAGTCGCCGGCATCTCGAAGTAGATATCGCAATCGTTGCCCTGTCCGTCGGGAACCTGTTTGAGGCCGGCCGTGATCGTGAACGTCGCGGTCGGACCCGAAGCGACGCTCGGGCTCACTGTGATCGGATCGACGGTCTGTGTGCCCGAGCACGTGCTGAGGCTGGAATCCTCGAACTCGCCCGTATAGCCCGGATCCGTCAGCGTCGCCGTGAACGATGCCGATGAATCTGTGGGGCACTTGTCAGGATCGCTCGGTAAGTTATGGCAGACGACGTAGTTCAAGCTTGCCGCACCGCCGTTTGCCGGATTGCACGCCAGGGACGGGCCGAAAACGCCCGCGCCGGAAATCGACGCGCAGAACCCGACGGGCGTTGCGACGAGCGTGACGGGTACGTTTTGCGTCGTCAGCGGCACGGTGACGGGGAGCACATTGCTTGGCCCGAGCGAGATCAGAGGTACGCCGATCAAGGTGTATTGCAAGCGATAGTTGTCGCCGTACGATGGCTGATACTGCAAATTCGTCAAGCTGAACGTGAGCGGCGAATCGAGCGCCTTCATCGTTCCGAACCTGTAGACGTTGGCCGCATCCTGTTGACTCGGGTCGAAGGTGACGGGTGTGGTATTGATCATGGCGTCCGTGATATCTCCGACGTTACCGGTGACGTAATTGCCGAATACCGTGGGGTTATCGCAGAACTGCAGATTCGCGGCTGAAAAATTTCCGAACGGGTTGAGGTTCGGAAACCCCGATTGCGGACTGAAGAACAGGTTGATGTTGAGCGGCGAATTGATGCCGATGCACGTGACCGGGCTGAATTTCGCCTGCTCTTTCGGACCCGGCAACGATGTCATCGTGGCCGAGTCGATCGCGTACCCGACCGTCGCCGCCGCCAGTTGGATCGTCGGAGTTCCCGGGCACGTCGTGCCGACCGTGAGCGAGATGCCGATATCGGCGCCCGCCGTGAGTTCGGCCGCATAACCGCCCGGCCCGCCCGGAACGCCCGGCGCCACGTTGATCCAGTCTTGCGCGGGCCCGGGACCTTGGAAGGTCGTCCCGGTTTGCGTGAAGAGGTCGGGGTGCGACTGGTAATCCACGTCGTAGGGGAAATTCAGATCGAGCTCTCCCGGACTGAGCACGTATTGCGGCGTTGCCGAAAGGCTCCACGTGCCGATCGACCCCAGCGGCCGGCCCACGCCCGCCAAATCGTTGCACGGTGCGGTCGTTTCCAAGAGCGCGATCATTGCGCTGCCTTTGAGCCCCGGGAAGATCGAGATCCTTCGCGCGAACGTGCCCGGTACGCTCGTATCGAACGCGTCAACGAACCGATGCCGGGCATTCGTTGCGACCATTGCGGGTTGCGTGTGAGCACGAGCGGATGCCGCCGAGCCGGGGTATGCAAGGGGCACGATGACGACCGCGTGCAGGACGCCGCTCGCATCGGGACTGCCGCCCGCCGCAATCATCGTGCCCTTGGGAATGCCGCCGAGCCCGCCATTGGAAAATACGGTCGTCGAGTTGACGTCGACCGTGAGGGGCGCACCGAAACTGCCGACTTGCGCGACGTTTTGCACGAACGGAATCGGATTGCCGTTCGCGTCGTTCTGCGCGATCATCGGAATCTGCGTCAGCGTGAGCGATGACGCCGTCGAACCCGTAACGATACCGACGGTACCGACCATCGCACCCGGTGACGGCGTAGCGGACGCATCGAGGAACGTCGCCAACTGCGCGAGCGTATACGTGCCCGACGATAACGTCGGGATCGGGACCGGGCTCGCAGGGCTCCCCGTGCTCGTCGCCTTCACGTTTTGGAAGAGTCCGCCTTGCGCGGGCGATGCGGTCGCGCTGGGCGTTGCAGTCGGTGCCGGCGATGGCGACGGCGTCGCCGTCGCATGCCCGTTCTGCAGCGGCGCGACCGATGTTCCGCCGCCGCACCCGGCCAACGCCCAGGCCGAGATGACGCAAAGCAAAAATGCGCGAATTCGTGACACGGAGACCTCCGAACGCACACGAGCGTATCGCAGCGGCCGTCTCAAAACACCGCCAGCAATCGCGCGGGTAACGAGCCTCCAGTTCGAGTTGCCCCCGGCTAACTCCGGTCGAGCGGCAGCGCCGCAACCTTTGAAGTTTTCCGCGCGTATTGCCGCGCTTCGAAAATAACCTATCCTCCAGGACAAGTTTTGAGACGATATGAGACGTTGGTCCGGTAGGATTTATGGAAATCCCGAGCGAGTGCCGAAAGACGCCCAACGTTCGGCCTTGCGCGGCTCATCATTTCCGGAGGCAACCGTCATGACTGGTTTCCAGATTCGATCGTGCGTCCTGTGTGCCGGGATCGCCGGCCTGAGCCTCATATTCGCGGCCGCGTCCCCCGCCGCGACGAACGCAAACCTGCCCACGCGCGCTTTCGGCAATACTGGTGCGCCCGAGCATCGGGCCGGCGCAACGCGACAAGCGCGGCGTCCGCGAACGGACGCGGCGGCGCCGTGCAGCAGCGACTACTCCGGGGCATCGTTCGTCGGCATCGCGGGGCAAGCCGACTTCGCGGGCGGCGAGGATAGCGCCGTGCTTGGTGGTTATGACAACACGGCCTGCAGCGAATTCTCCGGCGTCGGTACGGGGTACGAGAACAACGTTTCCGGCCCGGGCTCGTTCATCGGCGCAGGCAACTACTTGACCTACCAAAGTGCCCAGCAGGGAATGCAAACCGGCGGAAGCCAGGTCTCGGGTACGGATTCGTTCGTCGGCGCCGGTGACGACAACGTCGCCACGGGCGACGCCGCCTTCATCGGTGCGGGCGCGACGAATACGGTCGAAGCGGAGAACGCCTTCATCGGGGCGGGCGCGGCGAACAGCATCGGAAACGGGAACGCAAGCTTCATCGGTGCGGGCGGTAACGACAGTGTCGGTGCGGCGGACGCATTCGTCGGTGCCGGTTACTACGATTCGGTGAACGGGAACCTCGGCTTCGTCGGAGCCGGATTCGGAAATAGCGTTGGGAGCGGCGCCGGCGGCTCGTTCATCGGTGGCGGCGGAACCGTAGCGAGCACGACCGATGGGAACGGAATCGCGGGGATGGACGCGTTCATCGGCGCGGGCGACCTCAACCGCATTACCGCAGCGGGCAACGGCTCGTTCATCGGCGGCGGCGGTGACTTGGCTGCCGGGGCCAAAGCAGCCGCGAACAACCAGATTTCAGCCGCAGATGCATTCATCGGATCAGGCGACTACAACAACGTCTCCGCCGCCTACGGAGCAATCGGTGGCGGCGCCTACAATGCGGTCATCTCCGCATACGGCTTCGTCGGAGGCGGCGGCTCCAACACGGCGGGCGGCGGGTTCTCCTTCGTCGGTGCCGGGACGGGAAATCAGGCTACCGGTACCGACTCGTTCGCCGGCGCCGGGGGATCGATGGGCGGGAACACCGTTTCCGGCCAAGACGCGTTCGGCGGTGCAGGCGACGGCAACAGCAACGCCGGGCTCGAAGCCTTTCTCGGGTCCGGCGGCTCGAACAGCCTCGGCGGCGCGGGTTCGTATTCGGCGATTCTCGGTGGCTATCAGAACACCGTGACGGCCGGTTACGCAAGCGTCCTCGGCGGCTTTGGGAACGCCGTGAGGGGAGAGTACGCGAGCGTTGCCGGCGGGCGCAATAATACCGCTTCCGGTGAGTTGAGTTTTGCGACCGGTTATCACGCGGATGCCGTCAACCCCGGCAGTTTCGTGTGGAGCGATTACAAGGCAGGCTCGGCACTGGTCAAGGATTCCGCTTCGAATCAGTTCGTCGCGCGCGCGTCGGGCGGCGTTCACTTTTATTCGAACGAAGACGCGACGACGGGAGTCGAGTTGACGCCCGGAGCCGGCACGTGGGCGAATCTCTCCGATCGAAATGCGAAGACGGGCATCGTGCCGCTCGACGACGATTCGATCCTCGCGAAGGTCGCGGCGTTGCCGGTTAGCGCGTGGAGCTACAAATCGGAGAAGGGCGTGCGCCACGTCGGCCCGATGGCGCAGGACTTTTACGCGGCGTTCGGCACGGGCGTCGACGACCGCCACATCACCTCTCTCGACGAAGACGGCGTGGCGCTCGCGGCGATCAAGGCGCTGCACCGCGAGAACGGCCGGCTACGGTCGACGGTCGTAGCGCTGCGCGCGCAACTGCAATCGAAACTCGCCGCGCTCGATGCAAAGAACGAGGTCCTGGAGCAACGGCTCGACGCACTCGCCGCGGAGAAAACGGTAAAGCCCTAACGTTGCTCTGGCGGTATCCCGCAACGGTCGGCTCCAGGTAGTTACGCCCGGCCTCGGTGGCGAAGAGGCCCGGGTGACGACCGCCGCAGTTCTCAAATCACCTTTCGTTTCCTCGGACGCCGATGCGCTACGGAGCGTGTTCCTCCAGGCTCCGGGCGATGCGATCGCCCAAGTCGCGCCGATCCAAGGGGAGTCGCATGCGATTGCCGATCGAGCGGCCGAGCAGTTCAAGATTTTCGCGGGGCGGCTCGCCTCCTTCGGCGTCAAGGTTTCGGAGCGTTCGAGTTCCGCTGAGGGGCCGCTCGGGTTCTCTCGTGCGGATGGTGCCGTCATCTTCGGGGACGGCGCGTTTCTGATGAGGCCGAGCGATCCGCAAAGACGCCGCGAGATCGCGGCACTCGAGGAGGCGCTAACGAACGCGGGGATTCCCACGATCGGCCGCATCGAAGCGCCGGGCTTACTCGATGCGGGCGACGTGTTGCTCGCGAGCGATACGATGTACGTTGGTTTTCCGCAAGCGCGCCGCGCGGAGGTTGGCATGCCGCCTGCGGTTCATGGCAACGCGCTTGGGCGCGCGCAGTTGACCGCGTTCGCGCGGTCGAAAAACCTGCGGGTCGTTGAGGTCGCGATGGCGGCCGAAGTACCGCGTCTGCGCGCGGTGGCCTCGCTTGTCGATACGAAGACGGTGCTGTGTTCTCCCGGCCTGCTCGACGTCGCCGCGTTTGCTGGCCTCGAATTGATCGAGGTTCCGCGTGGCGAGGATTACGCGGCGGGCGTGCTCGTGCTCGGGAAGCGGCGCGTCGTGACGAACTTGCGGTTTCGCGAAACAATTCCGCTCCTGCGGAAGTCCAAGATCGCGGTGGAAGCGATCGATCTGTGGGAGTTTGGGAAAATCGGTGTGACGCCGTCCGCGCTCGCACTCGCACTCAAACGCGACTGATTCATGCGCATCGCTCTCTTTTCCGACATTCACGGGAACGTGCGCGGTCTCGACGCGTGCCTTGAGGATCTGCGCGCGCAAGGAGGCGCGGATACGATCGTCGGTGCCGGCGACTACTGCATGGATGGCGCGCGCCCGCGCGAGGTGCTCGAACGGCTGCGCGAGGTCGGCGCACTGTGCGTTCGCGGCAACACCGATCGCTATCTGTGCGACGTGGAGACCTTTCCATCGACTCACGAACCAGAGGGACCGATGCTACAGTGGTACCGTAAAGCGCTCGGTGACGGATGGCTCGCCTGGCTCGCCGATCTGCCGTTCGCGTTGCGGTTTGGCGCGGGGCCCGACGGTCTGCTCGTGGTCCACGCGAATCCGAAAACCGACGACGAGCACGTCTGGCCCGATGCCGACGATGCGTTCCTCGAACGCGTGACCCACGGGGTCGACGAGCGCACGATCGCCTTCGGGCATTTGCATTTGCCCTACGCACGGATTTGGCGCGACAAGCTGCTCGTGAACGTGGCCTCTGCCGGATTGCCCAAAGACGGCGACGCGCGCGCCGGCTACGCGATCCTCACGCGGCGTCCCGGAGGCTGGGAAGTCAAGCATCGCCGGGTCGAGTTCGACGTGGAGCGGGTTGCCGGCGAGATCGAGAAGAGCGGGATGCCGGATGCCGTCAAGCGGATCCGGGTTCTGCGCCGCCATCGCTATAAGCAACTTGTGGAGCAGATTCCGTGAGTGTGGCGCTACGCATTCGCGATCTCCACAAGCGCTACGATGATTTCGTCGCCGTCGACGGGATCACGCTCGATGTCGAGCGTGGCGATTTCTTTGGGTTCCTCGGGCCGAACGGCGCGGGCAAGACGACGACGATCAACGCGGTCGTCGGCCTCGCTACGATTACGTCCGGCACGATCGAGGTGTTCGGTTACGATAACGTGCTGCAGTGGCGCGAAGCGCGGCGTGCGATTGGACTCTCTCCGCAAGAATACAATTTCGACCGGTATCTCTCGATTCGCGACGTCCTCATCTATCAGGCGGGCTACTACGGTATTCGCGGCCCGGAGGTGCGTAAGCGCGCCGACATGCTGCTCGAGCGGTTCGGTCTCACATCGAAATCGAGCGAAACGTTCGTCAAGCTTTCAGGCGGCATGAAGCGGCGGCTCTCGCTCGCGCGCGCGCTCATCCACGAACCCGACCTGCTGATCCTCGACGAGCCGACCGCCGGGGTTGATGTGGAGCTGCGCATCGAACTGTGGGAACTGTTGCGCGAACTCAACGCCGGCGGCGCGACGATCATTCTCACGACCCACTACCTCGAAGAGGCCGAATCGATGTGCCGCAACATCGCGATCATCGAAGGCGGCAAGCTCCTCGCACTCGAGCCGACGGAACGCCTGATGGCACGTCGCGGCTCGACGACCCTCAGCGTGACGGTGCGCAACGCGCCCCGGGACCTGCCGGCGACGCTTTCGGCGCGCGGCGCGCGTTACGAAGCGGTGACGCGCACCGTGTTCTTCGAGGGGATCGCGCCCGCTGCGATCGCTCCGGCACTCGCCGACCTCGTCGCGAACGGCTACGACATCGAGAACGTCGATTTCAAGCGCTCGAGCCTACAGGACGTGTTCCTCGATCTGGTCGGTCACGCATGATGGACGCGCTCGGTTTTCGCAATCCCGTCGGCCTCGCAACGCTCGTCAAACGCGAACTCGTGCGCACGTACAAGGTGATCAACCAAGTGATCTGGCCGCCGATCATCACCACGGTGCTGTACGTGCTCGTGTTCGGGCTCGGCCTCGGCAGCCGGGTGCAAAGCGTGCAAGGCGTTCCCTATGCGGCGTTCCTCATTCCCGGCCTCATCATGCTGCAGGTGATCGATCAAACCTATGGCGAGTCATCGAGTTCCCTTTTCCAGGGACGCTTCATGAGCTCGATCCAAGAGCTGCTCGTTTCGCCGCTCTCGGCCGTTGAGATGGTAACCGGGTTCATCGTGGCCGCGATTCTGCGGGCGCTCGCGATCGCGCTGTTGATTCTCGGCGTCGGGTACCTGATGGTGCACACGCTGCCGATCGATTGGTTCTTATATTTCTTCATGACGATCGTTGTCGCGACGCTCTTCAGCGCGATCGGCATCATCTTCGGACTGTTCGCCGAGAAATTCGACCACATCGCCGTGTTTACGACCTTCGTGATCACGCCGCTCGTGTTCGTCGGCGGCGTCTTCACCTCGGCGCAGTTCTTGCCGCCGCTCGTGCGCCAGTTGTCGCTCTTCAATCCGATGTTCTACATGATCGACGCGTTCCGCTATTCGTTCACGGGTCGCAGCGACGTGCCGCTTGCGGTTTCCCTTTGCATCGTCGGAGTCCTGACCGTGGCGTCGCTCGGGGCCGCGCTTCGGCTGACCATCGTGGGATACAAACTGCGCGTTTAGTCGTATCAAAACGTGGTTGGGTGGCTCAGCGACCAACTCAACGGGGATCGGCCCGTCGTGCTACCGTGGGGCGTCCAGGTGAGCGATCTCATCGTGCGAGCACAGGCGCACGCGTCCCGCGTGACGGATGCACCTGTAGCCGCGCTAGCGATCGAACACGGCGCCGTTCTCTGTACGTCGGATCGTGGCTTCGCGAGGTTTCCCGGCCTGCGCACGCTCGACCCGACGGCGATGCGATAGGCGCGAAAGAATGGACGGCGGGCGCAGCGTCTCTCGAACGGGAAGCGCAGGAGGATGGTGATGAGGATGGTGATGATGATGGACCGCGCGCTCCCCCTTGCATTCGTTATTGCTCTGCTCGGCTTTACGAGCGCAGCGATCGCCGCTCCGGATCCCGGACCGTCGCCTGGTCCCGCCGTTGCCGCTCCCGTCCAGACCGCGGCGCCGATGCAGCCCCCGGCGGGCGCTGCATTAACCGGGCCGCAAGTCGGAGCACCGGCGCCGGCCTTCGCGCTCGTGACGATCGATGGGAAACCCGTCACGCTCGACGGGTTCAAAGGCAAGACGCTCGTGATCAACGTGTGGGGGACGTGGTGCCCGCCGTGCCGCGAGGAGACGCCCGATCTGCTTGCGGCCGCTCCGGGACTGATGCGGTCGGGCGTTGCCTTCCTTGGCGTCGATACGACCGAAGCAGCACCCGTGGTGCGCGCCTTCGCGGTCGCGAAAGCGGTGCCGTATCCGCTCGCGATCGATACCGATAAGAGTTTTTCGAACGCGTACGACATCCAGTATTTCCCGACGACGTTCGTGATCGATCCGCAAGGCGTGTTGCGTGCGCGCTACATCGACGTCTTGGGGCGCAAGCAACTCGTGGCGATGGTCGACGCCGCGCAACGGGGTCTGAACGCCGATATCGTTTCGCCGCTGCAGAGTAGGATCGATGCACTGCTCGGCGCCGCGCCGCACGATTTCGGCAGCGATCCCAAGACCGTGGAAGCGAACGCGAAGAAGGCGGATAAGGCGATCGCTACCGCCGAGGACGACCTCGATATGAGCGATTCGGCGTCGGGCAATTCGACCGATTTATTGCGCACGCGAGCGGAAGAAGCGATGGTGCGTGATGGCGCGATTGCGGCGCTCGTGAACGTCGGCACCTCGGTCGAAGATAAGGCGTTGCTGCCGCGCCTCCATGGCGACGCCGCGCTCGATCGCGAGCAGTGGAGCGACGCACTCGCCGCCTATGCCGCCACCCTCGCGGTCGATCCGAAGAACGAAGACGCGCTCGCCGGAACCGCGCAAGCAGCGGCGCGTTTGGAGAAATACGACGTCGCCGTCGATGCCGATACAAAGCTCGCCGCACTCGAGCCGGAGAATGCCGGCGACGTCGTTGATCTCGCGCGCGCGCAAGCAAAAGCCGGCAACGCTGCCGCGGCAGCGATGACGTTTGCGAACGCAATCGCGCTTGCGGAAAAGAACGTCGCCGCTCATCCGGGCAAACCGAAACCGCTGCGGCTGCTCGCGTACGCGCATCTCTATGCCGGCCGCTTTGAAGCGGCGAGCGGCGACGCCGCGCATGCGCGCGCTGCGTTCGAG
>Ga0302326_10015634_pt1 | contig 15952 bp, 10 predicted proteins | sample Palsa_T0_3_FD_202264 | JGI IMG/M metagenome (GOLD analysis project Ga0302326, IMG submission 202264) | Peat permafrost microbial communities from Stordalen Mire near Abisko, Sweden - Palsa_T0_3 | ecosystem: Environmental > Terrestrial > Soil > Palsa > Peat permafrost | place: Sweden: Abisko... | reverse complement strand
GTCAAGCAGCTGCTGCTCGACAAGGCCGACAAGCAGGATGGCACCATATCGGTATCGCCGCGCAACCTGGATAAGTACCTCGGGGTGCGCCGCTTCCGTTACGGCAAGGCCGAGGAGATGGACCGCGTTGGCCAGGTGACCGGTCTCGCCTGGACCGAAGTGGGCGGCGAGCTGCTGACGATCGAAGCCGCGGTGGTGCCGGGCAAGGGCAAGCTGCTGCACACCGGCCAGCTCGGCGAGGTGATGCAGGAGTCGATTCAAGCCGCGATGTCCGTGGTGCGCAGCCGCGCAGCGGTGCTCGGCCTCGACGTCGATTTCTACCAGAAGCACGACGTGCACCTGCACATGCCCGAGGGCGCGACGCCGAAGGACGGCCCCAGCGCCGGCATCGGCATGTGCACCGCACTGGTGTCGGCGCTGACGCGCATTCCGGTGCGCTCGGATGTGGCCATGACCGGTGAGATCACGCTGCGCGGCGAGGTGCTGCCGATTGGTGGGCTGAAGGAAAAACTGCTGGCGGCGCAGCGCGGTGGCATCGACCTGGTGTTGATCCCGGAAGAAAACCAGAAGGATCTGGTGGAGATCCCCGACAACATCAAGGGCAAGCTCACGATCAAGACCGTACGTTGGATCGATGAGGTGCTGCAGGTGGCACTGACACGCCAGCCCACGCCGCGGCCGGAGACGCCGGAAGAGGCCGACCCGGTCGCGGTGACATCGACCAAGTCGACTCGCCGCGGCAAGCGCAGTAACAAGCAGGTTCAGGCGCACTGATCCGGACCGGCAATCGCGGCGACGCCGCGATTGCCGCTATCCGCGGTGCGCTTCCGCCGCGGGTGCTTAGCTCAGCTGGTAGAGCGTCGCCTTTACACGGCGAATGTCGCAGGTTCGATCCCTGCAGCACCCACCAACGAGATCGCAGTCGGAGAATGACGGCACCGCAGCGCGGCGCGGGCCTACAGCCGTGGGTCGCCCTGCGGCCCTAAATGGCGTTGCGGGCCTTAACCGCGCAATCCAAAATAGAGGTAACTCTTGTCGCAGACGGTGGGCGAACTGCTGGCCTCCACGCTGGCGCAATTGGGGGTCACCCAGGTGTTCGGTATCGTGGGCGATGCGCTCAATCCCTTCACCGACGCGATCCGGCGCGAAAAGCGGCTCGCGTGGCTCGGCGTGCGACATGAGGAAGGCGCGGCGCTGGCCGCCACCGGTCAGGCCAAACTGACGGGTCGGCTGGGGGTATGCGCCGGCACTACCGGGCCCGGCGCGACGCACCTGATCGCCGGTTTATACGAAGCGAGCCACGACCACGCCCCAGTGCTGGCGATCGCCGGCGATGTCCCGACCCGCATGGGCGGCATCGACTATCTGCAGGCCGCGGATCACGTGCAGTCATTCCGGGACGCCTGCGTGTATGCGGCATCGATCAACTCTGCCGATGCCGCAGCGGCTCAGATACACGAGGCGATTGCCGCCGCCTACGGCTCACGCGGTGTGGCGTTGCTCAATATTCCGCAGGACGTGTTTGCGGCCAAAACGTCGATAGCCGTGGGGAGCCTTGCGACTTTGCGCCCGCGGCCGGAGATCTCACCGGCGGAGGCCGACCTGGATAGCGCGGCGCAGATGATCGATCGGGCCAAGTCGCTGGTGCTGTTCGTCGGCAACGGTGCGCATGGTGCAAAGGCAGAAATCGCCGCGCTGGCGCGCAGGCTGCAGGCACCGATCGTCCACACCTATCGCGCGCTCGATCTGTTTGCCTTCGACGACGACTACGTGATTGGCGGCCTGGGGTTGATCGGCTCGAAGGCGGGTTACGATGCGATTCACGCTTGCGAACTGCTGCTGATGATCGGCAGCGACTACCCTTACAAGGAATTCCTGCCGCAGAAGGCGCAGGCGGTGCAGATTGACGAGCGCGCTTTTGCCATCGGCCGGCGCCTGCCGGTGGCGCAACCGATCGTGGGGTCGGCGCGGCCGAGTGTTGCCGGCCTGCTCACCCGGGTGAAATCCAGGACCGATGACAGCTTTCTGCGCTCGCATCAGCGAGAGTGGATGTCGTGGACCAGGATGCTGGACAAGAAAGCGGACCTTGCGCGCAGCAAGGAGCTGATCCACCCGCAGGCGCTGGCGCGCGCGGTCAGCGACCTGGCGGCAGAGGACGCGCTGTTCTGCGTCGATACCGGGGAGGTCACGCTGTGGAGCGGCAACTGGCTGCGCCCCAGGGGTCGCCAGCAGATCATCGGCTCGTACAACAACGCCGCCGTGGGTGTCGCACTGGGAATGGCCAATGGCGCTCAGGCGATCGACCAGCATCGGCAGGTCATCGTGCTATGCGGCGATGGCGGCTTCGCGATGCTGATGCAGGAGTTCTTTACATCGGTGCAGCACGCGCTGCCGGTAAAGGTGTTCGTGTTCAACAACGGCGGCTGGGGCCTGGTGCATCTGGAAATGGAGGAGGCCGGCCTGCCGGTGTTTGCCGGTGCGAAGACCGGCAATCCGGACTTCGCCATGTTTGCTCAAAGCTGCGGCGCGCAGGGATTTCGCGTCACCGATCCGCAGCTGCTGCGCGATACAATCGCCAAGGCGCTGGCCGCTTCCGGCCCGGTCGTGGTGGACGTGGCCGTCGACCCGACCGAAATACCGGCCATGCCGCACGTCAAAGTCGAGCAGGCATGGAGATTCGGCATCGGAAAAATACGGGAGCTGATCGGCCAGTGAAATACCTTCGCGTGCTCGTGGTCGCAGTATGCGTGTCAATCAGCGGCTGCGCGCCGGCGCCACCAAAGCTCGCGGGGCCGGCGCGGGCGCCGATCCCGGTCGAGCAGGTGATGATCTACGATGTACCTCCCGCCAACGCGCAGGATGTCGCGATTCTCCACGCCTCGAGCCACAGTGTGTTTTCGCCGGGCGGTCCCAGCGCCACTGACAAAGTGGTTCAGCGTCTGAAAGTCCAGGCGGCACAACTGGGCGCCAATGGCGTGGTGCTGCAAGGCTTTTCGGATAGGCAGACGGCGTCGCTGGGCACCGGGGTGGGTTCCGAATCCTATGGGCGCAGTACCGCGGTCGGTGTCGGGGCCAGCGGTTCGCTTGGTGTGTTCAAGAAGACCGGGGAGGCGCTGGCGATATTCGTCCCGGCCAGTGTGCCGCCACAGTGAGCATCCTGCCGGCGCGATTTTAGTTGATGGTCAGGTTATCCAACGCTATCGGCAGCGCATTCCAGCTGGTGTTACAGGGCTTGGTCGGGTATTGAAAATCGAATACCACGTTATGGTCTGCGTCCAGGCCGACCAATCGCGCATGGGTGTAATCGTCGGCCACCGCGTAGTCCACCAGGATCGACTGTCCCGTGGACTCATAGGCGCTGGAGCAGATGTTCGAGTAGATGCTCTGCCCGTAGTCGAAGTTCCACGCGTTCTGCGCCGTCATTGACGCCCCATCGATCGCGTAGGCGGAAACAGCGCTGTAGGTACGCGACGCACCGGCCGGAGCCCCGGCCGGCTGATTGGCGCTGCCCAGACCGTCATTGAACAGCATCAGCAGGCCATCCGAGGTGATCGAGATGCCGTGCTGGCCGAGAGGATACAAACCCCCAGCCGCAAGTGTCAGTGCCTTGGCGCGCAGTGACGGGAAGGTGTACCAGTATTTGGTCGGGTCGCCCAGGATCCAGATGATGTTGCCGGTGCTGTAGTCCAGCTTGATGAGAAAATTCTCGCGACTCGAGACGATGATGCTGTCGTCGCTGGCATCATAGGTGGTGGCATTGTTGTGGAACCAGTCCACTCCCGGCCGCACGAATGCGCTGGCGTCGTCTCCCTGGCTGGTCATGTAGGCGCTCAGGATCGCCGCCAGGTCCCATTGATTGAGCACCGCGCCGTGATCGGTGATTTCCCCGACCGTGGTTTCGATGTCGTCTGCGCCATCGATCATGGCGTTGAACTCCGCGAACAACCCCAGCTTGCCAGGATCGATGTTGTGGTGGAACAAGGTGTAGGTGCTCGAATCCACCGCGCTCTGGGCCACGCTGCCGTCCAACCGCAGACGGTAGACGGTCGGACTGGCCGGATTGCCGATGACGAACTCATCGTCCTGAAACGCCATTGAGATTGCGTTGGCCACGCCGGGCACGACCCAGCGGATCTCGGCATCGGTGTCGACGATTACCGGCGATCCGAGACCGGACTTCATGACGAAGAAGTTAAAGCCCAGCGCGCTGCCGGCGGCGCGCGGAATGCGAACGGTGGGCTGACTGTAGATACCGGTAGGATCCGTGTAGGGTGCGGTCGTCACGCTGGTGGCCAGGTTGAGCGTGGAACCATCCTGGAAGTCGAGCTGCAGCGACACCTGGTTTTCATAGTTGGCATACAACCCGAAAACCGGCAGCGTCACGGAGTACTGGTACGGAACGAAGCCCCGGGCCACCAGCGCCGGGTACCCGTACACGACATGTACCGGTTGCGATACCGAGCCTGGCTTGGGCGCTATCGTGAATTCGATCGCCGCCAGATCCGGCACGCCCTGGCCGACCAGGTTGACGAAACTTATGAACGGGGAAACGCCCGGCTGAGTGCCGACTGTCGCGATATCGCTGGTCGAGGCCTGGCTGGGTGTGAGCGCCGCGGTACCGGCCAGGGGTGTCGTTGCCGCGGGGCCGCCGCCGCAAGCAGTCAGTACGGCTGCCGCCAGACCGGCGCCAAGTCGCCAAAATACACGCACAGCGAACGGCTCCCGGTCGCCTTTGGTTTCTGTCATAACTGGCCTGCAATTATTCTTATTCGGGCAACCTAGCCCGGGCAGCGGACATTGAAGTCCGCACTACCCACGCGGAGTTACCGCATCAGGAGCGAAAATATCGTATCAGGACCCCGGGCCTCAGAGAAGGCTAGCCGGCAGCCGGCGCGCCGCGGGTCACTCTGTCTGGCGACGGCCGCGGCTAGCGCTTATAATTGGGGTTTACACCGCGGGCCCTGCACTTTGATCGAAAAGCAAACCAAATCCATGATTTATCAGTTCGAAGTCCTATCCAGGCCCGATCCTTAGATTCCAAGTTTTACACGGAGCGGTAGTTCAGCTGGTTAGAATACCGGCCTGTCACGCCGGGGGTCGCGGGTTCGAGTCCCGTCCGCTCCGCCATCTACTTACATGCTGCAAGCGATTAACGACAAACTGAAGCGCACGCGCTGGCTGGGCGCGGTGCTGCTGGGGTTGCTGGGCGTGATCTTCGCGCTGTGGGGTGCCTATGGCGTGGTCAACATCAGCTTCAGCGCCGTCGACTACGGCTTGAAGGTCAACGACGAGCGAGTCAGCGCCGAAACGCTCAATCGCGCCTGGCAGGAGCGCCAGGCACAGGTCCAGCAGTCGCTCAATGGCGCCGAGATGAGCGAGGCGCAGAAGAGCCTGCTGCAAAAGCAGTTGATCGATGAATACGTGCGCCAGACGCTATTGCGCCAGCGGGCCGAGCAGGCCGGCTATCGTGCCACCGATGCGCAGGTGCGAGCGGCGGTGCTCAGTGAGCCGGCGTTTCAGGTGGAAGGAAAATACGATCCGCGCGTGGCCAGGGGCATGCTGGCGCAGCTTGGCATGACCGAAGACGGCTTCCTGGCCGAGCGGCGTCGGGCGCTGCAGATCGGCCAGTTGAGCGAGGCGGTCGAACTGTCGGATTTTCTGACGCCCGCCGAACTCGATCGCATCTACGCCCTGGAGAATGAGCAGCGCGAGGTGCGCTACGCGTTGTTGCCCCCGGATCACTTTCAGGCTGCGGTCAAGATCGACGATGTTAAGATCAAATCCTGGTACGACGGCCACCCGAACGACTTCATGAGTCCGGAGTCGGTGCGGCTGCAGTACGCGGAGCTGCGGCTGGATTCGATTGCCGCGCAGATCGCGGTCACCCCGGAAAACCTGCAGGCCTACTACGACAAGAACCAGAGCCGCTACGGCGAGGCCGAGAAGCGCCACGCGCACCATATCCTGATTGCGCTGCCGGCGGGCGCGGATGCGAACGCAGACGCCGCCGCGTTGGCGAAGGCGCAAATGGTGGCGGCCGAGCTGAAGTCGGGCAAGGACTTCGCCGAATTGTCGAAGAAATATTCTGCCGACCCGGGCTCGGCGTCGCGGGGCGGGGACCTGGGATGGGCCGACAAGGGCACCTACGTCGCATCATTCGCCGATGCGCTGTTCGGCATGCAACCCGGCCAGATCAGCGATCCAGTCAAGACGCAGTACGGCTACCACATCATCCGGCTGGACGAGATCCGGCCGGCGCATGTGCGCACCCTGGCCGACGCACGCGCTCAGATCGAGTCCGAGTATCGGCACGATCAGGCGGGCGAGATATTCGGGGATCGCGAGGAGCAGCTGCAGCAGAAGCTCGAGAACAGCGCCGGCGTCGACCTGGATGCGCTCGTCAGGCAGTTCGGCCTGCAGACCGGAGAGATCAAGGAGTTCACCCGCGAGAGCGGCGGCGCGCCGCTCGGCAGCAAGCAGGATCTGATACGTGCCGTGTTCAACGATGAGGTCATGTCGAGCGGCAAGATTGGCGGCCCGGTAGCCCTGGCCGACGATCATCTGGTGGTATTCAAGGTGCTCGAACACCACGCGCCCGCGCCGCTGCCGCTGGCGCAGGTGCGCGATCAGGTCATCGCCGTAATTCGCAAGAGCGATAGCACTCTGGCGGCCAAGGCGGCCGCGGACGATGCGGTCAAGCGGCTGCAGGCCGGCGCGGCGTTTGATGAGGTTATAAAGGAGCTGGGGGTCGGCGCCGCCCCGGCCGCCTACATCGGCCGTAGCGATCCGCAGCTACCGGTGCAGGTGCGCCAGGCGGCATTCGCGGCGCCGCGCCCGGTTGGCAAGCCGGTTGATACCGCCGTGGCGCTCGACACCGGCGGCGCTGCGGTGCTGGCGATCAGCGCCATCAAGCCCGGCACGGCCGGCGCCAATCCTCCGAACGATGAGCAGCTCATCGGCCAGTACATGCGGCGCGATCGTGAAGGCGACATGCAGGCCTATGTGCTGGAGATGCAGCGCCGCGCGACCGTCAAGAGCAATCCGGCCGTCTTTCAGTAATCGTGCGCCGTGGCGACCTTAGCCTTTAAGCCTCGCCGTCGGCGAAGCTCATGCCCACGGTGCTGAAGCCGTTATCCACGTACAGGATCTCGCCGGTGATGCCGGCGGCCATGTCGGAGCAGAGGAACGCCGCGGCGTTGCCCACGTCCTGGGTCGAGACGTTACGGCGCAGCGGCGCAATCTGCGCCACGTGGGCCAGCATCTTGCGAAAGCCGCCGATACCGGCGGCGGCCAGTGTCTTGATCGGGCCGGCGGAGATAGCATTGACGCGGATGTTGTGCGGACCCAGGTCGGCGGCGAGGAAGCGCACGTTGGCCTCGAGACTGGCCTTGGCCAGCCCCATGACGTTGTAGCTGGGGATCGAGCGCACCGCGCCCAGATACGACAGGGTCAGCATGGCGCCGGCGCGCCCGCTCATCAGTGCGGCAGCGCCGCGTGCCAGGGCGGTGAAGCTGTAGCTCGAGACGTCATGCGCGATGCGAAACGCTTCGCGCGTGGTGTTGGCCGCAAAGCCGCCCGCCAGGGCTTCGCGTGGAGCGAAGGCGACGGCGTGCACCAGGATATCGAGCTGGCCCCACTCGCGTGTCAGCAGCCCGAATGCGGCGTCGATCTGATCGTCCAGCTGCACGTCGATCGGCATCAGCAGTTTCGAGCCGATCGAGGCCGCCAGCGGCTGGACGCGCTCCTTGAATTTGTCGTTGGCGTACGAGAAGGCCAGTTCCGCGCCTTGGGCGTGCATCGCCTGGGCTATACCCCAGGCGATCGATCGATCGGTGGCCACGCCCACGATGAGCGCGCGTTTGCCCGCAAGTATCCCCATTTGGAATGCCTTTCAGAGAAGTTGGATCTCTTGACCGGGTATCGAAACACATGGCGAGTTTTTTGTAATTAAAAAACTCGCCATGTGTTTCGATACCCTATCGAGGCGTGCAACTCCTGGTGCAAGGACTTGCCTCTGGAGCAACCCGTGGCAAGCGCGCGCTAGCCTGCGCTGCGGCTCTTGACGAAGGCCACCAGGGTCTGGCCAGGCTTGAGGTTATGTTCGCCCGACATGCCGTTCCAGCCCATGAGTTCACTGACCGTCACCTGCAGCAGCCGGGCGATGCCATAGAGCGTATCGCCACGGCGCACGACGTAGGTCATGCGCCGCGCGGTGTCGGGCGAGGCGAGCGTGCTGCTGCTGGTATTGAAACTGCGGGCGACCGGGGTCGCATCGGCCACCAGCGCGTCCGAACCGTGCATCCGCAGCTTCTGTCCGGCGTGCAGGCGGTCGCCGGCTCGGATGCCGTTGACCTGCGCCAGTGTCTGGACGTCGGTGCCGAGTCGCTGTGCGAGCGCGTACAGCGTGTCGCCACGACGTACGACGTGAATGTTCGGCCGGCGACCGCCGCGGCGCAGGCGCCGACCCGGGGAATCGACCAGCATCGCGGCGCGTGCCACTTTCTCCGGTAGTTGGATATTGGACGAGGGTACGCGCAGCACGGCGTCGATCACCGGCAGGTCGCTGGCGTCCAGATCGTTGAGTTCGCGGATCACTTCCGGCTTGGTGGCAAAGTGACTCGCGATGGTCGCAATAGTGTCGCCGCGATGCACGGTGTAGTGATCGACCCGCATGCGCTGCTCGGGGGTGAGGTGCAGGATGGCGTCCTCCAACCCTTCGGCCGCGTCCGACGGTACCAGCAGACGGTAGGGACCGGTTGGATCGCTCGCCCAGCGGTGGAAGGCGGGATTGAGCTCGTACAGATCCTCGACGCTGACGCCGGCGATGTCGGCCACCACCTTGAGATCGATCTGACCGCCGGTAGCGATGGCGACGAAATAGGGCTCGTCCGGAATGCGACTGAACTCGAGCCCGTAGCGCTCCGGATTTGCCACCAGGCGGCGCATCGCGAGCAGCTCCGGCACATAGCCGCGGGTTTCGGCTGGTAGCTTCAGGTGCCAGAAGTCGGTCGGCTTGCCCTGGCGCTGATTGCGCTCGATGGCACGGCTGACCGTGAGTTCGCCGCAGTTGTATGCTGCAACCGCCAGCAGCCAGTCGCCGTCGAATTCATCGTGCAGCGCCTGCAGGTAGTCCAGCGCAGCGCGTGTCGCCTCGATCGGATCGCGCCGACCGTCGTACCACCAGTCCTGCTTGAGGCCGAAACGGCGCCCGGTGTCGGATATGAACTGCCACAGGCCCGCGGCACGGGCGCGCGAGTAGGCGTAGGGCTCGAAGGCGCTCTCAATGACCGGCAGCAGCGCAAGCTCGGCCGGCATCTTGCGCTGCTCGAGCTGGCCGACGATGTAGTACAGCCACAGGCCGGCGCGCCCCCAGGTGCGCTCGAGAAAATCAGGGTGGTTGGCAAACCAGTTCAACTGGCTGGCGACGGCCGGTTCATCGACGTCGTCGAGCTGGAAGCCGCTGCGCAGGCGCTCGAACAGCTCAGGCTGCCGGGCGATCAGCAGGCTGTCCGCCGGAGGGCCGGGCAGGCCTTCGGAATCGGTCGTGGTACCGGCGTCGAGCGCATCGGCGCCGGCCGTGCCCATGCCTGCGGCCGGTGCGGCGCTGCCGCCGTCGCTGGCGCTCGCTGGTGCTGCGTCGGCGGTATCAGCTGCCGCCGGCGCCACCGCGGTGTCGGAAGCCGCGACGGGGGCAATCACCACCGGGGCGGCTGCCACAGGGGCGCGTGCAGGCTGATGTGCGCAACCAGCCAGCACGGATAGCGAAAGCAGGACGATGCAACGCGACTGGAGAATCAGCTGTGCGCGACTCAAACTTCTGCACCCCGTTATCGGGTTTTTTGAACGTGTTACGGTATGCCCAAAGCCTAGACGTCAGGCGCAGCTTATTTAACATGTAAGTTCACATAATTGCTAGTGTTTTTCCAGTATCCGATCACAGTCCGCAGATAACCATGTTATGACGGATTCGATTCCGGAATTGCATCAATGGCTGCGCGGGCAGCTCGGTCGCGCGCTGATCCAGGCCGAGGCGCAGCTGCTCGCGACCACCTTCGACGACGTGTTCGGGCAGGAGCTGCTGCAGCTTGGTACCTGGGGCGTGGGTCGGGAGCTGCTGGCGCCAGCGCGTATTCGTCGCCAGAGCGTGGTGGCAGACTCGGCCGAGAGCGGCGCCGCCGGCGATATCGTGGCGCGCCTGGCACACCTGCCGATCAATAACGCTTCGGTCGACGCGGTACTGTTGCCGCACACGCTGGAGCTTGCAGCCGATCCGTACGCGGTGTTGCGGGAGGCCGATCGGGTACTGGTGGCCGAGGGCCAGCTGATCGTCCTGGGGTTCAGGCCGACGAGCCCGTGGGGATTGCGGGCGGCGGCCTGCCGCGCGGGGTTTCCTCCGGGTCTGCGCCGCATCCTGCCGCCCTCACGGATACGCGACTGGCTGGCGCTGCTGAGCTACGAGATCGTGAACGTGCGACCGTATCTGTACCGCCTGCCACGTGCACTGCACGGCAGCATCGAGTCGGCAGTGCCTAGCATTTTGTATCGCGGCTGGTTCTATCCATGGCCAGCAGCCGCCTACGTGATCAAGGCGCGCAAACGCGTCTACACACTGACGCCGATCCGGCCGCGCATGCGCGAGCGGCGACCGGTGTTCGGCGGCTTGGTGGAGCCGAGCGCTTGAGCGGCGTGGTGGACATCTATACCGACGGCGCCTGCCGCGGCAATCCCGGACCCGGCGGCTGGGCCGCGCTGCTGTCGGCCGGCGGCCGCGAGAAGGAGATTTCCGGTGCGCAGCCGCAGACCACCAATAACCGCATGGAACTGCAGGCAGTGATCGAGGCCTTGCAGGCGCTGAAAAAGCCGGTTGACGTGCGGCTGTACACCGATTCGCAGTACGTGCGCCGCGGCATTCTCGAGTGGCTGCCGCAATGGAAGGCGCGCGGCTGGAAGACGGTCGACAGGAAACCGGTCAAGAACCAGGACCTGTGGCAACAGCTCGAAACGGCTGCGGCGCGGCACCGGATCGAGTGGCATTGGGTGCCGGGTCACGCCGGCGTCCCGGGCAACGAACGCTGCGATGTACTTGCGAATGCCGCGATCGATGACCTGCTTGCGCTAGACTCGCGCGTGGACTGACAGCGCCAGCGAACCCCATGCGACAGATCGTTCTCGATACCGAAACCACCGGACTGGAAGCCGAGCGCGGCCACCGCATCATTGAAATCGGCTGTGTCGAGCTGCTCAATCGGCGGCCCAGCGGCAGGCATTTCCAGCGCTACCTCAATCCGGAGCGCGCCATAGATGAGGGCGCGCGCGCGGTGCACGGCATCACACGCGAGCGGTTGTTGGCGGCGCCAAAGTTCGCCGACATCGCCGAGGAGCTGCTCAGTTTCATCACCGGCAGCGAATTGATCATCCACAACGCACCGTTCGATCTGGGATTTATCGATATGGAGCTGGCGTTGCTGGCCAAGGTGCGCGGCGCGGACTGTGTGCTGCCGTTGGCGGTGCGCAGCGTATGCGGGGTGCTCGACACGCTGTCGCTTGCACGTGAGCGCCACCCGGGTCAGCGCAATAACCTCGACGCGCTGTGCAAGCGCTACGGCATCGACAACTCGCATCGTGAACTGCACGGGGCGCTGCTCGACGCGCGCATCCTGGCGGACGTCTACCTGGCGATGACCGGTGGCCAGAGCCTGCTGGCGCTCGATGAGGCGGCGCGCGAGCGCAGTGGTGTCGCGCGCCCTGCCCAGGCGAGCGCGACGGTGCGGCCGGCCGGGCCGCTGCGGGTGACCGAGGCCACGAGCGAGGAGTGCGCGGCGCACGCTGAACTGGCAGTGCTGCTGCAGCAAGCCAGCGGCGGCAACTGCCTGTGGATGCGGTTCGAGCCACAGAGTCCGAGCGCGGGCCAGCCGCCGCCGGGCGGAGCGTAATCCATGTCCAATCCGTTGCGATCCGGCACCGACTGCGCCGCGTGGCGCGAGCTGGCGACCCTGGCGCAGGACCTGAGTGCCGTTTCCACGCGCGAGCTGTTCGAGCGCGATCCGCAGCGTTTTCAGCACTGCTGCATCGAGGCGGTCGCACTTGCGCTCGATTATTCACGACAGCGGGTAGACGCACGGGTGATCGACTGCTTCGCTGCACTCGCCGACCAGCTCAGCCTGCGCTCGCGCATCGAGGCGATGTTCCGCGGCGAGCCCATCAACAGCACCGAGCACCGCGCCGTGCTGCACACGGCATTGCGCCGTTCCGGTGACACCTCGCTGCAGGTCGGCGGCCAGGACATCGGTGCGCTGGTGCGTTCCGAGCGCGAGCGCATGCTGACATTCGCCGAGGACCTGCGGTCCGGGATTATTCGCTCGAGCAGCGACCAGAATTTTACGCTGGTGGTGAACATCGGCATCGGCGGCTCCGATCTGGGACCGGCGATGGCGGTGCAGGCACTCAAGCAGTACAGCGCGGGCGCGCCGCAGCTCGCCTTCGTTTCCAACGTCGATGGCTGCCAGCTTGCCGATGTGCTCGAGCATGCGGATCCCGAGCGGACCTTGTTCATCGTCTGTTCCAAGACCTTTACCACCCTTGAGACCCTGACCAACGCCCGCGCTGCGCGTACCTGGATCCTGCAGCGCCTGGGCGCGAAGCGGCTACCGCAGCATTTCGCCGCGGTGTCGGTCAATGCCAAGGCAATGGACGAATTCGGCGTGCACCCCGACTATCGCTTTGCCATGTGGGACTGGGTCGGGGGGCGCTATTCGGTGTGGTCGGCCATCGGTGTCAGCCTCGCGATCGCCATCGGACGCGCGGGATTCGAGTCATTCCTCGCCGGCGGCCGCGCGATTGACGAGCATTTTCGTACGGCGCCCTGGCACCAAAACCTGCCGCTCATCGCAGGGCTGCTGGGCGTGTGGAATATCGACCTGCTGGGTCTGCCGACACTGGCCGTGCTGCCGTACGACTCGCGCCTGGCGCGCCTGCCGGCGTATCTGCAGCAACTCGAGATGGAGAGTAACGGTAAACACGTCAAGCTCGACGGCACGCCGACCACCTTGCCGACCTGTGCGGTGATCTGGGGCGAGCCCGGCAACAATGCCCAGCATTCGTTCTTTCAGCTGCTGCACCAGGGTAGCCAGCGTGCAGCGCTGGATTTTCTGCTGCCGATCAAGTCATCCTGTGCCAGCCAGATGCAGCAGGATCTGGCGATCGCGAGCTGCCTGGCGCAGGCCGAGGCGTTTGCGTTGGGCAAGGATGCGGAACAGGTTCGTGCCGAATTGACGCGACAGAAGCTGTCGCCGCAGCAAATCGCCGCGCTGCTGCCGCACAAGATTGACGAAGGCAGCCGATCGCTGAGCCTGCTGCTGTTCGAGCGCCTCGATCCCATGACACTGGGACGCATCATCGCGCTGTATGAGCACAAGGTGTTCGTGCAGAGCGTGGTCTGGGGCGACAACGCGTTCGATCAATGGGGTGTGGAACTCGGCAAGACACTGACGGAGAGCTTTATCCCGCTGGTGCAGAACCCCGACGCTGTCTCCGGGCAGTCGAGCTCGCTGATGGGGGCTCTGGCCTACGTCAAGCGGTGGCGCGACTGAACTGTCGGCAAGGCGGCCAGATGTCAGTACAATGCGCGGCTTTCCGTCGCCCGGGGAACTGCGAGTGAGCGGCATGCCAGCCCGACAACGATTCAGCTTACTGCTTGGAACGGCGCTCGTGACAATCGCGTTGCTGGCCGTGCCACGTGCCGGTCTGACACAGCAGGCCGACCTGAGCCAGCAGCTGCAGCTGTTCAACAACATGAGCCCGGACCAGCAGCAGTCGATCCTGCAGCGGCTCGGCGGCCAGGGTTCGGTGAATGGCCTGACAGGACTTGGAGGCAGCCTCGGCGGCTCGGGCGGCGGCGTGGGCGGGGGCATGAATGGATCGCAGGCCATGCTGCTGCAACAGTTGCAGCTGCAGCAGCAGCGGCGGCTGGCGGGCCTGTTGCAGGGGCAGACCGAACTGCAAGTGTTCAAGCCGGGCGATACGGCACTGGTGGAGGTCGATCTGCTGAAGGAGAAGCCTGCCAAGGATGACAATGACAACCAGAACAACCAGAACAACCAGAACAATCAGAACAATCAGAACAACCAGATCAATCAGAACGGCAATCCGATCAACCCGCAGAATCCGGCGGCGATCAATCCGGCGCTGCTAAGTAGTGCGCAATTGTCGCTGCTGGGCCTGGACAACGGCATGAACGGCCAGCGCATTCAGGAGCAGCCGCAACGCACGATCGAAGAGCTGCAGGCCGAGGAGAAACGCAAACTGGAGGACATGATCGAGCAGATCCGGGCACGCAATCCGTATCAACTCGACGGCAATGGCAATTTGCTGCTGCCCGGAATGCCGGCCATGGCGCTGGCGGGCCTGACCGAGGACCTGGCGACACGGCGGGTGTCGGCGGAACCGGCGTTCGAAAAGCTGCACATCAGGCTGACGCGCTTGCCGCTGGACAAGACCGGCAAGGAAGCGCTCAAGCCCTTCGGCTACGATCTGTTCGACAACTCCCTGTTGAGCCTGCTGCCAACGCTCAATGCTCCGGTGCCGTCCGACTACCTGATCGGGGCCGGGGACATACTGCAGGTGCAGCTGTTCGGCAGCCAGAACCAGACGCTGAACCTGACCGTGGGTCGCGACGGTCATCTGAGCTTTCCGCAGATCGGACCGATCGAGGTCGCTGGCCGGCGTTACAGCGACGTCAAGGGCGAGATCGAATCGCGCGTGACCCGCCAGTTGATCGGCGTGCGCGCCAATGTGTCGATGGGCGAGACGCGCACGATCAACATATTCGTGCTGGGCGACGCCAAGTATCCGGGCGCCTATGCCGTCAGCGGCCTCGCCACTGTGACCACGGCGCTGTTCGCGGCCGGCGGCGTTCAGCCGATCGGCTCGCTGCGCAATGTTCAGGTCAAACGCCTGGGCGAAACGGTACGCACGTTCGATCTGTACGACCTGTTGATGCGCGGCGACAGCAGCAACGACATCAAGCTGCTGGGGGGCGACGTCGTCTTCATTCCTTCCGTGGGCCCGACGGCGGCGCTGGACGGAGAGGTGCAACGCCCGGCGATCTATGAACTCAAGAGTCGCGACACCATCGCCAATCTGATCCAGATGGGTGGCGGCCTGACTCCGAACGCCGATGACAGCAGCGCGGCCCTGATACGGGTCGATGCCCGGCAGCAGCGTATCGTCATGGACGTCAGTCCTGGCAAGGCATCGGGCGCCGCGTTGCCGGTGACCAACGGCGATGCGCTGCACATTGCACGCCTGCGGCCTCAGCTCGATTCCGGCGTCATCCTGCAGGGTTACGTCTATCGCTCGAAATACGTCGCGTGGCACGAGGGGCTGCGCATCAGCGAGGTCATTCCCTCGATTGACGACCTCAAGCGCGACGCGGACCAGCACTACCTGCTGATCCGGCGCGAGCTGCCACCGAATCGGGTCATCTCCGTGCTGTCGGCCGATCTGGTGGCCGCGCTGCACGCACCGGGCACGGCGGCGGACACTCCGCTGATGCCGCGCGACACCATAACGGTGTTCGATCTGCAGACCAGCCGCGAATTCGTCATCCAGTCGCTGATGGGCGAGCTACGCCTGCAATCCAACCTCGGCCAGCCGACCGAGATCGTGCATGTGGATGGCCGGGTGAAGGTACCGGGCGACTACCCGCTGGAAACCGGCATGCGCATCAGCGACCTGCTGCGCGCCGGCGGCAGCCTGGATCCGGCCGCCTACGGCGTGCACGCCGAGCTGTCGCGCTACACGGTGGAGAACGGTGGCCAGCGTGACACGCGCGTCATTTCAATCGATCTTGCAGCGATACGCAGCGGCGACCAGAGCGCCGATATCCCGCTGCAGGCGTTTGACCGCCTGTCGATCAAGCAGGTATCCGGCTGGACGGAACAGGATCAGGTCA
>Ga0302326_10015630_pt1 | contig 15954 bp, 15 predicted proteins | sample Palsa_T0_3_FD_202264 | JGI IMG/M metagenome (GOLD analysis project Ga0302326, IMG submission 202264) | Peat permafrost microbial communities from Stordalen Mire near Abisko, Sweden - Palsa_T0_3 | ecosystem: Environmental > Terrestrial > Soil > Palsa > Peat permafrost | place: Sweden: Abisko... | reverse complement strand
CACGGCGGCAGCCGGAACCGAGGCGGTACAGGCCGCTCAGCGCCACCGCCCTGACCTGATCGTGCTCGACGTGATGCTGCCCGACATGGACGGCTTCGACGTCATCAGGCGGCTTCGCGGCGGAGGAGCGCGGATACCCGTCGTCTTCCTGACCGCCCGCGACGCCACCGAGGACAAGATCCGCGGCCTGACCCTGGGCGGCGACGACTACGTCACCAAGCCGTTCAGCCTCGAAGAGGTGATCGCGAGGATCCGGGCCGTGCTCAGGCGGACCCGGGGGGACGGAGTCGAGCCGACGCCCAGGCTCACGTTCGCCGACCTCGAACTGGACGAGGAAAGCCACGAGGTCTGGCGGGGCGGGGAGCAGATCCAGCTCTCCCCCACCGAGTTCAAGCTGCTCAGGTACTTCATGAGCAACTCCAACCGGGTGCTGTCCAAGATGCAGATCCTCGATCACGTGTGGGACTACGACTTCCGCGGCGACACCGGCATCGTGGAGTCCTATGTGTCCGTGCTGCGGCGCAAGGTGGACACGAAGGAACCGCGGCTGATCCACACCCTGCGCGGAGTGGGGTACGTACTGCGGCTTCCCTCTTCTTAGGCATGCGGTCGGGTATGGCGGCGGAGGAAGCGAGGAGCCGAGGCGGGCACCGGGTGATGCGGCCGTGGGTCGCCCTGCAACGGCTGTCCAACCGCACCCCGCTGCGGACCAAGCTGATAACGGCCCTGCTCGCGCTGGTGATCGTCGCGCTGGCGGCGATCAGCGTCAGCAGCGTCTGGATGCTCCGGTCGTACCTGAGCTCGCAAGACGACGGCGCGCTGCAGTCCGCCTTGAGCGGCGTGAACGGCGAGACGGTCAGCTTGGAGCCCGGGCTGACCTATGAGGTACACGGCATCGTAGTGGGAGTCCAACTGCCGGGCACCCCGCTCAGCTCGGTCGGTGACCAGTCCGGCTTCCCTGCTTTCGGCGGCAATAGTCAAGCGCCCCCGCTTCCGGCGGTGCCGACGAGCCTGGCCTGGGCCGAGGCGAACAACGGAAAGCTCGTGACCGTCCCGGCCCAGTCTGGTAATGACAGCTGGCGGGTGCTGGTCGAGACCGTCACCGACCAGGTGCCGACCGACCCGGGCACGACAAAGACGGAAACAGCCACCCTGATCGTCGGCGCTGACCTCGGCGACATCAACGCGACGATCAGCCGACTAGCCGGTGTCGAGCTGATAGTAGGCGCCATCATCGTCTGTGTCCTGGCGCTGGCTATCGTCGGCGTGGTGCGGGCGAACCTGCAGCCGCTGGTGGAGATCGAGGAGACCGCGGGAGAAATCGCGCAGGGTCACCTGAACCGGCGGGTGCCTGAGCGGGATCCGCGCACCGAGATCGGAAGCCTGGGGCACTCGCTGAACACGATGCTGAGCCAGATCGAGACCGCGTTTCACGCGCGGGAGGAATCCGAGGCGGCGGCGCACCAGTCTGAGGAGCGGATGCGGCGGTTCATCGCGGACGCCAGCCACGAGCTGCGCACGCCGCTGACCGCGATCCGCGGCTTCGCGGAGTACTACCGGCAGCGCGGCGGCCTGGTGCCGGACTGGGACCGGCGCCAGGCGGGCGCGGCAGGCAGCGAACGCCAGGCCGCCGCGATGGCCGGCCTCACGCCCGACGACCTGGACCGGATCATGCAGCGGGTGGAAAAGGAAGCCGCCCGGATGGGCGTGCTCGTCGAGGACCTGCTGCTGCTGGCTCGGCTTGACCAGCAGCGGCCGCTGGCCCGCAATCCGATTGACCTGCTGTCGCTGGCCGCCGACGCGGTGCACGACGCCCGTATGCTCGCACCGAGGAGGACCATCAGCCTCATCGTCCAGCCCGGCGCCGCGTTCCTGGTCGTCGGCGACGAGCCGCGGCTGCGGCAGGTCATCGGGAACCTGATGAGCAACGCGCTCACCCACACTCCGGACGGGACGCCGATCGAGGTCTCCATCGGTTCCGGCATCCTTGACCCCCGGGTGAAGGACCCGGCCCCGGCCGTCATCCTCGACGTCATCGACCATGGGCCCGGCATGACACCGGACCAGTCCCACCGGGTGTTCGAGCGGTTCTACCGCGCGGATCAGGCCAGGACGCGCGCCACCGGCGGCAGCGGGCTCGGCCTGGCGATCGTCGACTCGCTGGTGGCGGCCCACGGCGGCGTCGCCTCGGTGCGTACCGCTCCCGGCCGGGGCGCGACGTTCCGGGTGACGCTCCCGCTCGCTCCCGAAGCGCAGGGCGGCCTGCCGCCGGACGACGACGACGATCGACCCGGCTGGCTCGAGCCCGTGATGGTCGATGAGGCTGATGTCAGCGTGACGTACGGGACTAGCCCGGAGTCCGCCGGGATCGACGAGAGCAACACGGCCAGCGCAAACGCCGGGTGATGCCGGGTGATGCCGGGTGATCTGGGAACCTCAGTCCCAGCGCGGCCAGGCACTGTTAACTAGCTTGTCAGCGCGGCGCGGGCCGCGGAATGCACCGCATCCCGATAGGACGCGCCGAACAGGCACGCGTGCACCAGCAACGGATGCAACTGGTGCAGCGGGACCCGGGATCGCCAGCCTGCCGCCAGCGGCACCGTGTCGTTGTAGTCGGCCATGATCCGGTCGAGGTGAGGCGCGCCGAACAGGGCCAGCATAGCCAGGTCGGTCTCGCGGTGGCCGCCGTGCGCCGCCGGGTCGATCAGCCAGCCTCGTCCGCCCGACCACAGCACGTTTCCGGACCAGCAGTCGCCGTGGATGCGGCTCGGCGGCTCGGCCGGGCCCGCCAGTGAGCCGATCCGGTCCATCACCGCTTCGGTGAGCCGGCCCTCTTGCCGTCCCAGCGCGCCGGAATCCGTGGCCAGGCGCAGGTAAGGAAGCAGTCTTCGGCTCGCATACCAGTCGGGCCACTGGGACTGCTGGGCCCCCTGGGTGTTGTCTAGCGGCAGGCTGGCGATGAATCCCCGCCAGGGCGCGCCGAAGGTGTCAGCTCCGGCCGCGTGCAGCCGGGCGAGTTCGGCGCCGAACCGGAACGCGGCCTCGGCCGTCGCCTGGCCCGGCGTGATCATCGAGATGACCAGGGCGGCGCGTTCCGCGGCGAGCACTTCAGGGACCGGAACGGCGCCTGGCTCACCCAGCCAGCGCAGGCCGTTCGCCTCGGCGGCGAACGCCGCGGCGGAATCGGGAGATACCTCGTCGGCGATCACTTTGGCGAACGCGCGCCGGCCGCCCGCGAGGGTGATCATGAAGTGCTGATAGCCGTGCTGGGAGCCGACCTGGCGCGCCTCGCGGACGGCGAGGCCGGATAGCCGCGCGATCTGGCTTGCGGTCCGGGGGCTCACGGTGGGGGCTCACGCCGGGGTGTCGCGGCCGTCAGCCGCGGGTTCGAGCCGTCGCGCCAGCCGGCTGGCGATGACCGGCGCTGCGCTGCCGAGCAGGTCGAGCACGTGGCCAAACTCGGCCGCGTCCCCGCCGTACGGGTCGGGAATCTCGGCGCCATCGGCTTCGCCCCGTAGATCCCCTCGACCCCGTAGATCCCCTCGACCCCGTGGATCCCCTCGACCCCGTGGATCCCGCCCGCTCAGCCCGCCCACCTCGCCGAACAACCGGATCCGGTCACTGCCGGAGGCCCCGGCCATCCGCCGCAGGTCCGCCAGGTTGCGCGCGTCCATCGCGAGGACGAGATCGCGCCTGGCCAGCCAGGAGGGCTCGATCTGCCTGGCTCGGTGGGCCGAACCGTCGTACCCACGGGTGGCCAGGGCGGCCCGGGCGGCCGAGTTCATCGGCTGGCCGATGTGCCAGTCCCCCGTGCCCGCGCTGTCCACGACGACCGCGCCGTCGAGGCCGGCCTCGGCCAGCGCCGCGCGGAGCACCGTCTCGGCCATCGGAGACCGGCAGATGTTGCCCAGACAGACCAGACAGACCCGGTAGGGCGCACCGGGTTCGCGCGGAGGCGGCAGCGGCAACCCCGGATGCAGCATGACAGCGAACTACTCGGCGGGCGGGCGGGAACCGCCCGCCAGGGCCGGTTCCGCGGGCGCGGGCACGTGGTCGGGCACTCGGTCGGGACCGAACTGGGCATCCAGCCACCAGCCGACCCGGCGCCCGACCTTCTGCATCGGCCGTTCGACCAGGAGGTACGTCACCGAGCTGACGGCGATCAGGACGGCCAGGAACGCCGCGGCCAGCAGCACCTGCAGCCAGAACGGATGGTGCAGGCGGGTCCAGCTGAAGTGGTGATAAGACTCGATGAGCAGCGGATGCAACAGGTAGACCGAGAAGCTGATCAGTCCCAGCCAGGTCAGCGCGCGCGGCCAGCGCACGTGCCGGAGCGCAAGCCCGGCTCCGAACGTCAGGCCGGCCAGCGCGAACGCGGAGACCCATTTGCGCTCCCAGAGAAGTTCGGCATGCGCGCTCATGCCCAGGGCGTGGCTGTGCCACAGGCCGGCGGCAATGATCAGGGCGAAGACGCCCACCCCGATCGCAATGGCCCGGGACCACGGGTACCGGCCCTGTTCGGCTCGGTAGAACATCGTCCCGGTGAACATCAGGGCCAGGATGGACAGCGCTTCCCACGGCCAGATCCAGCCGCCGTTGAAGGCGAGCAGCCCGATCGCGACCACGGCGGCCATGGCCGCGCCGAGCAGGCGCGACATGCCGCGGAGCACGACCGCGAAGGCCAGTCCGGCCAGCACGGCCAAGTCCGCCACCACCGCGATCAGGCGCGGGGTGCCCACGTTGTGGATGAGGTAGGCCCGCGGCAGCAGGCCGCCGATCGCCACCGCGGCGACGGCGAAGCCCAGCGCGTACCAGCTGCTGCGCTTGTGCACCCGGGCGATGAACAAGGCGGTGATCAGCAGGTAGAAGACCATCTCGTAGGACAGCGACCAGACCACGTTCGGCAGGTTCTCCCCGCCGAGCACGTTGGACATCATCAGCAGCTGGGAGAAAAACGACGCTTCCGGGTCAGCGCCCTCGCCGCGCAGCGACCCGAAATGCACAAAGTACAGCGCCACCGCGATCCCCACGGCGAGCAGGTACAGCGGGTACAACCGGAACAGGCGGCTGACCCAGAACGTCCGCACGCTGCCCTTGCGTTCCAGCGACGCCGGCACGATGTAGCCGCTGATGATGAAGAAGACGAAAACGCCGTAGTTGCCCGCGTCGAACCAGTTGTACACCTCGGCCCGCACATGCTGCAGCAGGTAGTAGCTCAGATGATCGAAGACCACGAACAGCGCGGCGATGCCGCGCAGCAGGTCGAGCCAGGCCAGCCGGCTTGGTGTCCCGGCCGCGGCTGGTGGCTGCGTGAGCTGAGAGGCTGAGGGTGATTCTGATGCCGACGGCACGACTTTACTGTCGGTCATGGATGCGTCACCCGCACAAACCTCGCCTTGCTTACTCATGTTTACGGTTGGATTCCGCACCAGGTTCAGGCACATAATAGCTTGGCCCCAGCCGTAGCGTCGGCCTATCAGTGACAGAGTTACCACGGTCCGTTCGGATTATTACTGGTTTCATGGTTTTCTTGGGCAGGTCCCATGACCCTCTCACCTGGCGCTGGGCACCGACGCTGGCGGTCCGCGATTCGCAACGGTGCGCCGATTGCTGCTAGGATCACAGCGTTCTTCACGCGCCGCTAGCTCAACTGGCAGAGCAGCAGACTCTTAATCTGCGGGTTCGGGGTTCGAGTCCCTGGCGGCGCACCCCCCATGACCCATTCTGACCTGGGGTTATATCTATTTTAGTTTCCCTCGTGAAGGCCAGTTCTGGCCCGTGGTTGCTGCACGTTTGCTCGTCAGTCCGGACCTAGTCGCACGGCGGCTGATCGTGCTCGGGTCCACCCCTTCCGGCGTCGTTACGGATAGTGAGGCCTGCTGGCAGGCGGGCCAGGCCGCCCGCGACCGTGGGGAGAGGTGCGGTCTGCCAGTGTGGCCACACGCGGGCCGCAGACCCGCGGAGAACAGGGGGACCGCCGCTGAGCGGAGGCCAGCGGCGGGCGAGCATCGCCACGAGGGGCCGGGCCATGCCCACGATCACCTGAGCGTCGGTCAGCCGCGGCACTTCTGCCTCCAGCCGATACTGTCGTGTGATCGTGGCGGGGGTTGGCTGGCGGTTGGCTGGCACCGTTGCTGTCAATGTTGCTGTAAGTCGTGCCGTCTAGCGTCGTGACCGCGCACTGCCTGGCCCGGACTGATGGTGCGCGGTTCCTGGCGTGCAGATCTTCGTGCTGTCAAGTAGAAGCCCATTACTATAAGACAGACTGTCTGCGGATAGGCTACAACTCGTTCAATCCCTCCTTCACCGAGGCCAAGGTCGTGACTGCTGGCGTAAGCCGCCAGGCCAAGAAGCGCCGCCACTCCCGAAAGAAAAAAGTACAGGCGCAGAGGTGCTGGCATCTTAAGGGAAAGCGCCAGGATTATGAGCGAAGCATTTCCCAGCAGGAACGGGATAGCTGCGCCTAGGCCATGTAGCGCCGACACGCTATTTTCTGGGAAAAATCCTACCATTATGACGCCCAGTCCGGATATGGCCATCGCGGCGAAGCCCGCTTTTGAGGCGCGACCATTTGCGAAATAGTGGGAGACGAGCACGGAGCCCAGCGTCATGGTAATGCCCAGCACAACAAACGACGCGTTCATCAAGTTGTGGAACGGCGAACAAACGTACCGCGCGTTCCAGGTCCCGCAGGCGGTGTTCCCCAGATCGCTAATCGTATCGCGGGACAGGTTATAAGGTGGCCTCCACTGCCGCGCCACAAAGAGCTGGACGACGAAATACTGAATAGTTGTCACATAAAGAATTGGCCCGAGCTTCGGGTAACGCGCAGAATGCTGTTGCGCCCAGCGGCGTGGTTTCACTAGCACAGTGAGTACCTGGCGTCGGGGCTGCTTGATCACGTTGCCGTCCAACTGCATGAACCAAGTGTGGAGGCACGAGCCAGCTTCCGGCCATGAGGGAAACCCCCGAGTCAACCCTGAAGCCAACCCTCTAACCGCGCCCACGACCTGCTGCGCTCCGAGGGACTCAACCTGCCAGCCCGCGACGCGCTCACTTAGTGGGTGACCCGGGCGGTCGGCCGGCCTAACTACCCACACCGGCGTGATTCCCGGTACGACGGGCCGGACCGACCCAAGCTCCGGACAGGCCAGCACGTGGTGTCGTCGGCGGCGGCCAGGCTCTGGCGGCCTTCGAATGCGTCGCCCGGGCAAGAAATGTGGTCCGGTATCGACAAGCTCACCGGCCCGGTGTAACATACAAACATCTGCTTGTACAAACGAACTTATGTGCAACCGGCAGAGCCCGCCAGAGAACCGGCAGAGAGCCCGCTAGAGAAAAGGTGCGACATGAACGACCACACCGCGATCGAGAGCTTCGAGGATCTCGACCAGGACTACCAATCGCGGCTGACGCTCACTGCGTCCGCCGATGCCGTGTTCGATGCGCTGACGACGATCGAGGGTCTCGCCGGATGGTGGACACCGGTGACGGGCGATGGGCTTACCGGCGGCGAGCTGACGTTCAGCTTCGGTCCGGCGTCGCAGGCCGTGATGCGGGTCGACGCGGCCGAGCGGGGTGCCGGGGTCCGCTGGACCAACCTCGCGTGCCTGGTCGAGGACTGGGTCGGGACGACGCTGCACTTCGACATCGAGGCAACGCCAGCGGGCGGCACCGAGCTGCGTTTCCGTCATGCCGGCCTGACGCCGCGGCTCGAGTGCTTCAGCGACTGCAAGAGCGGCTGGGACCACTTCATCCCGAGCCTTCGTGCCTACGTCGAGACCGGCACCGGAAACCCGAACCAGTCGGCGGCGGACCTCGCCCGCCGCGAGGCACGGGCGCAGCGCCGCGAGTCGGCGAACGCCGACTGAGATCCTTGTCGTCATGAGCGCAGCTCGGGGCGGTGCGGCGGCCGGCGCACCCGATGAGGGTGACCCTGCGGACGCCGTACTTCGGGCGCTCGCCGACCCGCACCGCCGTCAGATCCTTCGGCTGGTGCGGGGCGGCGAGCTGGCCGCCGGTGAGATCGCGTCGCACTTCGACGCGACGCAGCAAGCCGTCAGTCATCATCTTCAGGTGCTCGCCAAGGCAGGCCTGCTCAGTGAGCGCCGTGACGGCGCACGCCGGCTGTACGCGCTCGACCCGCAGGCTCTCGACCCGGTCCGCGAGATGCTGTCCGAGCTGTGGCCCTCGGCGTTGGAGCGGCTGAAGTACGTTGTCGAGCAGGATCAGAAGAAGAAGACCACTGCGCCGAAGAGAGCAGGTCGCAAGCCGTGACAGTTGCCGAGGTGCTGACGGCGACGGTGCGAATCGCCGCGTCGCCCGCCGATGTCTTCCCCTACTTCATCGATCCGGCTCTGATGGTCCAGTGGATCGGCGAGTGGGCCGACCTGCGCCCCGAGCCGGGCGGGAGGTTCGCCCTCGACTTCAGCAAGACGCCGGTGCGCGGTGAGTACGTCGAGATCGAGCCGCCGCGGCGGGTGGTCTTCACCTGGGGCGTGGCGGGCAAGGACTCGCTTCCGCCCGGCTCGACCACCGTGGAGATCGTACTGACCGCGGACGGGTCCGACACGGTCGTGGAGCTGTTCCACCACGATCTGCCGGCCGGGGAGCTCGACAGCCACCTCAAGGGATGGACGGCCATGCTCGACAGGCTCGTGCGGCTTCGCACGTAGGCCGCTGCCCGGCTCGAGGCTCTGACAGCGGCCCTCAGGTGATCGGAGGCAGGGCGACTCCGGTCTCGATGACGGTCTTGAGGTTGGAAAGGATGTAGGACCACCCTCGAACGCTGGCGGCGGTCTTCGGGGAGGCGTCCAGCCGGTCGTGGATCAGGGTCAGCTTGGTGAACCCACCGGGCTGTGCTTCGACCTCCCAAGTGACCCGGCTCTCCGGTTCGGCCGCCATCTCCGGGTCGTAACGGCTCTGCCAGGTGTGGACCAGGCGGTGGGGCGGCTCGTATTCGAGGATGACGTCGTCGCCCCAGAGCTGCTGGCGGTCGGGAGACCAGCTGCGAATCCGACCGCCCACCTCGTAGGTCACGTCGCGTTGGGCGCCGTGAAAGAACCGCGCCACGATCGCAGGGTCGGTGATCGCCTTCCAGACCTCGTCCTGCTTGGCGTTGATGTAGAGCTGGTACACCTGAGTGGTGATCAGGGCGTCATCGGCGGTTGTCATTTGCTGGCCTCCAGCTGGTCCTTGAGATCGAGCAGGGGGGCCGCCAGTCGATCCCGGTACTTGCCGATCCAGCGCTCGTAGATCATCCGGATCGGGACCGGGTTGAGGTAGTGGAGCTTGTGGCGGCCGTGCTTACGGCTGACTACGAGACCGGCCTGCTCGAGAACCGCGAGGTGCTTCATCACCCCGAAGCGGGTCAGGCCCGGCACCTCGGCCTCGAGTTCGCCCAGGTTCATCCCGTCGCGCTCGAAGAGCCGGTCGAGGAGCAGCCTGCGGGTCGAATCGGCCAGCGCCTTGAAGACCAGGTCGTCGTCACCCACGGCCCCAACTTAGGTGACTTGCAAGTCACGTGTCAATAGGGTCACCTATAAGCCGACCCGGCTGCGCCGCCCCCGCTCCACCCCGAGGCACCCGACCCACGACCCCAGGTCAAATCCGGGCGCTGCCAGCAGTGATCACGAATCGTGTCGGCCGCTTCCGCCGGACTCCCGCTGCACCGGAAAGCGGCCATCGGGCGCAATCAGGCACTCTAGATTCTAAGAATGCAGTGGATTCCCCAAACGTGCCCATATCCGGATTCAGGCAATCCTGTTACCTGGGCTGACTTCAGTCACCTTCTTTATCGTGGCCGGTCAGATGCACTGATGAGGCTAGGCATGCAGACGTAATGAGTCCGCTCACCTGCACATGGCTGAATCGGGCCAAAAGTCTGCCAATGCTTGAACCGGCTTGAGGCTGTTTCCGTTATAGGGACAGTTAACCGCGTGCAAGTGCACTGCGCGCGCCGGGCACCAAGAGGGGAACTGGCATGGCCGACCTGAGGGTGGACTATCAGCTGCTCGCCTCGATTCATCGCACCCTGACCGGCCTGACCTGGGAATTCCAGAACATCGAAGATCAGGCCAGGGCCTATGACAAGGCGTACGGGTCAAGCGACATCACCGCGGCGATGGGCAGCTTCGCCGGGAACTGGAGCACTCACCGTAAGACGCTGCTCGGCACCATGCAGAACCTCGACCAGATGGTCACCGCGACAGCGCAGACCTTCCACCAGACCGACAGCCAGCTTGCCAGCGACCTGAAGTAGGCAGCGCGGGGAGGACCAGACCAGATGGGACGACCACCGGGTTACCAGTGGCAGCCGCTCGGCCTGGACGAAGACCCGGTTCCAGGGGATCCGCAGGCGATCAGCGCCGAGGCCGCTCACCTGGCGTCGGTGGCAGATACGATCACCGGGCAGATCGCGGCGATGCGGAAAATCGCCAGTGACGACACAGAGGTCGGTCAGCACGCGGAGAAGATCCGCACCGCCGCGCGCAGCCTGGCCGGCTCGCTTCAGGCGGTGGCCACCCGGTACGCCAAGGTGTCCTCGGCGCTGTCCCGCTGGGTCCCGGAACTGGAACAGGCCCAGTCCCTGTCAATCCGCGCCCTGAACGAGGCCGAGGCCCCGTACGCCCAGCTGAGCCAGGCTGTGACGCGGCCGGCCGGCCCCGACCTGACGACCGCACAGAAACAGGAGATTGCCAGCTACCACACCTCGATGCAGCGGGCGCAAGATCAGCTCGACGCGGCCAAGGCGCTGCTGACCCGCGCGACCACCCTGCGCGACACCCAGGCCGCCCACTATGCCGCGAAGATCAACCAGGCCAGCAACGATAGCCTCACCGACCACGAAAGCCTGTGGGGTGACATTACGCATGCCATCGCCAGTTGCGCCTGGATCATCAAAGATGCCTGCATGGTGCTGGAGGTGGCAGCTGCCGTACTCGCGGTCATCGCCTTGTTCGCTACAGGTGCTGGCTGGCTGATCGCCGCCTTCGCCCTCACCGCGCTGGCCCTGGCTGGCCGGACGGTGCTGGCCGCCACCGGTAACGGTTCATGGCTGGACGTTGCGGCGGACATTGTCGCGCTCGCTACCTTGGGCATCAGCGGCGGCATCACCGGCGCGGCCGGGCTGGTCGGCCGGGCCGGATCAACCCTGTCCGACGCGGTTGGCGCTGGCGACCGGATCGTGACCGACGTACGGGCCGCAAGCTTGACCGGCAAGCTGGTGGAGGGCTTCACTAAAGCTACTGATGTCTTCGACAGCGCGGCGGAGTGGATGGGTAAATACCGGATCCTGAGCCCCTTGACTTCAGTGGCCGAGAAGGGCGCCGATATGTTCGAGGGCCTGGCCGATTTCGCCGATGATTTCCAGGATTACGCTCGGCCGCTAGCTACGGCGATGGTCAACGGAGTCGAACAGGAGTCAGCGCTGGCGCGTGCCGCCGCGGGCGGTGAGGATCTGGGAAATTACACCGCGCGGATGTCCGTCCTGCGTGATGCCTTCTCGTCCAGCCCGAAGATCATGGATCTTGCCGCCAGGTTTGACACGCAAGTAAACGTGGCCCGCTCGGTCATTTTCTCTAGCGCGGCCGTGAACTTGCTCGATGGTGCTGTGCTGCCGGGTTTCCCGGTCTTCGGGCCGGATGGCTGGCACTGGCAGACCTGGGACGTGGGTTTCTTCAACAAGCTGGATGATCGAATGACGACAGCCGCGATACCGCTCGACGTGATGACTGATGACGTGTGGCATGTGGTGGACTTCCAGTGGGCGTAGAACTGGCAAGCGGATACTCGATCGTGCTTCCGCCCGGGTGGCGGAGGATTCCGGTGCGTTCGGGTGCGGAGAAGGCTGTCCGGGCTGCCGTCAAGGAAGCGTTCGCTGTCTTGCCCCGTGATGCGCCGCCGGACCGGGTTGGCCCGCACCGCTTGGAGCTGGAACGCCGGCTGATGAAGATGGCGCGGGAGGCACGAGGTCATGGCGGTATCGACCTGTGCCTGCCGGTTATACCGGTCTACGGAGCGCCACTGGCTGCGTCGTTTATCGTGTCGGAGCTGTTCGGTGGGCAGTCGGCCGACCCGGCCGACATCGTGGCTCTGCTTATCGCCGAGGACGACACCACGCAGCCGGTTACCATCGACGGCGCCGAAGGGTTGCGAGTGGAGCGGACATGTGGCCCGGTACCAGGCAAGGGTGTCGATTCCGGCTCGCGCCGGGTTGATTACGTGCTGGCAGTGCCCGGCAGCCCGGATCGCTGGCTGGCGATCGCATTCTCGACCCTCGGCGCGGGAAATCCCGATGACCAGATCGCCGTACTCCTGACGAGCCTGTTCGAAGCGATGATGAGCACCTTCCGGTGGGGATGGGCAGACAGATGAGCGAAGCCGGCGCGACCGCCAGCCAGACCAGCGAGAAGGGCTGGGTACAGGCCCACGGCGACAGGCACTGCTGGATCCCGTGTCCGGCCGGGTTCCCGGATGGGCACGACCGCGATTCCTGGGCTGCCATGATGGCCGGAGCGTGGTGGGAACAGTCCGGGCTGACATACACGGCGACCGCCGTCGAGCAACTCGCCGCGATGCTCCGCCGGATCCACGAGCAGGGCTACGCCAAAGTCCCGTGCCACCAGATATGGATATACCTGCGGGATCCCGCGGTGCCACCGTTGCCGGTTCACATCGGTATCTGGAAAATGCAGGGCGAGCGGTACACCCGGCTGCGCTCGCTCAGCGGCGCTGACGATACCGCCAGCACGCGCCCGCCCGAAGTGACGGAGCTCATGACTGACAATCTCGGAACCGGGATCCGGGCCATGCGCTATCGGATGCGGGAAAGCGGGGCACTGGCCATGGTCGGCTATGCCTTCCGTTCCCAGGGCTTCGAGACAGACGTCCAGATCTCCACGGCGACTCGCGATCTTCGCCAGCTTGGGACCGCCATCAGCCATATCGACGGGTTCGTTCGCGGCATCACGGTCTACCCGCCTGGAGCGCTGGCATGAGGAACGCCGTCCCCCCGCAGTCCAGCCGGCTCCGGCGCACGATGCTCCGGATTGCCCCGGTGCGCTACCTCATCGCCGAACTGATCACCTTCGGCTGCCTGTTCGCAGGCATGGTGCTGGCTCGGGAATGGAGACCCGTCGGGGTGCCCGTCGGAACGCTTATTGCCTTCCTCGGCGGGACGGTCGTCACGATCTACTACCTGTACAAGGTCCTCGGCAGCTCCGCCGGGTGGGTTGTGCCCCTCACGCTCCTGATGATCGGGAACGCGGTCCTCGGCAACATGGTCATAGGGAATGGCACCGTGTACGACGCCGCGCACCCGCGCGGAACCCATCTGATCATCACCGGCACCTACTGGCTCGCGTGGGGAACGCTACTGGGTGCCATAGCGGTAACCGTGGCAGTTGCCGCCGCCAGCGGCGAGCGCTGGACGCGCCGCCACCCGCCCTACGACCGGTTCGAGGCCCACGCTCGCCCCCGCGGCAGCCTTGCGCGTCTCTGGCTTCCCGCCTAGCCGATCGGCACGGCGATGGTGATGAGGGTCCCGTCGCCGGTGTTCAGGAGGGCCCTGCCTGGTCTGACCGGGTGGCCGGTGTGAGCGTGGGTGAGGCGGGCGCCGATGAGTTCGCCTTCGGGGAGGGTCTGGGGGGCGGTGAGACAGCCGCGCCGGGCGCGCCTAGCGTCGGCCTGCCATCCGCCGAACCCGCTCATGAGACCGTCCGGGTCGCCGGCGCATACCAGGGCGAGTGACCTTCCGGCGCCCTGGGTGATGATCTTGCTGAGCTGCCCGGCGGCGTCGCAGTCAATGAGCAGCTCCGCGTCGTCGATTACCACCACCCCAGGGGCGGTGAGTGAGGCGATCGCCGCGGTGAGGTCGTCCTCGCCGAGGTCGGGATCGGTGAACGAGCCGATGACGCCGGGGGCGGTGGCCAGGAGCCGAAGCGGGGAAGGGCGCGGCGTCACCAGGATCACCTGGGCTCCTCCGGCCAGGAACGAACGGGTCATCGACGCCAGCACGCAGGAGCGGCCAGATCGGGCCGGGCCGGCCACGATAAACGCGGGCATCCCGTCGGACAGGTCTGGTCCGAGCGCGGTCAGTTCATCGCCGCCGATCCCTGCCAGTCCCCACAGAGGTCTGTGCGTCCCGGCGGGCGGGCGCAGCTTCCACGCGTCCTCGAAGGTGATCCGGGACGGCAGCACGTCTACCCGGAACGGGCGCCGCGAGCGGGGCACCCCGCTGTCGAGTTCGGCTGACCAGGCGGCGATCTGCCGCACGGCGGCCGCCTGGCCCTGCCCCGATGGGTCCGGGGCGAGCAGCGCGACCTGGGTTTCGCTGCCGGTCCCGGCCCAGTATGCCCGGCCCGGCGGGATGTCGTCGGGCAGGGTGCGGGGCCGCAGCCCGATCAGCGCGTAGTCGTCCTTCTCGGCCAGCTTGAACGCCAGCTTGTCCTCGCACATGGCCGCGATCCGCCCGGCTAGAAGCGACCGGTCCCCGGTCATGACCAGGTGGATACCGGCGCCGGCGCCCTCGGCGAGGATCTGGGTGATCACGTCGGTCAGGGCGCCGCCGCCGGCCTCGCCGAGCGTGGTGGTGAACCCCTCCCACCGGTCAAGCAGCACGATGATGTGCGGCAGCCGGTCGCCTGGCGCCGCGGCGGCCCGCTGTTCGGTGAGACCGGCGTACCCATCCTCGGCGAACAGTTCCTGCCGTCGCCCGAGCTCGGCACCGAGCCGGGTGATCAGCCGGGCGGCTCGTTCGGCCTGGGTGCGGGTAACCACCGCGCCGCAGTGCGGCAGGTCAGCCAGGGGCAGCAGCGCGCCGTTGCCGCAATCGATCCCGTACATATGCGCGTCGGCGCAGCTGCAGCTGACCGCGATCGACGCGGCGATGCTGCGCAGTAGCTGGGAGCGGCCCGACCGCGGCGCGCCGGCCGCCATCAGGTGGCCGAAGGTGTCCAGCTGCAGCGCCGCGGGTCGCTGCCGTTGCGTCTCAGGAAGATCAGTCAAGCCGAACGGCAGCTCTGCTTCTCCCCGGATCGGTGGCCTGGTCCTCGCGGTCGGCAGGTCGCGCAGCAGCAGCGTCCGAGGAAGCGGCGCCAGCCACGGGCTGGGCTGGGCAGGAATGCGCAGGCCCGCGGCGGCGTGCTGGATCTGCCCGACGAGCATCTTCAGGTCGGTCACCTCGTCGTCGACCTGCGGCGGGGCAGCTGGGCGCGATGGTTCCGGGCGGCCCAGGGCAGGCCAGTCCACCGGGATCACCCGGGGCCGGCTGGCTGCGGTTCTTGGGTCCATCCCCGGCCGGTGCCCGCCGATCCGTCCCGCCTGGAACGGCACCAGCGAGGCATGACCGAGCCGCACGTAGCCGCGTCCTGGAGTGGCCCGGGAAATGTAGGCCGCGTCCGGCGCCTCGATCACGTCCGCGCTCTCGGCCGCGTCGGTGACCCGCAGCGCGATCCGCAGGTTGGTATTAGCCCGGATGTCCGCCGATACCACCCCCGACGGCCGCTGGGTCGCCAGGATCAGGTGGATGCCGAGCGACCGGCCGCGCTGCGCGAGACCGACCAGGCCGGTGACGAAATCCGGCAGGTCCCGCACCAGCGAGGCGAACTCGTCGATCACGATCACCAGCCGGGGCAGTGCCTCTAGCTGGGGCGCCAGCAGACCGTCCGCCCTGGAGCCGCCGTGTGCTTCCCGCTCGAGCTGGGCGGTGTAGTCCTCGATGTCCTTGACCCCAGCCGCGGCCAGGATCCGCTCACGGCGGGTCAGCTCCGCGGACAGCGAGGTCAGCGCCCGCTGGGTCAGGTGCGGGTCCAGGTCGGTGACCATCCCCACCACATGAGGGAGCTGGACGCAGTCCTTGAACGCGCTGCCGCCCTTGTAATCGACCAGCACGAACGTCATCGCGTCGGGCCGGTTCACCCACGCCAGCGACGCGATCATGGTCTGCAGCAGCTC
>Ga0302326_10015626_pt1 | contig 15957 bp, 11 predicted proteins | sample Palsa_T0_3_FD_202264 | JGI IMG/M metagenome (GOLD analysis project Ga0302326, IMG submission 202264) | Peat permafrost microbial communities from Stordalen Mire near Abisko, Sweden - Palsa_T0_3 | ecosystem: Environmental > Terrestrial > Soil > Palsa > Peat permafrost | place: Sweden: Abisko... | reverse complement strand
TTCGCTCGGACAACGGTGTGCCCTTTGCTTCACCCAATGGTCTGTTCAACCTAAGCAAACTAGCTGTTTGGTGGCTTCGCCTCGGCATTACCATCGAGCGCATTCAGCCCGGTCATCCGCAACAGAACGGTCGCCACGAACGCATGCATCGAACTTTAAAGATGGAAGCTACCCGGCCGGCCGGTTCCAACTTCCTTCAGCAACAAGCCAAGTTCGATGCCTTCGTTCAGGGGTTTAACAACGAGCGTCCGCATGAGGCTCTCGAGATGAAGTGTCCCGTTGAAGTCTATAAGGCTTCCACACGGCCTTATCGGGGCATCACAGAACTCTCCTATCCTTTCCACGATCGGACGGTTCTGGTTACGTGCTGCGGAAGGATCTGCATTTTCAGAAAGAAAATTAATCTCAGCACTTCTCTCGCAGGTCAAGCTGTAGGTATCAAAGAAGTCGATGAGGGTATCTGGCTGGTCAGCTTTATGGAATATGATCTCGGTTACATCGATCTTGAGGAGAAGACTCTGCAGCCCCTAAACAATCCTTTTGGCCCGAGGGTGTAAACTATGTCTCCGGAACGTTATGTAAAGGATCTCTCCGGTCCGTACAAATGAGGGATGGCGCGCCCGAGGGGACGATCTTAGAACTTTCCTCGGAGACTTCGTGGCAGGTTTGCCACAGTTTGACTTTTCTGGTGCATTGAGTTTCTAGCATGATTCCGAGCCGGTCGCCCTTAAATGGGTACGGGGGCCACAGTTCGAAATGGATCAGGACTCGTCATCAGAAGATTCGTCGTGGTCGGGCCGAACCATCGGTGATAATAATGGCACATCGGACGCAGTGTCTGGCCCATTCACGAGGAACTCTTCATAAAAGCCTGGTTTAAGCCGCGTTTGAACTACCGCGTTATGGTATTTCTTGAGCCATAGATATTTCGACAAGACGCGTTTCTGTTCTTTGAATTTCGCGATGTTTTTCTCGACGAACGCCTTGTGAACCCGTAGAAACTCCAACCAATCCGCTGGGTCGGTACCTTCGTCCTGCATGCCGCCCACGTAGTCTATGAAAACAACACCGTCGTCGTCTCTCTTGATGAATTTGGAAATGTACTTGATCTCTTCTTCGTATGGATGTGCTGTGAGCAACGGCGTTACTTTAAGCGCTTCGATTAGGTCAGACTCCACAACAATTCGTGGAAATTGGGCTTGCTCACGCTCCAGCTCATATGCAGCAATTATTCCCGGACCGAACAGAACTCCATAGGTCCGTTCCAGCATTCCCATCGTCAGCGCGCCTCTGAGCAACAGGTTTTCGCCAACCAAGGTTGCCTGCGCCGCTGCCAGACCCTGAATCTCCTGGTAGACAATGCCGTCTCGATACTTCTTGTTTGCTGGCGACAGAATTGGAATCGTGTGAACGATTAGGTCCGAAAACTTAATATAGTTCTCTTCATTCCCTTTACGTATCTTGTCATCCGGCTCCGTAGCTTCGATCACTTGCCTAATAGCACGTGAGATAAAGTTTGGCGATTTCTCTTTGACCAATTCGCGGAAGCCCAGAATATCGATGTAAGTTATCAGATGCGGTGAATACTCCAGATTTCTTTTCTTCTTGATCTTGACCATTCGTCGCCTAGCCGGGTGCCCTCTGGTTTGCGAGACAAACCATGCATGGGGACTCAATTTCAGTCGCGAGTTTATCAAACTAATAGCAAGAAGTGGTGCGCCCAAGGGGACGATCCCAGAACTTTTCTCCGCGACTTCGCCGCTGGCCTGACGCAGATTGAATCCCCCTCTGTGTTGGGCTTGTAGCATATCCAGCGCATCGGTTGTTACTGATTCCCTGATCCAATGTGGAAACTGGAGTCTTACCGTCTAGACATCCCGCTCCATTGGAATTCCACAGCCAATTTCCATTCCACTGCGACCCATTTCGCTATCCTCTACGGCGAAGCCGAAACGTCTGAATAGAATCACCAGATCTCGCATACTCGCTGTCAGGGTTAATTGGTCACAGCCGAGCTCCTTGGCCTTGCACTCCATATTTCCCAAAAGAGTCGGCAGCAGCCCGAGCCCCTTGTGGGTCTGAAGTGCAAACTGCCGTTCTCCCGCTGAAATTGGGCTGGCTGGGTCAATAAACGTAATATCAGCCAGCAGGAGATCATTACGGTATACCCAAGCAACAACGAGTTCGACTACGAGGCTAGATTTCCTCTTCTGAGATTTCCAGCCCTGTACGTAGTAAATGTCTCGAATCACTTCGATTCCAAGAAATGTTGAAATGGCCTGATAAAGTCTTGGATCTGATGTTCTGAATTGGGACGCAAACTGTAGCGGATCCACAGCGTGCCATGCTTTTTGGATGATACGATTCCAAACGTTTGCAGCCACCTGGTGGAGGATAGATGGGTTCTTCTTGGCGATTATTTCCAGATCGGTCTTCCCGTACTCCTCCAAAATCAAGGCCGATCCAAAACGATCAATTAATTGAGCGCGCGGTAGGAGACTATTGAGCCCGACTCCGCCGTACGGACTGCCCTGTCCAGCTCTGTCATCTTGACTCATTGAACCCCGCTTATTCCGACGGAACGTCGATTTGCGAATGGTGTGTGACTTGGGACCTAGCGACGACGGCGCATTAACCGAGCGACGGTGCGCAGCGTCCAGGTAAAGCCGTACAAAACGGCCATCAACGCAAAAAACGCCGCGAACATCGTGAAGAAGACTCCCGGATTACCAAATAGAATTCGGGCAAGCAACGGGTGAGACCGGCGCACAAATTCCTCCGCCCGGAATAGACCACCGACACCGAATCCAACCAGGAGCACGGACCCAATGTACTTCCAGGCCGACCCGCCCGAGGCCTTCCAAAGCTCTTTGCGCGCTTCCCCGTCTGGACGCTCAAACAATTTGGCCATTTAACCTCCCCACGCCAAATGGCTGGTCAGAATGGACAGAAGTTTCCGTGCGAGGCCGTCGGCCGTGACTACGGGGACACCTTCGCGCTAGCTGTCCTCAGCCTCTCGTATGCCTCATAAGGCGCAAGCAACATTAAATCGTTTAGGTCGAGGCACGCATACCTTGAGCCCTCATACCCTAGGAGAGGGCGCCCAAAATGCGCAATAAATTGGGGATTTTCCCTAGGCCACAAAACGTTAATCGGAAGAACGTTTGCATAGGGGTAAACTTTGACTAACTGTGGGGGACCTCCGATGGTGTCATATTGGGGCGACTCGATCATGTCCACCAAGACCTCTAAGGGTTCCATGTCGAGCCTTCCAGCGGTCAGCTTCCTTCTTGCTGCTAGGTTGGAATAGAGCCGCCTAGTTGCGTGGGAGACGTGATCGCCGATAAACAAAAACGGTTTCGTTCCCTTAGTTCTCTTGTTGTGAAGCGAGAGCCGACGGTGGTTGAATTTCCCGGAAGCTTTATCGAAATAGAGAGACCAGGCCTTGAAACTGCGAAACTTTGTCGAGTAACCGGCAAACACTAGTTTGAAGTTGGTAGGATCAACACCGTGCGTGCCGGTTGGAAAATCGGTTACCTGACTCCGCATACTCTCGATGACCTTGATGAAATGTGGCCGAAGGTCAGTGATATCGATTTCTCTCGAAAGCGCTTTCCCGTAGTTAAGGATCGCGTTGGACAGTTGCAGAAGAATTGGATATGCGAAAACTGTATCGCCGCAAAACGCGAGAACGGCGTCGTTACGACGTAGCGAAAATATCTTGGGGCAGCAATCCCACCTAGCGCCAAACGATAGACGGCTATCGGACGCGACGACAAGTTGCTCTTCACTAGTTACTTGTCTCACCCAGACGGCGACTAGAGTCATTTTGATCCGGCTACTGCTCGATGTAGGGGAGCGTGTCGCGTGGTACGGAACGCCTCACACACTTGGATCGATATTCTGCCGCCTAACTTCCCCAAAAACCCATCAGCTGATCGTCAAGTCGCGTAGACGAATATTTCGATTACTCAGCGTGTCGTAGTTCGAAACTCCCTTAACCTTGCGACCAATCCTTCGCAATTACACTCCAGTCTACAGTTCGCTCCTTGGCAAGGGTCCAGACATCCCAAAAATCTGGGTCCGCGGATCTCGGGCGCTGCTCCTCTGGCAGTTCGTCTACCTCCAACAGAACGGGTATCGGGGCAGCCCAGCCTAAGAGAATTGATTGGCGGGACGGAAGGCTGGGTAATTCTCGCAGCAATCCCCCGATGTTGTCTGGGACAAGCCGTGCCACAAGATCTTGGTCCGCATCATTCACGATTCGATGCAAGAGAAACGTGTTGCATTGGGCGAGTACAGTAGGAGAAAGCTCTGAGGGTCGCTGCGATGACAGCACTAGGCCCAAGCCGAACTTACGTCCCTCACGCGCGATGCGCTCGAAAGCTTCGCGGCAAAGTTGGGAAGGCGTCGATGCGGGACCCTCGTCGTCTCTGCTTCGCCGAACGAATGTATGTGCCTCTTCGAGGACTAACACGGTAGGGAGGGAACAACCCGTAGGATGATTTCGGCGGTATCGCTGCAATGACTCGAAAACCAATCGAGCCAGAACGGAGACTACAATATGTACGACCTCCGAGGGTATCAGGGACAGATCGACAACGGCGAGCGGTCCATTGCCCGCGCCGTCTGCGCCAACGTAGTCATTCAGCCAAGAATCGAATGAGGTCGGAGGCTCGCGCCCAATTACCGCACCGAGGCGCTGATCCGCCAGCATCCCCCGAATGCGCAATCCTAGCGTCGAAATAAAGCCTGCAATATTGCCTCCGTGTTCCGTCGCGACGCGATCAAGATGCTCGGCAAGAAGGTTTACGTCGAAGAAGAGAGGGGCATCTTCGCTGATAGGCGCTGCTATCCCCATGTCTGGAAGCGTGAGTGCTAGTGCGTTCAGCGGGTCACGAATTGACTCAAGATCAGCTATGCGAAAGTCGTTAAAATACTCACCAGAACGGCGACTATTGACAACTCCTGTGGTTGTCGTTGCTATATGAGCGAGTTCGGTTCTGGTTGGTTCTTGCACTTCTCCGGAGAACTGTCGGCAATCGGATGCGACACCCTCCAGCAAGCGACCACACTCAAATCGGGCCCTCGCCGCCCCGGCAAACGCTTGAGTGCCCGCACTTAGGAGCGCCGATATCCGAATAGAATAGGAAACGAGATACCGACGAATCATTGCCTCCCGGGAAATTCCTTCCATTTGGCCGCTTTTCAATTCGCGAAGACCTTGCATGAGCAACGGTCGCTGCGCACCGGGCTGTGCGTGCGCCACAGCCGTCCACTCGTGGCTGCTCCACAACCAAGCGGGGACGTCCAATGGACGTTCGCCCTGGCCTACCGGGGGCACGCGAAATAAACGCAGTTTGTCGCCTTGGTCGGCGAATGCTTTCGCATATTCCCCGTTAGGATCAAGCACGATGAAGCGCGCATTCGGCGGCGAGTTCTTGCCCCTATCCTGAATCAGTTTATTAGCTGCATCCAATGACCAACGAATCAGTCCGGCGACAGTACACGATTTGCCACTGCCGGTGTTACCCAGCACGGCAAGATGCCGACCGAATAGCTTATCTGGATCCACCATGATCGCGGCGTTTGACGCCAACGGAGACGCACCGATCCGCACTCTCCTGTCGCTGTCTTTGGCCCCAACAATGGCCTCAACCTGCTCCGATGTTGGCATTAATACCTGATCCCCCACTGAGGGGAACGCGACAACGCCTCGACATAGCTCGTACTTCGTTGTTCGCGAAACGCGATCGCGCAGTGATGTGAGCGTGCCGACCGGCGAAACGGACATCTTACGCAGAGGAAACGGCAAATCGATCAGGCCAAAATCCTTAAATCCCGATCGTTTTGGGTAAGGAGATGGTTCGATCCCGATCCAAGTGATATATCCAACCGTCGAACCCGATTCGTTGGGAATGAGCACATAACCGTTGAGGCGAGGAAACGCAGCGGGCGTACCCGTGTTCAAGGCTATGGCGTGCGGTGCGTCCAATTCCAGTACGACACGGACCTGGTCAGGGGACACTGATTCGACGGAACCCACCACCAGATTCGATAATTGCTCGATTGGAGTAGTCAAATGACCGCCTTACGTGGAGTCGCTGCCTGCCGGTTCGGTCGCCGAAGAAGCTAGGTCCGCTTTCGAATCCATGGGCCGATGTTTCATCAATTCAGTCATTCGTCCGGTTATGTAATCAAGCGCGGGCTTTGGGAGATAGTTTTCGACCAGCGTTGAGAGGTCCGCAAAATGCGGACCCACCAGTAGCGATACTTGTGCGTCCCGTGTCTTGGCACAGAAGCCTTTGAGGCGAACGTTCGCGTCATATGCGACGATGACCAAGTGCGTGGAAGGAATGGTCAGCATGTCCAGCAGTACACGATTGATGTGGTCGTCGCCGAAACCATACCCGTACGTGACAACGACTGCGTTAGGGCGGCAAACGGCGGCGGCGAAATCTCGGAACAGTTCCGCATACGGATACTGAGTTGTTTCAATGTCCTTTGCGGGATTCGGATAAATCATCGCGGTCTCAACTGGCCGCTTCGGAATGTCCGTGTGATCGGCGGGCGCACCAAACGGAATACCGTTGCGGTAAATGCGCCGCTCGCTTTTGTCGAAGAACCAATCCACAGAGCCGTGAAGTTTGGTAAACCGTACCACGCCCTCCATAAATCTTGGTTCTCCCCGAATTCCGGGCGGGTTGTAGTGCATATCTATCTCAACGCGCGATGCTCGGAATACGGGGTTCAACGCACCGACGAACCTATCAATGATGCGTAAGCCTGCAAGATCGCATCCGCGCTCGATTAACCGGTCGTAATTGCTTGTGAAGACATGCAACCGCTCGCGAGACGCGGCACGGCTCGCGAAACTCAACAAAAATGATTGAAGTATCGCTTTGGCTTGCTCGCGCGAAAGATCATCTCTCCCGTTTGCAATGCCACTCTCAATTTCCAGCACGGATGCCAAGAATGCAGATAACTGTGTGTTTATAGCATCCCTAAGCGCGTCCGCCTTATTGGGGTCGGTTACCACTAAACCACCCAGTACCGCAAGGGCGCTTCGAAACTGGTCCTCGATGTTCGCCGGACCTCTGTTCATCGCTTTGGCACCTGCGTCAGCGTTCGCATCGATCGCGGCGTCGTTCTTGGACCCGAACTTTACCTTGGCCATGCCTCTAGCATGAGCACCCGCTATCGTCCCGATGGCTGAAGTGAAACCGCTGCCTACCATCAAGTTCAGGTGTTCCGCTTGGAATACCGCAGACAGCCAAGGTTCGATTCGTTTTCGCGAAGACGAAATAAACGCATCCATTTTGTCAGGCTCCGCCGGGAGGGCGTCCCGACTATCCGCATGGCTGCCGACCCGATAACAGTGTTGCTTCCAGTTCACTTCGTTCCTGACTTCGCCGTATAACTTCGTTCGAACACCGGCAGGAATTGAGTACCCTTACTTAAAACCCAGGTCTTCGGCCTTAAATCTGAATTCGCGTTCTTGCCAGCTTTCGCCATGGAATTTAAATTCGACCGAAATGACGAGCTTGCTTGGAGAATATAGTGTGCCAGCCTTGAGTTTGAGCTGGCCGTCGACGAATGCATCGCACGCTTCAATGAAGCCTCGACGAATTCCGCGCTCGTACCATTGAAGCGCGCGTTTCTTGGCCCTGTTGTCGATTAAGTCCGTAACTGCGTCAAAGTCCTCCCTAGGATGGCGGGTATGTTTCGGAGGCACCCGAAGTGTCTTCGCAATCTTGTTTACCACCTTTCGGTAGGTAGCGCTGGCGGCACCGATCGGGTCTCGTGGGTTCATAATGGCCTTAACCTCCTTCAAATAAGCTGAACGGTCTCCAAGGCCCATTTTCCGAAACTCACTGGCGCGAGTTTCGGGGACGGGTGATTAACGCCATGAGTGAGTATAAAGTGTCTTATTATCTGAAAGCGATACTACCACAGGGGGATCTTTGGCTCTCCTTCCCTTCAGGTTCGCGCGAGTCAGTGGGTTGGGCGGCTATCGAGTGCGTGGTCGGCCTGATTGAAACCTAGCAGGCCGCAGCGTGTATAAGCCTTCCGAGTTCGATTCGTCTGTCAAAGCGCGTCGGTGCGATATGGGCCGGACTCCGTGGGTTCAGGTGCGACGTTAAGGAAGAGAGCGAAAAGGGGCGGCCCTCATGGTCGCGTGCTATTGGTTTCGACGACGCCTCTTTGGGGCCTGCGCAGCCACCACGAGTGGTGCGCGCTCCTTCTCGTACCGCGCCAACAGAAATTCGACGCGTTCGCGGTCGCTGTTGAAAGATTCCGTGCGATAGAGTCTATCAACCGCTGCATCGAGCGTCTGGTGCGCTCTGCGCAGATCCGTAGGCATCGAAGTCGGATCATAGACGTCTGCGAGAGTAGAGTCTGAGTGATTTGCGCGGGCATCCAGCACAGCTTGGGCAAGGATTCCGATTTGGGTTTCTGCGGCTGGGGAAAGGAAGGGCCAAGGGAACGGATTATAAACGAGACCGATAGAATAGCGGGGATCGCTCTTAAGACGACCGCCGATATACCGAAGCCAGGCCATATGCATACGTGAGGTGAGAATCCCAAAAAGCGAGACAGAGGCGTTTTCAATGATACGAACCAAGTTGCTGGGGATCACGGGGGACCGAAGATAGGCAATTGGCACGTACTCGCGTTGCTCGGAGCTAGCTTCTGGCACAACGAGAAATTCGCCCTCGGGCACAACCGTAATGTTGTAGGTCGCCGGGTACGGCGCTAGCTTCTTAGTTTGTTTCCGTTTGCTTTCGGATCGTTTCTGACTGACGATCCGCATACGGCGGAGAACCTCTGGCATGTTCTTGAGTTCTGCTGGACTGGCCTTCTGAAGGGCAAGAATCCACCGCACCTCGCCATTAACGAAGTCATCTGTGCTGATGTAAGGACGGAGGAACTTTTCTGCGTCCGGCTGGATCGAAAGGAATTGCGCTTTTTGACCGTCGTCAAGAACATATTGATCGAAGTCTATTGGCTGTGATCCGGTGATCATACGAGGTAAATGGGACGGCGGAGCCGATTTCTCGTAGACGACGGTGTGGGGATCAGCAAGATTGCTGGCGTCGAAGAGGTACGGGGAAATAAACCCGACAGAGTTTTCAATTGGATCGCCGTTAACATGGGGATAGTCAAAAAGACGTTTGTCTTTGGATGTTTGCGTTCGATGTGTCAGTCCAATGATAACGACATGGACGTGAGCTTTGCCTCGCGCCTCGCTACCCCATGCGAAAGTACGGTGCGCGAAAGCGATTTCAAGATTGTAACGGTCGAACAGAAGTGGCCAGAGTTCGGCCACCTGCTCGCCTTGCGTGATTGAGTTGGTGGCGACAAATCCAATTTTCGCCGTCGTATTCTGGATATAGGCGGCCGCCTTGATGAACCACGCGGTGACGTAATCTAGTGTTCCACGCTTCTTGGGAAGAGCTGCGATTCTGGCAACCTGCGCTCGCTGTGCGGCTGTTTGGTATTTTGCGCCACCGAAAGGCGGATTGCCGAGAACGTAACTGCAGTTATCCGGATCAAGAACGGTCGTCCAATCGGCTTCAAGGGCGTCGGCCTTCTTGATGGTGGGCGAAGCCTTCAAAGGAATGCGAGGGAAGTATCCGCCAAGGGCCACCGATAGGCGCATATTCATGATGTGATCCATCATCCAGAGCGCGATCTCCGCGATTCGAACCGGAAATTCCTCAATTTCAATTCCGTAAAATTGATTCACATCAACCTGTGAAAGATCGGCGACGTCGAATGTACGGTTAATATTAAGCTGAACGAGCACTTCAGTTTCGAGAGTGCGAAGTTCCCGGTAAGCAATGACAAGGAAATTACCACATCCGCAGGCCGGGTCAAAACAGCGGATCGCGGCGAGCTTTTTTTGAAAGGTCCGAAGTGCCGCAGTCTGGCCAGTATCGCGGCGGCCTATCAAGCGGTCAAGTTCGGCGCGAAGATCGTCGAGAAAGAGCGGGTGAATGAGCTTCAGAATATTTTGCTCGGTTGTGTAATGCGCGCCAATCGCGCGGCGCTTCTCTTTATTCATGACGCTCTGGAACAGGGCTCCGAAGATGGCCGGGGAAACCGCAGACCAGTCAAATGCACAGGCGTCCAGGAGAAATCGGCGCATCCCACTGTTAAAGGCCGGCATCGGGAGGTGTTCGGCGAATAGATCGCCGTTGATGTACTCAAATTGCTTGAGATCATCGTCGAGAGTTTTCGGACGTTTGTCGAGAGGCCGGTTGAGAATTTCGAAAAGCTGGCCGAGGAGGGGGGCTAAGTCAGAACCATCTTCCCGTGTGCGGTCGCGGACAAAATCCAAAAAAATACCCTTTGGCGTGAAGATTCCCGTGTCGTCCGCGAACAGGCAGAAAACCAGGCGGACGAGGAAGGATTCAAGCTCATGCCCTTCGTAGCCGGAATCGAGTAATGCATCATGCAGCTTGCCCATCAGCTCGGAGGCGTCGATATTTACGGGGTCCTGGTCTTTGAAAACGCGCGCAGCACCTCCGAAAATGAACCCGAAAGCGTGAATGTTCTTGTGAAGATCGGCCAGCTTGAATTTGAGTTCCTCGCGCGTGTCGAGGTCGTAAAGTTCGAAGCTCTGAAAATCGCAAACGAGGACGTATCGCGGGAGTTCGGAATCTTTAATCCCGGGGAAATAGTCGAGCGCCTGCTGTTTGGCTTTGGTCAGGTCGCGGCCTGCGCTTTTTTGCTCGACTAGTAGAGTTCCTTTCCAAAATAAATCAATAAAACCCGGAGCTTTTGATCCCAAACGCCTAATCGGTTCTTCGAAGGTGGCAACTTTGCGGCGCAGGACACCAAAGATCTCGAAAAACTCATTGTAGAATGTCTGAGTTTCGCCCTTTTCGTAGTGAGCGCTGTTCCAGTCCTGGGAGAACCTGGTGGCCCTGTGCCTTATCTCGTTCCACGAAAGGCGTATAGCGCCCTCTGCGCCGCAGTAGCGAGCGTGACATAGCTTGTATCACGGTTATTAAGGGGACGGGAAAGTCTGAACTCGGACAATACGAAAGAGAAAACGTTGTCGTTGACTCTCGTCAGGCCAATGGTGTCAGAATTCGTGAAAGTCGGCTACCTCTCGGGCGCGTCCTGGCGGGCGCTATTGTGTTACGAAAGCTGCCACGGATGGGAAGATCAGCACCGCCTGCCGTACGCAGGATCACTCCGGTCCCTCCCATCAGCACTAGCAGGGCGTCACTCAGTAGTCGCCGGTCATTTTGAGGGCGCGGCGAACGTTGCCTTGAAGTTCTGTGTCATCGATCCTTTCGACCGCCGCTGTCGAATTTTCGCCGTGGTGGTAGCGGCTAGTATAGTTATTCAGTTCTTCAAGCCCGTCGCAGAGGGGGAAGAGCTGGTGGCTTGCACCAACTGTGCGGATTTTGGAAATGATGACGCCAAGCGTGTCGGCGTCGGTTAGAGCGCCAGCACCTAGGATCTTGCAATAGGTCTCAAGAACAGGACGTATCTTTTGCACCACGTCGCGCGGTCGTCCCTCGGCGCTGAGGCAATACTTCCTTAGAACCTCACGGTCGGTTTTATAGCCATCTTGAGTCTCTCTTTCAATATCCCATTCCCGAATGGTCGTGTTGAATTCGTCGAGGCGTGTCAGCGCTAGACATCTGCGTTCAGCGGCATCGTAGAGCCGGATCCAGATGCGCATTAGAAAATTCTGGTCATGCGATAGCACGATCACCTGGCCGCAGTCTTGACCGCATTTCTTAATCTTGTTAACCGTGCAATCCTTTCTAAAACTGTCCTGGCTATTGAAGGGATCATCGAAGACTACGATCTTGGAGGCTCGGTCGGGGTCGTGCTCCAGTTGAGCAAGGAAAAAAGCAAGGGCGAGGGTGCTCTTGTCGCCCGCACTGAGCGTGTTCTTGAAACTCGGTCTGTCGATTGGCGTTCTCGAATCGCCTACATCCACGGAAACGTTGTTAATCATTATTTGGTAGCTAGAGCTGGCAACTCCTCCCGGATATGCGTGTTTGGTGCCCGTGATGCGAAAACCGGTGTGGAAGTCGTCCAGCAGTCGATTGATTGTTTGCTCGTAACGGCCGATGACCCGTTCCGTATATTCGTCGAGCTGTTTGCGGACAGAGGCTTTTCGTTCTTCGATGGAACGTTTTTCGGCGACTGCAGCGGCGTGATCAGCGCATGTTCGCTCTACGTGAGGTTCATGACGCTTCTTCGTAGCCCGCAGAAACGAGAGTTCGCTTTCGGCTCTGGCTACATCAGCTGTTTGGGTCGCCGCTTTCTTGGCTTCAATAACCAAATTGGCAGCGGCGACGCCGAGATTATAGGCAATCACTGCCTGCCGTGCGGTCACGAAACGCACGGAGGCTTCGGTATAGGAGGCATCTATTGCGATTCGTTCAAGGGGGGACGCCGCCTTACGGTCGAGAAGAGCCAGAACCGCCTGTCGAAGGCCCCGCAGACTCTCGGGCGGCCCGCTATCTCCGAGCGTTGGGGGAGTAATCTCGCAGAACCTCGACCAGAATTCAACATTCGCCGTATTTTGAAGTACGGTCGCATCCAAATTTCCAATTTCTCTGTCACCGAGGGCTGTTTCGATCCGGCGACGCAAGGCCGCGATTTCCGAGCGCAAACCATCGTAGGCGTCGCTGAAAAAGCTCTTGTAAGCGCCGATTAGTGCGAACGCTCCCTTGAGCGATTGGCCGCAGAAAGGACATGTCTCCGCTTCACTAATGTACCCAACGCCTTCGGACAGCCAAACCTGCCCGCGCACGCCCATGTTGTGGGCATTGATGTGGCCGGTGATGCGGCGTTCCGCGTCGGCAGCGACGCCCTCCAGAGTCTTACCGAGTAGAGATTCAAGCGCCGCGTCGGGGAACGCCGACAGGATCAACGGTGTGAACGCGCTGCGGCTTCTGATATGTGTCGCCTGCCTAACGGACTCCAATTCTCGTTCTTTTGTGGCGATTTTCTCTTCGATGCCCAGATCTTCAGTCAACGCAACGAAGAGGTCCAGCCCATGACCTCCGGCATGCGACAGAATGGCGGCAGCCCTGTCTCTGATTTCGCTGTTTTTCTCCCGGGCCGCTCCGTCCAGACGGTCAATTTCGTTCGCAAGGTCCACGCCCTCTCTGCCGACAATCACGCTGTAAAGACTGCGTCGATGTTCGATATCGACGACATCGCCCGAATGAACGTTTTCGGAAACGAAAGTTGAATCGAAAATTGCAATGTCAGGAACTGTTGCCGTCCAGGCCCCGTTATCGAAAGTGGAAATGCTGCCACTGGCCAGAGAGAGCTTGATTTCCGGTGGGGCCGTGCCTCCCAATGTTGTTCGACCCAGAATGTGAGCGGTGTTGCCCGATTGTAGCGAACGGAGGACGGCGCAGAGAGTCGTCTTGCCACGCCCGTTCTCGGCGAAGATCAGGTTATAGCGCTTTAGCTCAACATCGCCCACTGCGCTGTAGTTGACGAATCTTCCGACATTCTTGATCAAAATGATTTTGCGGAGCATGCTGTTTGCTCCTTACGGGTCTGTTATCTAGATCTTTAGTCTGCGCCCCGTCTCCGATCAGACCTGCCTCTCGTACAATTCGGAACTACAGCGGGGCAGTCATTCCGCCACTAGGACGTTCGTGAAATGAGTCTCTCCCGTTGTTGAACTAGCCTGTTTCTTAATTTCGTTAGGTTCTCCGCGTCATGCCCGTCCATACAGGACGTGCAATATTCATCGAAACAGTCCGCCAACTCACCAGGTGAAAGTGACTGGATTCCCAAATCTAGGCCGAACGACATCAGGAGCGTGTGTGCCGAATCGGTCTTAAACTTCATCTTGTTCGGGTCGAGCTTCCCGTATCGCCACTTCTGGAAATCCTCCATTACGCTCATTAGTTGCTTGCTGGACTTTTCGTCACCAGCCGCATCACCTTCCACGAGTTCCTCCAACGTTCTTCTGTATTTGCTCCACGCGAACCACCCCTGCATGAACTGCGCTTCTGAAACGGTTGTCCCTCTCTGGGACGGATCAATCCCGTAGATTGCCAAATCTGCATTGGCACGGTCTCGCTCGGCGGAGTTCTGGGCGTCGTGCATGCGATGGGCTTCCTCGATCAACTCCGCCGGCGGATTCCGGACAAGCCGCTGTCCTTCCCTTCGCTCGTTCGTATTAGCGCTCGCGAGCAACTTCAGCGTTTTCTTGTTGTGTTCGGCGGAACGGAGAAAGAACGGGTGGACCTTGTCCTTCCAGTTCGATTCGTCCTTCCCCCGAACCTGGACTCGTGGTCTTCGCTTCCGTTTCCCCATCGTGTGCCTTTAATCCTCGCATTTCCGAAATGAAATGAATTTCTGAGTTCCTTCACTTAACTCTAGCACCGTTGTTCCATGAGGCGTGGCACTCAAACCAAATGACGGCCAGCTCGCCTCCGAGCCTGAACACCCATTCAACACGCCTCCAAGAGTTGATCCCCTGGATTCCGATTCCTTGACCGCCCTGCAAACCCTATTTCAGACCCTCGACGAGTGGGAACGGAAGGAGAACATCAATGCGAGATGAGAAAGCTGGAGCCAACGTTAACGTCACGTTGAGCGACCCGGAAACGGCCGTAAACGCCCTCTCCGGAAGGAAGTTTCCATGTCCGACCTGTGGACAGGGGCTTCCAATTCGCATCGCCAAGACCGGAAAACCTTATTGTGTGTGCCTTTACTGTGGCAACCAGCTCTTCTTTCGTGGAAAGGCTGGAATTCAGCGTTTAACGCAGATAATAGAATCCGACAAACTCATTTCACAGAGGGAGCCGAATAGCGATTCGGCATACACCTTATTTAATAGACTCGTGCAATTGCGTTTGCAGAAAGACGAACTACAACAAAAACAAGGACTTATCCGCAACGACCAGGATTTAACGAACGCGATTCGCGCGGTTGACAATGAAATACAACGCGTGCAACGTGAACTGCATAAAATAGGGAGTCGAAATCGCGGGAGGGGTAAATGATGAACGAAGCCGTTATATATGCCCGAGTTTCCAGCAAGGATCAGGAACGCGAGGGATATTCGATTCCCGCACAATTGAAACTGCTAAAGGATTATTCCGCGTCCCGCAATTTCGCAATCGTCCGTGAGTTTGTCGATATCGAAACCGCCAAAACCGCAGGCCGGAAACAATTCAATGAAATGGTAAGTTTTCTGAAGCAGTCATCGTCTTGTAGAATGGTGATTGTAGAAAAAACCGACCGGCTTTACCGGAATTTCCGCGATTATCTGACCCTAGAAGATTTGGACATCGAAATCCACCTACCGAAAGAGGGACAGATCATCAGCAAGGATTCTAAATCCCAGTCCAAGCTAGCTCACGGAATCCAGCTCGTCTTCGCACGAAATTATATTGAGAATCTGCGCGAGGAAGTGCGCAAGGGGATGCGGGAGAAGGCCGAGCAAGGCATATACCCCAGCCGTCCGCCGATAGGATACAAAAACAACAAGTTAGAGCACACAATTGAGCTGGATCCTGTAAAGGCACCAATTGCGCGCCGGATGTTCGAATTGTACGCCACGTCAAATTATTCCCTGTCTGCGGTGCGGAAGGCTCTCAAGGAAGAGTTCGGCAAGCTGCTCGCAAAAGGATATTTAGAGCGGCTCCTGAAAAGCCCTTTTTACACGGGACTATTTGTCTGGGAGGGCAAGACATACCAAGGAACACATATTCCCCTCATCAGCAAAGCGCAATTCGACACCGTTCAGACGGTATTTCGCGGTCACAATAAATCCAGGTATCGAAAACGTGAATTTGCGTTCCGAGGCCTGCTCACTTGTGCGTACGACAATTGCTTAGTTACAGCGGAAATCAAGAAAGAGAAATACGTTTACTACCGTTGCACCGGGCATCGCGGGAAGTGCGAGCTGCCCTACTTTCGCGAGGAGGATTTGGGAAACCGGCTAGG
>Ga0302326_10015625_pt1 | contig 15957 bp, 19 predicted proteins | sample Palsa_T0_3_FD_202264 | JGI IMG/M metagenome (GOLD analysis project Ga0302326, IMG submission 202264) | Peat permafrost microbial communities from Stordalen Mire near Abisko, Sweden - Palsa_T0_3 | ecosystem: Environmental > Terrestrial > Soil > Palsa > Peat permafrost | place: Sweden: Abisko... | reverse complement strand
GCGTAGCCAGCCTGCGTAGCCAGTTCCTTCCCCCTCGCCCGAATGTGGCCGACCAGTTGGCCCCGGCGCCGGGAGGCGCTAGCGTCTGGGCTCCCGCCCGGGTGGTGGAATTTGGTCAGACACGGTCGCCTTAAGAGCGACTGCCCTAGTGGCATGAGGGTTCGAGTCCCTCCCCGGGTATCGCGTCGCGATCGCGCCGGTGCCACGGGCCGGCTCGGCGCCGACCGACCGGCTGGACCTCGGTGTCGCGAAAACGTCCCGCCGGAGCGCAACTAATCCGCTGCTACGGTGTCCCTTCTTGTAGCGAGGAGCTGCGCCACCGAGCCGGATGGAAGTCTCAACCCTCAAATACTCGCGGGGATTAGGCCTGCACGGGCGCTCGCCCCTGCTCAGGTTGCAACCCGACGAGCGGCTGATTAGCTTCACCAGAAAAGGTAACACCGCCGCATTCGAAGCCCTGGTGGCGCGGTACGAGTCGCGGCTGCTGGCCTTCTGCCGCCACCTGTTGGGCTCGCGCGAGGATGCCGAGGACGTCCTGCAGGAGGTCATGGCGGCCGCGTTCAACGCGATCCTGGCCGACGAGCGGCCGATCAACGTCAGGCCGTGGCTATACCGGATCGCTCGCAATCGAAGCCTCAATCATCTGAGACGGATCCAAGCCGTGGGCGTGGATTCGATGGACATTCATTTCTCGGACAACGGCGCCAGCACCGCCGACAAGGTGCACGAGCGCGACGACTTCCGGCTGCTCGTCGGCGACATCCACGAACTGCCGGAGACGCAGAAGACCGCGCTCGTGTTGCGGGAGATGGACGCGCTGTCCTACGAGCAGATCGCCGAGGCGATGGAGACCACGGTCCCCAGCGTCAAATCTCTGCTCGTGCGCGCACGCGTCTCGCTCGCCGAAGCATCCGAGGCGCGCCTGCTGTCGTGCAGTGAGGTTCGGATCGAACTGGCCGAAGTGGCCGAGGGGCTCCGGCGCCGCCCCAGCCCGCTCGTACGCCGGCACCTGCGGGCCTGCAAGCGGTGCGGCACCTTCCGCACCCAACTGAAGCAGACCAACAAGGCCTTGGCCGCGCTGTTGCCGATCGGACCGATGATGGTGGTGAAGAAGCTCTGGCTGCCGCACCTGGGGCATTCGGCCGGTGCCGGCTCGAGCGCCACCGCCGCCGGCTCCGGGGCCGCAGGCGCAGGAGCCGCAGGATCGACCGCGGCGGTTGGCTCGACTGTGGCGGCCGGGTCGGTCACCAGCGGCTTCGTTTCCGCCGGCATCGGAGCGATCGCCACCAAGACCGCCGCCACCTTGGCCGCCGCTGCGCTCGTCACGGCCGGCGCGGTCGAGGTCGACCACACCAGCCGGCATCAATTCCATCGGCACCCGGTCGCCGCGATCGCTCAGCTCAGCGCTCCGCCGACTGCCGCCCAACCGGAGAACGTGCCCGTTGCCGCCATCCCATCACGGAGTCTCGCGATCAGACCGAGGAAGCGGGCATTGAACGCGGTCGCCTCGCGCAAGACTGGCCGCGCGGTGAGAGTGACCTCGGCGACGGCAGGGGCGGACAAGTCAGCGGCCAAGGCACAGACGAAGTCGTCGACCACCGACGCGGCCAAGGCCACCAGCACGGCCACTCCGCCCGGCCAGACCCAAACGCAGTCTGACCCGACAGTGCTGCCCACGGCGCCGGCGAGCACGCCCGCGCCGCCGACGCCGGACGTCGGCCCGGTGCCCGGCGCACCCCCCAGCTCGGCGACGGCTTCGGGCACCGACGACGGCTCGTCTGATACAAGCGGGACCATGGATACGACCGCCACCAGTGGCTCGACGGCCCCCCCCGACACGACCGGCTCAACGGATCCGACCGACACGCCCGGCTCCACCGGCACGACCACCCCCGCGGGCACGCCCGGCTCCACCGGCACGACCACCCCCGCGGGCACCGCCGGCGGCACCGGCACGACCGGCTCCACCGGCGCGACCACCCCCACGGGTACGACCGGCAGTACAGGCACGCCCGGCAGCACCGGCTCGCCCGGCAGCACCGGCTCGCCCGGGAGCACCAGCAGCACCGGCTCGCCAGGGAGCACCAGCACGACCGGCACGACCGGCAGCACCGGTAGCACCGGCTCGCCCGGGAGCACCAGCAGCACCGGCTCGACCGGCGGCACCGGCTCGCCCGGCAGCACCGGCAGCACCGGCAGCATCGGTGGCACCGGTGGCACCGGGAGCACCGGCGCCACGGGCGGGAGCGGCCCGACCGAGGGCAGCGGCTCCGGCGGCCCGGGGTCCGCGGGCACCCAGCCGGCGGCGGGCACCCCGTCGGTCGGTGCCCCGCCGACGGGTGATCCTGGCACCAGTGCCGCCCCGGCTGGGCCGACCCCAGACCCTGGCGCGTGACCACGCCGCCGCCCGGCCGGTGATCGACTTCGAGCAGTTCCAGGCGGTGGACATGCGGGTCGGCCGCATCGTCGCCGTCGATGACTTCCCTGAGGCTCGCAAGCCCGCCTGGAAGCTGAGGATCGACTTCGGCCCTGAGCTGGGAGTCAAGCGCTCCTCGGCGCAGATCGCCCATTACTCGCGTGAGGAGTTGCAGGACAGCCTGGTCGTCGCCGTGGTGAACTTCCCGCCTCGTCAGATCGGGCCGGTCTCATCCGAGGTGCTCGTGCTCGGCGCGCTGGATGACGAGCACGGCGTTGTCCTGCTGCGCCCCGACCGGGACGCTGCACCCGGTTCGCCGATCGGCTGAGGGTCCCTCACACCCCCCCCCGCGTAGGCTCGGAGGGGTGGTCCCGCGGTGAGCAGACGCCGTCGGAACCGTCACATCATTCTCCTACCGACCCTAACTCCCACCGTCCCAGGATCAGGGACCCGGCTGGCCGCCGATGGAGAGCGCGCCGCGCGGGGCGCCATCGACGTCGATCACATACTGGCCCACGTGGAGCCCGGGAATCAGCACCGATGCTCGTCCGTGGGCCGGCACCCTGAGCGAGTACCCCCTCGGGGTGCGAACCAGGACGATGTGCGCGTGGCCGTCCCCTGAGATCGCGGTGAGTGACACCGCGAACATCGCCGGCACGGACACCGAAGGCGGCTCGAGCGCGCCGCCGGCCCGGATCGTGAACGTCGCCGGCACCCGCACGTCGGTGTCAGGACTGGTCGGGCGGGTACGCGGGCCAGTCGAGCCTGACGGCTGTCGGCTCGCGGGCACTTCCGGGGGACGCGACGGGCTCGACGGGCTCGTCACGCTCGAGGAGGATGACTGGACGGTGCTCGACAGGCCCGACACGCTCGAGGAGGAGGACTGGACCGGGCTCGACGGGCTGGCAGCACTCGGCGTGGGTGAGGTGCTCGACGTGCGCGAGGTACTCGAACTCATCACCGAACCCCCGCACGCCGCCAGCGCGACGAGCATCGGCATCAGGGCCAGAAGGATCAACCGGCGGCTCATGGGCCGTAGACCTCCATCAGTCCCTCGTGGTAGCGATCCTCTGAGAACTGCTCGCGAGCGCGGGCGAGCACGCCCGCGCCGCGCTCGCGCCGCGTCCGGGGGCTGCGCCAGAGCTGATCGAGCGCCCGCGACCAGGCGCTCGCGTCGTCGGGCGCCAGCACGGCCTCGCTGCCCACGAGCTCAGGCAGGCCTCCCCGGTCGCTGGCCAGCACCGGAACGCCGGCGGCAAGCGCATCCAGGACCGCGTAGGGGCATGGCTCTTCCCAGCGCGAGGGCACGAGGACGACAGCGGCACGGGCGCGGAGCTCCGCCAGCGCGCGATGCTCGAGTCGCCCGGTGAAGCGCACGTCGGCACCGACCGCGAGTCCTCGCAGCCGGGGAGCGTCGGGCCCATCACCGGCCACCACGAGCGGCACTCCCGCGCTCCGCGCCGCGGCGATCGCCGTGTCGACCCCCTTCTCCGGCACCAATCGGCCGCTGACCAGCGCATACTGGCCCCGATCTGCCTGCGTGGCCGCGGCGAAGTCTGCGGCGGAGACGAAGTTGGGCAGCGAAGAGGTCGGCCCCGCGGGCAGTCCGAGCTGGACCAACCGTCGGGCGGTGGCGTCGCTCACGGTGAGGAATCTGTCCGCGTGGGCCAGCAGCCGGGGCTGCTGACGGCTGAGGGCGGCCGCGTACACGGCCGACTCGCTCAGCGACCCACGGCAGCGCCATCGGAGCCCCGGCCGCGTGTCGGTCCCCTGGCAGCGGAAGCACGGCGCCCCGTCGCGATAGCCGATCGCGACCGCGCAGAAGAGACGGAAGTTGTGCAGGTGTAGGACGGTTCTGGCCCCGGCGGCGCGAGCCGCGGCCAGCGCGCGCCAGCCGAACAACGGGTGGAGATTGTGGGCGTGGACGACGTCGGCGCGCAGCCGGCGGACGGCATCGGTGACCTGCTGGGATTCGACGCCGCCACACACCAGCGCCCGCGCCGCCGGCACCCGTCCCAGCGACTCGCTGGAGCGCTCGAGCACCTCGACGATGTGCCCGCGACTGACCAGCAGCGCTGCGATGTCCGCCACGGCGCGCTCCTCGCCTCCCTCGGCGCGATAGCGGTTGTGCAGGATCAGGACACGCATCGGCAGGGGTTTCGGGCGACGTCGGAGATGGCGCCCGAGCGCGATTCTGTCAGCGTCGGTCGTGACCGGCATCCGCCCGGCATCATCCGTCGCCGTGGCCATTGCGCTCCTCACGACCTACCTCGCGGGTTACCGCATGCCGCTCTACCAGCGACTGGCGGAGCGTCACGGTGTCGAGGTGCTCTGCTACGGGGGCGGTGATCGCTACGTGCCAGCGTGGTTCAGTGACCTCGACGCGCAGCTGGCCGCGGCCGAATTCCCGGCCCGGCGCCTGCGGAACGCTGGCGAAGCGCTCACGATCGGGCGCCACTACGACGCCGTGATCGCCCCGTTTGCGGGCGGAGCGATCCTGCCCGAGGCCTACCTGGGCGCCAAACTGAACCGTCGGCCGTTCATCCTCTGGGCCTCGGTGTGGGCGCAACCGCGCTCCGCCGCCCACGCCGTCGCGTTGCCGGTCACCCGTCACATCTACCGGCACGCCGACGCCGTGGTCGCCTACGGCGAGCACGTGCGCCGGTTTGTGGCCGCCATCCGCGGCCGCGACGACGACGTGTTCGTCGCGCCGCAGGCGGTCGAGCCGGAGCTGTTTGCCCGCCGGGTGAGCGCTGAGGAGATCCAGGCCTTCCGCGCTCGACATCGGCTGCCGCCGGGACCGCTGGTCCTCTACGTGGGCCGCCTGGTGGCCGAGAAGGGCATTGAGGTGCTGAGCCAGGCCTGGCCGCTGGTTCGCGGGTCCGCGACGCTGGTGTTGATCGGGGACGGACCGCTGGCCGCGCGGATCACCGAGGCCCCGCGCACGCGCCTGCTGGGCCCGTTGCCGCGAGCCGAGCTCCCGGTGGCCTATGCGGCCGCCGAGCTGGCGTTGCTGCCTTCGATCCCCACCCCGCGGTTCCGCGAGCCGTGGGGGTTGGTGTGCAATGAGGCGATGCACCAAGCGCGTCCGGTGATTGCCAGCAGTTCGGTCGGCGCCGTGGCGGGCGGGCTCGTCCGCGACGAGCAGACCGGCCTGGTCATCGCGCCCGGTCACGCCCTGGCACTGGCCGGGGCGATCGATCGACTGCTCGACGATCCGCGCTTACGGTGGCGCCTGGGTGCCGCGGGCCAACGAGCCGCCTCCGCCTACACCTACGAGGCGATGCTCGGAGGGTTCGACCGCGCGCTGGCCAGAGCGATGAGTCCGTCGCCCACCGGGCCTTGAAACACGCGGTGGCTGATCTGGAGCAACGGGTTGACGATCAGCTGGCCGGCCCGGCCGGCGACCGGCGCAGAGCACGAAGCGATCGCGTCGAGCTCGTAGCCGGCGCCGCGCAATGTGCGCTCGAGCGTGCGGGGGCTGTAGTAGACACGATGGTCGGGGTGGACTGACTCGCGCCCGGCGAGCGAGCGCAGGCCAAGCTTCGGGCAGCATGCGTTCGGAACCGTCAGGCACAGCCGCCCGCCGGGTGCCAATAGCCCCGCGCAGCCGCGGAGAAACGCATCGGCGTCGGGCACGTGCTCGAGCACCTCGCCGGCCAGCACGAGCTCATAACGGCCGCGCTCCGGCCCGGGCACGCCGACCGTGACGTCGGCCAGCACGAAACGCTCGTCGGGCAGCGCGTGACTGAGCAGGTCAAGCGCGCTGGCATCGACGTCGAATCCAATCACCGCCGCGACGCGCACCAGCCGCGGGTGGAGGAGCATCCCGGTGGCCAGCAGCTCCTGCGTGTACGGGCTGTCGGTACAGCCCAGATGCGCTACCTCGCCGGGGCTCATAGCGGCGCATAATCGCTCCAGCCATCCCGCCCGGTCCTTCACCAGCGGCATCCTCAGCCGCTCGCCCCGGTGCATCTGCGCCGAGCACGAGTCAGCCGCGGCCCGATCCGCTGCCAGCCCGGGAGTTCGACGCAGTCGAACCGCGGTCATCGGCCCCGACGAGAGCCGGGGGCTCGACGCAGTCGAACCCCCAATGGTGTCGACGCAGTCGACACCACGGTCACTGGCCCACCGAGAACAGCGCCTCCAGGTCGTGACGCGAGTAGACCTCGAACGCGACCATGGTTTGCGTCCTGCGCACACCCGCCAACTGTGAGATCGCGCCGGTGACCACTCGCGCGAGCTGCTCGTGCTGGCGCAGGCGGAGCATGGCGACGAAGTCCCAATCCCCGGTCACGGAGTAGGCCTCGGCGACGCCTTCGATTCCGGCCAGCTCGCCGCCGAGGGTCGCCAGCGCCGCGCGCTCGGCTTGGATCAGAACGATCGCGTGAGTCACGCCGAATACGCCTCGCCGGGCTCGAGTACGGCCACGTTTGAGCTCGTGGCCGACTCAACGTCGGACTTGAACGCCTCGGCGTCGGTCTCGATCGGCGGGAACGTGTTGTAGTGGCAGGGGATCACGGTCTTGGCGCCGACCAATCCGGCCGCGTCCACCGCATCTGAGCGGTCCATCGTGTAATGGCCCCCGATGCACATCAGCGCGACGTCGATCGGCGTGCGCTTCCCGACGAGCTGCAGATCCGAGAACAGACATGTGTCGCCCAGGTGGTAGACGACCGTGTCGTCGAAGCTGATCAACAGCCCGGCTGGAGTGTTGACGGTTCCCTTCGGCGTCGTGGAGGTGTGCCAGGCCGGAACGAGCTTGACCCAACCCCAATCGAACTTGACCGTGCCGCCGAGGTTGGGATCGCGGACGTCGACCCCGTCGGCCCCGATCTCGCCGGCCAACTCGACGATCGCCACGACCGGCGCTCCGGTGCGCTGGGCGATCGACACCGTGTCGCCGATGTGGTCGGCGTGACCGTGGGTGAGCAGGATCGTCGTTGCCGCGACGTCGTCGGCGGCGATCGCGGCCTTCGGATTGCCGGTCAGGAACGGGTCGATCAGCACCGTCGCGTTCCCGTCGGTGAGAGTGAAGCAGGCATGGCCGAGAAAACGGACTTCCATCGTCGATCAATCCTCCTGTTGGTGGTCATGGTCGGACGCTCGCCCCAGGGTTCGTGACAATTCGAACCCGACCGCAACGCCGACGAGCATCCCGAGCCGCGTCTCCTCGGCGAGCAGTGTGCGCACGGCAAGCACGCGCGCTGCGGGGTCTTCGTCGCTCGTCGCCTCGCGGACCGCTTGCTCGTGTGCGACATCGAACCAGCCGCCGTCGGCAATCGCCGCGTCGAGGACGCGTTGCAGCGACGGCGCCGCCCGGGTGACGATGTCTTGCGCCTCGCGCAACCGCCCCGGGTCGGTGATCGCGGCAATCGCTGCATCGAGCTCAGCATCGGTGTGGGCGCGCTCCGGCACTCGGTTTCGGGGATCATACGTACGTGGCTGTGGCGCTGACATCGCTGTCGCACGGCGCGGGATGCGGGTGCAAGCTCCCGGCCGCATCAATCGGGCCGTTGCTCGACGCACTGTCCGGGGCCCAGGACCCCAATGTGCTCGTTGGCTTCGATACGTTCGACGACGCTGGCGCGTACCGCCTGCGCGACGACCTGGCCCTGGTCCAGACGGTCGACTTCTTTACCCCGATCGTCGACGATCCGCGTGATTTCGGTCGGATCGCCGCCGCCAACGCGCTGTCGGACATCTACGCGATGGGCGCCACGCCCGTGAGCGCGCTGAATCTGGTCGCCTTTTCGATCGAGGAGCTCGGCCGCGATGTGCTGATCGAGATCCTCCGGGGAGGGGCGGAGATCGCCGCCGAGGCAGGCGTGGCGATCGTCGGCGGTCACTCGATCGAGGACGCCGAGCCGAAGTACGGGCTCGCCGTGACTGGCGTCGTGCATCCGGACGAGCTGATCACCAACGCCGGCGGCCGGGCCGGCGACGCGCTCGTCCTGACCAAGCCGCTCGGAGCCGGTGCTGCCTCGACGGCTCATCAGCGCAGCCTTCGTGCCCCGCTGGCGGATGCCGTGGCCGTGATGAGCACCCTGAATCGCGACAGCGCGCGCGCGGCGCGCGCGGCGCGCGTCCGGGGGCTCACCGACGTGACCGGGTTCGGTCTGCTGGGTCACCTGCACGAGCTGGCCCTGGCCAGCGGAGTCGCCGCCGAGATCGATGCCGGCGCGGTACCGGCGATCGATGGCGTGCTCGAGCTGCTCAGCGACGTGCACGAGCGCGCGATCTCGGGAGGAACCCGGCGCAACCGGGCTTATGCCGAGCAGTTCTCGAGCTTCGCCGCGGACATCCCGCCGGCGCGGCGGTGGCTGGTGTGCGACGCGATGACCTCAGGCGGGCTGCTCGTGGCTGTGGCCCAGTCAGACGCCGACGCGATCCCCGGAGCCGTGGTGGGCCGATTGATCGACGGCACACCGGGGACGATCAGCGTTCTCTGAGCACGAACGCTCGGAGCGCGCGGCGCGCGCCTCCCCGCACCGGTCCTCACCTGAACGAGCTCAGCGCAGCCGCAGCCGCAGCCGCGCCAACGGGAGCCCGATCGCGAATCCAACGATCACTCCGACGCCGTCGGCGATCCAGCTCGCGTCGCGCACCACCAGCGGCATCAAGGCCACCACGACGGCAATCACCGCGGTGCCGAGCAAGTCGCCCTCGATCTCCTCCCCCGCCCGCAGCGAGAGCAGGTCCGCCGTCACCCAGGCGCAGAGCAGGGCCAGCGCAGCCCCGTTGCCGCCGAGCGCCACCGGGGCGGCGTAGAACGCGGCAGTGGCGGCCAGCCCACCCACGCCGCCGACCAGGAACAGGATCAGCACCGCGAACGGGCCGTGACGCCGCTCGATCAACCAACCGTAGAGCGCGATCGCGACCAGCGTCGCGAACGCGTATCCCGTGTTGTCGTAGGTGAACGCAGCGGTGAACAGCCGCCACCAGTGCGACCCCGGCTTGCCGATGATCGCCAGCTGTGGGAGGTCGACCAGCGTGGTGCGCCAGAGCAGGCAACCGACCAGGCCCAACACGACGAGGATCATCGTCGCGTACGGACGCGAGTCAGGACGGATCCCGGGGATCTCATCGCTGCGCAGGCGCGGCAGCGAGGGCGTCGGCGGCCGGCGCCGTCGCTTCTCCGACACGCGCCCATCGCGGTCGATCTTCGGCGCGCGCTTGCGCAACCGGTTCCCGCAGTACGGGCACTCGGTGATGTATGGGCTCACCTCGGATCCGCAGCTCTTGCAGATCACGAACAGGTCTGGGCCGCCTGTGCTCACGAACCGATTGTAGAGCGGCGTTCCAGACCCCGGCCGATGCGCTGCGCCATCTGAGATGTTGCCGGCAGCGACACCGGCGAGCCCTGCTGCGGCGTCACGGCAAAGGTACACACGCCAAGCTCCCCGCCTTAGACTCCAACCCAGACATCCCTCGGATCGAAGGACGGTGCCATGGCGCTCGGTTATGACGAAAAGCTCTACATCCTCGCGTTCGACCATCGAGGCTCGTTTCAGAAGAACATGTTTGGCATCCAGGGCGATCCGACCCCCGAGGACATCGAGACGATCAGCGACGCCAAGCGGCTGATCTTCGAGGGCGCACTGGTGGCGGTGGGCGACGGCGCTGAGCCGGCAGCCACCGGGGTTCTGGTCGACGAGCAGTTTGGATCGGACATCCCGCGGCAGAGTCGCGAACACGGGCTGAAGCTCTCGATGCCGGTCGAGAAGTCCGGCCAGGAAGAATTCGATTTCCAGTACGGCGAGGACTTCGGCGCGCACATCGAGAAGTTCGATCCCGACTTCTCCAAGGTCCTCGTCCGCTACAACCCGGAGGGCGACCGGGCCGTGAACGAGGAGCAGTTGGGGCGTCTGAAGACGCTCGCGGACTGGCTGCACAGCCACGATCGCAAGTTCCTGTTCGAGCTGCTCGTGCCCGCGACCGCGTCGCAGCTCGCCGCGGTCGACGGCGATGCGGACCGCTACGACGTCGAGCTTCGCCCGGACCTGATGCGCCGCACGATCGAAGACACGCAGGCGGCCGGCATCGAGGTCGACATCTGGAAGATCGAGGGAGTCGACCACCGCGAGGACGCGGCGATGCTCGCCGAGCAGGCCCGCTCAGGCGCAGGCCGCGACGGCGTGAGATGCGTCCTGCTCGGGCGAGGCGCCTCGATCGAGAAGGTCGAGCAGTGGCTCAGGGTGGCCGCGAGCGTGGACGGCTTCATCGGCTTCGCGATCGGACGCTCGATCTGGTGGGACCCGCTCAAGAGTTACCTGGCCAAGGAGCAGGACCGAGATGCTGCGGCCGCGCGGATTGCCGCCAACTACCTGCAGTTCGTACGCGTGTACGAGCACCAAGAAGTCCACTAAAGGCGCGCTGCGCGCGCGCTCGCTCGTCACCAATCCTGATCGGCCCGCCCTCCCGGCGGGCCATCCGGGATGGTAGGCTCGGCAGCGATGGCGATGAAGATGCGCCAGAGCCTTGCGCAGCTCGAGCAGGAGTTCCGGCACGAGGCGCAGCTCGACCGAAGCCGCGGGGAGAGCCTGCGTCGTCACGCTGTGCGGCGCACCCGCAAGCGCACACACGAGCGACAGAAGAAGCGCAGTTCGCTGCACTTCTGGATGCTCGTGCTCACCCTGATCGCCACCGCCGTGATCGTGACGATCGCGATGTTCGAAAGCCTCTACTACCTGCTCGGCTGACCTGTCCGACCCTCAGCGCTCCGCGCTGTCGCGCTTAGGTGTCGCCGAGGCCACGCAGCGCCGCGTCGACCTCCTCGCGGGCGCCCTTGCCGGCGCTCACGCGCTCCTGCTGGATCTCCAGGTAGACCTCCTTGCGAAACACCGGAATGTCTCGCGGAGCCTGAATCCCGATCCGCACTTTCTCCCCCATGATCGCCAACACCGACACCTCGATGTCATCGCCTATCATGATGCTCTGGTTGGACTTACGAGTCAGTACCAACATGGCAATTGCCTCCTTGCTCGACTGCTTGGAGTGAAGACATGCCCGGCAGCACTCCGTCTCGATGAGCAGCCGGTCCGCCCGGGTCGGAGCATAGCGTGATTACCCGCATTAGGACAAGTATTAGTGTTTTGCGCCGGCCGGCGCAAGTGCCGCCGTTGCTTGTAATAGTGTCCAGGCTCTGATGGCCAGAAAATCTCTCAGGCCCGAATTGAACCGAATCCGCGCGTGGGTCCGTCAGGGCCGCACCGACGCGTGGATCGCCCACCAGCTCGAGGTCACCGTTCAGCAGATCCAGGCGTTCAAGCGCGAGCAGGGTCTCGAACCCGGCGCGGAGGTGGAGGGAGCGGCTGCCGTGGCCGATTTCGACGATGAGATCGACCTCCGCGCCGAGGACGACGCGCAGATCGCCGCCGAGCTCGACGCCGCCCAAGCCGAGCGCGCCGAGGACGAGGGAGCGGAGAGCGAGGAAGAGGACGAGGACGAGGATGAGGAGCGTCCCGCGCGGCGTCGTCGAGGCCGGCGCGGTGGACGTAGCGGCCGGGGCCGGCGGGGGGCGTCAAACGCGCTCGAGGCGACCTTCGACCACGGCGAGGAGGGCTACGGCCTGTGGCTCGACCCGGCGGTCCAGGACGACCCGATCTACGCCGAGTACTGGGCCGGGCACCGTCCGGTCGAGGTCGCGATCGAGGAGGACCAGATCATCATCCGCCGCGCGGGCGCTGAGGACTCCGAAGACTCGGAATAGCGCTCGTGGGTGGTTAGGTTTCTTCGAGCCGCCGGCCGATCGCGTAGTCGACGGCCTCGCGCGCGTAGCGAGCAAACGCCGCCCCCGCGACCGTGGTGAGGTCCCAGGCCGCAGGTGTCCGCGGGGCCACTCGCGTGGCGATGTCAAAGCACCAATCGGTGCCCTGGTCGGTGTAGAGCTGCGCCAGCTCCTGAACGGTGAATGGACCTCCGAGGCGACGGCGCAGCTCCAGCACGATCTCGTCGGTCACGCGCTCGAGCGCTGCCCGGTCGCTCGGTTGCGCCTCCGCGAGCCGGCGCTGTCCTTCCTGCCAGAGGCCGATCAGCTGCTCGAACGGAATCTTCAACGGCCCAGCCGGCGGCTGGGCCGGCCCCTCAGGGGTTCGGCAAGCCGGTGATCACATACGCGCGCTCGCCCGGGCGCACCATCCCGAGCGCGCGGGCGTCGTGCACGATCGTGGCGGGATCGTTGAGCGACTGCTCCTCCTTGACCAACTGCGCGTTCTGCCGCGCGAGGTTCTGCGCGATCGCCTGCTGCTGGTCGGCCTGCGAGCGTGTCGAGAAGTAGGAGAGCGTGTGCTGCGCATACAGGCCGATCACCACCGCCAGCACGACAAGGAGACCGACGCGCCCGACGCGGTCCCAGCGAACGTGCACCTTCGGCCCCCGCAGCGCCCCGAGTCGCGGCCGGGCCGGCGGCGTACGCGCATGCCGGCGGGGGATTGCGGTGGCTGAGCGAGCTGACGGCATCCGTTGCGCGCTTCGTTCGACACGCACGGACTCCTTCCTGCTGCACGACGCGTTGCGGCTCGCTCAGGACCGGAAGGCCGATCGGCCCGGGTAGCGAGCCTCAGGCCCGAGTGCTTCCTCGATCCGCAGCAGCTGGTTGTACTTCGCCACCCGGTCGGTGCGCGACGGGGCCCCCGTCTTGATCTGCCCACAGCCGGTCGCGACGGCCAGGTCGGCGATCGTGACGTCCTCGGTCTCGCCGGAGCGGTGCGACATCACGACGGCGTAGCCGGCCTCGCGGGCCATCCGCACGGCGGCGAGCGTCTCGGTGAGGGTGCCGATCTGATTGACCTTGATCAGGATCGCGTTGGCCACCCCGCTGTCGATGCCTCGCTGCAGACGCTCGGTGCTGGTCACGAACACGTCGTCGCCGACCAGCTGCAGGCGCTTGCCGAGACGGTCGGTGAGGACCTTCCAGCCATCCCAGTCCTCCTCGCCCATCCCGTCCTCCAGTGAGATGATCGGGTAGCGCTCGACCAGGTCAGCCCAATAGTCCGTCAGCTGCACGGCGCTCAGCGTGCGTCCCTCATGCTCCAACACGTAGGCCCCGTCCCGGTAGAGCTCCGAGACGGCGGGGTCGAGCGCGATCGCGATCTGGTCCCCGGGTACGTAGCCGGCGGCCCGAATCCCTGCCATCAGGGCCTCGAGCGCCTCCTCGTTGGACTTCAGATCGGGGGCAAAGCCACCCTCGTCTCCAACCGAGGTCGACAATCCCTGCGCGTGCAGGGTGCCCTTGAGGTGGTGGAAAACCTCGGCGCCCATTCGCAGCGCGTCGCTGAACGTGCGCGCGCCGACTGGGACGATCATGAACTCTTGGAAGTCGATCAGGTTGTCCGCGTGGACGCCTCCGTTCAGCACGTTCATCATCGGCACCGGTAACACGTGCGCGGTCTGGCCGCCGAGGTAGCGCCACAGCGGCTGACGCTCTTCGCCCGCTGCCGCCTGGGCGGCGGCCAACGAGACCGCGAGCACGGCGTTGGCCCCGAGGCGGGACTTGTTGGGCGTCCCGTCGAGCGTGATCAGCAACCGGTCCAGCGCGGCCTGGCTGGAGGCGTCCTGACCGCGTACGGCGGTCGCGATCTCGCCGTTGACGTTGTCGACGGCCTGCGTCACGCCCTGGCCGAGCCAGTTCGAGCCGCCGTCCCGCAGCTCGGTGGCCTCAAACTCGCCCGTCGACGCGCCGGAGGGTACCGCGGCGCGGCCCCATGCCCCGGATCGCAAGCTGAGCTCGACCTCCACGGTCGGATTGCCTCGGCTGTCGAGAATCAGCCGGGCGTGAACGTGCTCGATCTGGCTCATCTCTGTTGATGGTCTCCTTCGCTCAAGCGGGCGCGGGCATAGTAAACGAGCTGTTCATCGGGCGTGAGATCGTCCCAGCTTCTGCCCTCGGACGCCGCGAGCTGACTGCCGGCCAGGACCCGGGAGCGGAACCGCTGCGACGCCGCGCGCAGCGCCAGCTCTGGGTCGACCCGCAGCTTTCGGGCCACGTTCACCGCGGCGAACAGCACATCACCGAGCTCGTGGAAGCGGTCCTCCTCGGTCTCGGCCGCTTCGAGCTCGATGATCTCGTCGCGCAGCGACTGCAGCGGTCCCTCCACACCGGGAAAATCGAACCCACGTGACGCCGCCCGACGCTGGACCTTGCGAGCGTACAGCGGCGAGGGCAGGTTCTCTGGCACTTCGCCGAACAGGCCCGGCTCCCGCCCGTGCTCGCCTCGCTTGATGGCATCCCAATTCTGCAAAACCGCTTGGGCGGTTTCGGCCTCAGCCTCGCCGAACACGTGCGGATGTCGGCGGATCAGCTTCTCGGTGGTGTGCTCGGCCACCTGGCCGAGGTCCCCGGCTCCGCGCTCCTCCAGCAGCAAGGCGAGGAAATGCACCTGGAACAGAACGTCGCCCAACTCGTCCAGCAGCTTGGCGTCGTCAAGCCGGTGCGCGGCATCAGCCAGCTCGTAGGCCTCCTCGACGGTGTGGGGCACGATCGATCGCTCGTCCTGCTCACGGTCCCAAGGGCACTCCCGACGCAGCCGCCGGGTGATGGCATCCAGGCGCGCGAGGGACCGCGCCGAATCCTCCGGCACCCCGGCGGCAGGAGTCACTAACCGGTCGTCGAGGTTGCGGACGCTGTCGACGTGGCCGCGGCCTTGGGCGCCTTGTAGCCCTTGCAGTCGGCCATCGCGTACAGCGTGCGACACTGAGTCTGGCTCAACCAGTCCTTCTTGGCATGGTTGTCAACTGCAGTCTGGGCCGCGGTCGAGAGCTGGCTGGTCAGTGTCGTCTTGATCGACGAGGTCGCCTGCGCGAGGGTCTTGGCGGTCGCCGGGGTGATCTTGGTGACCTCGAACACGTAGTAGCCAAACTGTCCCTTGATCGGCCCCAGGAGCTGGTTAACCGGCGCGGAGAACGCGGCTGTGTTCAGTGCTGCATCCTGCTGGCCCGAGGTAACGTTGTTCAACACTCCGCCCGTGTTCTTGGTGGTGGGGTCGATCGAGTACTTCTTGGCCACGACACCCCAGCTCGAGCCGGCTTTCAGGGCGGCCTTCGCAACCTGCGCCTGCGCCTGGGTCTTGGTCAGCACGATGCGCAAGTTACGGGCTTCCGGTGTCGCGAACTGCGACCGGTGGCTCTGGTAATAGGCCGCGATCGCAGCGGGCGTGACGGTCGAGGGGTGCTTGGCGATCAATTTCATGTAGATCTGGTTGACCCTCACCCGGAAGAGAATGTCCTGCTCGGTCTGTCCACTCGAGGTCAGGAACGCTTGGAACTGGGCCGGGGTCGAGAACTGGGCGTTCTTGGCGGTTTCAAACGCTTTCTGAACCTGAGCGTCGGTGACCGTGATGTGCATCTTGGTCGCGTCGGCTTGATACCAGTACGCCTTGATCAGAAAGTCCATGACCTGACTGGAGAGCGACGTGAAGAGCTGCTGGCAATCGCTCGTCAGTTGCTTGGTGGCCGTCTTGGCCAGGGTCGGGATTTGCTTGCGGACCTCGGCCACGCAGTTGGCAAAGTCGGGTGGGTCATTGGGCACGATCAGCGGCTGG
>Ga0302326_10015622_pt1 | contig 15959 bp, 9 predicted proteins | sample Palsa_T0_3_FD_202264 | JGI IMG/M metagenome (GOLD analysis project Ga0302326, IMG submission 202264) | Peat permafrost microbial communities from Stordalen Mire near Abisko, Sweden - Palsa_T0_3 | ecosystem: Environmental > Terrestrial > Soil > Palsa > Peat permafrost | place: Sweden: Abisko... | reverse complement strand
CAACGTGCGCTTACGCTGACCGTGAGGGCCCCATTCAACTTTGCCATAACGGTGATCCATCATTGCCTCGGCGTAGCAATGATCGCAACCGGGCGACACATGCTGGCAGCCTATCCACGGATTAAATGTATGATCAGTCCATTCGATTTTTGAATTTTTACCCATATCTTTTCCTCGTCATATTGGATTTTAGTGAGACTCGAACACCGTTCCGCTTTGGCGAAAGCGGTGCATCGCATCGCACGATCGCGACTGCCATACTTTACAAATTGAGATTTCGAACGCCGGCGGGTGTTAAATCGGCCTAAAAATGAGTACTTTCGGCGAAGCCCGGGCTGAAAACATGGACTAGCTCAATTGCGCCGCCGACGCCGTCCCAATCGCTTGGTGTAACCGTCAGCGCACCCGTTAATCCCGCCCAACCGTTTTATAAAACGCTTGAGGTTACGAGGCGCCCTCTTCCGATATGCGGCATATCTCAAAGCGCGAGACCACTTGCTGATCGTTCTGATATCCACACTTTGCTCTGACGTGCACCGAATTATCGCAGCAAAGGGTTCCGCTTTGCTATCTGAGGTCAGGCCGGCGAATTTGAATGCGCGACGTAAGAATTCCGCAGTCTGACGCTTTCGGCGATAATCCGTAACAGCGGAATACACGCCCTTGAGATAAACATAGACGGAGTCCCGCGTTCTACTGTCCTCAAACTTGTCCCACGCATCGCATACCCGAAGGAGCTCCTGGCCCATTGGATCTGGTTCCGCCAGGTGACGTTGGGTACAGGATGCCGAGCTTCTCGAGCTGCAACGGTCGATCGGTAGAAATACTCTTTCGGCGGGCCTCCCTAAGCCCGGCAGCGCCTGGTCTGGGCAGCTGGGGATCGGCTGCATCGGCGGGCTCGCTTTTGTAGTCTTGGCGGTAGCCTCCTCCGCCCTTACCCGTCGAAGCCACGCATCGTAATTAAAATTGTCGCCCTCCTTAATCATCGCCTCCACATAGCTGTTCGTTCTAGCCGAGTACATTTTGATCATTTCCTTCAGATGTCGGTTGACATCGCAAATTAGTATTTTGACGCTGGCTATCGACCCTGCCTGAGGCGATTATTTATTATCGCGCAAATAGCGGAAATGTCGCGAAAGAGCGTCGTCCAGCAATATTCAAGGATCTAGCGGATCTGGAAGTTTCGCTCTTAGAACGTGCCTTGGCTCGATTCTTTTGAAAGTTCGCGCTCAGATCATTTTGTAAAGTACTGCACAATGTGATCGCGTTCATCGCCGGATTCGTTTGCCGAAATGCTCACTCGTTCACTACAAAAGCAACATCAATATGGAAATTAGGCTTCCGTATATGGGAGAGGTTTGGCAATTTGCTCGGCAAAATAGGAATTGCAATTGAAACATTGAGGAAATGACAACTGACGAATTGAGGACATGCAACAATGGCTACATACAACACTTTAGAGAACGCAAATGACTACGCTTTAGTGGATGACGTGGTTTTTTGGTGGAGTAAGACCCTAAGGAAAAGGGTCAAACGGCATGGATGGAACGCATATCTCGTCACGTTCATGTTCAACCACATACCTGGGGGATCCACGGTCAAGTTGAAAATGATGCAGGATAGCATGTGTCGCTTTTACTCGACGCTGCTCACTCGGGTGGTGAGAAACCCCAATTCGCTTAGTCAATTGTTTAATCGCCCAATAATGATGGCGGTGCCTGATTATCCTGTCTACAAACACAAAAAGGTTAGCCTCCAGGATGCGAAAATAAATGATGGCCTACATTTTCACGCGTTATTGGCCGTCCCTTCCGAATCTCGGCTAAAGCAGGACGTCGGTTCGCATGTTCAACAATATTCAGGACTATATGTTAAAGCTCCCATCCAACGCATCCACGTCGACTTGATCGAAGCGGGCAACCGGAGAACAATCGATTACGCAATGAAATCGGTAAAACGTCAAACATGTCGCTGGGAAGACGTTTTAGTTTTGCCAAAAAGCCCTTGTGAATTTGCCTGTCGGTCAGACCAATATAAGTGGCTGGCCAGCCTGCTTTGCGATTGATCGTGGGACATCCTGAATGAGTTCGCCCTTTCGTAACCCGGAAGGTCTGATGTCTTGGACTGCATGTTCATGAGTCCAAGTAGGCCGATTACTATTCCTGAGCTTGGCCCCGGGGCATCAGCGTTGGTTGCCTCTCCCTGCACCGCTGGGACGATCTAAATCCATACTTTCCGTTCTTTTCTTCATTGATTGGCGGCGATTCTGATCTTGTAAAATATTGTCGCACTGGATGTGCATAACCAAAAATAGGATTTGATCATGAACTATCAACTCGACGTAAATGAGACTACTGCGTATTTGACGAAGAGAGGCTTTACGTGTGCCCTATCAGACCTTGCAACACCAACCGCCCTCCTCTGCAATCGAAATGGCCAAATCTGGGCTCGCGACTTCGATGCGTTGTCGTCGTTCTTGCTGGGTTTACCCAAAAACGTTGATGAAATATGGTCTATTCTAAACTGGGACAAATCGCGATTTGGGAATCGTCACATCGAATGGAATATTGACGGGGTGAAGCTGTGCAATACCATCGATGATGACGTTTACGAGTTCATTCCCGAGATGACCGATCTATTACTCGAGAGCGAGCCCCTGCTGGAAGCAGCGAGAGTGAATCTCGAACAACTGCGAAGCATGCCACTAGAACGCGATATTGCCGTAAACATCCGCGTTCCTGAAGGCGACACGGCTTCAGTGGACAGGCGGTCTTTGAAATTGACCCCATAAACTCTGAGGTGGGATTTAAATTTGCTCTGCGTCAGGACCCCTACGGCTTAGCACTAGCGTTACCGGAAAGGATCACACGCAAGCAATTTTACGCTCGTAACCCGGGAAGCGATTTATGGGTCTGGTTCGACGATTTGCCTGGGATGATTCGATCTTGCTTGAAGGATAGGCGAAACGAAGCTTCGTCAATACGTACTCCATTATCAGCGGGATCCGCCTATTAACTCGCTTAACGCACCACGGCTTGCTGGTTTGATTGAATTTAAGGCAGGACGGGTGAGGACGCTTCAGGAGCCGGCGTGGCTTAGAATTTAACACGCCGGCTTATTTCTCGCTGATGCCGTTTAGCATTGTACACGTAGGAATAAATTTGGGCGACGCCATCTAGGAGTGAACAAGCGAGCCGATTTAAATGCCGTCTTCGAGTGTACACGCAGCCGTAATTCCGATCGATGCCGTTTACGAGTGTAGACGGAGGCGTCGAATTATTGAAAATTGGACGACCGTTCCTGAGCAATAGTTGGCGTCACGAACGTCCGCAAGGGATGCTGCGCAAATGCAGTTCGAATGAACTGCCCAGTGATGCTGTAAGACATCATCGGTTGGACGAAAGGAAACCAGAATCAAACTGCCCCCGGTGTGTTGGCTGGGGCGTGTACTCATAAACCCAGCTCAATGTCTGCTCCGCTCCAAAAGCGACCAAAATGCTGCATTACGGCAAGTTACGTGACGGGCCAGTTCCGGACTCATGCACCGCAGCAAACAACGTCCCTATTCGATCACTTCGTGGGCGCATGCCGGACGGTCACGCAAGAAAGCCTGCCTCGCGGCGGTCTCTCCGAAATCGGCCGGTGTTGGTGTTTTAGGTCAGGCTGCGATCGCGTCAGCGTTCTTCCGCCTCCTGCGCCATCCAAACAGACCCATCGCGCCGAGGCCAGTGGCGAAGAGAGGGAGAGCGGCTGGGAGTGGCGTCAGCGATACTCTGCCGCGCCGAACAGGCTCGCCCAAGATCGAGGAAATCGCCACTAACGGTTTGTTGTCCGGGCGATTCATTCCGACAATCACTTGGCGCCCGGGCCGAGGGCCAGGTCGTGCCGAAACGATTTCTCGATTTCGTCCATCAGCGGATTGACGAGACCCGCCTTGCGGAACGTCGCAAAATCTTCGAGTACCAATGCCTCCCATACCTCTCCTTTGAGAGTTTTTTTGCCCCGAAACTCAAAATAGACCGACCGCGCCTCATCGGTTCGATTGAGAAACATCAGCGCATGGGCGAGGTTGGTTCTGATCCAAATCAAATCGGGCGCCAACTCCGCAGCACGACGCGATGTCACAAGCACTTCGTCGAAATTTCGAGCGAACAGCGCGTACCAGGCCAGGCCGCCTAACTCATTCGCCGTCGCAACGCCCGGCTTACCCTTGGCTGCGGTTTCCTCGCGTTCAACGCCGGCTGCAAGGTTTTCTCGGATGGCAAGAACGTCGCGGTAGTGGGTAATGGCGTCGGCATGCTGGCCTTCGGCCTCCAGCGCCGCGGCAAGGTGCTCATTGTCGTAGGCGAGATCCTTCTGTCGCTGCGCATCATCGGGCTCGGCAGCCGCCATCTTTTGCCGGACGGCGAGGGCCTCTTTGTAAATCGCAACAGCGTCGGTGCCCTTGCCGACGGTCAAGAGTGCATCGGCAAGGTGCTCGTCCACATAGGCGAGAGCATTCTGGCGGTTGGCATTTTCGGGCTCGGCGGCCACAAGCTTTTGCCGAATGGCGATGGACTCCCGGTAGGCCGCAGTCGCTTCGGATCCTTTGCCATCGGCCGCTAGAGCGTCCCCAAGCAGCCGCAAAGCATAGGCAACATTTTCCTGCAGGTCGGCATGGCCTGGCTCGGCAGCCGCCAGTCTTTGCCGGGTGGCGAGATTGTCGCGGGCATTGCGCGAAGCTTCGACCAGATTTCCGTCGGCAAACCATTCTTCCGCGAGTTTCTCCTGGACGTAAGCGAGCGCAGCCTGTCGGCTGCCATCATCGGGGTCGTCAAGCGCAAGCTTCTTGCGGATGGGCAGAGCCCGCCCGTAATCGGCAAGAGCATCGGCCCTTTTGTGCTGGGCCAGCAGAATATCGGCTGTGATCTCGTAGAGGTACGCCAGGTTCTTTTGTCGGTCGGCGTTATCCGGCTCGGTAGCGGCCGCAGCGGCGATAATGGCACGCGGCTCATCGAGAGTGGCACGCGCCTCCTCGAGCTTGCCTAGCGTCTTGAGCTCCCGACCAATATCGATCAGATCAAGCGCGTATGCGAGGCGCCAACGCGGGTTGTCGGGATTGTCCCGGGCGAGGTCGCCGTTGATGCTTGCCGCCTCCTTCAGGAAGACGATGGCCTCAGCCGGTTTCTGAGCGAAGAGGTCGGATCCCCTCTTTGTGGCCCACTGATACCATTCGTTTGTGTCGGGCTGCGGCGGTTTCTCATTGTCATCCTTGTGCTGATGCCACAACTTCCAGGCTTGGCTTTGATACGGCCATTTCTCAGCCGTGAAGCACCATTCCGGAGGAACTTCAGATAGATTGAAGTCGGCGCGCTCGGCAGGAACGAGACAGCGCGGAACCGCAGTCTTTAGGTCGGCAACTAGGTCCTCGACGTTGAACGCCATTGGTACGATGCGCAGTGTTTGCGAGCCCGAGGCCATCAGCAACCGCCGGCCGTCGGCGCTGGCTGCGGCAGTCCAAACCCCGCCGCCGAAACCGGCAACAACGGCGGCCTGCCTGCCGTTTTCCGCGTTCCAAATACGCGCGGTGCCGTCGAGAGACGCAAGCAACAGGTATCGCCCATCGGGGCTATAAGCCACATCCGTCACGCGTTCGCCCAGTCCAGGAAAGGACGCGACCTTGTCGCCCGTTTCGCTGTTAAGAATCCTAACCTCGAGCGAGGTCGTCACGATGCGGCGGCCATCCGGGCTGAAGGTCGCGGCCCAAATCGCGTCGTGCGAAATGATTCCGGGGCCCGCCGGCTTGCCAGTTTCGGCGTCCCACAGCCGCACCGTCTTGTCGAACGGTGACGCCGAAACCACGCGTTTGCCGTCGGGGCTGAATGCCATTTTGGCAATTCCACCCTCGTGCCCGGTGAGGACTGTCAATTGCTTGCCCGTCTCGACATCCCAGATGCGTAGCGCATTGTCGCTGGACGCCGTTATGACGCGCTTGCCGTCGGGGCTGAAAGCGACGCTGGAGACCCCGCCCTGATGACCCGAAAGGACGACCAGCGGCTTGCCAGTGGCAGCGTCCCATATCCGTGCGGTCGAATCGTCCGACGTTGTGGCAACGCGCCGTCCGCTCGGGTCGAAGGCGACTGCATTGATGCTGGAGGCGTGTCCGGCAAGGACAGCCTTCACCTCGCCGGTCTGCGAGTCCCAGATCCGCGCCGTGCCGCCCTCAGACGGCGCCGCGACACGACCGCCGTTCGGCGATATGGCGGCACGCCACACCTGACGAAATCTTGCAACGTGATCGGTCGTAATCTTGATTGCATCGTCCGCCCACAATCGAGCCGTTCGATCCTGCGCGGCGGTCACGACGCGCCGGCCGTCGGGGCTGAAAATAGCCTTCATCACCCATTTTGTGTGCCCCGATAGCGTGGCGACCGGTCGGCCGGTATCGGCATCCCAAATTCGCGCGGTGCGATCGGTGGAAGCCGTCACGATAGAGCGACCGTCGGCGCTTGGCTGTGCCGTCATCACCGCGCCTGAGTGCCCGGCAAGTACGGCGATAGAGGCTCCCGTATTGCCATCCCATATGCGTGCCGTCTGATCGTACGAAGCGGTTACGATGTGGTTGCTTCCAGGAATGTACGCGACCGAAAACACCATGCTGGCATGACCCTTGAGCACGACGATCGGTTTGCCGGTCGCGCTGTCCCAGACTGTTGGCGTGGAGTCCGCAGAGGTAGTGACGATGCGAGTGCCATCGGCGCTGAACGCGCCGCCCCAGCGAAGTTCTCCGTTGCTTCCGGAAAATTGCGATACTTGGGTGCCCTTGCTGGCATCCCAGACGCGGGCCGTTCCATCGCCCGACGTTGTCAGTACGACGTGCCCATCCGGACTGAACAGCACGGTCGAAATAACTTCGGTATGACCGGACAGGACGGCGGTGGCTTGGCCCGAACTGGTATTCCAGATCCGCGCGGTCTTGTCTTGCGAACCGGTAACCACCTGGCTGCCGGCAGGATTGAACGCCGCGCTCGTCACCTGGGCGGTGTGCCCCTTCAGCACGAAAAGGGTCTTTCCCGTCTGCACATCCCACAGCCGCGCGGTACCATCGTCTGACGCGGTCACGATGAGCTTGCCGTCCGGGCTGAAGCCGGCATCGTTGATCGTGCCAGTGTGTCCTGAAAGCACGGCCAGAAGCTTGCCGGTCCTCGCCTCCCATATTTGCGCGTTGTTCGAGTTCGCGGTGACGAGCAGGTGGCTATCCGCGCTGAACGCGACGGCGTGCACTTCATAAGTCTCTGTGGGCAGAACCGCGAGTTCGCGAAGATGCAGGCGGCCGTTGATGAGCGCCGCCTCCACTTCGGGCGTGGCCTTCTGGTCGGCGGCTTCCATCGCCAGAAGCGTGCCGGTGGCGACATCGCCGTCATTAATGCGCTGATCGGCCACGGCGGCCAGGGCGCGGCTGCGCGCCCGCACGGCCTGATCTCGCTGTGCGTCGGCCTCGCGTGCGGACTCTTCTGCGCGCTGGGTCTGCGTTTGAGCGATTTTCGTTTGCGCCGTGGCTTCTGCGGCACTCTCGACCGCGGACTCGCGCTCGCGAAAGGCCTGCCGCTCGGCGTAAACCGCGGCGCCGGCTACGACCGCGAACAGGACCGCAGCGGCCGCAGTAAGCGTCTGCACCAGGCGCGCCCGTCGCTCCGATTGCTTGATGAAGTCGCCTGTTGGTGCGTCAAGTTCGTCGCCCCACCGCTTGGCGAGGTCGACAGCATTGGCAAGATCGGGGTTGCGCAGCAACAGAATCCGGCGAGCACGGCCGCGCGCCTGGTTCCAGCGGCCAAACTCTCGCTCGACGATCGCTCGGGTCTCCAGATCGCGGCGATCGGCGGCAAGTTGATCGCGCGCTCGCTGCCAGCGGCTGATCAGCGCCTCGTGCGCCAGCCGTACCGTCGCTGCGGCGCCACCCTCGCTCGCGGCAACCAATAGCCGCGCCGCTATGAATGCATCGATCAGTGCCCGCGCTGGACTGCCTTCGGCAAAACCTTCGAGCGGCGCCGACCGCGCAACCGGCATCTGGTCGGTCACCCCACTTACGGTCGTCAGCGCTCGCAGCACCCGCGGAAGCGCCGCTTGCGCAGGCGTAGGCAGGCCAGACACAATCTCGTCGGCACGCTTGGCGATGGCGCCTTCGAGGCCTCCCAGCGCCAGGTAGCTCGCATGCGTGAGCACGGCTTCGCCGCGCGCTTTCGCATTCTTGTAAAGCTCGTCGAGCGTGAACGAGAGCAGCGGCAGCGCGCCCGGCGCGGCAGCGGCATCCTCTGCCAATACCGCATCGAGCCCGAGCCCCGTTTCCGGATGCACCTCGAAGGATAATCCCGCCGCCTGGGCGGGCTTGCGAATCATCTCCGCAAGCTCGGCCGGCGACGCGGCTGCAAGATCGATGCGCCCCTGACCCTCAGCCAGCGCGATCAGCTCGGGGTTTTCCGCGGCGCGATGCCAGAAATCGGCGCGCACAGTGGCAATCACCCACACCGCTCCGGAGCGCGCCAGACCGGCGAGAACTTGAACAAACAGGCGCCGGTCGCCGGTACCGATGCCCGGAACCGTGAACAATTCCTCCAACTGATCGATAACGAGGATGAGCTTGGCGTCCTCGAAGGCGAGGAGACGGCCTGACTTGCGCCCCGCTTCGGTCAAACGGCCGAGCGCGTTGGCGAACAGATAACCGGGATCGCCGACCGCCCCCCGCAAATGCGTCGCGAGCTGGCCTGCGTCCTGCCCCGGAGCGATCAGCTCCGGCAGTCCTTCGTCCTGTCCAACCGCCCGGGTCAGTGCTTTTGCCAAGCCAAGGAAGACATCAGCGCCTTCAGCACCCGGCCGGAACACGGCCCGACGCAGGAACGCCGCGCCGCTGATGCGCTGCGGTTTCATCAGCCGTGGCACGACGCCGGCCTTCACCAGCGACGACTTGCCCGATCCGCTCGCCCCAGACACCAACAGGAAGGCATGCGCGGAGTGCGCGTTGGCCGCAAGCTGCTCGATCGCCTTCGTTACCGCAGCGTCTCGCCCGAAGAAGATCGGCGCATGCTCGAACTCATAGGGTTCAAGCCCGCGGAACGGTTCGCCGAGCCAGATCGGTTCCGTGCGCAACTCGCCGGCAGCGACATCCTTGATGCGCCGCTCGATCAGCTTGCGTAGCGACTCTTCGAGCCGCTGCGCGAACTCTTCCAGCGTGCGGTATTCGTCATAGGCAGCCAGGAACACGCCCTTATCGGCAAAATGCCGCGCCCAGAACGCATTCAACGCACTGAACTGTGCCATGCTCCTGGCCTGGGCATCGGCATCGCGTGGATCGATCGGCGCGGGACTGATATTGCGGAACGCCAGCAGGTCAGGCGCCTTCTTCTCCTGCGCAACCTTGAGCGCTTCCTCGTATTCCCATTCGGTCCCCGTCACCGGCGCACGGCCGTCAATGCCGCGATATTCGCGCTCCGCGGTCCTCTCCGGCAGCGGCGTGCCGAGCCGCGACCACAGGATCAACACGACGATATCGAAATCGCTCGGCGGCTCTATCGCATCCTGGAAATGCGCGGACGCGAGCATCGCCTCATGCTCCCATCGATAGGACTCGATGGAGAAGAAGCGGCCGTAGTCCTGCGACAGCTTGTCGACGATGAGTGCGGCGCGCAGCCGCTCATCCGGCACGTCGGACGGCGATGAGACGAAAATCCTGAGGCGCTGCGGCATTCCACCCCTCAGTGGTACGAGGCAATGTTCGCGCATCGTCAGCCCTCGCACAATGGCACTTTTTGAGAGATCGCTCCCGTGCCGCTTGTCGCCTTTGGGAGCGTCACGTGCTTATCCGGAACGCGCAACATTACGAGAGATGAAGGAGGCCCTTCGCCTTCGACAAAAAGGTGTTGAACTCCGCACTCGCACGGCCGGTGCGGAGTTATACATCACCACCAACTGGGCGCTGGCGGCAAAATTCGACGGCGATTTTGCACCCGGCGCGCAGACCTGCGCCGCCACCGGCGCGCTGTGCTATTCGCGGTAAGACTATGAGTCGGAATAGCTGCATGCTGCCCGTGCTGCGTTGCACCAAAGTCTCGCAGAAAATCGGCGCTTTTGGTCATTCACGTCTGCGGGAAATCCAAACGCAATCTTCAGCTCGCGATTCTCATGTGCTGTGTAGACTACGTAGGGCGGCAGACCATCAACCGCATTAAGATCACGGCACCGGGCTACCTTCGGGCGCCAGTAACGGCGCGTAGTCCGAGGGCACGTGAAAAAAATCAGCCGATTGCGGACTATAGTTTACCGAACGCGCCTCGGAAACTATCTGGCCGTTGATGAGAAAACGAAGCAGCGCGCCGTCCGCGGTGATGCACACAGTGCGCGTCTCCACATCTTCAGTCCATGACCAATCGACGCAGTGCGATCCCGCAACGACTGATTCGTTGCCGCGCTAGAGTGTGACCTTCGGCCCGGGCTCTTGCGGCTGCTGCGGCATATCCAATTTGAGAACGGTACGGTTTGCTGAGTTGATGATGGTCATCTCGTGTGTGTGACGGTCAAAAATTGGCGTCGAGTTGTGCGGACCGTCGACACGCTCTAAAAGCTCGGCTGCGCGATAGTGCACCCGTTCGCGAATGCGCGGTTGGGATGGTGGGGTCACTTCGTAGATGATGTCGACGTCGCGCGTCGGTAAAAGTAGCGGTGGCTGTTCAGCTCCGGCCTTTCCGACCAGCAACGATGCTAGTACGGCGGTTGGTAGCGCGAGGCGAACATGAGCCATCGGCATGCGTCTTTGTGTTTTCCCTAGTCCGCGCAACAGGACAATGCTATGAGGGGCGACAATAGCACCAAGCATCTTCGGAGCTTGCACTCAGCAGGCACAGGCGCGCAGCTACAAATATGACTGCTTTTTGCGCAAGAGACAAATGTCGACTTCGGGTCACTCGCTGCTGAGCTATCCCGACCCCCATGCCGACCGATGTCCGCTATGCCCCCATGAGCGGAAATGAAAATCAAGGTATTAATGAGTCCACGCCCTGGTCAGTTCCTTCAATCGTCGATGCGAACGCGTGAAGTTCGATTTATCTTGGCGCGGGTTGCCCAGTTTGTTGGGCAATGCAAATTCGACATTCGCACTTCATATCGTGACTGCCGAACATGTGACGCTCCAGCCAATGTGGATAGGGGCGTTTCTTTTTGACCTTATGATGTATGACTCGCGGCTTCTTTTGCAGCTGATTAAAATATCTGTCGGCGCCATAGCGGATGAGACGCTCCCTGGGAGCAAGGTGGAGACGCCAGCCGTAAGACTCGGCGCGGTCCCTTTTCTTGGGAACGTGGTCGGCTTGCACTGAGTTCGGCGGATGCCAATTGCGAAGGTCGGGCTTGAAAACCTCGATTAAGGTGCTAGCCAAGTCACTAACTGCCTTAACGGAGCAAATGTTTCTAGAGTGGCCCCGCCGTCTCCGCTGAACCGCAAAGGCCTGCCGCAGTTCCTCCTGTACCATTCCCGCAATGATCACGTGGATCTCTCCGATCCAGCGTTTGGCAACGCGGTCAATCGACGTCTTGAATAGTCCCACTGACAACACATCAGAGCTATAGTGCGTGTCTAGACGGCGGCGGTGAAACTGCTTGGCGGCTCCAATGCTGATCGAGTTGAGTTTACCGATTGGCCGTTGCCAGGAGTCACGAATTAAGCGCACCTCATAAAGAGGGCCTCGGTGTTTCGTGAGAAGCTTGTGAGCGTCGAGGACACGATCCAACCAACGACGGTGGGTGCCAAAGGAACAGGCGTCCGCGCATTTGACAAGTCCACAGTGATTCAGTCGACAGTCGTGAAATCCCACGTATGACCCCGGGTCGCGGCCGGCCCGTTCTAGGCGACGCAGGAGATCCGTCTGGCGTTGACGGACTTCCTCGACGCTCTCGAAATTCGCGATGCCGAGCTTCGCAAGGCGCCTTAAGGACCTTTTCTCGTTTGGCACCATAGTCACGGCCGTCAGCTTTCGCCCAAGATCGCCGCCCTCACGCGGTCTTGGACAACCTGAGGAGCATTGCGATAGGCAACAATAATCTCGTCGAACGTGCGCTGATCCCCCGAGGATAAGGCTCGGCGATCCAAGAACGCTGGGATCGTCAAATCTGCCGGCAAGGACATATCCACCTGGAGCGGCGACACCATCGGCACATGGGCCGCATACTCGCGGAAAGCGCCCGCACGAGCGTCGTCAAGCTCCTCTTCGACGCGGTGGAGGCGTTCGACCGTTTCGGCCAACTCGAGCTTGACGCGATTGAGCTCAGCACCTGCGCTGAGGTCAAAGTGTTGCTGATCAGCGGGCGGCAAAGGACGCCGATCGAGAAACGTATGAATGTCATCGTTCTCCGCTGGCTCTGAGGATTCTGTTTTCGGCCGGTGAGGGGACGGATTTCGACGCTGCCTTGTCCTGCTTCGCACGTGCAGGGCGGTTCGCCGAGTTTGAGCGCCGCTGACGCGCCGCCCGCTGGCGGAGTTTAGAGATTTGCCCCTCCGGCGTTGGTAGCTTAGCAGCGTCCAACAACGCCGATTCATTGTCTTGCAACCCAAGGGCCTTGGCTTCGGCCTTCGCCTCCTCGGAGAGGCCAGAGACAAGACGGCGACGCCGCATCTTCTCGCGGCTGACGCCCAGCCTTTTGGCGGCCTTCCGAAGCCCCTTGTCGTTCGGCTGCACGCCGCCGGGTGGTGCATCTTGCACGCCCTTATCGAGCTTCTCGCTGAATAGGCGATCGAACTCGGTCGCATTATCAGCGACCTCGAGGATGGAGGGAACACGCCGATCGACATTTTCCGCAATCGACCAAAGCTTGGCGTCGACTTCATCCCCATCAAAAATGAGCGCATCGACCCTGTCGGCGCCGCCGCGTTTCATCGCATCAAGCCGCGCGTGCCCCGTTACGATTTCATAGACGGCTTCGGAGTTGCCGCTGCTCTTCCCACGCATAACGGTGATCGGGGTGCGAATCCCCAAGACCTCGATAGATTCTTCGAGTAGGCACACATGATCTAGATCTGATAGGTGCGCCGGCTTGACCGAAATTGAGGAAATTGGAATCGATATGAGCTGCAGCACCGGGGCATCAACAGTAATTTCAGTGGAAACGGCCTCACCCGTCGCCGCAACGGGTAATCCCGTGGACACGTCCGTAGGAGATTTCGGTCCTATCGCGTCAGCGGCGTGTTCCCTTATCGTCTCGGTAATCACTGTTATGGCACTGGCATTCGAGTTGATGCCGCCGCCCGGCTTCGGGCCGGGCGGCTCGTCCGCGATTAATTTAATCAGCCAACTTGCAGCGCGAGCAACTTTTACCTCGGAAAACGTCCGGCACCGCGCGAAGCGGCATTTTGCCCCGGTGGGCAAATGGCTGCCAGGGCCCGGGACGATTGACTCGACCATTATGTCGATCCCCTTGCCGAGAAGGCCGATCGAGCCGCGCACGTGTGCCCCGGGTGCCGAGAATATATAGAGCCGCGCCCGATCGATCCGCAATGTAACGGTTCTCGCGAGGCGCTCACCGTGGTCTGCGGCGAGCCGATCTAGCCGCCGTTTTGCACTCCTATTATTGGCGCGGACGATGAACACCTCGTTGGTCAGCGCGATACCGTAGTTGTACGTCGGGTATTTCTTAAAAAACTTTTTCAACGTTTTGGGGTCAGTAACGGCAGCACTGGCGCCGCCGGCGACGGCCGGCGCGTTGGTTTCGGGCGCCAGTGGCAAGATGCCGATGCCGTGTTCGGCGAAGGCACTAAGGAATTTCAGTTTGGATGACATGTTGCGGCTCCTTTGTTGAGGGAGCCGAATAACTATGCGCCTGACTTGACTGCGTAAAAAGGAAAAGTGCGCAAATCTGATAATCTGGGATTCGGGCAACCAGCGAGTGTTTGCGACTTCGTCTTCATCGCTTGGATCACATCAGACCTTTTTTTTCAGTTTGAAGGCAGATTTCTCCAATAAATCAACCGCTTTCGACACTTGTTCCTTGATCGTCGATCCGGCGGGAACGTCAGGAACACCATCACCCGTTGCGATATCGTGGATTGCCTCGCCGGCCTCATCTATCTTTAATTTGACCGCCGGCTGGTCTTTGTAATGAGCAACCATGTAGGCCGCCATGTAACTGCAAATTTCTCGCCAGCCCTCCTTTCGGTGTCGTCCGCCACTACCTCTTGGCTCCTTCTCTTCGAGGCCGCGAATTCGCAGAAAATTCAAAAAGTCATTGGTCTTAATGGTTACTTCGTTCAGCTTGCCAGCCGCCTGGATCACAGCGGCTACTCCTCCAAGTGAAGACGTGAAATCCTTCTGATCGGGTTTGATTCGATCGCATACAACTCGCGCGACTTGATCTGGAAATTGATCGCCTCTCAGCGCGTAACTCCCGGACTGTGGATTGTGGGAGTCACGCACGATCTTGCGATACTTCTCGATCTTGATCCCCTCCCAGTAACCGATAGGGATGTCAATCCAAGCTGTTCCTCCCAATATGTAAAAGCCTGCTCGAAGCTCGCCTGCGCGAAGCAGGCTGAAAAGCTCGCTGGCCTGAATCCCCTTAGCTTTTGGGTTTCTAGCTCGCGCAAACCGACGGGCTACGTCTCGCAGGGTCATGGTCTCTTCGGTCACGTTGAACGCCCCTCCCCGGCTCATACGGATTTTCCCTATTTTCCAATTTTACGAGTTTCGCGAACTGATCCAAGGGCATGTCAGGCGCCGCTGAGAGCGCCATCTGGTCGCGAACTCGACCAACTTGGCGTTAGCGGCAGACATTTGCGAACAATCGAGCCGTACTACATGGTCATCCAAGCCATATGACTTATTCAACCGCCCTCTCCACCGTCAGGCCGATTCCGCGCCGCGGCCTTTCGCGCGTGGAAGCTGCGATGTATGTCGGCATCTCCGTCAGCAAGTTTGACGAGCTCGTGCGCGATGGTCGAATGCCCGCTCCGAAGCGCATTGACGCCCGGAAGGTCTGGGATGTGTATCAACTCGATCTTGCGTTCAACGAGTTGCCCGCAGATAATGATCTGATACAGACCAATTCATTTGACGACGCGTGGGGCCGTGGTGATGCGTCATGACAGTCGTTCGGCTCAGGTATCTTAAAGTCTATAGAGATCGGCACGGCAAGCGAAGGGCTTACGTTCGCCGACGCGGGCAGAAGGACGTTGCCTTAACAGGCCGGCCTGGAACCGCGGAATTCTTGCTAGCCTATCAAACCGCGATCGGCATAGCGCGCCGGTCGTCGACGAGGCGAAGACCGGAACCTTCAATAGGCTCATTGTTGAGTATTGTCGGTCGGCCGCTTTCGCCAATCTCAAGCCGGCGTCGCAGAGACTCTACAAGCTCGTCCTGGATCGTATGGCCGAGCGGCACGGGCATCGTCTGGTGCGTGATGCGCGCCGTAATGACGCTCGAAAGATCATAGAGGAGATCGGCGCCGCCAAGCCGGCTATGGCCAACATCACTCGGGCCGTGCTTCGCCTGCTCATGCAATTTGCGGTCGAAACCGAATTGCGCCATGACAACCCGGTCATCGGGCTCAAAACCTACCGCACGGGGACCCGCCATACTTGGACCGAAGACGAGCTAGCGAAGTTCGAGCGACGATGGCCAGTTGGAAGCCGTGAACGGCTCGCTTATGCCTTGCTCGTCTTCACCGGACAGCGTGGCGGCGATATCGTCAAAATGCGCCGATCTGACCTTTCGGGCGGATCGATCCGAGTCGTTCAAGAAAAGACCGGCGCCGAGCTTTCCCTCCCTGTGCATCCAGCGCTACTCGCCGCGATCAAGGCCGTGCCGGCAAGAGGCGTTACGTTGATCGGCGATACCAATGGCAGGCCGATCAAGCGCGCGACCCTGACCTTCATCATGCGGAGAGCGGTAGCGTCGGCTGGTCTGCCGCCGCACTGCGTGCCGCACGGCTTTCGCAAGGCGATC
>Ga0302326_10015620_pt1 | contig 15961 bp, 16 predicted proteins | sample Palsa_T0_3_FD_202264 | JGI IMG/M metagenome (GOLD analysis project Ga0302326, IMG submission 202264) | Peat permafrost microbial communities from Stordalen Mire near Abisko, Sweden - Palsa_T0_3 | ecosystem: Environmental > Terrestrial > Soil > Palsa > Peat permafrost | place: Sweden: Abisko... | reverse complement strand
CGTCAATGCCGACGGGACGCTCGGCGACCACAACGACATCGTCTGCGCCGGCATCGAGCACAAGATGGGCATTCACGCGTCGCCCACGTGCACGATGAACTACGGCGAAAAGGGCGGCGCGGTCGGATACTTGATCGGCAAAGAGAACGAAGGCCTCAAGTACATGTTCATCATGATGAACGCCGCTCGGTTTTCCGTCGGCGTGCAAGGCTACTCGATCGCCGATCGCGCGTTTCAGGCCGCACTCTCCTACGCCCGCGATCGCGTGCAGTCGAAGGATATCGCCGCGAAGGAATGGACGCCGGTTCGCATCATCGAGCATCCCGACGTCCGCCGCATGCTGATGAACTGCAAGTCGCAGATCGAGGCGATGCGTTCGCTCGGGTTCTTTACGGCCGCGATGCTCGATCGCGCTCATGCCGAAACCGACGAGACGAAGAAGGCCGACGCGCAGTCGCTCGTCGAGCTGTTCACGCCGCTCGTGAAGGCGTGGTCGACCGAAGTTGCAACCGGGCTTGCCTCGGAAGCGCTGCAGGTGTTCGGCGGCGTCGGTTACGTCGAAGAGACGGGCGTCGCGCAGTACTATCGCGACATCCGCATCTGTCAAATCTACGAAGGCACGACCGGCATTCAGTCCAACGACTTGCTCGGCCGCAAGTTCCTCAAAGACAACGGTAAGACCGCGCTCAAAGTCATCGGCCAGATGCAATCGACCGCCAAAGAGCTCGAAGCCTCCGATAACGAGAGCGTCAAGGCGATCGGCAAGCAGTTCGGCGCCGCGGTCAACGCGCTCGCTGCGACTTCGCAGTGGCTCGGCGGCCAAGGCATGCTCGCGCTCTCGGGCAAGGGCGACGTCAAGGCGATGTTCGCGGGTTCGGTTCCCTACTTGATGCTCTGGGGCTACACCGCGGGCGGCTGGATGATGGCGAAAGCCGCACTCATCGCGGCCCAAAAGGCCGACGACTCGTTCTACGCGGCCAAACTCGTGACGGCGAACTACTACGCCGAACACGTCCTTCCGAAGACCTCCGCGCTCGCACACGAAGTGCAGCACGGCGGCGCAACGACGATGGCGCTCACCGAAGAGCAGTTCGACATCGACCGCAAGAGCTTAGCACTCGCCTAACCCACCCCGGATCAAAACGGAACGGCCCGCTCGCATCCCGCGAGCGGGCCGTTTTCTTAGGCTTGTCGAAGGGCGGCCACCCTCTCGACAGTCGAACTAAGTCGATGCTACCGCCCGGGCCGTCCCGAAAGCGTCCTGCCCGTCGAGACGCTACTCCGCCGTGGTGCGGGCGTGCTGACGGCAAGAAACCCTTCGCCTGCCGTCGCAAACCGGCTAGCGATGAACGCTCCGGACGGTGACGGCGGCACCTGCGACGTGCTCGTCGTGGGCGCGGGGCCGACGGGTCTCTTTCTCGCGCAGCAGCTGCTGTCGCGCGGGCACTCGGTCCGGATCGTAGAGGGGCGTACGGCGCAAGCGACCACGTCGCGCGCGATCGCGATCATGCCTCGAACGATGGAGATTTTGCGGATCGCAGGGCTGCAACCATCCTTCGAGAACGCGGCGTTTCGGGTTACGGCGGCGACGATTCATACCTATCGCGAGACCCTGGGTCGCGTTCCGATCGAGCCGCGCAGTTCGTGGTTCGACTACATCGCGATGCTGCCGCAGAACGTCACCGAGCGCATATTGCTCGAACATCTTGCTGCAGCCGGCGGACGCGTCGAGTATGGAACGGCGCTCGTGGGGTTGATCGACGGAGCCGACGGCGTTACCGTGCGACTGCGCACGAAGTCCGGAGAACAGCGTGCCGTCGCGCATTTCGTCGTCGGTTGCGATGGAGCGAATAGTGCCGTACGGCAGTTGATCGGTTTCGGCTTCGAGGCCGGCACGAGGACGCACGCCTTCGCCATCTTCGACGTCGACACGGTGGGCGACGCGCCCACGGCGGACATATTGATTTGTCCGCATCCCTCGGGTCCGCTTGGGGTCTTTCCGATCAACGCGAGGCGTCACCGTCTGATCGCGAAGGTTCCACGAGGATTCGACGGCGAGCCGACGCTCGATCTCGCGAACGAGTTGATTGCCGAACGCGGTCCGTGGAATTTGGGCGCGTCGAAGCTGCATTGGGGCGCGCTCTGGCAGGTCGAGCGAAAGTATGCTCCCGGCATGCACAAGGGTTCGATCTTTCTCGCGGGCGACGCCGCGCACGTGCACAGCCCGCTCGGCGGCCAAGGCTTGAACGCGGGGCTCGGCGACGCTTTCAACTTAGCGTGGAAGCTCGACTACGTGCTCGCCGGTCTCGCGACGAGGAGTATCTTTCCGAGCTATTCTTACGAGCGCGAGCGCGTCGCGAAAGATGCGATTCGCGGCACCGAATTTCTCACCCAGGCGATGGGAAGCCGGAACGTGCTCGGCCGGGCGCTGCGCGACTATCTCATGCCGCGAGTCACCGAAAACGCGACGTTCCGCGCGGAGTTCGTTTCGCGCCTCTGCGGTCTCTCGGCACGTTACGAGCGTTCCCCGATCGTCGAAGGCTCCGGGCGCCGCGCGCCCGACGAGAAAGTGCGTGACGGCGATCGAGAGCGGCGTCTGTACGACGTCCTCGACGGCCGCTACCTCATCGTCGTTCCGGCCTCAACACCGGCATCCGTGGCTGCGGCGATCGACAATTTCGCGCTGCACTACGGCGGCGCACTCAGTCCCGTCACGGCAGATGAGGCGGGCGATCCCATCGTGCGGCTCGTGCGCCCGGACGGATATCTCGGGCTCGAAGCGGCGCTCTCCGGCGAAGATCCGACGCCGGTGCTCGAGCGAATCGCGCGCGTGCTCGCCACCCACGTCCGGCGCGTCGGGCGCGCCGCGCCGCGCGCTTAGTGGTGCGGGAACATCGCGTTGAGTTCGCGGTACGGGATCGCGGGCTCGCGCGCGTAGTCGAAGGTACCGCGATCGTGCAGTTCGATCGTGATGTCGCGTAGCACCTCGAGGGTGCGGCGCATGGGAGACCCGCCGATGCTGACGCGTGCCACGCCGAGTCGCGCGAGTTCGGGCACCGAGGGCGTGTCCGCGCCGCCCAGGATGTTGAGCGGCTTGTCGACCGCGGCGACGAGCTTCGCGATGACATCCGCTTCGGATGCGCCGGGAGCGAAGACGCCGTCGGCGCCGGCGGCAGCGTAGGCTCGCAGGCGCTCGATCGTGCGATCGACTTGGGTTTCTTCGGGGCCGAGGCCGTGGAGCAAAATGTCGGTGCGGGCGTTCAGGAAGAACGGCAAGCCGAGCGCCTCGGTGCGCGCCTTTACCGCACGGATGCGCGCGACGTGCGCTTCGGTCGAGATGACATCGCCGGTTTGCGAATCGAAGTCCTCGAGGTTTGCGCCGACGGCGCCCGCGGCGATCGTGCGCTCGACGGCGCGCACGGCGGCCTCAGGCGACATGCCGAATCCGGCTTCGATGTCGGCGCTCACGGGCAGGCGCGTGCTGCGCACGATCCGCGCGATCTGCGCGAACAACTCGTCCTGGTCGACGCGTTCCCCGTCGGGATATCCGAGCGTCCACGCCGTGCCCGCGCTCGTCGTCCCGAGCGCCGCCACGCCCACGCTCTCAAACACGGCCGCGCTCGCCGCGTCCCACGCGTTGTAGAGCACGAACGGATCACCCGCCCGATGCAGGTCAAAGAAGACGTCGGTAAGCGGATTCATACACTCCTGTTCCGACGCTCGCTCGCACAGGTCCCGCCGCGAGGGTTAGCGGCGCCGGGTCGGGATTTGCAGTGGCTGGCCGATCCGTCCCGGCTGGCGTGCGGAGCCGGCGAAGGAATGGGTCCCGTTCGTGCATCCGGCTAGGGTGATTGCGATCGGGCCGTCGCTCGTGACCTGGAGCAGCGCGTTGCAGTCGATCTTCGCACGCGCCGGATCGACGGTTACCGTCGCAACGTTGGTCGCGTTGACCGTCAACAAGTCCGCTACGGGTTCCGTCGGGACGTTCCCATAGGTGTTCTTGAATCCGGTGTAAGCGATCACGGGCGAAACGTCTCCACCCGTAAGCGTCCCGGTTACCGCTTGCGTTCCCGACGTCGCTGGATCCCCGATGCCGAAACCGTGCGACAAGATGTCGATCGTCGCGTTCGGCGTCGCCGCTACGCGCGGGGTGACGTTCGAGACCCAGTACGCGTGCGTCGCGACGATGTCGTACTTCGCGCTGTCGAGCGAAGGCTGGACGACGTAGGTGACGTGCGCAGGGTTGTGAACGATCGAGACCGTGCCGAGCCAGGTGGCGGCTGTATTGAACTGATCGTTGAGAGCGAGCGTCAAGTGCTCTGCCGGCGCGAACAGATCCCACTCGAAGTTCAACCCGAGACCCGAAAGCGTTTGTTCCTCGGGCAGCGATTCGGTGGGGACCGGTACGAGCTCGTCGGCCGATGCGTGCCACGACAGAATCGGGATGTTGCGATAGGACGCAAACATCGTGTCGAATTCTTCGCCGGCATCGCTCTCGGGGCCGACGGTCGGCTGCATCTTGCCAAAGAGGTCGGGCCAGCGCGCACCGAGTTTCCACGTCGCAAAGCCGCCCATCGAGTAGCCGGTCAGAGCGACCGCGTTCTCGTTGATCGGATAGCGCGACGCCACGTCGGACCAGACTTCGAAGACCTCGGCTTCGGAGAGGTTCGTGTACCAATTGTCGGGGCCGCGGCCTTCGGTCGTAAAGACGATCGATGGGACCGCGCGATTTGCGAATTCGGACTCGTACGTCGTGTTGGCGTACTGGTTGTAGTTGCAGCTGAGGCTGTGCAGCAAGAGCGTCAGCTGATAGCCGCCGGGCGGGGCCGCTGTTTTCGGCACGTAGATCGAGTACGGCTCGAGTTGGCTTCCGAATTCGGGGGGGCAAGCCGTCGAGGTACCGGAGCAGCCCGAAAAATTGCGGCCCTGGAACGGCTCCCAGTGACTAGAGAAAATACGATTGATGTGGCCGGTCTGCGGTACGCCTGCCGTCTGCCCGATCATGTCGTCGTTGACGCCGGCCGCAACCTTGGTCATGTCGACGGTATCGAAAAACGACGATACGTCGCCCGTCAGCAGCGCTTGCGATTGCGCGGATTCGCGCCAATACGACATGTTGGGTTGGGCGAGGAGGTCTTCGCCCGTGTTCGGTTCCGTGTGACGGAAGCCGACGTCGAAGAACGCTGCCGGCGACACCGGGTTGGCCGCGCCGCCCGGAGACGTCGTGCTCGAGACCGTGCTCGGCGCCAAGTACGCGCCTGCGGTCACGTTCCAAAGGCCCGCGCCAACTGCGACGCGCAGCGCCGTGCTTCCGCGCGGATCGAAGGTCGTGAAGGGCAAGAGCACCGTGACCTGGCGATGCGTCTGATCGACGGTCACCGTGGGAGCCGTGCCGGTGACGGCCGTGCCGGTGGCGGCGTCCACGACGTCGGCCGTCGTTCCGTGCACCGTGACGAAGTATTGCGCGGGCTCCGTAACGTTGGCACCGGCCGGAACCGAGTACGACGTCGTCCCGCCGCCGAGTGCGATCGTGAACGCCTCGACCGTCGGATCGATCATCGTATTGAAGGTTGCGCGGAACGCCGTCGCTGTTTGGGTGAGCTTCAGGCGAAACTCGATGAGGTTCGCCGCGTTGTCGCCGTACTTTGGATCGGTCGGATAGGTGTACGTTCCGGACGGCAGGGAGAGCGGGCCCGCGACGGTCTCACCGGTTTGGTTCGCGTCGGGGACGCCGAGCGCGCCGTGATCGTCGTACAAGTATCCCTGATACACGTACTCACCGTCGCGATACGAACTCGCGCCCTCCACGAGGATAGGGGGAGCGGACCAGATGCCTGTGTTGACGAGTTGGGGCGCGGTCGCCGGTGCGAGATGAAAGGCGTCAGGTCCGGCGCTAGGGACGGTGTTGGGGCTCGTCGGGGCGCTCGTCGTGCCGCTGCTGGGCGTTGCCGTAGAAGATGGCGTCGCCGTAGAGGATGGCGCTGCCGTCGCCGACGCTCCCGGTCCGGGTGTCGGCGAGGTGCCGCCCGGCGCCGTGGTGGCACCGCCCCCGGAGTTCGTTCGCGGAACGGGCGTGCCGATGGTGCTCCCGCCGGCGCAGCCCGCGAGGACCGCGGACGCGACGAGAAGCGCGCCTACGGCGCTACATAACGAGAAAAGACGCAAGATGCTCGACTACCTTCCAGCGGATAGGATCTCGGTTCGCAGAAAAATTGCGATGAGTGCCGGCAAGGGTGGCAATCAGTTCGACGGGGGTCCCTTTGAGGAAGAGCGGTCGCCCACCTACCGGCGACCGCCTGTGTGTGCTTCACACCTCAAGCACTATGTCGAAAACGCACGATTCTTTACGTCGGAAGCGATTGTCAGCTAGGGAAGCGTCCGCGTGGGCGAATACAGGCTGCCAAATGCAATCCCACTGGATCGAACGCGACGTTACCGGTTCGATGATGCCGGCATACGTCGCCGAGCCCGACGGCACCCCAAAGTCGGGCGTCATCATCATCGAAGAAATCTTCGGCGTCAACGAGACCATCCAAGCAATCGCCGATCTTATCGCGCGCGAAGGCTACCTCGCGATTGCCCCCAATTTCTTTCACCGGACCGACCCCCATTTCGATGCGGGTCACGATGAAGCGGGAATGGCAAAAGGCTCTGCCGCGGCGAGCGCGGTGCGCTTCCCCGACTTGGTTGCGGATCTCACCGCCGCGGGCGCGTATCTGCGAGAGCGGCTCGGGCCCGAAGCTCGCATCGGCACGTGGGGCTTTTGCTTCGGAGGGTCGGTCGCGTTTCTATCGGCGACCTTGCCGTTCACGCAGTGCGCGGTCTCGTTTTACGGCGGGCAAATTGCAAGCTCGCACGTACCCGGACGGCCCCCGATGATCGAGATCGCTGCGCAATTGCGTGCGCCGATCTTCTTCGCGTTCGGCGGACAAGATCAGCACATCCCGGCCAGCGAGCACGCGAAAATCCGCAAGGCGCTCGACGCACGGGGCAAGCCCTACGCGTTTCACGTCTTCCCGAGCGAAGGGCACGGGTTTTTCAGGCATGGCCCCGATGCGAACGACGGCGCGCGCTCGGTTTGGCCGATGGTTAAGTCGTTTCTGGCCAAGTACCTCGGGTAGCCGCGCGCTCGAGGCCCTCGGGGATCCGCCAGAATGCGGGATCGGCGGCGCCGAATGCGCGGATCGTCGCGAGCACGCTCGAGAGCCCGGCTTCTTGCGCGTAGTGCATCGGTCCGCCGCGCGCTTTCGGAAAACCGTAGCCGTTGAGCCAGATCGTATCGATGTCGCCCGGGGACGCCGCCATGCCCTCATCGAGAATGCGCGCGCCTTCGAGGACGAGCGCGTAGACGCAGCGCTGCACGATCTCTTCATCGCCCATCGCACGCTGGGCGAGCCCGGCCCGGCTACGTTCCGAGGCAACGATGGCGTCGACTTCAGGGTCGGTGTGCCGCGCACGATCGCCCGGCTCGTACCGATAATATCCGCGCCCGTTCTTCTGCCCCAGGCGGTTCGCGGCAACCATCGCGTCGGGAAGATCGGAAACCGCGAACGGTGGTGACGCGCCGCGCTTGATACGTTCTTGCTTTGCGCGCCAACCGATGTCGATGCCGGCAAGATCGGAGACCGCAAACGGACCCATCGCGAAGCCGAAGGTTTCGAGTGCTCCGTCGACTTGCGCGGGCGTGGCGCCGGCGAGTACGGCGAACTCGGCCTCGCGCTTGTAGCCCAGGAGCATCCGGTTGCCGACGAACCCGTCGCAATTTCCGACGACGACCGGGATCTTACCGATCCGCTCGCCGAGCGCGACGGTCGCTGCGATGGTCGCGGCCGACGTCGAGCGGCCGCGGACGACTTCGAGCAACTTCATGATATGGGCCGGGCTGAAGAAGTGCATCCCGATCCCGCGCTCGGGATTCGGTGCGGCGCTCGCGATCGCATCGACGTCGAGCGTTGAGGTGTTGGTGGCGAGCAGGGCGTCCGGGCCGCAGATCGCGCCGAGCTTGCCGAATATCTCGCGCTTGAGGGCGAGATCCTCAAAGACCGCTTCGATCGCGACGTCGACGTGGGCCAGATCGTCGAGCGTTTGGCTGCGCGCGATCCGCGCGGTGCGCGCCGCGGCCTCTTCGGGGCCGATCCGGCCGCGCTCGGCAGCGCTGCGGTAGGTCGACTCGATCGAGGCGCGCGCTCGTTCGAGCGCTTCGGGCGCAGCGTCGACCAGGGTGACGTCGATCCCGGCGCTCGCGAGGCTCATGGCGATTCCCGCGCCCATCGTTCCGGCGCCGACAACGCCTGCGGTCTGAATGTTTGTACCGGACATGCGCTCTACCGTACGGTCGGAGGCCCGAAGTCCCCCCCGCCGAACGCCCGGATTGTGGAGCAGCAACGGCGTCCGTACGATATCGACCGGCTTACCGACGTGGCGCTCGCGGTGTTCGCCCAGCGTGGCTTCGACGGCGCGTCGATGGACGACGTCGCCCGGGCCGCGGGGATCACGAAGGCCGCGATTTACCATCACGTCAGCGGCAAAGAAGAATTGCTCGATCGCGGCCTGCGCCGCGCGCTCGAGGCGCTCTTCGCGATGCTCGACGAACCGGGTGCGCAAGAAGGCCGTCCGATCGAGCGGCTGCGTTACATCGTGCGCCGCGTTGCCGAACTCGCGATCGAGGTGCTTCCCGAGTTGACGGTGCTCGTGCGCGTGCGCGGCAACTCGGAAACCGAACGTAATGCGATCGAACGCCGGCGCGCCTTCGATGCCGCCGTCGTGACGATCGTGCGCGCCGCCCAACTCGCGGGCGAATTCGATCCGGCGCTCGACGCGGGGATCGTCGTGCGGTTGATGTTCGGTATGTGTAACTCGATCGTCGAGTGGTACCGCCCGCACGGACGCTACACGAGCGCCGACATCGCGGGTGCGCTCGAGCGGCTGATCTTCAACGGCGTCTCGATCGAGTAGTCCGCCGTGACCGCGGCCACGTATTTCTACCGCGAGCTCGAAAGCGGAACGTTCGAACCGAGCGACGCGACGACCAGCCCCTGGGACACGAAGTTGCAGCACGGCAGCCCGCCGACGGCGTTGCTCGTGTGGGCGCTCGAGCGCGCGCATCCGCAACCGCACATGCGGGTCGCCCGCATTTCGGTTGATTTTCTCGGCGGGCTTCCGCGCGAACGCGCGACGGTTTCAACGCGTGTCGTCCGTCCCGGCCGGCGGGTTGAATTGAGCGAAGCGACGCTGACTGTCGGGGCCCGTGAAGTCGCGATCGCGCGCGTGTGGCGGGTTGGGACGCAAGCGCGGGGCACCGTTCCCGAGCGCCCAGCGCACCTCGAGGTGCCCCCGCGCGGCGAGTCTTCGGCCGACTTCGGTCCGAAAGGCTGGGGCTACGGACGCGCGTTCGATTGGAATTTCGCGCGCGGTGCGGTGCTCAGCGCGAGCGGACCCGCGCAAGTGTGGAGCCGCGTGCGCATTCCGCTCGTGGAGGGACACGCGCTTGCGCCGCTCGACCGGCTGCTGCTGGTCGTCGATTCGGCGAACGGCGTTAGTGCCGAGCTATCGTTTGAGGAGTGGTTGTTCGTGCCGCCCTCACTCTCGATCGCACTGCAGCGATACCCAGAAGGCGAATGGACGTTTATGGATGCGCGCACGACGCTCAGCGACGACGGTGCCGGCGTAACGAACGCCGCGCTCGCGGACGAGCGCGGCGTGGTCGGGTTCGCGAATCAAGTGCTCTACGTCGAGCCGCGCGGCGTGAAGCCGCCGGGCTGAGTCGGTTCAGCCGTTGACGATGTAGATCGTCGGCCCCGCGTTCGCGGTCGCGAAACCTGCGAGCGACTTCGCGAACGCCCGGACGGCCGGCACGGCAAAGTGCTGCTCGAGCGCGGCGCGATCGGTCCACTCCTCGAAAAATACGAGACGTAGCGGGTTCTCGCAGTCGGCCGCCACCGCGTGGCTGATGCACCCGGGCTCGGTGCGCGAGCGCCGCACGTGCTCTAAGCATGCATCTTTGAGCGCGTCGAACGAATCTTCGCGTCCGGTCACGCTACCCGTAACGATCAACATGCTTAGAGCCTTTCGCGTACCGCCAAAGCGGCTTAGCGGCCCGCCTTGCGATGGTGGAGGATGAAGGCGTTGCCTTCGCTGTCTTCGCCGAAGGCCATTGTACAGATCTCTCCATCGTGAACGTAGTCCTCGAACTTGACGCCGCGCGCGCGCAGCTCCTCGATCGCTTGTGGCACGTCGTCGACCGCGAACATCACCCCGCCGCCTTTGGTCCACGTGCCATCGTCCATTTTCCAAAGACCGAACGTCGTACCGTCCGCGAAGGTGAACTCGCCGCCCTGATCGCCGTAGTCCATGGTGAGATCGAAGCCCATCGTGTCGCGATAGAACGCCTTGGCACGGGCGACGTCCTTGACGAGATACGCGCTGATGTCGATGCCGCGGACCTTAACTGCTTGGCTCGTTTGCATGGTGGTCTTGCCTCCGAAAGCGCTAAACGTTTTTTGGTGTGCAGCTATCGTACCGGGCGATACATGACACGTACTGTCATATTTTACTGTCATGCTGAGCTTGTCGAAGCACAGCCGGGACCCGGTCTCAGCGTAAAAAAAAGGTCCTCAGTGCGCGAGTGGGTGCGCAACGAACGCCGCGGCGACGAATCCGAGCAGCAGCGCCAACATGAGGACCGCGAGCACAACGGCCGGCCTTCCCGAGCTTGCCGGGCGCATCGCGAGATCCGGCCGTCCCGAACTCGTTGCGAGTTCCGGGCGTCCCGCTGCTATCGCTTCGACCGCATCCTTTGCGTCCTTCAATCCGACGCCCGTTGCCTCGCGGTAGAGCTTGATCGCGACGATCTTCCGGCCTTGGCCGAGCGCCCCCATGACCGCGTTTCGTTGAGCGTCGCTCAGCATGGACGACCGAGGCGTGGCCTGCGAGGCGCTCGCGGCTCCGCCTGGCGGGGCGGCGGCCTCGAGGGCTTCGACGGCGCCCTTGGCCTCGACCAGGGAGGAGCCCGTGGCTTCGCGGTAGAGCTTGATCGCTTCGATCTTCCGGCCGTCGGCGATCGCCGCGGTCAGCGCGTCGAGGAGGGCGGGGTCGAGCGGGGGCGCCTGCCCAGAGTCCATCTTCCAAAGGCTACGTCGGCAAGTCAGGCCATCCCCCGTCTTCAAAAACTTCGTCGGATAAAAAGGAACACGTTCAAATATGAACGTATTCAGTTTTGTATGACAAGATTATTGCCGTTCACCTCCGGCTTCGCGCTCTTCCTTATCTTCATGTCGCTCGGCATCGCACTTCGTGGCCCCTGGGCGTGGTTTCCGATCGCCCTCGTCTTCGTGATCGTGCCGCTGCTCGACGTCCTCGGCGGCATCTCGCTCTGGAATCCCGAGGTCGAACTCGAGCGCGACCTCTCCGCCGACAAACGCTTTCGCACGCTCGTCTGCCTGTGGGTCCCGGTTGCCGTCGGGCTCACGCTTTGGGCGCTCGCTGTAGCGGCGGCGCCCGGAACCGGGTGGCTTGACCGGATCGGCCTCGCACTCTCGATCGGTTTCATGAACGGCGTCATCGGCATCACCTACGCGCACGAGTTGATCCATCAGCCTTCGCGTTTCGAACAGCTCTGCGGCGAGACGCTGCTCGCCCTCGTCACTTACTTGCACTGGCGCATCGAGCACGTATTCGGACATCACCGCTGGGTCGCGACCCCGCGCGATCCCGCGAGCTCGCGCTTGGGCGAACCGATCCACACGTTCTACCTTCGCTCGGTGAGCGGATCGCTCGCTTCCGCGTGGCACCTCGAGTGCGATCGGCTCGTGCGCACCGGTGCGCCGCGTTTGGGACCACAGAACCGGATGTTGTGGTACGCGCTGATCACGCTGGTGGTCTACGCGCTCGCGTACGTCGCGACCGGTCCGCTCGGCGTTGCGTTCTTCTTCGTGCAAAGCGTCGTTGGATTCTCGAGCTTGGAGATCATCAACTACATCGAGCACTACGGTTTGCAGAGGCGCGAAATCGCACCCGGAAAGTACGAGACGACCCGTCCGCAGCACTCGTGGAACGCGGGACAACGGCTCTCGAACGCGATGCTGATCAACCTCGCCCGGCATTCGGACCACCACGCGATCGCGAGTCGCCGCTATCAGATCCTGCGCACGTTCGACGAGGGACTCGCGCCGCAGTTGCCGCACGGGTACGGCACGATGTTTCTCGTCGCGCTCGTACCGCCGCTGTGGTTCCGGATCATGAATCCGCGCGTGGCACACTGGAACGCGCGGCAAGACGTCGCGGCCTGAGCGTCGCGCAAACCGGCCGCCGCGAGCGTAAAAAACGTGCGGCTCGCTCGGCGATCCTCGATGCATCGGCGCGGCTCTTCGTCGAACGCGGATTCGAGGGAACGCGCATCGAGACGATCGCAAGCGACGCGGACGTGGGCGTCGGCACGGTCTACAACCACTTCGCAACAAAGGCCGACATCTTGGTGGCGATTCTCATGGACGATGTCGCCGAGGTCGTCGTCGCGACGGGCGCGATCGTCGAGCGCGGACGCCCGAGCGTCGCGAACGTGGTGGGGGAAGCGGTCGGAGTTTTGCTCGACGTCATGCAGCGGCGTCCTCGGAACCTGTGGCGCGACCTGGTCGGCCACGCGCTCCTCGACGACGGTGCGCTCGGTGCTGCGTACCGCCGTGCGGAAGCGACGCTGCTTGGCGTCGTGGGCGCTGGGTTCGAACGCTTGCGCGCAAACGGCTGCATCGACGCATCGCTCGCGCGCGAAGACGCCGTCGGTGTAGCATTCGCGTTGGCGAAGAACGCGGTTTATCGTTTCATCTTCGAACTCGAAACGAGCGCGGACGAGGTCGTAAGCGAACTCGAGCGCCGGCTCGCCTTCGTGTTTCCGGCGGCGGTTTCGTGATCGTTACCTTTAGGACACAGATGGCGATCGCGGAGACGATGGCGTTCGAAGCGGCGTACGAACCGAGTCTCCAAATGGACCTCGAAGAAAAGACGTCGCTCGTAGCGGAGAGTCTTGCGGTGTGGATGTTCGTCGACGGCGTACTCGCGGGCGAAATCTACGGCGCGCAGCCCGCACTCTTGAACGACTCGATCCCCGACACACCCAAGAGCGATAAGGCGATGATCTACTGCTACTCGACCACCTTGCTTCCGCCGTTTCGCGGACGCGGGCTCAGCAAGATTCTCGTCGCGTACTGGAACGGGCTCGCGCGCGGCGCGGGTTTCACGAAAGTCGACGGCCACGCCACGAGCCCGGCAATGGTCGCGGTCCGTGCCTTCTTCGGCGCCCGCTTCGGTCCCGTCCACACGAATTGGTACGAAACCAACCGCACCGCCCACTACTACGAATGCGATCTCTAAACACCCCCGTCACCCTGAGCTTGTCGAAGGGCAGCCGGGACGCTAGGTCCCGTTCGCGCCGTAAAGTCGCTAGAGACAGGCGACGGGGAGAACATCCTCGGTGACTTGCGCTACGCGGTCGTTGACGAAATGCAGGATCGCGATCGCCGACGCGCCGCAGGTGCCCGGCGGCGGAGGGCGTTGTACGAAGTTGAAATCGATCGCCACGTCGTCCCGGGCGGGCCACCCCGATCCGTATCGGGCCGGTAAAGGACGCAGTCCCATCGAGCTGAGCCGGTTCAGGGCTTCGCTCCGCGTCAAGCCGGGAAACGTTTCGCGGACGAGGTGCAGCTTCCAGGCGTCCGTTGCATAAAGCGCTACGAAGATCAGGAGGATCAGAACGAGCCCCGCAATCGTTACCGCAACGACTTGCAGCTGCAACGGCAGCCGGCGCCAACCCGGCCATCGCAACGGAGCGCTGTTACCTCAGGAACGCATCTAAGCGCGAGGTGGCCATCGAGGACACTTTCTTCTTGAAGAATGGCGTCCAGCCGAGCAGCATGCCCGGCGCGCCGAGCGCTTGGGAGGACCACTTCCACAGGTCGAAGCGGTCGTCGTGACGCGCGATCAGCCCGCTTGCAAACAGGAAGGTCGCATCGATGACGTTGCGTACGCGACGCCCGGTCGCCGAGTACGTGTAGGTCGCGACCCAGTGTGCGTGACCGCTCGTATCGTCTACGTCGCCGACCTCATAGGTGAGGTTGAAATCTTTGAGCCCGCGGCAGAGCATCGTCCACATCCCGCGCGCGCGATCGCCTTCGAGCGACCCGAAAACGGGATCCGAAAACACGATGCCGGGCGCGTAACACGCATTCATCCCGCCCGCATCGCCACGCGCAAAGCTGTCGTAGAACGACCGGATCAGCGCTTCGTTTTCGGTCTTTGCCATCTCGAAGCGCTTACGGCGACGAGTGAGGCGGAACCTCGGCTACTTGTGGCAGACGTCCAGGGTGTTCGAGCCTTGCGAGCAGGGTGGAACCGGAGTCGTGCTGCCGTGAACGAGGCCGGCGATCGCGCCGCCGATTGCCACCGGGATGAACCACGGGAACGCCCCGCCGCGCGTTGCCGCCGCGGGAATCACTTGGGCGGTGACGGGCGCCACGGTGGCCGGTACGTCGACCGGGGGCGTCACGACGACGGGTACGATTTGGGCGGCCTCATGGTAGTGATACGTAGGTTTGCGGACGGCGAGCCGCTGATGCGTCGGCCGTTTCGCGATCGCACCGTTGCGCAGCAGCGAGATGTTCCCGCACACCTGCGGCACGTAGACGACGTTGCCGTCGTTGAGCGCAATCTGCCAGCCCATAACGGTCGACGTCATCTGCGCATTCTTGACCGCATAGACCGACCCGCGGCGGTCGCCCGACATGGCGTCGACGTGCCGCGGCAGCTTCACGAAGACGGCCTTACCGTCCAGGAGGTCGCCGCGAAATTCTTTGTACTCGGCCGGCGTCAGCCCGATGCGGGCGGCGGCGTCGGAAAAGAGCTTCGCATGAACCTTGGTCGCATTCCAGACCTCCTCGGCCGACGCCGGAGGCGGCGACATCAGGTGGTCGACATACATGTTAACGATCATATGGAAAGACGCCCCCGCAATAAGGTACCGGAAGGACCTACGCTGTTTGTAGCATTCTCCCTGTCACGAAGTATAGTGCCGAACGGCCTGGATGGGCCCGCGCGGCGGGCCTCGGCCTAGGTGGGCAGCGCCGAGCGGCGCGCTACGAAGCGCAAGCGTACGTAGTCGGCAACCCAGTTGCCCTCGGCGTCGCGCAGCGCAGGGGCGAGCGATGCCGTCACTTCATCGAGCAATGCGTCGCGATCGCTGCCTGCGAAGCCGTCCAGGAGCGGCTGCGCGAAGGTTTCGAGCCACGCGCGCATGCCGGTCGGCAGCGGCGTCGGACGGGCGAAATAGTCGAGCCGTTCGACGACGAAACCGGCGGCCTCGAGCTGCCTCGCATAGTCGGCGGGCGAAGGAAAGTACCATAACACGCGCCCCGAGGGATCGATCCCGCGCCGCTCGAGCGCCGCGTGAATTGCCCGCAGAATCGTTGCGACGTTGCCCTTCGCGCCGAGTTCGGCGACGAATCGTCCGCCGGGAAGGAGCGCGCGCGCGACGCCGGCGAGCACGCGTTCTGGCTCGAGCATCCAGTGCAGCGCCGCGTTCGAGAACGCCGCCTCGAACTCGCCCGCAAACGGAAGGTCGTGCGCGTCCGCGAGCCGCGCGTCGAGACCTCGCGCGCGCGCGTTTGTGACGAAGTCGGGCGATGCGTCGACGCCGACGACCCGCGCCCCCGCAGTGACGAGGCTTTGGGTGAGCGTGCCTTCGCCGCAACCGAGGTCAAGGATCCGCTCGCCCGGCTGCGGCGCAAGAAGGTCGACGACGCCGGCTCCGAGCGCCGGGACGAAGGCGGCATTGCGCGTATAGGATTCCGTCGACCATGTCTGCATCCCGCGAGATTCGCCGCCAGGGGAAGCCAGGCTTTCGGCTAGCGGCGGCGCGTGGTCTCGAACCGATGCGGTGCGCGCGACGTCGACTGGCCGGAAGAGCCGCAGGCGA
>Ga0302326_10015617_pt1 | contig 15962 bp, 13 predicted proteins | sample Palsa_T0_3_FD_202264 | JGI IMG/M metagenome (GOLD analysis project Ga0302326, IMG submission 202264) | Peat permafrost microbial communities from Stordalen Mire near Abisko, Sweden - Palsa_T0_3 | ecosystem: Environmental > Terrestrial > Soil > Palsa > Peat permafrost | place: Sweden: Abisko... | reverse complement strand
AGTTCCTCGCCAACCCCCCTCGGGGGACCGGGCCGAGCGATACGACGGTGTCCCAGACCCGTCGGCCGGCGCGCGGGCGTGTCACGCGACCGTCACAGCGCGCGCCTGGCGGTCGCGAACGAGGACCCGAACTCGCGCGAGACCCGCCGCGCGCTTGCGAAACCCGGCCGAAACCCGCGCGAGACCCGCCCGGCGGTCGCGTAACCCGGCCCAAACCCGCCGCGAGACCCGCCCGGCGGCCCGAAACCCGCCGCGACGCGCACCGACCCTCCGCACCGACCTGCACCGACCCACCGACCCGCCCCGCACCGACCCGCCCCGCGCGCCGCACCGACGCGCACCGACCCGCCCCGCGACGCGCACCGGCCCCCCGCACCGACCCCCGCGCCGCCGCCCGAAACCGTCCCTCAGCTCATCGACCCGCGTGCCACCGCCAGGCACGCCTGGCAGAGCGGCCACGGGGGATTCCACGGATAGCCACTGACATCGCGGCCGCAGAGCGAGACGTCGGGGGAGTCGGGCTCGACCAGATGGCACAGTTCTTCGAGCCCGTCGGGAGAGCGTCGCGGTCTGCTGAAGCAGTCCGGGGCGATGTTCGGGCTGCGAACTGGTTGCGGCATCGCAGCCAACAGCCTAGACGCTGGCGACGGAGCGTGTTATGTACGAGGGAGCCGCGAGACTAAGCAGTACAAGGTCGCACGAGAAAGGATCCACATGAGCGACACCAAGGTCGTCAAGTCGGAGCAGGAGTGGCGTAAGGAGCTGACGCCCGCGCAGTACGACACCCTTCGCCGGGCCGGCACCGAGCCGCCGTTTACTGGCGAGTACGTCTACAACAAGGACTCCGGCGACTATCGCTGCGCCGGTTGCGGCGCGACGCTGTTCAGCTCCGGCGCCAAGTTCGACTCGGGCACCGGTTGGCCGAGCTTCACCGAGCCGGCGGTGGCCGCCGCGGTCGAGCTGCGGCCGGACAACAGTCTGTTCATGCGCCGCACCGAGGTCGTCTGCCGCAGCTGCGACGGTCACCTCGGACACGTGTTCGACGATGGCCCCGGCCCGACGGGGCAGCGTTACTGCATCAACTCGAACGCGCTCGCGTTCGATCCGGCGGACCAGAAGTAGCTCCCGCCGAGCCGTCTGTGCCGGGCCGCTGAGCGGCCCGGCCGCGTCGTCGGGACGCCCAGTTGGCCCCGGCCGGGGCCAGACGCGGCCGACCGCCGCCGACGTCTCCGGGCCGTCGAGCCAGCGTCGCCGGGTCCTTCGGACAACGTGTCCTAGTCGCCTAGCCAGGTGTCGAAAGCTATTGGCCACTTGTTGGACAACGTGTCCCTAGCGACGCCATCTCCACGCCTGTTTCATGACGGAATCCGAAATGGCGCCGTGCCCTGCTCTGCGCAGATGGCGGTATGCCACCAGTTCGACTCGTAGGAACGGAGGCTATTCGTTGACTTGGCTTGCATACCCGGCGTGGCTGAACCCGGGGGACAATGCGTGGCAGCTGACGGCTGCAACGCTGGTCGGGCTGATGAGCATTCCCGGCCTCGCGGTCCTATATGGCGGGGTGATGCAGAAGCGCTGGTCGGTGAACAGCATGATGCTCAGCTTCGTCGGTTTTGCCCTCGTGATGATCGCGTGGGTGCTGTGGGCGTTCAAGATGGGCTTTGGCACGTCGATCGGGAAGAGTGGAGGCGGCCTGTTCGGGGCCACGCACTTCCTCGGTAGCGCCCTCGGGACGCCGGGTTCGGTTCTGTCGGCGAAGGCGGAGCAGGGGATGGCCTCGATTCCGTCGATCGCCACCGGCCCGCCGTTCCACTTCGCGCAGCCGGCGCTCGTGTACTTCCAGTTCGTGTTCGCCGCGATCACGCCGCTGCTGCTGCTCGGGTCGGTGCTCGGCCGCATCAGCTTCAAGGCGTGGATCCCGTTCGTGCTGCTGTGGATCACCTGCGTGTACACGGTGAACGCCTTCCTCATCTGGGGCGGCGGCTACTGGGCGGCGCACGGCGCGCTGGACTACTCCGGCGGTTACGTCATCCACCTGGCGGCCGGCATCTCGGGCTTCGTGGCCGCCGCGGTCATCGGGCCACGATTGCAACGCGATCGAGAAATCGACGCACCGAACAACCTGTTGATGGTCATGGTCGGTGCGGGTCTGCTGTGGCTCGGCTGGAACGGCTTCAACGGCGGAGACCCGTACTACGCCGGTGTCAACGCCTCGGACGCCGTGCTGAACACAAACGTCGCCACTGCGGCGGCGCTGCTGGTGTGGATCGCGTGGGACTACATCTTCCGCGACAAGCCCTCGATGCTCGGTGCCGTCAACGGCATGATCACCGGACTGGTGGCCATCACGCCGTGCGCCGGCTTCGTGGACGGCTGGGGAGCGCTCCTGGTCGGGTGTATCGGTTCGACGATCGTCTGGTTCTCGATCCGCTTCCTCAGCCGGGCACCCGTGTTCCGCCATGTCGACGACACCCTGGGGGTGATCTACACCCACGGGATAGCCGGATTGTCTGGTGGCCTGATGGTTGGGTTATTCGCCAACCCGAAGATGATCGAATACACGGGCGTTGGTGGCGCCAGCAACCTGCCGGGTGAGCTGAGCGTGTTCCACGGCGGCAGCTGGACGCTGTTCCGCTGGCAACTCGAGACCGGGCTGTGGGTGATCCTGTTCAGCGGCCTGGTGACGTTCATCCTGCTGAAGCTCGTCGGGATCTTCATCCCGCTCCGCCTCACCCAGGAAGAGCTGGAAGAGGGCGACTCGGCCATCCACGGCAACGAGGTGTACCCGTCGGACGTCCCGACCCTCGGCGGCGGAGCCCCGGGCTGGACGCCCACTCCGGCTCAGCCGGCGGTTGGTACCGCATAGCCGTCTAACCCAACGCCGAGCGAGCGAGCGAGCCAGCCCGCTCGCTCGGCCGACCACACCGCGACCCCCGGCCTCAGGCCGGGGGTCGCGGTGCTTAAGCGCTCAGCTTGGCGAGGGCCCTCGGATGTTCATGCCCACGTAGCGCCCGGCGACGTCAACCAGGATCTGACGCATGGCCGCGGCCGCCGGCGTCAGGCGGGTCCCGGCCGGCGTGGCCGCGATCACCCGACGCACCGGGCTGTGCGGCGACAGCGCCCGGATGGCGATGTCGTCGCGTCCGCCCGAGAGCGCGAGCTCGGGGATGAGCGCAACGCCGACCCCAGCGGCCACGAGACCCTGGACCGTCTGGTAGTCGTCGGTCTCGAAGGTCACCAGCGGGTCGAAGCCCGCGCCGTGACACGAGCGCACGACATGGCGCGCGCACGAGCTCGTGGCCGACGTCTGGATCCAGGCCTCGGCGCGGAGGTTCTCCAGGCGCAGGGTGCGCCGTTCGGCCAGCGGATGGTCGGCCGGTAGCGCGAGGAACATCGGGTCCTCCAGCAGCGGCTCGCGAGTGAGGTCGGGTCCGAGCGACTCGCTGGTGCCATCGAACTCAAACAGCAGCGCGAGGTCGAACTCGCCGGCCGACAGGCGGGGGCCGATCTCCTCCGGCTCGCCCTCGGCCAGCGAGATGGCCACCTCGGGGTGCTGGCCCCGGAAGATGGCGATGGCCAGCGGCATGAGCGTCGCGCCGGCGGTGGGGAAGGAGGCCATCCGCAGCTGCCCGCCCCGCAGGCCGGCAATCGCGGCCAGTTCGGCCTCGGCGGCGTGCAGCCGGGCGACGATGCCCTCGGCGTGCTCGAGCAGCACCCGCCCGGCGGGCGTCAGCCGCACCCCCCGGGGCAGGCGCTCGATGAGGTTGACCCCGGTCTCGTTCTCCAGTGCGGCGATCTGTTGGGAGACGGCCGACTGGGTATAGGACAGGGCGTCGGCCGCGGCGGAGAACGAGCCGCGGTGGGCGACCTCGATCAGCACGCGTAGCCGGTTCACGTTAAGCATTAGCCCAGCTAATATTAGACGTAAGAATGATTATGGGGACTGATGTCATAGTTCTGCCACGATCTGACGACAACAAGCTTGAACGAACTACATATTGAATGCGGATCCGACGGCTCCCCGAACAGCCGTCGCCCGAAAGGAGTTTCATGCAGACCAAAGTCATCATCTCTTACGACGGAACCGAGAACGACAAGGACGCCCTCGCCCTGGGTCGTCTCTTCGGTGACGCCGGCGCGCAGGTCGCCCTCGCCTACGTGCGTCACTCCCAGGAGCTCGACCCGCGCAGGGAAGCGGACGTCAACGCCGAGGCCGAGGCGATCCTCGAGCGCGGCGCCGAGTGGCTCGGTCATCCCGAGGTCGGTCGTCACGTTGTCTTTGCCGGCTCCACCGGCGTCGGACTGCGCGAGCTGGCCGAGCGTGAGGAGGCCGATCTGGTCGTCTTCGGCTCGGACGCCCACACCACTCCCGGTCACGTGCAGCCTGGCCGTTCGGCCTCGCGCCTGATCGCCGGTGGACCGGTGGCCGTGGCCATCGCCGCGGCACGGCTGCGCGACCGCTCGGATGCCCGCCTGGATCCGGTCGCCCTCGCCGGCGGTGAGGTCGATCCGGCCGCCCGCCGCACCGCGGAGGCGTTTGCCGAGTACACCGACACCTCGCTGGCGCTCCCGTCGCAGCAGGGGGTCAACCTGCTCGTCGTCGGTTCCCGCCCGGGCGCTCCCGAGGGCCGCGTCGGTCTCAGCTCGGCCGCCGAGTACCTCGTGGAGACCGCGACCTCGAGCGTCATCGTGGTCCCGCGCGGGGTCGCCTTCAGCATCGAGAGCGGCGCCGAGCGCGTCAACGGCAGCCAGAGCGTCGACCAGGAGGCGTAAGCCCCCCAGCCGGCCAGTCACACCTGCGCAGACGACGACCGCCCGGCCAGCGCCGGGCGGTCGTCTGGCTTAACCGCACGGGTACGGCCGTTTCCGGCAGACTGCGCGCGTGGCCTCGCGGGCGGCAACGAGCGGTTCGACGACCCGATGGGCGGTGGGCCTGCTCGCGGCACTGCTCCTCGCCTGCGCCCACGCGTCGGTGAGCGTCGCCGCCTCCCCAGGTCAGCTCGTCCTCACCGGGGTCCCCGGGCGCGTGACCATCGGCTTCGGGCCCGATCAATCGGCCGTCGGCGACGGGTTCGCCTCCGCGGACGATGAGGTCACTCCGCTCTCCAGCGGTGATCTGCTGCTCACCGATTTCGACCAGTTCGGTCAGCCCAACGAGCTCGGCCTGGTGGCCCTGCGTCCCAGTGGCGCGCGGGACACCGGATTTGGCACGTCCGGGCTGGTGCGACTGCCCGTGCCGGGATCGTTCAGCAGCGTGGCGGCCGAGCCCGACGGCGGGGCGCTGCTGCTGGTCAGCGGCCAGGACTCGGCCAACGGGCCCTACCCGCTGGCGCTCCTGCGCATCGACGCGCGCGGCGCCCTCAACCCGGCCTTCGGCGCCGACGGGGTCGACCGCCTGGCCACGCTCGACGAGCCGGCCGCGATGACCGTGCAAGCCGACGGGCGCATTGTGATCGCCAGCACCGCGGACGCCAACACCGCCCAGAGTCGGGTGGTCATCACCCGCCTCACCGCGACGGGCGCGCCGGATCCCACCTTCGGCGGTGTCACGCTGCCGCAACTGGGCCAGAGCGCCGACTCGGTCGCGCTCGCGCCGAACGGGGACATCGTCACGCTCGGCAGCCCCGGCGTCCTGGCCGCGCTGACGCCGGCCGGGGCGCTTGACCCGAGCTTCAACCACGGCGCGCCGGTGCTGATCGCCAGCGCGGCGGCGTCGGCCGCCTCCGGCGCCGGCGCGCAGGAGCTGATGGTTTTGCCGAGCGGCCGAATCGAGGTGCTGTACGGGCCGGTGCAGCAGACCTCGGGGCCCGAAAGCCTCTCTGCCTACACGCCGGCGGGAACCATCGACCCGGCCTTCGGGCACGCCGGCACCGAACCGCTGGCGGTCAGCCCCGACATCAGCGGGCCGGAGGACTCGATGGCCACCCCCGACCTGTTGCCGACACCGGCCGGAGGCAGCCTGGTGGTCGTGCCCACCGACGGCGACGCGCCCCAGCTCATCCGCCTGCTGAGCAGCGGGCAGCCCGACCCGTCGTTCGGTGGCGCCAACGGCCGCGCGGTCAATCTGGGCTTCGGTGGGGCGTCGGACTTCGGCGAGACGGCGGCCGAGTCCCCCAATGGCACGGTCTACCTCCCCGGCGTGACCGAGTTTGCCTTCTTCACCGGCGCCGGTTCCGGCGAGGCCAACAATTACGTCGCGCACGACGGCGTGGCCGCGTTGGCGCCGAGCCTCACGCCCGACACCGCGTTCGGCGCCGGATCGCCGGTCCTGCGCATGGGTGTGCGGGTCAGCGCCGACGGCTCAGACGCCCTGCGCCTACGGCTCACCCCCTCGCAGGCCTCCGTGGTCGCCGTGCGGGTCACCGCGGGCGGGAAGCGGATCGGCTCCGGCGGGCCGATCCTGCTCTATTCGGAGAAGCCGTCCGAGCACGTCGTGTTGCTCAGCGCGGCCGCCGTGCGCCGCCTCCGCGGAAGGACCCACGTGACCGTGGCGGTCACGGCAACCTCGCTGGTCGGCCAGACGCGGACCTTCCACGCCACGGCGACCGTCGGCTGAACCTGTCGCGCTGGCAGGTCCAGCCGATGCCGATGTCTAGCTCTTGGCGGACAGCCCGATCGGGCAGCTGACGCCGGTGCCGCCGAGACCGCAGTAGCCGTTCGGGTTCTTGGCCAGGTACTGCTGGTGGTAGGGCTCGGCGTAGTAAAAGGTGTGCAGGGGGGCGATCTCGGTGGTGATGGTCCCGTGCCCCGAGGCCGTGAGCTCGGCCTGATAAGTGTCGCGGCTGGCCTCGGCGGCGGCCCGCTGCTCCTCGTCGGCGAACAGGATCACCGAGCGGTACTGGCTGCCGACGTCGTTGCCCTGGCGCATGCCCTGCGTCGGGTCGTGGCCCTCCCAGAACAGCCGCAGCATCTCGGGCAGGCTGGTCACCTGGGTGTCGAAGGCGACGAGCACGGCCTCGGTGTGGCCGGTGCGTCCGCTGCAGACCTCCTCGTAGGAGGGGTTGGGCGTGTAGCCGCCGGCGTAGCCGACCGCCGTGGTGTAGATGCCCGGGGCCTCCCAGAACAGCTTCTCGGCGCCCCAGAAGCAGCCCAGGCCCACCACCAGTGTCTCGATGCCGTAGGGGAATGGCGGCTTCAGCGGCGTGCCGAGGACGAAGTGCCGGTCGGGCACCACGATCGCCTCGTCGCGGCCGCGCAGCGCGTTGTCGGCCTGCACCAAGGCGGTCTTGTGGCCAAAGAAGAGCATTGTGCCTCCAGAAGAGAAGTAGCCGGCGCGCGCGGTCGCGCGCGCCTACCGCATAGTCCCCACCCGCCCGCTGCCGTTACGGGGCGTGGCCCTCGACCGCCTCGACCAGGCGCAGGTCCATGGAGGCAATGTAGTCCTTCGGGTCCCAGGTCAGCTCGGCGGCGTCGCGGGCCGTGTAATACGCCCGCTCGCCGTCCTGGAAACTGCCACTCCCGTCCCAGCGCACGAGCCAGGTGAACTCGTTGCGCTCCGGTGCGCGCCAGGCCCCGACGACCGCGAACGAGTTGGCTTCACGCAACGGGACGAGGTCGCGCTCCCACAGCCCCACGAACTCCTCCGCCGTCTCTGGAACAAGAACATATGTGCGCAGTTGGTAGCTCACGCCGGCGCTCCCGCGCGAGCGCGTCGAGCCGCCCGGACCCGCTCGGTCTTCTCCAGCGACACCTTGCGCAGACGGACATTGGCGGGCGTCACCTCGGCGCACTCGTCCTCGCGCAGGAACTCGAGCGCCTGGTCGAGCGACAGCTCGCGGTGGGGGACCAGGCGCACGAGGACCTCGGCGGTGGAGGAGCGGATGTTGTTGAGGTGCTTCTCCTTCGTGGCGTTGACGTCGAGGTCGTCGGCGCGGGCGTTCTCGCCCACGATCATCCCCTCGTAGACCGCGGCGCCCGGGCCGACGAACAGCGTGCCCCGCTCCTGGAGGTTCATGAGCGCGAACTGGGCTGTGGTGCCGCTGCGATCGGATACGAGCGCGCCACTCGGTCGCGTGCGCAGCTCGCCGAACCAGGGCTCCCAGCGGTCGAACACGTGATGGATGAGGCCGGTGCCGCGGGTCTCGGTGAGGAACTCGGTGCGAAAGCCGATCAGCCCCCGGGCCGGCACCAGATACTCCATGCGCACCCAGCCCGTGCCGTGGTTGACCATCTGCTCCAGCCGCGCCTTGCGCAGGGCCAGCAGCTGGGTGACCACGCCGACGTAGTCCTCGGGCACGTCGATGGCCAGCCGCTCGACCGGCTCGTTCACCTTGCCGTCGATCTCGCGGGTGAGCACCTGGGGCTGGCCGACGGTCATCTCGAAGCCTTCGCGGCGCATGATCTCCACCAGGATGGCCAGCTGCAGCTCGCCGCGTCCCTGGACCTCCCAGGCGTCCGGACGCTCGGTGTCGCGGACCCGCAGCGAGACGTTGCCGACCAGCTCGGCGTCCAGCCGTGCCCGCACCTGGCGGGCGGTCAGCTTGGTGCCGTCCTGGCCGGCCAGGGGAGAGGTGTTGATGCCGATGGTCACTGACAGCGACGGCTCATCGACGCTGATCACCGGGAGCGGACGCGGGTCGTCCAGGTCGGCCAGCGTCTCGCCGATCGTCACCTCGGCGATGCCGGCCACGGCGATGATCTCGCCCGGCCCGACCTCCTGGGCCTCGACCCGATCGAGCGCCTCGGTGATGTACAGCTCGCCCACCTGGGCGCGGGTGATCGTCCCGTCGGCGCGACACCAGGCGATCGCCTGTCCCTTGCGGATGTGCCCGTGGTGGACCCGACACAGGGCCAGCCGCCCGACGTAGGGCGAGGCGTCGAGGTTGGTGACCTGAGCCTGTAGCGGGTGGTCGGGGTCGAACATCGGCGGCGGGATGCGCTGCACCAACAGGTCGAGCAGGGGCTGCAGGTCGGTGCCCTCCTCGCCCTCGCGCAGCGAGGCCCAGCCGGCCTTGGCGTTCGTGTAGACGATGGGGAACTCGATCTGCTCCTCGTCGGCGTCGAGATCGAGAAACAGCTCGTAGACCTCGTCCACCACTTCGCCGATGCGCGCGTCCGGGCGGTCGACCTTGTTGACCACGAGGATGACCGGCAGACGGGCCTCCAGCGCCTTGCGGAGCACGAACCGCGTCTGGGGCAGGGGCCCCTCGCTGGCGTCGACGAGCAGCAGCACGCCGTCGACCATGGTCAGGCCGCGCTCGACCTCGCCGCCGAAGTCGGCGTGGCCCGGGGTGTCGACGATGTTCAGCTTGACCCCGGCGTGGGTGACCGCGGTGTTCTTGGCCAGGATGGTGATGCCCTTCTCGCGTTCCAGGTCCATAGAATCCATCACCCGCTCGTTGACGTCCTGGCCGACCCGGAACGCTCCGGACTGCCAGAGCATGGCGTCGACGAGCGTCGTCTTGCCGTGGTCGACGTGGGCCACGATGGCCACATTGCGGATGTCAGAGCGGGGCTCGAGCACCCGTCGCAGGCTAGTCCATTCGCGCCCGCGGTTCCGGCGTCCGCGCCCTTGGACACCCTGTACAGCGCGGAGCGGGGACGATGGTCGGTCTGTGCCTTGTGGCCGTCACCCGCCGATGGGTAGCGTAGTCCGAGTCAACGAAAGAGGAGTCCCATGGCCACCGAGGTGTCCGGCCCCGCCGCCCCGTCCGCCGATCTGCAGGAGCTGGCACGGCGCCACCTGTGGATGCACTTCACCCGTATGACCCCGGGCGCGGAGATCCCGGTGATCGTTCGCGGTGAGGGCTGCTACGTCTACGACGATCACGGCCGGCGCTATCTCGATGGCCTGTCGGCGCTGTATTGCGTGAATGCCGGCCACGGCCGGGCCGAGCTGGCTGAGGCCGCGGCGGCGCAGGCGCGCGAGCTTGCTTTCTACACAAATTGGAGCTACGCCCATCCGCGAGCCATCGAGCTCGCCGCCCGCATCGCGGAGCTGGCTCCCGCCGGCCTGGATCGCGTGTTCTTCACGTCGGGCGGTTCGGAGGCGGTCGAGTCGGCTTGGAAGCTGGCCCGGGAATACCACGGCGTCCGCGGCGAAGGCACGCGCACGAAGCTCATCGCCCGCGAGACCGCCTACCACGGCACGAGTCTCGGTGCGCTCTCGGCCACCGGCCTGACCTCGCTGCGCCAGCCGTTCGAGCCGCTCGTGCCCGGCAACTGTCACGTGCCCAACACCAACAGCTACCGCTGGCACGAGGACCGTCATCCGTTGTGGGCGGCCGACCAGATCGAGGAGCGCATCGAGTTCGAGGGCGCCGAGACGGTTGCCGCGGTGATCCTCGAACCGGTGCAGAACGCCGGTGGGTGCTTCGTGCCGCAGGACGGCTACTTCCAGCGGGTCCGCGAGATCTGCGATCGCCATGGCGTGCTGCTCATCTCCGACGAGGTGATCTGCGCCTGGGGGCGGCTCGGGCACTGGTTCGGCTGCGAGCGCTTCGGCTACCTGCCCGACATCATCACCACGGCGAAGGGGCTGACGTCAGCTTACATACCGATGGGGGCGATGATCGTGTCCGACCGGGTGGCCGAGCCGTTCACCACCGGTGGCTTCACGTTCACCCACGGCTTCACCTTCGGCGGGCATCCGGTGGCGTCAGCGGTGGCTCTGGCCAACATCGACCTGATGGAACGGGAGGACCTGTGCGGTCACGTGCGCGAGCACGAGGGCGCGCTGAAGGCGATGCTCGAGGGGCTGCGCGACATCCCGATCGTCGGCGACGTGCGGGGGGCCGGTTTCTTCTGCGCGATCGAGCTGGTCAAGGATCAGGACACCAAGGAGACCTTCGACCACGCCGAGTCCGAGGATCTGCTGCGCGGCTTCCTGTCCGGCGAGCTGTACCGCCGCGGGCTCATCTGCCGCTCCGACGACCGCGGAGATCCCGTCGTACAGTTCGCACCGCCGCTGATTGCCGGCCAGCAGCAGTTCGACGAGATCGAGTCGATCCTGCGTCCGGTGCTCACCGAGGCGTCGCAGCGAGTCCAGCGCCCGTCGAAAGGATGAGCCGTGATCATTGGCGTTCCGACTGAGATCAAGTCCGACGAGTATCGCGTCGCCATCACCCCGGCCGGGGTGCGCGAGCTGACCACGCATGGCCACGAGGTGCTCGTCCAGGCCGGCGCCGGGCTCGGCAGCGCCATCACCGACGTCCAGTACAGCGACCAGGGCGCCCGCATCGTGCCCGATGCCGAGGCGGTGTTCGGGCAGTCCCAGCTCGTGCTGAAGGTCAAGGAGCCCCAGCCCGAGGAGGTGGCGCTCCTGCGTGAGGACCTCATCCTGTTCACCTACCTGCACCTGGCCGCCGCTCCCGAGCTGACCCGCGGCCTGTGTGCCTCCGGGGCCACCTGCATCGCCTACGAGACCGTGGTCGACGCCGCGGGCCGGCTGCCGCTGCTCGCCCCGATGAGCGAGGTGGCCGGCAAGATCGCCACCCAGGCCGGTGCGTTCATGCTCGAGAAGCCGCTCGGTGGCCGGGGCATCCTGCTCGGGGGGGTGCCGGGCGTGGCCGCCGCCCGCGTGCTGGTCATCGGCGGCGGCGTGGTGGGGATGAACGCGGCGTTCATCGCCATCGGGATGGAGGCGGAGGTGTTCGTGTTCGACCGCTCGCTCGACCGCCTGCGCGAGCTGGACATCATCTTCGGCGGGCGGGCCTCGACCGTGTTCTCCTCGACCCTGGCCATCGAGGAGATGCTGCCGGTGGCCGACCTCGTCATCGGCGCGGTGCTCATCCACGGCGCTCGCGCTCCCTGGGTGATCCGCCGCGAGCAGCTGAAGCTGATGAAGCACCACGCGGTGCTGGTGGACGTCTCGATCGATCAAGGCGGCTGCTTTGAGACCTCGCGGCCGACCACGCACTCCAACCCCACCTTCGAGGAGGAGGGAGTCACCCACTACTGCGTGGCCAACATGCCCGGCGCCGTGCCGATCACCTCGACCTATGCGCTGACCAACGCGACGTTGCCCTATGTGCTCGCCATCGCCGAGCACGGGGTCGCCGGAGCGATCGCCCGCGATCCCGGCCTGGAGCCGGGGCTGAACGTGGCCGGCGGTCAGGTGACCTACCCGGCCGTGGCCGAGGCGCTCGGGCTGCCGTACGTGCCCTTCGGGATCGGCGGCGACGGCGCCGCGGCGCCCGTCGCGGCCGGTCCCGCCCGGTGACCGACGGCGTGCCCGTCGATCGGGAGTCCGACGCGCCGTACGTCGACGCCGTCGCCGCCTACGTGGCTCGGCGGCCGTCACGGTTTCACGTGCCCGGGCACAAGGGGGGCGCCGGCGCCGACCCCGAGCTGCTGGCGCTGCTCGGCCCGGGGACGTTCACCTATGACGTGCCCCAGGACATCGAGGGCATCGACGTGGGCGAGCCGCCGACTCCCTACGACCGCGCCGAGCTGCTCGCCGCGCGGGCCTACGGCGCCGCCCAGAGCTGGTTTCTGACCAACGGAGCCAGCCAGGGCAACCACGCGCTGTGTCTGGCTCTGGCCCGGGACACCGCCGTGGTCGTGCAGCGCAACTCGCACGCCTCGGTGGTCGACGGCCTGGTGTTCAGCGGCGGGCGTCCGCAGTTCGCCGCCCCCGAGTACGACGAACGCCTCGGGATGGCGCTGTGCGTGACCCCGGAGACGCTGGCCCGCGCTCTGGAGCTCGCCCCCGACGCGCAGGCGGCGTTCATCGTCTCCCCGACCTACTACGGCGCCACGGCCGACGTGGCGGCGTGTGCCGAGGTCGCCCATGCCGCCGGGGTGGCGCTGGTGGTCGATCAGGCCTGGGGGCCCCACTTCGGCTTCCACCCCGACGTGCCGGCCTCGGCGCTGCACCAGGGGGCGGATGCGATGCTCTCCTCGACCCATAAGATCGCCGGCTCCCTGTCCCAGAGCGCCATCCTGCATGTATCCGACAGCCTCTGGATCGATCAGGTGAAGCTGGCCCGAGCGGTCCGCCTCGTTCGCTCGACCTCGCCCAGCTCGCTGCTGCTGGCCTCTCTGGACGGCGCCCGGCGCCAGCTGGCCACGCACGGGCGCGAGCTCATCGACGACACCCTGCGTCGCGGCGCGCAGGCCCGCGAGCAGATCGCCGAGATACCCGGCTGCGCCATCGTCCCGGCGCCGGGCAGCCGGTGGCCGGGGGTGGTTGGCTGGGACCCGATGCGCGTGGTCGTCGACCTGCGGGACAGTGGGCACAGCGGTCATTCGGTGGCCGCGCACCTGCGGCGCAACCCGATCGACGCGGCGCACGGACCGGTTCAGGTCGAGCTGGCCACCCACGCGACGATCGTGATCGTGCTCGGGATTCACGAGCCCGACGACCCGCTGCGGACGTTTCCCGACCAGCTGGCGCGGCTGCTGTTCGAGCTCGGCGACGACCGGCCGCCCGCGCCGGTGGCGCGGGCGCCACAGCTGCACGAGGGCGAGCCGGCGCTCACCCCGCGCGAGGCCTGGGTGGCCGGGAGCCGCCCGGTCCCGGTCAGTGAGGCGGTCGGGCTGATCTCCGCCGAGGCGATCGCCGGCTATCCCCCCGGCATCCCGGCGCTACTGCCCGGCGAGCGGATCACCGCCGAGGTCATCGACCATCTGCGCGAGCTGACCAGCGTCGGCGTGCGCCTGCACGGCGCGAGCGATCCACTGCTGCGCACGATCGAGACGGTGATCGAGAGACCATGAGCCTCGCCCGGATGCCGGCCGAGTGGGAACCCCACGCTCGCTGCCTGATGGGCTGGCCCGCCCGCACCGACATGTGGGGCGAGCGCCTGGCGGCGGCCGAGCGCGACTACGCCGCGGTGGCCAACGCGATCGCCGACCACGAGCCGGTGCTGATGGTCGCGCGGGGTTCCGACGTGGCGGCCGCCCGGGCGGCCTGCGCGAGCGGGGTGGAGGTGATCGAGCTGCCGCTCGACGACTCGTGGCTGCGCGACACCGGGCCGCTGTTCGTACGCGACGGCGACGCTGGTGTGGTCGGGGTGGACTTCCAGTTCAACGCGTGGGGGGAGAAGTTCCAGCCCTACGACGACGACGCCCGGCTGGCCGCGCGGGTGTTGGAGCGGCTGGGCATCCCTCGGCGCGCCGTGCCGCTCGTGTTGGAGGGCGGTGCGATCACCCTCGACGGCGAGGGCACGCTCATCACCACCGAATCGGTGTTGCTCAACCCGAACCGCAACCCGGGACGCTCACGCGAGGAGGTCGAGGCGCTGGTCGGGGAGGCGCTCGGCATCGAGCGGGTGATCTGGCTCAGGGACGGCCTGGTGGAGGATCGCGACACCGACGGGCACGTCGACAACATCTGCCACTTCCTGTCCCCCGGTCGCGTCATCGTCCAGACGGTGACCGATCCGGACAACCCCAACTACGAGCGGCTGGTGGCCAATCGCGAGCAGCTGCGCGGCGCCACCGATGCGCGCGGGCGCCGCCTGGAGGTGCTCGAGCTGCCGATCCTGCCCTACCTGCTCGACGCGGACGAGCCGACGGTGGCCGCGTACCTGAACTTCTATCTGGCCAACGGCGCGGTCATCGTGCCGGTCAGCGACGAGCGCACCGACGCCGAGGCGCTGGAGCTCCTCTCCGACGCGCTGCCCGATCGCCAGGTGGTGCCGGTGCCGGGTGCGACGCTCGCGCACGGCGGCGGCGGGGTGCACTGCATCACCCAGCAGCAGCCGGTTGGCACCGGAGCGGTCGCCGCTCGAGCGGGGGCCGCGGCATGAGCGGCTTTGAGCTGCGCACCGCCCTGCGCCCGCCACCGTCGCCGGCGCGCACGCGTCCGTCCGAGCACGAGCCGTTCATCGTCGGCCTGGTCCAGGATCGCTGGCACCCCGATCCGGCCGAGCACCGGGCGGCGCTCGCTGCCGGCATCGAGCTCGCGGTCGACCACGGTGCCCAGCTCGTCTGCCTCCCCGAGCTGACGCTCAGCCGCTACTTCGCCACCGACCCGGAGGGTTTCCAGGACGGGGCTCTGCTGGCCGAGCCGATTCCCGGCGGGCCGACGGTTCGCTTCGCCGTGGAGATGTCGACGCAGAGCGGCGCCTGGGTCCACGCCTCGCTGTATGAGCGCGCCGACGACGGCGGGCTCGGTTACAACACGGCCATCTGCGTGGGCCCCAACGGCGATCTCGTTGCCCGCACCCGCAAGCTGCACCTTCCCCGGACCGCCGGCTATCACGAGGACCGCTACTTTCGGCCCGGTGACAGCGGCTACCCGGTGGTGACGGTGGGCGGGGCCCAGGTGGGCTTCCCCACCTGCTGGGACCAATGGTTCCCCGAGTTGGCCCGGGCCTACGCGCTCGGCGGGGCCCAGCTGCTCGTCTACCCGACGGCGATCGGCTCCGAGCCCGACCATCCGGAGTTCGACACCCAGCCGCTGTGGCAGCACATGATCGTCGCTCACGGCATTGCCAACGGCCTGTTCGTGATCGCGGTCAACCGCATCGGCTACGAGGACCCCCTCACCTTCTACGGCTCGTCGTTCATCTCCGACCCCTACGGGCGGGTGCTCGTGCAGGCGCCGCGCGACCAGCCGGCGGTGCTCGTGGCGGCGCTCGACCTCGACCAGCGGCGAGACTGGCTCGAGCTGTTCCCGCTCATCGATACGCGGCGGCCGGATACGTACGGCCCGCTGGCGGCGCATCCGACTCCGATTCGGGTCGAGCGGGAGTAGCGGGGCCGGGGGCGTCGGGGGCGGCCACCCGGCCGTCGCGTCCGGCGGCCCGCGCCGAGGGGGGGTGTGGCGAGGAACCCGACGTGGTGGCCAGGTTCTCGCCACGGCCTCTCGCAGCGCGTGGCTAGGGCGGGGGGGTGTGTCGGAAATTGGCGCTAAGTGAGAGTTGAACCGGCCAGCAGCTCTCATTTCCGCCCGTCGTGGGTGGCCGGTGCGGCGGTCGGGCGGGGGGGGGGGGGGGGGGGGGTAGTGGGGTTGTTGTATGAAAAAAGACAAACCCACCAACAACAAAAAGGGGAGGGATGGTTAATATGACGGG
>Ga0302326_10015614_pt1 | contig 15963 bp, 10 predicted proteins | sample Palsa_T0_3_FD_202264 | JGI IMG/M metagenome (GOLD analysis project Ga0302326, IMG submission 202264) | Peat permafrost microbial communities from Stordalen Mire near Abisko, Sweden - Palsa_T0_3 | ecosystem: Environmental > Terrestrial > Soil > Palsa > Peat permafrost | place: Sweden: Abisko... | reverse complement strand
TGCCCAGGAGTTCGGACATTTGCATACCCGAGAGAGCTTCGAAGAGCGCGGGAACTTGCGCGGCGATTTGCGTGATGTCCCCGGTGAGCTTGTGGGCTCCGGCGGAATTGCCGTTGCCGGTGGACACGATGGTGACTTTGTCGATTTTGCCGAGGGGCTCGGCCAGCGCACGGACGATGTCCGGCATGCCGGTGAACAATTTGTCGACCACGGCAGCCTGGTTGTATTCCTGGAAAGCTTCGGCCTTGATGTTCATGGCCTTGGCTTCCGCTTCGCCCTTTTTGAAGATGATTTCGGCTTCGGCTTCGCCTTGCGCACGGATGGCGGAGGCGCGGCCTTCGGCTTCGCTGATGAGGCGTTGACGCTCGGCGTTGGCGATCGTCTCGATGCGCTTGCGTTCAATTTCCGCCTGCTTGAGCACGGTGGCGATGAGTTCGCGTTCGCGGCGCTGAATTTCCGCGTCCTGAACTTTCACCTGGGCCTCGCGTTCAACCTGTTGAACTTTGACGGCTTCGGCGACCACTTGCTGCTGCATGACGTTGGTCTCGATTTCGTAGGCTTTGTCCGCAGTGGCCTGGGCCTTCTTGGTCATTTCGAGGTAGCTGGCTTTCTTGATGTCCAGATCGCGTTCGGCTTCGGCTTGTTTGGCCAAGGAAGCGGTTTCGGCGAAGACGCGCTCCTGGTCGGCTTGCGCTTTGGCGACGGCGGAGGCGCGCTGCGATTCGGCGCGTTTGATGGCGATGTCGCGTTCGGCTTCGGCAGCGGCAACTTCCGCAACCAGCTTGATGCGGGCGATATCGGGGCGGCCCATGTTGGTGATGTATTCGTTTTTGTCGCGGACTTCTTTAATGGTGAAGCTGACGACGTCGAGTCCCATTTTGTTCATGTCCGAGGCGCACGTGGAACGCATGCGCTCGCCGACCATTTCCGGCTCTTTCACGAGTTGCTCGACGGTGAGCTGGCCGATGATGCCGCGAAGATGGCCTTCCATGACCAGGCGAATCAAGCCTTCGCGCTGTTCGGGCCGCTTGGTCAGGAATTGTTCGGCTGCGGTTTTGATGGAAATCGGATCCGACTTCACCTTCAATTGCGCAACGGCTTCCACGGTCACCGCGACGCCCTGGTTGGTGTACAAACTCTGCTGCGGAGCGACGTCAAACGACATGAGCTCCAGGGAAAGTTCCTTGCACGTCTCGACCATGGGAAAGATGATCGTGCCGCCACCCTTGACGATGCGCGTGCCGCGCATGCCATAGATGATCAGCGCTTCGTGCGGCCCTGCTTTGCGAAACATCTTGGCAAAGGTGGTCATGAGAAACAGCAGCAAGACCACCAGAATCCCTGCCACAACATAAACTGTGGGTAGCCCGAACATAAATTCCTCCTCCGTGAACCATCCGGACTGTTTGCGTCGTGCGACAGTCCGCGAAACTTTTTTTGGCCGTGTGCCGGAACACGCAGTTTCTGCTGCTCCGCGCAGGCCGCGTGCTACTTGGTGAACTCCTCCCAAGGCCGTACGTAGGCGATGCCGTCTTCGTAGCGCTCGATGACGACCTCGCGGTCTTTGGTGATCGGCGTGCCGGACTCGCAGCGCGCGCTCACGCTGCGACGAGCGCCGTCGCGCTCAAAGATCACTTCTCCGGTGCCTTTTTCGCGAATGGACATGCTGACGGTGCCGACCACGCCCTCGAGGCGATAGTCCCAGTCATACATTTCGCCCTGGCTGTCGCGCATGAGGCGCGTCATGAAGCGGAAGACCACGTAGCTGGCCAAGAGTCCGGCGGACGTGGCGATGGATAGGGAGGCCATGGCCATCAGGCGCGAATGCGTGGTCAGGATGTATCCCACACCCCCAAACCATGCGAGGAAAGCCATCGCCGTGGTGGCGTTGAACCAGGGAATGTGGCCGCCTGGCGTTCCGCCCTTAGCTCCCGCGACGCGTCCATGCGAAGCGCCGTGGGAGGCGGCATGGCCCACGTGGCCGTGACCGAGGTGCCCGCCGACTGCGTGAGCACCGTGAAACGGCAGGTGCATCTTGAACGGAAGATGGAAGTGGACCGCGCCGGCCACGAAAGACAGGACGGTGAGCGTCAGGCCCACCAGAAAACAGAGGAGATAAAAGTCAGACCAGGTCATTGGAGACTCCCGACACAGCCTTGAGCCCGGTACACCCGTTGTTGCGACACCGTTGTTGCGGTACGCCGGGCGATTCTGGCTTCGTGTGTTCGCCCGGGCAAGCTGGGGTGCAGCATGCTGGACCCCTACAAAGGCAAAGACCTAATTCTCCAAGTAGCCGCGTACTGGCGACGGCTCTGTAGTGGCGCCACGTAACGGCTCTGTGGCCACGGTGCTGGCTGGCGACTCGGGCCTTAGTACTTCGCCCAGGCGCTCGGCCAAACCGGGAGCGCGCAGAATCTCCGCGAGGAGTAAGAGCGCTTCGCGCGAATCGTGATGATCGGCGATAACCATCAACGCGCGCTGGAGTTCGGCGTCGGTGGTGAACTGGCCGACGCCGGCATACAGCCAGGAATCGACTTTGGCGTCCACGACACGCAACTCCGACTGCAGGCCGCGGGTGTAGCCGGGAGGATCGTCCACGAGGAAGCCCGGATAGACGCGGAAAAATTTCGCCAGCAACTGCTGCGTGGTGTGCGTCAGGTGCGGGCGGGCGCCGCTCTCAATTTGCGAGACGTAGGCCTGGCTGAGACTTTTACCGACTTCGCGTTTCATGGCTTTCACCATTTCGAGTTGCGTCATGGGGCGGCCGAAGCCGCGGAGCGAACCCTCGACGGCGCGCAGGGAGCGGAGCTTGTCGCCGAGGGTCATTGAGAAACCTGAAGGAGAGAGCACATGGCGTAAGAACCTCCGCTTCGCACGACATAACGCATTGCAATACTTATATTACGAATTGCAATTTCTGTCAAGAAGAATAAATAGCTTGTTTTTAGCGATTTACCGGGGACTAGCGGGGGGCGAGAGCTATTTCGGAGCTATTCGGACTTCTTCAGTAATTGAACGTCGACGCCTAATTGCTGGCACTTTTTGTACAAATGGCTGCGCTCGAGACCGAGATCGCGGGCCACGTTGGTCATATGAAAATTGTGGCGGCGGATTTCCGTGATGAGGACTTGGCGCTCGAAGGCTTCGGCGCGTTGGGCGAGTGTCCCGGAACCGGGGACTGCGCCATTGCCGATGACACTAGTGGTGGTGGGTGCGGAAATTCCCGGCAGCACGAGGCGCACATCGGCCGCAGTGACGGCGTCTTCCATGGCGAGCAGGACCAAGCGCTCGACTACGTTGCGCAGTTCGCGCACGTTGCCGGGCCAGGAATAACGCTGAAGGGCGGCAAGCGCGGCGCCGTCGAAGATTTTTTCCTTCCAGCCATTTTGCGCCGCCACCTGGCGGGCAAAATGCGTTACGAGGACGGGGAAATCCTCCGGGCGTTCGCGCAATGGGGGCAGGACCAGCGGGAAGACATAGATACGGTGAAAGAGATCGCGGCGGAAGGCGTTTTGCTTGACCAGTTCCTCGAGATCGCGATGCGTGGCCACGACCACGCGGACGTTTACGCGGATTGTTTTATCGCCACCGACGCGCTCGACTTCGCCCTCTTCGAGGACGCGCAGCAGCTTGGCTTGCATGGCTACGGGCATGTCGCCAATTTCGTCGAGGAAGAGCGTGCCGCCTTCGGCTTGCTCAAATTTTCCCAGATGCTTGACAGCGGCTCCGGTGAAGGCGCCTTTTTCGTGGCCGAAGAGTTCGGACTCGATGAGTTCGGCGGGGACGGCGGCGCAATTCAGGGAGACGAAGGGGCTTTCGCGGCGCGCGGATTTTTCGTGGATGGCGCGGGCGACGAGTTCCTTGCCGGTGCCGGTTTCGCCGAGGATGCAGACGCGCGTCTCGCTGGCGCCGACGCGGGCGATTTGTGCGAGCAACCTGGTCATGGCGGGTCCAGCGCCGACGAGTTCGTGCTTGCCAAGCTTGCTGCGCAACTGGCGATTTTCGTCTTCAAGGCGCGTCAGGCGGAGGGCGTTATCGAGGGTGACGAGGAGCTTGTCCGTGGAGAGAGGCTTCTCGAGAAAATCGAGGGCACCGAGTTTGGTGGCGCGAACGGCCATTTCGACGCTGGCCTGGCCGGAGATCAAGATGATGGGCGTGGCGATGCCGGCTTTTTGCAGGTCCTCGAGAAACTCGATACCGCTTTTGCCTGGCATGACCACGTCGGAAAAGATCAGGTCGAAGACTTCGGACCGCAGCAATTCGAGGGCGCGCCCGGCGTTGTCGCAGACGGTGGCTTGGTGGCCGGCGAGGCGGAAGGCGCGGGAGAGAGAAGCCAGCGTGTTGGGATCGTCGTCGACGAGGAGGAGATGGGCTTTGCGAGGCATCACGCGACCTCGATGGGAGGCCTGGGAATCGGGGGCCTGGCCGTGCCTACGGATGCAGCGACCCGCGGCGACGCGGCGTCTTCCGCGCCGGAACTACTTGCACCGCCGTCCGGCTGGTGTTCCGGCAATTCGATGCGGAAGGTGGCGCCGCGGCCTTCTTCGCTGATGACTGAGATGGCGCCGTGATGATCGCTGACCACCGACTGCACGATGGCGAGGCCGAGGCCGGTGCCCTGGGACTTGGTGGTGTAGTACGGCGTGAAAAGGCGCGAACATTCTTCGGGAGTCAACCCTTTACCGGTGTCGGCGACCTCGATGCGCACATCTCCTTCGTGTTGCAGCGTGTGGATGGTGAGGGTGCCACCGGCGGGCATGGCGTCCAGGGCGTTGAGCACCAAATTTTGGAAGGCGCGATGGAGCATTTCGGCGTCGGCGTCGATTTCCGGCAGCGGCTCGGTGAGGAAAAACTCCGGGGTGATGACCGGCTTGCCCACGGCGTGAAATTGCGCTTCAAAGAGTCGAACGGCGTCGCGCAGGGCTTCATTGACGTTCACGCGCGAGAAATGCGGCGTGGGCATTTTGGCGAAATCGCTGAAGCGGGCGACGATGGCATTGAGATTGGCGAGCTCGGCACGCAGCGTGGCGGTGGATTCGTTGAAGACCTCGAGAAATTGCTTGGCTTCGAGTTGCTTGGCGCGCTGCAGATTTTCCACGGTGATCTGCATGGGGAAGAGCGGATTGCGCAATTCGTGAGCGAGGCGGCGGGCAAGTTCGCGCCAGGCGGCCACGCGCTCGGTCTGGACGAGGCGCTCTTTTTGTTCGGCGAGGGTGTGGGTCATGTCGTTGAAGGCGCCGGCGAGCTGGCCAATTTCGTCGCGGCCGCGCACGCGGATGTGGGTGTCCCAGCGGCCGGCGGCAACTTCGCGGGCGCCCTCGGCGAGTTCTTCCACCGGGCGCGTGATGCGCGCGGCAACCCAGAAACTGATGAACAGGCCGGCGAGCAATGCGGCGGCTACGGCGATGCCGGCAATTTCGAAGATGTGCGTGGTGAGCGCGACCAGTTCGCGGCGAGAGCTGCCAACTAACAGAACACCCAGCAACTCGCCGTTGCGCCCGGGCAGCGGGATGGCGTGAAAAGTTTCGGCGTCGGCGGGATTGGTGGACCAATTCACGGTTTGCACGACGGGCTGCGGCGATTTTTGAATTTGTTCGATGATGGCGGCAAAGCGGTCGGCTTGCGCGGCCTCGCCGTGGTCGTCGGTGAGGGCGGCAGGAATGAAACTTTGCTCGACGTTGCGATAGAGCAGCGTGCGCATGCCCGAAGGCAGCTCGAGGGAGGCAAGAAAATTCTGGTCCAGGCGGCGGCCGCCGATGATGTAAAAATTTTTGTCGCCCACGGGGAGGGTGCGGACTACGGTGAGGGAGAGCGCCACGCTGTCCGGCAACTCTTCTTTTTTAAGGAAAGCCTTTGAGTCTTTCCAGTCCTTGGTGGCGGTGACCCAATCGCTTTTGTAGCCGACGCGCGCGGGATACTGCGCGGAAGAGATGAGCGTGCCATCAGCGTTTACGAATTCCACGAAATCCAGGCCGTGATCCTGCGCCGCGCCGGTGGCGTCGTGCACGTAGAGTGAGGGGTCGGCGTTGACGCGCGCCAGATCGAGCGCCATGCGCAGGGTGATTTCCGCGTTAGCGATATTTTCCACCTGGTGGACCACTTCTTCGCCGCGCTGGGCAAATTCCTTTTGAAACTGCGCCACCAGCGCGTCGGTGCGCTGCGCGTCCATTTCTTCAAAGGCAGCCTGCGTATAGTGCGTGACCCCGTAAGCCACCAGGGAAACCGAGGCGAGCACGGTGATCAGAAAGATTAGAAAGAGTTTGGTGCGAAAACTCATGGCTGCGCCTTCCCGTTGGCGGGTGTAGCCGTGTCGCCGCGTTTTTCGTCGAGCCAGACGTCCGCGAGATGCCACGCGCCCCAGCGCTCGGGCATCCAGTCGCGCACCGGCGAACCCAGACCAATATATTCCGGCATCACCACCAAGGGTAGCAGGCTGCGCTCGGCGATGAGACGTTGTTCACGGGAGAAAAGTTCTTCGGGATCGGGGGAAGGCGCTTCGGTGTCCGGCCTGGCGATTTGCAGGGCGGCGACCATGGCGTCCAATTCCGCGCGCTCGGATAACGAGGAATAGCGCCACGCGATTAGGCGCAACGAACCGAGGTCAGTGGCCTTGCTGGCGTTATTTGTGGCGAGGGTGGTGCTGCCTGCGGGCGAAGTTCCTTGCGTTGCGCTACCTTGCAACACACTACCGCGCGACTGCAACTGGACGGAGATTCCCGCCTGCCGCGCGTTGATAGCCACGCGCTCAGCGATCAGCCGCGCTAAATCTCCCGGCGCCTCGACACGCAAGCGCAGCGGCTGCGCCGCGTTTTGCGCGCCCGCCACGGCAAAGAGTGCACCGCTGATTTTTTTCGCGCGCGTCACGTCGTTCTCCGTGTTGAATACCGAAGCATAGCCTGATAACCACTGTGGCAGGAACGACGCTGCGGGCTCGGCTTGCTTCTGCAGCAACACGTTGGCCATGGTGTCGCGGTCGAGCGCCAGGGAAAGGGCTTCGCCCAAGCCGGCTGCTCGGGCGACGGCAGCGTCCCCTCGCGAAGCGGCGGGCGATTCGGTGGCGATCTGCAAGGCATAGAGCAGCACCGGCGCGGAGGCCCACACGCGCAAATTTTCCTGCGCGGCGCGGCGGACCAACTCCGGACTCAACTCCACCACATGCGCTTTACCCAACTGCAAATCGAACAGTTGGCGCAGAATGGGGACGCCGAGAGTCACCTGCATGCGATCCACAAACGGACGACCGGACCAGCAATGTTCGTTGCCCGCGAATTCGTAGCGCGCGAAGGTGTTGCCGGCTGCCGGGACCACCGCAGCGAGATAAAACGGGCCGGTACCCAAGAGCGCGCCATCCGGATTGCGGCGGTAAATGAAATTGCGCCCGGAAGCGAATTGTTCGAGCAGATCCGGCACGGGCGAGGAAAACTGCACTATTACGTGGTTGCCGCTCGCCGTAATCGCCGGCTTGGCCGGCGAAAACCCGGGCGCTAACTCCTGGAGGGCGGCGACGACCTCCGCGGCGGTCAGGGCTGAAGCGTCTGAGAATTGAACGGCGCTGCGCAGCGTGAATTGCCAGCGCCGGCAGGCGGCGTCGTGCGACCACTCCGTGGCCAGGGCTGGCCGAAAACGCCCGTAGCGGTCCAGCGTGACCAGGCGATCAAATACCGCGGCGGCCATTTGCAAATTCGCGGAGTCCTCTGGCGAGCCGGCTTTCCATGTTGCGGGATCCAGGACAAGAGCAGGCGCGTGCAGTTCGACAATTAGCGTTCCGCCGTAGCGCGGGGCTGTGGCCGCGCCAGACGCGCGGCACGTGAACGCGATTATGAGCATGAGCAGGCACGCAAAGCGCGCGCGATGTTCGCCGGGTGAAGCGGTTAGCAGCAAGCGCCGAACCGCTCGCGGTCGAACCTCGGCGTGGGTGTGGGCGGGCATGCGCGTTTGCTTCGACGAGTTCATGGGGAAAACCTCACCGCCCGCATACCATCGAGACGCGATAGACGTCGTAACTTCCGGAAGCCAGATCAAAGACCACGGCCAGCGCCGACTTTCCGTCGTCGGCCGCCGCGAGGTGCTGCACGGGACCAGCAAAATCCACGGATGCGACGGCCTCTTCGCGCTTCATTGAGGCACTCACGAGCAGAAGCTTGTCCGGCTGCGTCCAGTCCGTGGCCGCGCTCATGAGCCGCCACGAACCTGGCTGGCAAGCAGCGATCAGGGCGATAGACTGCACATCGTTTGCGGAGTCCGCACCTGACGCGCCGAGCAGTTCCTGCATGCCCGCGCGCGCTTGGTCTATCTTGGCGTTGTCCTCGTTGGCGCCGGCCATATTGGTCATCGCCTCGGCCGCGCACGACAAGTTCCAGCGTTCACCGGTCGTCGCAGGTTCACGCAACTTGCAACGCAATCCCGGCAGGACGATGGCGATGGAACCGTCCTGCTCCTTTCCCATCGCTCCGCGTAATCCGCGCGACACATAGCGGTACCCCGTAAACGGCAGTTCCTGCACTTCGCTGAGGCGCTCGTCGTCCTGGCGATAGATGATCACGGCGTCTGGCCGCAGCAGAAAAATGATTGGCGCGCCCACGGATGCGCCGGTTAAGGTGTCGCCGGACGTTACACCCGGGCTGCCAGGACTGCCGACCGCGAACTCTTCGGCATCCAACACGGTTTCTTCCTGCTGCCAAAGCAGTTGGCGCGTGACCCGCAAGCGATCGCCGCGCGTCATCACGGGCAAGAACGCCGTGCGCGGCAGCACCGCCATGCGGACTTGCACGCCGGTGGCCACGGGAACCTGCGCGAGCAACAAAAACGCCGTGGGCGTCTCGCGCACCGACACGCGCACGACGGCATTCGCCGAAGCCGGAGCGCCCGGCGCGGCCTTCGCAACTACGGCATGGCGCCCGGACAACTCCTTCAAGAAGGTTTCACGCAAAATTACGGATTGGGCTTCCGGCAGCGAGGAGGTGTTGCTCCACTCCACGGCCACCGCCTGTGGCAGCTCGCGCAGCTCCTCGACGCGCCGCGCCAAAGCGCGCACGACATCTTCCGGCGTCTGCGCACCCAACGATTCGCCACACGTCGCCAGCACTAAAATCACAAAGAAAATTCGCAAGGAAAGATGCAGCCTGCGCGGGGAGAAAGAAAAGGAGGATTCACTCACAGCAGCGACACATCATAGCACGCCGCAAAAACCCTCCGCACGGTAGCCACGTCGTAAGTCCGGAGCTGAAGCAATTCGCAAGCTTCGCCCGCGACGGCGGCAAAGGGTCCGTGAATTAGCCTCACTCGCAAATGGAAAGGGACGCATCACCCTGCGTCCCTGGTTGCCAAAACCGTGAATATTTCACGCTATCGCGATCGTTGCGGCGTGCCGCCAGGCCAAGCGCCGAAGCGCCAGGCCGCGTCCGTTCAACCAAGTCGTTCCACCACACGCCCGCGCCGCAAGATCTTTTGCAATTGCGCCGAAAGATATATGTCGTAGCCTACCAGTGCCGCCGAACTCCCAAACAACGCCACCCCGAAAATCATCACCACATATTTGAGCGCCAGCATAACTGCGTCTCCCGCACTACAGGTTCCACTCAGCCACTGCAAAAAACTCATCTCCCCCACTCAAACACGGCGCCGGCAAAAACCTCTCACCGTTGCCCGGCAAAAGCGCGAGCCAACAGCGCCGTCCCACGCACCAGTTCGCCCCGCCCACCGGTAGGACGAGCCATGCGCTGCGTGCTAACGGCCGCCAGCCGCATCATCAACCGAAAGACCGCGCGCAGCAGAATCCAATCCAGCACGACCGCGAGCGCCGCCGCTGCAAAAGTCGCGAGCGCCAGCAACGTAAATCCCGTGATGCCCATCCTCGGTTTTCTCCCGTTTGCCGCGAATCCCGGTGGGCCCGTAAGCGGCTCCATCGGCCAACTCTCGCGGAACAATAAGGCAATCGCTGCGCCATCCTGCGCGCGATGAAAACACACCGGTTACATGACGGCACTGTTCCAAACTGTGGCATCACGTCCTCGCTGTGTTCCAATGCACGCGGTCTCCGGCCGTCACACATGGGCATCACCGCATGCAGACCACGGGCCGTCCGACAAGAACGAGAGTGCGCCCGCGCGAACGAGTGCGGTTCACTTGGCGTCCGCACAGTTTCCGGCGTACTGTAGTTAAGGGAGATTCGTAGTCACTCGGAAAGAAAAACCTAACTTCAGGCGCTTCACCACCACAGATCCATGCGACGCGGTCTGCAAATCGGCAAAATCCTGGGTATCCCCATTCTGTTGGACCCCAGCTGGCTGTTCATTTTCAGCCTGCTGACCTATTTGCTCAGCGAGGAATTTCGCCTCAAATACCCGAACTGGAGCACTTCGCAGCACTGGGTCGTCGGTTTGCTCACGAGCCTCTTTTTCTTCGGCTCGGTCCTGTTCCACGAACTCTTTCACAGCATCATCGCCCGTCATTACAAGATCCGGGTCGTCTCCATCACGCTGTTTATCTTTGGTGGCATCTCGCGCATCGGCCGGGATCCAGCGAAGCCCATCCAGGAATTCAATATCGCTGTCGCCGGACCCATCGGCAACTTCCTGCTCGCCGCCGTGTTCCTCGGAATAGGCCAGTTATCCCCCGCGGACGATAAGCTGGCCGCTTTCACAACCTATCTCGTGTGGACAAATATCGTGCTGGGCGCCGCCAACCTGGCCCCCGGCTTCCCGCTAGACGGCGGCCGGATGTTCCACGCCATCGTCTGGGCCGCGACCAAGGATTTTAATAAGGCCACACGCGCCGCCGGTGCCACCGGCAAAGTGATCGCCTACGCCCTTATCGCATGGGGCGCGTGGTCCGCCCTGCATGACAACGTCTCTGGCGGAATCTGGTGCGGTTTGATCGGCATTTATTTATTGAGCGCCGCCAACGAAAGCGTCAGGCAGCTCGCAGTGCGCGAAACGCTGCGCGGCCTCAGCGCCGCCGACGTGATGAGCCAGGAGGTTCCAATCGTCAGCGGCGGCATCTCTCTCGAAGACTACGGCGCCGAAGTGCTGCGCACCGGTCGCCGCTACCATCTCGTCATCACCGATGACCGTCTCGTAGGCCTCATGAACGTCCACGCGCTGCACGCCGTGCCACGCGAAGAGTGGGAGCACAACTCCGTACAAAGCGTGATGATCCCACGCGACAAAATTCTGTGGGCTTCGCAGGATGAGCCGCTACAACGCTTGCTGGAACGACTCTTCGCGGCGGACATCGGCCAGATGCCGGTGGTGAGCGGAACGCCTGACGACGGCGCCCACGTGGTCGGCATGGTGACGCGCGACGCCATCCTCCGCGTGATCCAAGCGCGCTCGGAATTTCGCCAGCCCACGCCGGCAAAGTGAGACGAGCGACCCAATTGCGTCGTTGCACTTTCAACGGACGGCAAACCGCTGGCGGGGACTCGCTCGCACGTGGTCTGGGACGTGGCGCTATTGCGCGACTCTGCTCCATTCACGCACTGAGGTTTCCGCAATCGCCCTAATGGCCCGAATTACTGGGAATTCCGCTCGCCCACACCCGCAAAATAAAAGCGCCGATTCTACTGGCGGCAACCACGTACTTGGGCCGACAGGATGTCCTTTGGTACAGGATGAGGCACGTATCGAAAGTGCTAGCATTCTTTCATCGCTAGTGCTAGCCTTCCTCCCCACAAGGGCTGCCGCACGCTACCCCTCCCGATCGAGTCGGACGCCCCCGAAGACTAGTCCTCGCAAAGGAGCAATCATGTCCCGAAAAATATGTCTGCTGTTATTTGCCATCGCCGCGCTTTTATCGATCGCGGCGAGTAAATCCCAAGCGCAGTCCCTCTTAACCCGTCACGTGCGAGAAGCCACGCGCACCGGCGCAGCAAAACCGCTCGAGCGCCTGCCGGCAGGTCAGGTCCTGCAGCTCGATGTAGTGCTCGCGCTGCGCAATCCCGGGGGACTCGAAGCGTTCCTCAAGGAAGTTTACGATCCAGCCAGTCCGGTCTACCGCCATTTCCTCACCGTAGCGGAATTTACCGCGCGCTTCGGCCCCGGCCAGGAAGACTATGACGCGGTGGTGCGCTACGCAAAAGCCAACGGATTTGAGGTGGTGGGCGGCACGCGCGACGGCATGGACGTGCAAATTAGAGGCCCGGTCTCTTCCGTCGAGAGCGCCTTCCACGTAACCATGCGCAATTACCAGCACCCCACGGAGAATCGCACTTTCTACGCGCCGGAGCGCGAACCCACCGTAGACCTCACGTTCCCGCTCTGGCACGTCTCTGGACTGGACAACTACTCCATCCCGCATCCCTTGTACGTCAAAAAGTCCGACTACGCGAAGGCGCACGGTATCGATGTCAACGCCGTCGTCTCTCACGCCACCACCGGTTCCGGCCCCTCCGCTTCATTTCTCGGCAGCGACATGCGCGCGGCCTACTACGGCGGCACGGCGCTCACCGGCGCGGGGCAGAACCTGGGCCTTTTCGAGTATCTCGGCACCGACCTCACCGACCTGAGCACGTATTTCAGCAACGTGGGGCAAACGAACCATGTACCCATCACGCTGCTCTCCACCGACGGCACCAGCACCTCTTGCGTGGACACCAGAGCCGGCGGCGATTGCGACGACACGGAACAAACGCTCGACATGACGCAGGCCATCGGCATGGCACCCGGCCTTGCGAGCCTCGTCATGTACATTGGTTCCACCGACACGGCGATCATCAGCGCCATGACAACGCACAGTCCGCTGCCGACGACTATCGGCTGTTCCTGGGGCTGGACTCCCGCGGATCCCAGTACCCTGAACCCCTATTTTGAGAAGATGGCCGCGCAAGGTCAGAACTTCTTCGCGGCGAGCGGGGACTCTTCCACTTGGTCAGCGAGCAACGAAGCCTGGCCCGCGGATAACGCCTACGTCGTGTCCGTCGGCGGCACGGATCTGATTACCACCAGCGCGGCTGGCCCGTGGAAGTCCGAGACCGCCTGGACCGACAGCGGTGGCGGCATCTCGCCCGATTCCATTCCCATACCATCGTGGCAGCAACTCTCGGGCGTCATCAACTCCAGCAATAAAGGTTCGACGACCCTGCGCAACGGCCCGGATGTTTCGGCCAACGCCAACTTCACCTTTTACGTCTGCGCCGACCAAACCACCTGCACAGCCAACGACTATGGCGGCACCAGTTTTGCGACGCCCATGTGGGCGGGCTACATCGCGCTCGTCAACCAGCAATTGGCCAACAATGGCGAACCCACTATTGGGTTCATCAACCCCACGGTCTACGCGCAAAACATCACTTCCAGCTACGCCACGGACTTCCACGACATCACCAGCGGCACCTCCGGGAGCTACTCGGCGGTAACCGGCTACGATCTGGTGACCGGTTGGGGCAGCCCCAACGGCACCGGTCTGATCAACGCGCTCGCCCCGACGAGTACCTCGCCGTCGTTCGCTGTTACGTCGTCGCCCGGCTCCGTCTCGGTGGTGCAAGGCAGCACCGGTACCTCGACGATCTCGACGAGCGTCTCCGGCGGCTTTGATTCCGCCATTTCCCTAAGCGCCAGCGGCGCGCCCACCGGCGTCACCCTGAGCCTCAACCCGGCGTCCATCGTGGCGCCCGGCTCAGGATCCTCCACGCTGTCCATGGTTGTCGCTTCGACCACGGCGGTCGGCACGTACACCATCACCGTAACCGCCACCGGCGGCGGAATCACTCACACCGCCGCCGTCTCGCTCACCGTCACCGCTCCCGTGACCGGCGGCTTCACCATCTCCGTCTCACCCACCTCCGGCTACTTGTATCAGGGCCAGAGTGGCTATGCCGTGGTCACCACAAGCGTCACCGGCGGGTTTGCCTCCGCCATCACGCTGTCCGCTAGCGGCGTGCCCTCGGGCGTCACCGTCAGCTTCAGTCCCAATCCCATCGCCGCGCCGGGTTCCGGCACGTCGGACTTTACCCTGACGGTTTCACGTACCGCCCCGACAGGGACCTATCCCATCACCATCACTGGCACGGGTGGCGGCGTTACCCACACCACCGTGCTAACTTTCGAGATACTCAGCCGCCGCGTCCGCTGAGTATCTGCGGTGCCAGCACTACTGGCGCTGCAGAACACAAAGGCCCGGGCGACTCCGTCCGGGCCTTTGCTATTTGTGGCGTCTGCGTGCTTTTGACTTTTGCACGCAGTCGTTACCCTTCCCATCCCCACGGCCATGCGATAGGATTTGCAATCCCATGACCCTCAGCCAAACATCGCAATCGCGACGCAGCCATGCAGCCTCGCGCAATTCACATATCGCAATACTGTTCCGCAGTCTCGTCGTACTCGCTCTCCTCGCCGCCGCGCAGTGCTCCGCGTCGCCCGCTCAAGCGCAACAACCTTCCATCACAATGGATCCGACTCTCTACTCCGCCATGCGCTGGCGCTTAATCGGGCCGCACCGCGCCGGCCGCGTCACTGCCGTGGCCGGCATCCCCGGCAACCCGGCCGTGTATTACATGGGGACACCCGGTGGCGGCGTCTGGAAAACCACGGACGGCGGAGACGTCTGGCAACCGATCTTCGACGATCAGCGCGTAGCCTCCATCGGTGCGGTTGCCATCGCGCCATCGAATCCCAACATCCTGTATGTGGGCACCGGCGAACAAACGCGCGGCAACGGGATCTACAAATCCGCCGACGCGGGCGCAACCTGGACGCACATCGGCCTGGAGAAAACCAACTACATCACTTCCATTCTGATCGACCCGCGTAATCCGGACGTCGTCGTGGTCGGCGCGTTCGGCTATCCCATCAACGGCGTCGCTTCCGACGCCGCTCAGCGCGGCATCTTCCGCACGAGCAACGGCGGCCACACCTGGCAGCGCGTGCTCTCGAAAGATGAGCCCGACGGCATCACCGACATGGCCGCCGACCCGGAAAACCCGCGCGAAATCTTCATCGCCATGCTGCATCCGCCCGACCCGCTGAACCCCGGCGCCGAAAAACAACACCAGAACGCTTGGATTTACAAATCGCTAGACGGCGGCGCCACTTGGTATCAAGTCGCCGAAAAAGGTTTGCCCGGCGAGGCGCGCGGAAAAATCGGTCTGGCGGTGGCGCCGGCCACGCACGGCCGTCGCGTCTTCGCCATTATGGATGCTGGCCTCTTCCGCAGCGACGACGCCGGCGAAACCTGGCGCAAAATCACCACGGACCCGCGCATCACCGGCAGCAATTACATTTGTCACGTCTACGTGGACCCGCGCAATCCGGACCTCGTCTATGTCATGCAGACCACCACCTATCGCTCCACCGACGGCGGCCAGACGTTCGCGGCCTTCAAGGGCGCGCCCGGCGGTGACGACTACCACGTGCTGTGGATTGATCCGCAGAATCCGCAGCGCATGATCCTCGGCGTCGATCAGGGCGCGACCATCAGCGTCGACGGGGGCCAGACGTGGAGCACCTGGTATAACCAACCCACCGGCCAGTTCTATCACGTGGTCACCGACGATCAGTTTCCCTATGTGGCGTACGCCCCGCAGCAGGATAGCGGCACTGCCGCCGTCCCCAGCCGCAGCGACTTCGGCGAAATTGGCTATCGCGACTGGTTCTCCATCGGCGGCTTCGAGTTTTGCTACATCGCGCCGGACCCGCTTCATCCCAATATCGTCTACTCCGGCGGCTGGTACGGCGCCGTGGTGCGCTTCGATAAAACCACCGGCGGAATTTCTCACGTTTTCGTCCCCGGCTTGCAGGACCGCACCGCGCAGATGCCGCCGCTCGTTTTCTCGCCGCAGGATCCGCGCAAGCTTTATCTGGGCACGCAGTACGTCACGCAGACAACCAATGGGGGCGATAGCTGGCAGCGCATCAGTCCCGATCTGACCGTCCGCACGGACACGTCTTCGCCGGCGGCTAGCGGCCCCAAGCCCGCGGGACACGCGCTCGAAGACGCCGACGCATCGGACTACGCAGAATCAGACGC
>Ga0302326_10015613_pt1 | contig 15964 bp, 20 predicted proteins | sample Palsa_T0_3_FD_202264 | JGI IMG/M metagenome (GOLD analysis project Ga0302326, IMG submission 202264) | Peat permafrost microbial communities from Stordalen Mire near Abisko, Sweden - Palsa_T0_3 | ecosystem: Environmental > Terrestrial > Soil > Palsa > Peat permafrost | place: Sweden: Abisko... | reverse complement strand
CACCGCACACGCGTCGAGGCCCAGGTTCGCGTAGAGCAGTTGCGCGGTGAAGGTTGCCGACTCCACGCCGAGGCCGCCGCGCAGATGCGGCAGCGCCTCGACGACCAGATCGAGGACGTTGGCGGTCATGCCGCGCGAAAGCCGCCGTGGGAGATCGCGTGCTCGATCAAGAGCGCGGCGCCGGTCGTTGTCGCGCGTTCGCGCAAGCCCACCAGATGCCAGTCGCGTTGGAGCGGCGTGCGTCGCGTGACGACTTCCACGATCGAGCCCTCCTGCAGGTCGCGTGCCAAGGCGCCGCGCGAGAGCAGCGACACGCCCAGTCCGGCGCGTACGCACGCCAGGATCGCGCCGTTCGAATTGATGGTCACCGTCGGCGGTTCGATTGCTAGCGCTTCGAAGAGCGCGTCCGTGGTCGCCCGGGTGCCGCTGCCGGGCTCGCGCACGAGCCAGGTCGCGGTGCCGAGCGAGGCTGACGTCGCCCGGGCCGCTTCCGCTGCGACGATCACCAGCGCGTTGGGCCGTACGGCGCGCGAGACGAACCGTTCGTCGGGGGGACGGCCTCCCAGGGCCAAGTCGGCTTCACCGTGGAGCAAACGGTCCCAAACGCGGGTCCGATTCGCGACGTGCAGGTCGACCGCAGCCCCGCGGCTGCGCTGATCGAAGCCGCCGAGCAGGGCCGGGACAAGCTGTTCCGCGGCCGTCGTCACGACTGCCAGCCGGACCCGCGCGGCCGCGACCTCCCCGGCCGCGCGCGCTTCGGCCAGAGCTTCGTCGAGCAGAGAAAAGACGCGCCGTCCATAATCGGCCAACCGCTCCCCGGCCGCGGTCAGCCGCAGCCCACGCCCCTCCCGCTGGACGACGGGCGCGCCGACCGCGCGCTGGAGCGAGGCGATGGCCGACGAGACGGCCGGCTGGGAAACAACCAGGCGATCAGCAGCTTCGTGGACCGACCCCGTCTGGGCGACGACGATGAAAGTCCGGAGCTGGTTCAGCGAAATCATAAACTCTTGCTTATGCGTCGGCGGCAAAATTGTATTAGACGCCGATGCTTTCACATGACATCATCCGGTTCATGCCGACGATTGTCCCGGCCCCGTCCGATTCTCCGGTCGACCGGACCTCACGCCTTACCGCGGGGGTCAGCGAGTATTCGCGGATGGGGTACTGGCAGCCCGACTACGTCCCGCAGAGCAGCGACATCCTGTGCGCCTTCCGGATTACGCCGCAGCCCGGAGTCGATCCGGTCGAAGCTGCTGCCGCGGTCGCCGGCGAGTCGTCGACGGCGACCTGGACGGTCGTGTGGACCGATCGGCTCACCGACTTTCGGCGCTACCAGGCCAAAGCGTACCGCTGCGAGTCGATCTCGGGCCGCCCGGGCGAATACCTGGCCTATATCGCCTACGATCTCGATCTGTTCGAAGAAGGCTCGATTGCGAACCTGACGTCGTCGATCATCGGCAACGTCTTCGGTTTCAAAGCGCTCGCGGCGCTGCGCCTCGAGGACATGCGCATCCCGGCCATCTACGCCAAGACGTTCCAGGGACCGGCGCATGGAATCGTGGTCGAACGCGAACTGCTGAGCAAGTTCGGCCGGCCGCTGCTCGGCGCGACGGTGAAGCCGAAGCTGGGCCTGTCGGCCCGCAACTACGGCCGCGTCGTCTACGAGGCGCTGCGCGGCGGCCTCGACTTCACCAAAGACGATGAGAACATCAACTCGCAGCCGTTCATGCGGTGGCGCGAGCGCTTCCTCTATTGCATCGAGGCGGTCGAACGCGCACAGGCGCGCAGCGGTGAGATCAAGGGTCATTATATGAACGTCACCGCCGCCGACATGGAGGCGATGTACGAGCGGGCGGAGTTCGCGCGCGAGATCGGTTCGAACATCATCATGATCGATCTCACCGTCGGCTACACCGCGATGCAGTCGATGGCCAAGTGGGCGCGCCGCAGCGGCCTCATCCTGCACCTTCACCGCGCCGGTCACTCGACGTTCACGCGCCAGAAGACGCACGGGGTCAGCTTCCGCGTCCTCGCCAAGTGGTGCCGGCTGCTCGGCGTCGACCACATTCACGCCGGGACGGTGGTGGGAAAACTGGAGGGCGATCCCGCCACGACGAAGGGCTACTATCGCACCCTGCGCGACGACGTCGTGGAAGCCGACCCGCGCATCGGCCTGTACTTCGATCAAGACTGGGCCTCACTGCCCGGCTGCATGCCGGTCGCGTCCGGCGGCATTCACGCCGGCCAAATGCATCAGCTGCTCGATCTCCTCGGCGAAGATGTGGTCCTGCAGTTCGGCGGCGGGACGATCGGGCACCCCGACGGCATTGCCGCCGGCGCCACCGCCAACCGGGTCGCGCTCGAGGCGATGATCCTGGCGCGCAATGAGGGCCGCGATATCGTGGCGGAGGGTCCCCGGATTCTGAGCGCGGCGGCCGCCTCGTGCGGTCCGCTGGCCCGCGCCCTCGATATCTGGAAGGATATCAGCTTCGAGTACACCTCGACCGATACGCCCGACGTCGTCGCGACGCCGACTCCGGCGTAAGGCAGCGGTTCATGCGCATCACCCAAGGGACGTTTTCTTTTCTCCCCGATCTCAGCGACGAACAGATCGGCCGCCAAATCCAATACGCGCTCGATCGCGGCTGGGCGATCTCGATCGAGCACACCGACGATCCGCATCCGCGCAACACCTACTGGGAGATGTTCGGTCAGCCGCACTTCGATCTGCGCGACGCCGCGGTCGTGCTGCGGGAAATGACGACCGCGCGGGAGGAGCATCCGCGTCGCTATATTCGCGTCTCGGCGTACGACGCGCGGTACGGACGTCAGACGACCGCGCTGTCGTTCATCGTGCAGCGGCCGCCGCACGAGCCCGGCTTCCGGCTCGACCGGCAGCAGGGACCGGGCCGTACCGAACGCTTCGCGCTGCATGCCTACGCGGCGGACCGTCCCGCGGACGAACGCTACGGCGATTGACGTGGAGCGCGACGACGGCGCGCTCGACCTCGATGGCGCGTATCGTGCGTCGGACATCGGAGCGGTGCTGGCGCAGCTCGACGACGATTTGGTCGGTCTCGCTCCGGTCAAGAGCCGGGTCCGCGATCTGGCGGCGCTGCTGCTGATCGACCGGCTGCGCGCGCAGCTCGGGATGGACACGCAGCCGCCGACGCTGCACATGTCCTTCACCGGAAATCCCGGCACCGGCAAGACGACGGTCGCCTTGCGGATGGGCTCGATCCTCAAAGGGCTGGGCTACCTGCGGCGCGGGCACCTGGTCGCCGTCACGCGCGACGACTTGGTCGGTGAATACGTCGGCCACACCGCGCCCAAAACGAAGGAAGCGCTCCGCAAGGCCGAGGGCGGCGTGCTGTTCATCGACGAGGCCTACAGCCTGCACAAGCCGGAGAACGAGCGCGACTACGGCAGCGAAGCGGTCGAGGTGCTATTGGCGGCGATGGAGGAACGGCGCGACGATCTGGTGGTGGTCTTTGCCGGCTACCGCGAGCGCATGGAACGCTTCTTCAACTCAAATCCGGGACTGCGCTCACGTATCGGTCTGCACGTCGACTTTCCCGACTACACGCGGCCCGAGCTGCTCACGATCGCCGAACGGATGCTGGCGCAGCGCGGCTACCGCTTTGACGACGAGGGACGCCGCGCATTCGATGAGTACTTGGACCTGCGGATGTTGCAGCCCCAATTCGCGAACGCGCGCAGCGTGCGCAATGCCCTCGACCGCGCGCGGCTTCGTCAGGCCAGTCGCCTCGTCGCGCGCGGCGGAATGGTGACGCGCGAAGAGTTGTCCATCATCGACGCGCAGGACGTGCGCGCCAGCCGCGTCTTCAGCGCTCGGTGAGGCGCGAGATCGACGTTATCCTCGGGCCGCCCTGGGCCGCGGAGCGCGTGCGCGGGAAGCACGCCGTCGTGGTGGACGTGCTGCGGGCCACCAGCACCATCGCCACCGCGCTCGCGAACGGCGCCGAAGGCGTGATCCCGGTCGAGAACCCCGAAGAAGCGGTACTGGTCGGAAATCGCCTCGGTCGTGAACGGGTGCTGCTGTGCGGTGAACGCGAATCGGTGAAGATCCCGGGCTTCGACCTCGACAACTCGCCGGCGTCATTTACGCCGGCTGCGGTCGCGGGGAAAACGCTGGTGATGACCACCACCAACGGCACCCGCGCGCTGCGCGCGCTGAGCGCTGCGGTCAGCCTGCAGACGGCAGCGCTGCTCAACCGCGCTGCGGCCGCCCGCGCCTTGGCGAATGAGGCTGGTGACGTGACGATCGTGTGCGCCGGCGATGACGGGCGCTTCGCGCTCGACGACGCGCTGGGCGCCGGCGCGCTGGTCGACGCGCTGATCGCGCTCGCCGGAAACTTCGAACTGCTCGATGGCGCTCGCGCCGCAGCGATGCTCTACGCCTCCGCGCAGCCTCGGCTCGGTGATGCGATCGCGAGCGCCGACCATGCCACGACGCTGGCACGGGCCGGGTTCGGCGCCGACGTCGTGCGCTGCGCGCAGCTCGATCAATTCGACATCGTGCCGACGCTGCGCGACGGCATGCTGGTCGGCGGCTAAGCGCGCTTAGGGTTCGTCGTCGGCTGCGCCGGCGACGACCACGCCGGGGTTGCGGACGATCACCCGGTCGTGCCGCGCGTCGAAGCGCACGCTCGAGCCGAAGGTACGGGTGATCGTCGCACCGGCGACCATCGTGCGGCCGCGCACCGTGAACGGCGCGTGGGCCAGCGTGATCGCGTGGCCGTTCAGGACGGCCTTCGCGTGGCCGGCACGCATCACCAGAATGTCGGTGCCGCGCCGGACGGTGACGGCGCCGCTGGCGGGGTCGAAGATGGCCTGGGCGCCGGCGGCTTCGGAGACGGCGCGCAGCGGCAAGTAAGTGCCGGCGGCGGTCGTAACCGGGGCCACGTCCGAGGCGATTCGCTGGCCGTCCACGCTGATCGTCGCCGGGGTCGACAAGGCAAGCAGCAACGACGCGACCGAGGCGGTCACGGACGTTACGGCGAGCAGGCGTCCATCAGGCAGGCGTAGCTTCACGGTGTATCTCGTGGAGGTAGTCGGGGTACTGGTCGGCGATGACCTTTTCGATCTCCAAACGTAACTTCCCCAGCAATTCGTTCTCCGGGAAGGTGCCGACGAGCTCTCCCTTGCGGTAGATCGCGCCCTTACCCTTGCCCCCGGCGATCCCTACATCGGCCATTTTAGACTCCCCGGGGCCGTTCACGACACATCCCATGACCGCGACCTTCACGGGGGCGGTGTACTCTTTGGCTATCGCCTCGACCATGCGCGCCAGGTTGACGACTTCGATCTCGGCCCGGCCGCACGAGGGACAGGCGGTGATGTCGAAGCCCTTTTCGCGCAGGCCCAGCGCCTTGAGGATCCCCCAGGCGACCGGGACCTCTTCGACCGGATCGGCTGCCAGTGAGACCCGCAGGGTGTCGCCGATGCCCTCGAACAGCAGGATGCCCAGGCCGATCGAGGACTTGATGGTGCCCTCGCGCGGCAGGCCGGCCTCGGTGACGCCGAGGTGGAGGGCGTAGGGGGAGCCCCGCTCATCGAGCTGCTTGGCCAGCAAGCGGTAGGCGTAGATCGTCGTCAGGGCGTCATGCGCCTTGACCGAGATGATGATGTCGGTGTGGCCGAGATCCTCGAGGATCTCCACGTGGCGCAGCGCCGAAGCGGCCAGCGCTTCGGGGCTATGACCCAGGGTGGCCTCGAGGTCACGCGCGAGCGAGCCCATGTTGACCCCGATGCGAATCGGGGTCCCGCGCTCGACCGCCAGCTTCACGACCTCGCGGATCTTCACCGGATCGGTGATGTTGCCGGGGTTCAGCCGCAGCTTGGCAACGCCGGCCTCGATTGCGGCCAGCGCCATGCGATGATCGAAGTGAACGTCGGCGACGATCGGCACCGGCGAGCGCGCGACGATGGCCGGCAGGCCGGCGGCGTCGCGGACGTCCTGACAGGTCACGCGGACGATCTCGCAGCCGGCCATTGCCAGCCCGTAGACCTGTTCGAGCGTCTTGTCGACGTCGGCGGTATCGGTGGTCGTCATCGACTGCACGGCGATCGGGTGATCGCCGCCGATCCACACCTTCTTGGCGTCCTTCGACCAGTCCGATTTGTTCTCGAGCAGTACCGGTTTCGTCTTGCGGCGCAAACGAATCATCGTCTGTAGTCTACCAGACTCTCGCGCGGCATCATAATTGGCCGTGCCGCGACGCGAGGGCCGAGATGTCGTGATACGACACCGCCAGCATCAGGACGATCAAGACCGCGAAACCGCCGACGTGAACCAGCGCTTCCTTTTCCGGATCGACCGGCCGCCCGCGCAGCATCTCGACCAGGATGAAGGCGGCACGGCCGCCGTCGAGCGCCGGGATCGGCAGCAGGTTGAAGATACCGAGCGAGATCGACAGCATCGCGGAGAGCCGCAGGAAAATGTAAGGTCCGAAATCCTGCGCCTGCGCCGACACCTGCGCGATGCCGATCGGTCCGGTCACCTGTCCCGCGACCTCCGCCGGATGCGTGACCAGCCCGCCGAGGACGCCGAGCGTGGAGGTGATGAAGCCGCTGAACTCGCTGCCGGTAAAAGCCGCCGCGGTGAGCACATCGACCGGATGCGTTGCCTGCAAGGGCGAGAACCCGAGATGTCCCTCCTTGGGGTCGGTCGGAATGCCGACCGGGACCGCATCGAAAGCGTGCTGCTGACCGGCATGCTCGTACACGACGTGAATGCGTTTTCCGAGCGCGTGATGGATGGTGTTGACCAGTACGTTGCCGTCGGGCATCGCCGCTCCGTCGATCGAGATGATGCGATCGCCGGCTTGCACACCCGCGCGTTCGGCCGGAAGCCCCGGCAGCGACTGTTGCACGATTGTCGACGGCTTGTCGCTCGGCACGCCGATGAGCGCGGCGATCGAGAACAGCAGCACCAGCGCGACGACGAAGTTCGCGACCGGTCCGGCCAAAACGATGGCCAACCGCTGCAGCGCGGTCTTGGCCTGAAAGTTGTCGCTGTCGTAGGCCACGCCGTGGCGGAACTGGCGCTGCTGTTCGGCCTCGTTCGTCTTGCCGTCCTCGCCCTTCATCTGACAGTATCCGCCCAGCGGCAGCAGGTTGATGCGATAGTTCGTTCCGCTGCGCTTCGAGGTCCACTTCACCAGCGTCGGACCGAAGCCGACCGCGAAGTCGGTGACGCGCACGCCGCACAGGCGCGCGACGATGAAGTGTCCGTACTCATGGAGCACGACCAGCACCGACAGGTTGACCAGGAAGACGATCAGTTTCTCGGGGTTCATGTGCTCCGTGTCGGCCCCGTGAGCCGTTGGCGGACGAAGTCGCGGGCCAATTCGCGTGCAGCCCGGTCGGCACGGCGAACGGCATCGAGACTCGATTCGCTGGTACCGACCCTTTCGAGAACGGTTTCGATGCAGGCCGGGATGTCCCCAAAGCGGACTTCGCCGGCCACGAAGGCCCCGACCGCGATCTCATTGGCAGCCGAGACGACCGCCGGGGCCGTACCACCGAGTTCGAGCGCCCGGTAGGCCAGCCCCAGGCACGGGAAACGCTCGAGGTCGGGGCGCTCGAAGGTCAGCGACGTAGCGGTCGCACCCCGTTCGCCCCCCAGCGCCGCCAGCGGATCCTCGTTCGGGTGGCCCGCCAGACGGTCGGGATACGCCAGCGCGTAGCCGATGGGCAGCCGCATGTCGGGCGGAGCCAACTGCGCCAAAACGTTACCGTCGGTGAAGATGACGAAGCCATGCGCGATCGAGGTCCGGTGAACGAGCACGTGAATCCGTTCGCCCGGAATGCCGAACAGCCGCGAAGCCTCGATCACTTCCAATCCCTTGTTCATCAAGGTCGCGGAGTCGATCGTATTCTTGACGCCCATCTGCCAGGTCGGATGCGCGAGCGCATCGGCGAGGGTCGCATCGTCCATCTCGGCACGCGAACGTTCCCAGAACGGACCGCCCGAGGCGGTCAGGACGATCGCCGCCACCCGCTCCGGCGGCGCACCTTGCAAACATTGGAAGATCGCGGAGTGCTCGCTGTCTACCGGCAACAGACGCGCGCCGCTGCGCGCAGCCTCGGCTGCCAGCAGATCGCCCGCCGCGACGATCAGTTCTTTGTTGGCCAGCGCGATGTCGATCCCGGCGGCCACTGCAGCGAACACCGCGTCGAACGCGACCGCTCCGTCGGTGGCCGCGACGACGAGATCGGCACCGGATTCGCACGCGACCGCATGCAGCCCGTCGGGTCCGTGCAGGACGCGCGCGGCGCCGGATTCGAGCCGCGCGCTCAGTTCCTGGGCCGCCGCTTCGCTCGCGGCCGAAACGACCTGCGGCTGGAATTGCGCCGTTTGCGCCGCCAGCAACTCGACGTTGCGGCCGGCGGCCAGCCCGCTGATCGTGAAGCGGTCGGCGTGGCGCGCGATGACGTCAAGCGTCTGGCGCCCGATGCTGCCGGTTGAACCGAGGACCGCGATACGCCGGCGCCTCACGTGTTCACCAGCCGGTTGTTCGAGATCACGCCGATCAGGAACAGCGCGAAGTAGAATGCGACCCCGGCGAAGATGTACGAGTCGAAGCGGTCGAGGACGCCGCCGTGTCCCGAGATCAGCGACCCGGCGTCCTTCACCTTCGCATCGCGCTTGAGCCCGCTCTCGACCAGATCGCCGGCTTGCGCCGCGATCGAGGTGATCGCGCCCACGATGATGCCCTGCCACCAGCTCACGTGCAGCGTGGGGACCAGCGCGATCGCCGCACCGACTGCGACCGTCGCCACAAAACCGCCGAGCGCGCCTTCGACCGTCTTTTTCGGCGACAGCCGGGTCAGCTGATGACGGCCGATCGCGGTACCGACCAGCATCGCGAAGATATCGGTGGAGGCGACCAGCAAGATCGCCCAGGCGATCCACAGCGCCCCGTCGTGCAAACCGCGGATGGCGATGAAGTAGGTCAGCAGCTTCCCGATGTACAGCACGCCCAGCAGCGTGAACCCGCTGCGTGCGAAAATGCCCCCTTCGCCGGTGAAAGTGGCGGTGGCGAGCGCGACCACCACCGTCGCCGCCAGCAGAATGCCTTCGTAGCGGTGGATCAGTCCGAAGTGCGCCAACAGGATGTAGGCCCACACGGCCGCCATCGCGACCGGGAGTTCGAGCTGCGGGCCTTTGCGCGCCGAGAGACCGGCGAACTCGTACACGCAGCCGGTCGCGAGCAGCAGCACCAGCGCCGTGAATGTCGGCGCCCAGGCGTTGCAGGCAAAGCCGAGCGCGGCCAAGAGGATGCCGATGATGACGCGGCGCGGGCTGACGGCGGGCTTGCGGGCTGCCAACGGGGCGGAGCCCGATGCCGTCGTGGTGGTCGTCGTCATTCCGGTCCGCAGGCGCGCCGCCGGCGTTGATATTCCGCGATCGCCTCGGCGAAATGATCGCGCGAGAAGTCGGGCCAGAACGTATCGCGCAGTACGAGCTCCGCGTGCGCGACTTGGTACAGCAAGAAATTTGAAAGCCGGGCTTCGCCGCCCGGCCGGATGAGGAGATCGGGATCGGGCATCCCGGCCGTCGCGAGGTAGGTCGCGAGCGTGTCCTCCTCGATCGCATCTGGCGCGAGCGTGCCGGCCGCGACGTCGGCCATCATCGCGGCGATCGCGTCACGCAGTTCGGTGCGCGCGCTGTAGTTGACGGCCAGGTTCAGCCGGAGTCCCGAATTGCCCGCGGTCTTCGCCACCAGCCGGTCGAGCGCATCGCGCGATGCCGGCGGTAATTGCCGGTAGTTGCCGATCACGCGCACGCGCACGTTGTTGCGGCGCAGTTCGTCGAGTTCGTGTTCGGCAAAGTACACGCAGAGATCGAGCAGCAGCGAGATCTCGGTCGAGTCGCGCTTCCAGTTTTCGCTCGAGAATCCGTAGACCGTGAGCATCGGGATGTGCCAGTCGCTGGCCGCCCGCGTGATCTCGCGCAGCGCGACGATGCCGCGCCGATGGCCTTCGATCGCCGGCAGCCGGCGCGAGCGCGCCCAGCGGCGGTTGCCGTCCATGATGATCGCGACGTGCTGGGGCAGCCGGCCGGGATCGAGCACCACGCCGCGCGAGGCTGCTCTCATGGCAGCCGTTCGTACCCGTCGTAGCCGGCGATCAGCTCCCAGGCGCCGTCGCCCGCACCGGCCAGCGGCTTCACGCGCAGGCACCGCAGCGCACCCAGCCCCAACGCCGGATACGGCGGGGTCAGCACGCGCATGCGCAGCGGCCGGTCGGCCAGCGACGCGCGCGCAAGGGTCCACGGCTGCAGCGCGAGATCGGCGGTCATTAGACCTCCATAATCTCCTTTTCTTTGCCGCCCACCAGATCGTCGATCTGCTTGATGTACTTGTCGGTCTGCTTCTGGACCTGATCCTGGCCGCGCTTGATCTGATCGTCGGTGATGGTGCCGTTCTTCGCCAGCGCCTTGATCTCGTCGATCGCTTTGTGGCGCAGGTTGCGGATCGCGACCTTGTGCTCTTCCGCCTTCTTGCGCACGATCTTGACCAGGTCTTTGCGGCGCTCTTCGGTCAGCGGCGGGATCGAAAGCCGGATCGAGGCGCCGTCGACGTTCGGGTTGAGTCCCAGGTCGCTGGTTTCGATCGCCTTGCGGATCGCGCCGACCACGCTCTTGTCGAAGGCGGTCACCAGCAGCGAGCGGCCGTCAGGGGAATTGACGCTGGCGACTTGTTTGAGCGGCACGCTGGAGCCGTAGGCTTCGACGTGGAGGCGGTCGAGCAGCGAGGGCGCCGCCCGGCCGGTGCGGATCGACGCGAAGTCGGCGCGCGTCGCTTCGAGCGCTTTCAGCATTTTTCCGTCGCTGTCGCGATAGACGTCATCGAGCATGGCTCACCCCTTCGGCGTCGCTGGGGACCGGACTCCGCGAAACGACCGTGCCGATCGGTTCGCCCATCACGACCCGGCGGATATTTCCGGGCCGGAACATGTTGAAGATCACGATCGGCAGACCATTGTCCATGCACAGCGTGAGCGCGGTCGAGTCCATGACTTCGAGCCCCAGTTCGAGTACCCGCAGGTAGTCGAGCTGGGCGAACTTGGTCGCGGTCGGATCCTTGAACGGGTCGGCGCTGTAGACACCCTCGACTTTGGTGGCCTTGAGGATCGCTTGCGCACCGACCTCGACCGCGCGCAGTGCCGCCGTCGTGTCGGTCGTAAAATACGGGTTGCCGGTCCCGGCCGCGAAGATCACGACGCGGCCTTTTTCGAGATGCCGGATCGCGCGGCGGCGAATATACGGCTCCGCGATCGCGTTCATCGCAATCGCGGTCTGCACGCGGCACGGCACGCCGATCCGCTCGAGCGAATCCTGCAGCGCCAGCGCATTGATCACCGTCGCCAGCATCCCCATGTAGTCGGCCGTCGCGCGATCCATCCCCGCCGCTTCATGGGTCTTTCCACGCCAGATGTTGCCGCCGCCGGCGACGATCGCCAGGGACACGCCGTCGGCATGGACCTGCGCGATCTCGCGCGCCATCGCCGTGATCGTGTCGACGTCAACGTCGCCGCCGTTCCCCGCGAAGGCCTCGCCGGAGAGTTTGAGCAGGACGCGCTGATACGCCGGGCTCGACAACGGCCGCTCGCTACTCCTCGCCCAGGGCGAACTTGACGTAACGGCGGACGCGAATCTTTTCGCCGAGCACGCCGGCTACGGAGTTCACCAGTTCGCCGACCGTCTGCGCGTCGTCCTTGACGAACGGCTGCTCGAGCAGCGTGTGCTCCTCGTACCACTTGTTCAATTTGCCCGACACGATCTTCTCGACGATGTCGGGCGGCTTCCCCGGGGGCACCGTCTTCTCGAGTTCGGCTTTGACTTCGGCCGCGACCGCCTCGGGGACGGAGGCGCGATCGAGGTACTGCGGCGACATCGCGGCGACGTGCATCGCGACGTCGCGCACGAGATCGCGGAAGCGTTCGTTGCGGGCCACGAAGTCGGTCTCGCAATTGATCTCGACCAGCACGCCGATCTTGCCGCCGGCGTGGATGTAGGAGCCCACCGACCCCTCGTTGGCGGCGCGTTCGGCCTTCTTCTCGGCCTTGGCTTGGCCGAGATCGCCCAGGCGCGCTTTGGCGCGCTCGAAGTCGCCCTCGGCCCACAGCAGCGCGTTGCGGACGTCGGACATGCCGGCGCCCGACTCGTCGCGCAGACGTTTGATTTCGTCTGCGCTCGGCTTGTACACGGTGTTCACGTCGTTCCCCGTCGGCTTTAGACCGCGGCCGGCTCGGGTTCGGCCGCGATCTGGGCGTACTGCTGGTCGTAATCGGCCGCGTCGAATGCGGATTCGGTCTCCGTCTTACCTTCGATGATCGCGTTGGCGATCGTCGAGACCATCAACCGCACGCTGCGGATCGCGTCGTCGTTGCCGGGGATGGCGTAGTTGATCTCGTCGGGATCGCAGTTGGTGTCGATGACGGCGATGATCGGGATGTTCAGCTTCTTGGCTTCCATTACCGCGATCCGTTCTTTCTTGGGATCGACGATGAAGACCGCGTCGGGGAGCCGGTGCATGTCTTTGATGCCGCCCAGAAACTTCTCGAGTTTCTCGAGCTCGTCGGTCAGCCGCGCGACCTCTTTCTTAGGAAGCAGATCGAAGGTGCCTTGCTGGCGCATTCCCTCGAGCTCACGCAAGCGTGAGATCCGCTTCTGGATGGTCGCGAAATTCGTCAACGTGCCGCCCAGCCAGCGCTGATTGACGAAGAACGTCCCGGCGCGGTCGGCTTCCTCGCGCACGACGTCCTGGGCTTGCTTTTTCGTGCCCACGAAGAGCACGACCCGGCCGCCGCGCGACATCTGCTTGACGGCGTCGTAGACGTCGTTGAGCATCGCCAGCGTCTTGGAGAGGTCGATGATGTAGATGCCGTTGCGCTCTTGGAAGATGTAGGGCTTCATCTTCGGATTCCAGCGGCGGGTTTGGTGTCCGAAATGGACCCCGGCCTCCAGAAGAGCGCGCATGGTTACGCCTGATGCCATGAAATGGAATGACCTTTCTGAACCCGCGCTGCCGTCCGTGGCACCGTGATGGGCGCATCGGCTGCCGCTCGCCTGGTGCTTGCGGCCGCCTCTCCGGCCCTCCGGGCCGGTGAAGTGAGCCCCGCGCTTCGCGGGGCAACCCACAAACTATACCATACCGGGGACCGCAGAGCCCGGGACGGGCGCGCTTCAGGAGTCCGGCTGGTCCTCGGGCCGGGGCGGGCGCGGGGGACGGCCGAGCGGGGCGATCCGCGGCTTGGCGCCCCCTCGCGGCTCGGCCGTGCCGGCAGCGCCGCGATTGGCGCGCTGGATCTCCTCGTACACCTCGGAGCGGTGGACGGGCACGGCGCGCGGCGCTTCGATCCCCAATTTGACCGTATCGCGCTCGACGGCCACGACCACGATGCGGATGTCGTCGCCGATGATGATCGCCTGGTTGAGCTTGCGGCTGAGCACGAGCACCGGACGCCCTCCATGGCCGAGAGGCGCTCGCTTTCCCGTCCCCGGCGTTACCCTCCCGCCGCGGCGACGGAGGCTGCGGGCCCGACCCTCCGCACCCGGTTCTCGAGCACGATTTGGCGCGCCGTGCGGGTGCGCAGGTTGACCACGATCGGGGCCGCCGGATCGCGGGCTTCCGGCGCGCCGTCGACGAGCAGCATGAGGCGCTCGGCGCCGTCGCGCAGGTCGAGCGACTCCTCGGCGTAGGCCGGCAGCTCGGGAGCGTAGCCGGGGACCAAGCGCGACGCCTCCGCGGTCGGGATCGCGACCGCGACGTCGTCGAGGCTCTGCAGCCAGATGCGTCCGTCATCGTCGAACTCGAGCGGAATGAAGCGGCGCAGCGCGCCGAATCCCGGCAGACCCCACGGGAACGCGATGACGTCGGACTCCCGGTAGCAACACGAACCAAAACGCGGCAGCTCGATCGTCACGCCCGGCTCGTCATCGTCCGACCTCACTCTTTCGCTATCGGCGGAACGGCCGCCAAGGTGAAGTGCGCGCTTTAGGCGGTGGCGGCGTCGACGATCAAGCGGCCCAGCAGTTTCTCGGCAATGTCCTCGCTGGGCACGTCGTAGCGTCCCTCGGCGATGCGCAGCCGCAACTCCGCCACGCGCCCGTGGCGGTAGAAGGGCTCCAGTAGCGCCGCGCGTCCGAAGGCGGCACACCAGCGCGCCGCGCTCCAGCGATGCCACGCCCGTTCGCCCGCGCTGAGCACGCGTGCGTCGCGGCGATGCTGGCGGCGCGCGTTGCGGTACGCGCCCAGGGCGAACCCGATCTCATCCCGGCTGATCATCATGTTCGACCTCGTTTGCTCGAACAGCGTCCTTGCTACAAGGCCTATCGTCGCGAGTTCAGGCAGACTTTAGGACGGCCCGACCCCCTCCGGAGCCGTCTCGTCGCGCCCGCTCCAGAGATCCGCCGGCAACAACGAGGGATTCGGGAGCGGAACGTCCGGCGGCGGCGCGGCCAGGCCGGTCGCGCCGGGAACGGCCGCGGGCGAGATCGTGTCCGGCGTCACCGCATCGCCGCTGGTGCGTTCGGTGCGCACGCGCGCCGCGATATCGCCCAAACGTTCGGCGACCGCGGCGGCGCTGGGCGGTCGCGCCGCCGGTTCGCGCGCCAACAGTTCGTGCACGAGGACCGCCAGCGCCGGGTCCACGTCGCCGACACGTGCCTGCAGCGGCGCCGGATCTTCTTCGAAGCGCCGCAGCGCGACGTCGATCGCGCCGGCGCCCTCGAAGGGCGGCGCACCGGCGAGCGCATGATAGAGCACCGCTCCAAATGCGTACAGGTCGCCTTGCGCGGTGCAGGTCCCAAAGCGCGCCTGCTCCGGGGCGACATACATCGCCGTCCCCAGCAGTTCGCCCGCGATCGTCAGCTCGCTGTCGTCGGCGACGCGTGCCAAACCGAAATCGGTCAACTGCGGAAGACCCTGCTGGTCGATCAGGATGTTGGCCGGCTTGACGTCCCGATGGATGATCCCGTGTTCGTGCGCCGCGGCCAGCGCGCGGGCGATCGCAAGGCCGATCGCGGCAACACGCTCCGAAGGAACCGGTCCCTCAGCAATCAGCGCCGCCAAGGAGCGGCCGTCGACGAAGTCCATCACGATGAAGGGGCGCCCGTCCTCGTGGACGCCGACGTCGTGCACGGCGACGATGTTGGGATGAACGAGGCTCGCTTCGGCCAACGCCTCGCGGCGAAAGCGCTCTTCGACGACCCCGGTCGCATCGTGGCGCCGCTGCAGCAGCTTGATCGCGACCGCGCGGTTGAGCACGGTATCGTGCGCCTCGAAGACGGTCGCCATGCCGCCGTGCCCCGCGACACGGTCGATCCGGTAGCGCCCGCCCAGCAGCTCCGAGGGTGTCATCGTACACCGTGTACCCGTTAGCGAGCGAATTGGGCCGCGTGCAGGGTGGCGTAGGCGCCGCCGGCTGCGATCAGCGTCTCGTGCGTGCCGGTCTCGCGCACGCTCCCCGCTTCGATATAGAGGATCTTGGTCGCGCGGCGAATCGTCGAGAGGCGATGGGCGATGATCAGGGTCGTGCGCCCAGGCAGCAGCCGGTCCAGCGCGACGTCGATCAGCGCCTCGGAGTGTGAATCGAGCGCGCTGGTCGCCTCGTCCAAGATCAGGATCCGCGGATCGCGCAGGATCGCGCGCGCGATCGCGATGCGCTGCCGCTGTCCGCCTGAGAGGCGGATCCCGCGCTCGCCGACGATCGTAGCGTACCCCTCGGGCAAGCGCGAGACGAACTCGTCCGCGTTGGCTTCGCGCGCCGCCGCGATGATTTCGTCGTCGGAGGCATCGAGGCGCCCGTAGCGGATGTTTTCGGCGATGGTGCCGTTGAAGAGCTGGGTCTCCTGCGGGACGATCGCGATCGCATCGCGCAGGTCCGCCAGCCGAACGCCCGCGATGTCGACTCCGTCGACGGTGATGCG
>Ga0302326_10015610_pt1 | contig 15966 bp, 10 predicted proteins | sample Palsa_T0_3_FD_202264 | JGI IMG/M metagenome (GOLD analysis project Ga0302326, IMG submission 202264) | Peat permafrost microbial communities from Stordalen Mire near Abisko, Sweden - Palsa_T0_3 | ecosystem: Environmental > Terrestrial > Soil > Palsa > Peat permafrost | place: Sweden: Abisko... | reverse complement strand
CGAATCGATAATGTTATCGACCTCGATGCTGTCGAGCATCGGCGGGAGATTAAACTGAAGGATCTGGCAGGAATCCTGGGCGGTGATCTCGAATCGCTCGGTACTCATGGAGCTTGCAGAAAGACTATCGACTATCTTACCCTCAGAGAATCAGCATCAAAGATAATTCCCAGCGGCTGAATTTCCACCGCTTTGCGATCATCCTCCCTGACCACTTGCCCCGCGTGCCATGCGGGAATGCCGGCAGTCTTTGCCGCCGCAAGACACGCCGAAATATCCTCCGGCGCGACGTAAGCCGCAAAGCCAGCGCCCATATTGAACGTCGCATATGCCTCGGCGAGTTCAACCGGGCCGGTTTCCTGAATAAACCGCAGCACCGGCGGCACGGGCGGAACCGAGGTCATCCTGTACACAAACGGCTCTTCCAGCCGCATCAATTTTCGCCAGCCGTGGCCTGTGATATGGGAGGCATATTTCAGGCGGATTGATTGCCGCTGGCATTCGGCAATGAACGGGACATAGATGGCCGAAGCATCCAGCAGCGCCTCCCCATAGCTTCGCCCGCCGGGGATTGGGGTCAGATAACCCTGGCTGAGCCCCGACGCCAGCTCGCGGCAAAGCGTCAGGCCATTGGTCTGAACCCCGGTGCTGGCCAGGAGAATGATCGCATCGCCATCGGAAAGATCGCCAATGATGCGATTGGATTTCGGGCGAATGCGGCCGATGGCCGAGCCGGCCAGGACAATGCTGCTCGGTTCGACGATCCCCTTCAGCGCCGGTGTCTCCCCCCCGCCCCAGACCGCGCCGGCAATGCGGCATCCCTCGGCAAATCCCCGGGCAAGATCCTGCGCACGGGTGCTGGTCGCAAACCAGGATGCATCCCCTACTGCCGCGTGCATGGCGACGGAGATCGGCAGAGCGCCGGTCGTGGCCAGGTCGTTCACAATCGTCGCCACGGTGTCGATGCCGATGTTGGCGTAATAACTCTTACCGGTTAATTCGAGCATGGCATCGGCGATGAGATTCTTGGTCCCCAGCCCCTCTTCAACGTGGGCGAGGAATTCATCGGGCGTTTCGATGAGATAGGCGCTTTCACCGCGGATGGCGGCAGGTTCGGCAAGTCCATGCAGGTTCAACGCGGACACGGTTGTTGCGGCCGCGCGCTGGCAGGCGCGCTTGAAATCGTCGAGGGGGCCGTAATCGACGCCGCTGTTTTGGTAGGTGAGGGGCATATTGTAAGATAGAAACGCCGCTCGACTGCGGCCGCCAAACAAACATTCTATGGATTTTTTCAACTACCGAAATAACGAGCTGTATTGCGAGGACGTCCCCGCGGAGAAAATCGCCCGCGAGGTGGGCACGCCGGCGTATATCTATTCCACTGCGACGCTGCTGCGGCATTATCATCAGATTGCCGATGCGTTCGCCCCGCTGAAGGCGACGGTCTGCTATTCCATCAAAAGCTGCGGGAATATTCATATCCTGCGCCTCCTGCGCGAGCAGGGTTGCGGATTTGACGTCACCAGCGGCGGTGAGCTGTTTCGGGCGCTCAAGGCGGGTGGCGATCCGAAGAAAATCATTTATGCCGGCGTCGGAAAAACCGACCGGGAAATCACCGATGGCATCAACGCCGGCATCGCGGCGTTCAACCTCGAATCCGAGGCGGAGATCGAGAACATCGATCGCGTCGCGCAGTCGATCGGCAAGACCGCCATCGGTGCAATCCGCATCAATCCCGACGTAGACGCTAAGTCCCACGACAAAACCACCACCGGCCGCAAGGGGGATAAATTCGGCGTTGATATCGAACGCGCCGAGCGCGTGTTCGAGCAATATCGAAACCTGAAAAACCTCCGCATCGGCGGCGTGCACATTCACATCGGTTCGCCGGTGTACGCCATCCAGCCATATGTCGATTCAGTGCTGAAGATGACCGCGCTGATCGACCGCCTCACGGAGCGAGGGCACAAAATCGAATGGTTTGATCTCGGCGGCGGTTTCGCCGTGAATTATGAGAATCCGGATCAGGCCCTGCCGGTGACGGAGCACGCCAAGGCGATCATTCCGCTGCTGAAAGACAAAAGCTACCGCATCGCGCTTGAGCCGGGCCGATATATCGCCGGCAACTCGGCGATTCTTCTGACGACCGTTTTGTACCGCAAGCAAAGCGGCGAGAAGAAATATGTGATCGTCGATGCGGGGATGAACGATCTGATCCGCCCGACGTTGTACGAGAGCTATCACCACATCTGGCCGGTGAAGCCGGGCGCGGAAAATGTTCCGCCGCAGCGAAGTCGGTCATTTGTGCCGAAGGAGGGTGAGACCGTGGACGTAGTCGGCCCAATCTGCGAGAGCGGAGATTATCTGGCTCGCAATCGACCGCTGCCGCAGACGCGCCGTGGCGATTTGCTCGCGGTGTTCACAGCCGGAGCCTACGGATTTTCGATGAGCAGCAATTACAACAATCGCCCGCGAGCGCCGGAGGTGCTGGTGGATGGGGATCGCTACCGGATCATCCGGCGGCGCGAAACGCTGGAGGATTTGATTTCGGCGGAGATGGTGTAGGAGGGGAACCGATGTCGCCGGGTGAAATTCTGCAATTGATTCGCGCGGCCTCGGAGCATCAGCGCGCGGGCCGTTTTGATGCGGCAGCGATGAATTGCCGGCGCGTGCTGGCCCAGGCGCCCAATAATTCCGATGCGCTGTGGATTCTGGGAATCAGCGCCCGCCAGCAGGGGCGGCTCGATGAAGCAGCCGAGATGCTGCGGCGGTGGGTGTCGCTGAACCCGGGCAAAGCCGAGCCGCACGGAATGCTCGGCGATATTTACCGGGCTCAGGGGAAATTCGACCTGGCGATCGAGCAATACAGCGCCGTCATCCGCCTCAAGCCGGATCTTTCGGCGGGATACCTGAATCTCGGGCGGGCGCTTCACGCGCAGGGGAAATTGCCCGACGCGATTGCGGCATATCAAAAATCGATTCAGCTCAAGCCGGATTGGGCCGAAGCGCACGAATCGCTCGGCAACGCACTGCTGGAGACGGGCCGTATCGACGACGCGATTGCCGCCTTCACCCAGGCACTACAGTTCAAACCCGGCCTGGCCGGGGCCGAATGGGGACTGGGGAAAATTTACGTATCCCAGGGCCGCAATGATGATGCGCTCGCGTGCTACCAGCGCGCTGCCAAAGCAAATCCCGCCAACGCCAACGCGCACTTTTTCCTGGGATGCCGCTTGATCAAGGCGGATCGACCGGACGAAGCGGCCAGCGAATTTCGAGAGGCGATCAGGCTCAAGCCGGATTCGCCTGACTGGAAATATCAGCTCGCGGCGATCACGGGCGACCGCTCGATAAAAACCGCGCCGGCGCAGTATGTCCGCAATCTTTTCGATCTCTATGCGCCAAGGTTCGACCAGCATCTGGTCGAAAAGCTAAACTATCGCACGCCGGCGCTGCTGCTGGAGCAGGTGCTGCAGGCGACGGAGAAACGCGAGTTCGATATCCTCGATCTCGGCTGCGGGACGGGGCTATGCGGCGTTCAATTTCGGCCGTACGCCCGGCGGCTGGTCGGCGTGGACCTTTCACCGGAAATGATCAAGCGGGCCGAGTTGCGCAAGATTTACAACGAGCTCGCCGCAGCCGATCTGATGACGTCCCTGAACGCCGCAGTGGAGCAATACGACCTCATTCTCGCGAGCGATGTGCTGGTGTATGTCGGCGATCTGTCGGAATTCATGCCTGCCGCGGCGAAATCGCTGCGCGGCGGCGGGCTGCTGGCCTGCTCGATCGAGGATTACGCCAGCGAGGGATTCATCCTCCATCAGGCCGAGCGGTTTGCGCATTCAATCGAATATTTCCGCCGCCTCGCGACGGCCAGTGGATTGAAGGAAGTGTCAGCCAGCAAAGTCGTCCTGCGGAAAAATAAGCAGGTGGATGTGTTTGGGTGGACCATCGTGGCGATCAAGGCATAAGTTCACATCGACTCCGCCAGCCGCGATGCGCTGCGGAACGCCAGGGCCATGATCGTCAGCACCGGATTGAATCCGCCGTTGGTGACGTGCACGGAGGCGTCCATGACGAAAAGATTTTCATGCCCATGCACGCGGCCCCACGGATCGGTGACGCTGCTGCGCGGGTCAATCCCCATGCGGCAGGTGCCGGCCTGATGTTGTCCGGCGCTGAGGGTCAGGCGCGGAGGATAGCTCCAGATATTTTTAGCACCCGAGGCGAAGAGCCACTGCTCGGCCTTGCGGCGTAGGAAATCAGCGGCACGAATGCTTTCGGGATGAGTCGTGCCGGAAACGCGGGCAACGGGGATCTGCCAGCGATCGCGCACAAAAGCATCAACGGTGACGCGGGCTTCGGGGCTGGGAATATCGTGGATCGGTCCCGCAAGGTGAATGGTGCGGCGATAATTTTCGCGAATATATTGCTTGGCCGAAAGCCCCCACCGCCGCTGGCCCGGCGGCATCGCCCACTTGACGAAAATAATCGGCAGCTTGATGAAGTCGTTGGCCAACAGCCCCCCGCCGACGATCCCCGGATTGTGATGATTAAACTGAGTCGTGGCGATGACCACGCCGGGCCCGACGCCGTCATACACCGGATCGGCCATTACACCCAGCGCGCCGGTGTAAACGTGCCCCTGCAGATTGCGGCCGACCTGGTCAAAATCGTTGCCCAGGCCGTGCGGATTCCGGTCGGTTGCGGAGTTGAACAGCAGGCGGGCGGATTCGATCGCCCCGGCCGAGCAGACCACCGCGCGCGCAGCGCAGGTGTGAAGCTGATCGCCGATGAAAAATGAGACGAACGTGGCGCGTCCTTGGGGATCGGTGTGGATTTTCTGGGCCATCGCGCCGGTGACGAGTGTGCACCGTCCGGTGGCCAGCGCGCGGGGGATCATGGTGTTTTGCGTGCCATTTTTCCCATCGGTCGGGCAGGCGAAACCAACGCACATCCCGCATTTCCCGCAGGCGGGCCGGCCGTTATAGGCAATAGTGTTGATCAGCATCGGAGCGGGGAATGTATTGAGGCCCAGTGCCTTGGCGCCGCGCTCCAGAACCACGCGCTGCGGGCTGGAGGCAACCGGCGGCAACGGATATGGCTTTTTTCGCGGGCCGGCAAATCGGTCAGCGCCGGATTCACCGGCCACGCCGATTTCCCATTCAGCTCTTTGGTAGAACGGTTCCAGGTCTTCGTATGCGATGGGCCAATCGGCCAGCGAGCTTCCATCGGGCACGCCGTAGCTGCTGGCCATGCGAAAATCCTGGGGCATGAACCGCCACGCCATTCCGCCGTAAACCCGCGTCCCACCGCCGAGGCACGCGGCATTGTTCTGGTATCCGACTTCATGGGGACGGACCAGCAACGAGCGGCCATCGGACAGCACGGCAACGCGAGGATGGTCGGCGACATCAGGCCCGGCGTTGACGCCGTAGGCGGAGAGGCGCTGATTGCGAAGATGATCCCGTCCGGTGGTCGCTGTTGGATCATTTTTTCCGCCGCGCTCCAGCAGGAGAACGCTTTTCCCCGCCTCGGCGAGCACGGCGGCGACGATCCCACCCGCCGCGCCGGCGCCGATGACTATGACATCGCAATCGCTGGGCGGACGATCGTTCACCACGTCCCGCCTTCGGCGCGAAAGCCGATCATTTTCCAGGAAACCCCATCGCGATTGCCGCCGTTTTGCGGATCGGCGTAAAAGCTCTCCAGCACATGCTCCACCAGCATCGGAAAAAATGCGAGCGGCGCGATTATCCAATCGGCCTGCACGCGATCGGCTTCGATATTGCCGAGCAGCGCATCCTGCTGGGGAGCCGTCAGGGATGCAAAAGATTGCCCATGCGCAGCCTGCGATTCCGCCTCGATGCCCGCGAGGCCGTGAACGTACGTGAGCTGCTCGCCGGCAAGATCGGTATTCAGAAGCCGGAGAATGAACTCAACCGCGCCGGCATCGGCGGCGCCGGGATAATCATCTGCCGGGATAATACGATTCGCCGCGGCGCGGAGCGTAGAGAGACGAAGATCGGAAAGAGTGAATGTGACCGAGGCCATTGGCGGGATTATATTGTGCGCTTGGACGAAGGGGTGAGAGAGATATAAAGAAATACCAGCGCGATGACCAGAATCCCCCAGGCGATGTCGGGTTGCAGTGGGTCGATGTAACGCCTAAGCACGTGCCCCAAATCCGGCGAGAAAATACGCGGCAGCAAAGTGGAAAGGTTTTGCCCGAACTGGTCGAGGTCCGGATCCGATTTGTCGAGCAGAATTTTCAGGGGCATCGCAGCGCTGAAAAGTGTCAGCGCGAAACCCAGCAGCGCCATGCCGACGCTTTCACCGATGCAGCACGCCGCCGCGGCGCCGGCCCAGAGAAGATAACGCTCCTGCATCTGCACGGAGAAGAGAAACACCACAATCCACGGCGTGACAAACGCGACCAGCGCCCGGCGATCGTTGCGGCGGGTTTGCAACCCGATGCCGATTCCGCTGAGCACGAGGAAAAAAACCGAGATCGTGGTGAACATCGCCTTCTGGGTGATGTCGTAGGTGGTTCCGTGGATGGGAATACTGAAGGCGATTTCATCGACATCGCGCGGCCAGCCGAATCGAAGGTTGAAGACCGCGGGAATATTGCTGGTTGGCCCGGTAAAAAGATACGGCCAGTGGATGCTGCCGTAACGCATTCCGCAGTCCCACCATCCGGTGCCGCCGTGAAACAGCCAGATACAGGCGAAGAGCGCGCCGCCGGCAATCGCGGCGAGCATGTACAACCGCGCGCGAAACCTCAGCAGCAGCGAACCCGCCGCGACGGCAACGCCGGCGACGAGGCCGATATACCACGCGGAGCGATTTCGCGGGAGCAGCCACGGCCACAGCACCGATACGACAATGAGCAGCGCGCCGGCGGCGATCCACGTCCAGCGGGAATGCAATATCATCTTCCAGCGCGGGGCTGGCGATGAAAGCGGCGGCGGCGCCAGCGTGCGCAAAATCCACGGCACGGCCGCGCTGACAAGCAGAATCTCAAATATCCAGATGACCGCGGGAAGATCGAAGATGCGGTGCATTGCAAACAGCGTCGGCGGATAATCGCTGACGGCCACGCCAACCTGCTGCGCCCGGGCGGCCGCGAGCTGATTCGGCGCAATGTAAGTGATCAACCATCCCGAGACGATCAGCGCGTAGCAGAAGACCGCGCCGCAAATCCATCGAACTGCTGCGCCGATGCGCCCCTGAACGAGCGGCCAGATAATAAAGATGGGCGCGACCGACAGCATCTGCCCCTTGAGGTTCGCCCCGATGAGGATCACCACGCCGGCGGCGAACCACCAGTCGAGGCTCGCCAGCAGGCAGCCCAGCAGGTAAAAGGGAACGAGCCACGTATCCCACTGCGGCCAGGCGTGCGCGTTAAGGATGATGTCGGGGCTGAACCACAGGAACAACGCGGCAAGCAATCCCTGCCATATGCCGTGGAAATGCCCGTGTTTTTCACCGGCGCTGCCGCGGATGACCCAGTGCCGCGTGAGCAGAAATCCCGCGACGGCGGCGAGGCCTTCCAGCGCGGTGTTGAAATGCAACATCGGCTCGGTGAACCAGTAGGGCCGCTGCCACGCTTCGGTCAGGGGTAAATCGGGATCGAGATGTTGATGCGATCGCACCCAAGCCCCCCACTCCCGCATGACACCAAGCCGCAGCGGATTGTAATCGAGCCAGGGAGCCCAGTTGGAATCCTTCCATTCAGGAACCTCTGGGGCCATCTTGTCATATTGGTTGAAATATCCTTCGGGCCCGGTGGTTTCCAGGCCCCAGAAGAGGCCGTGATACATATCGCCGATGAAGCGAAGCGGATCGCACACCTGGTACGTGTAATATCGGATGCGCAACCCCGCAACGGCTGCGCCCCACACCACGGCAGCGATGAGAATCCACCCGCCAAATCGCGCGGCATAAATTCCCCACGACCGGCGCGGTTTTATCGCGGGCGCGTCAAGTGCGGGCTGGGTCATCACTCCATCCATGCGGATGGAAGTATAACGAATTAATGAGCGGCCGCCGACTGGCGGGTCGCGGCGTTTGGATCGAACGTGATCGTGCACTGATCGCGAAACAGCCTGCCATTTTTATTTCCCACGGCCGCAAGCAAGTTATCGCCGACGTTCAGATGCACATCGTCCCACACAAATCGGTGAATATCATCTCCGGTTTGCGTTCCGAGGCTTTGGCCGTTGACGATCAATTCGACGCTGCCGCAATTTGAATAAATTTTTACTGGCAACGCGCCAAAATTGCGCGGGGTGAATCGGCGATCGGTGATATAAACAAACAGATCGTCCGACCAGTTCGCCTTGTAAAAATAAAATGCGTCCTTCCTCGTGCGCCGATCGTAGGTGATCATTCCCTTGTCGTTTCGGCCCGCGTGGTCGCCCTCATCGCGGCCATCCGATGCGAAGTCGAACATGACCCAGAGAAATGATCCCCACAGCCACGGCCGCCGCTTGATTGTCCGCCAGGCGGATTCGTGGATCAATGATTGCCATTCCTCCGGATGCCAGTGCTTGTCATTTTTACTCGGCATCTTCGGATCGGGATCGTGCTGGAAGATGCTGGCGCCCGCGCCGTATTCGCTGAGGGCAATCGCATAATCCGGGCGCTTGGCGTGCATCTGATCAAGTGTTTTCGCCAGGTCGGCGGGCTTGCCGTAATACCAGCCGAAATACAAGTTGTGGCCGAGGATGTCGGTGATCTGATTGATGGGGTTCGAGGGATCTTGCACACTGCTGGCCGCGGTGGTGAGCCGCGTGGGGTCGAGCTGGTGCGCTTCCTTGTTCAATTCCGTCACGAGCAGCGCCTGATGCGCCACCGACTTTTTGTCCCCCGATAGCTCGTTGTACAACGACCAGAAGCAGATGGATGGATGATTAAAATTCTGCTTGATCAGCTCGCGAACCTGCTGAAGGGCCGTGTCATCAAACGCCTGGGAGGCGGTGACGTAATTTACCATGCTCGCCTCGGCCCAGACGATCAGTCCGCCGCGGTCGCACAGATCGTAAAACTCCTGCGGATGCTGATAGTGAGCCAGGCGGATCACCGTGCAGCCCATTTCCATGACCAGATCGAAATCCTGCTTCAGATCGTCGCTGCTGGTCGCCCATCCCTCATCGATTCGGTCCTGGTGGCGATTAACGCCATGCAGCGAATAGGGATTTCCGTTGAGATAAAATCCGCTCGCCGGATCGACGCGAAAAAATCGCAATCCCAGCGGCTGGTCGAGCTGATCGACTTTCGTCGCACCATCGTTCACCGTAACGCGCAGGGTGTAGAGATACGGATCGATCCGGCCATTCCACAAGTGCGGATTGGCAATCGTCAAATCCTGGGCGGCATCGGCAAAGCCGGCTGCAGGAACCGCCTGATCCTGCTGCGCCGCCAGCACCAATTTCCCGGACGAATCGAGCACTTGATAAATAACCGTCGCGCTTTTATCGGTTGGATTGGCATTGCGCAGCCGAACCATCACATGAACCTGCGCCCGCTCGCGCGTGACAGAATTCTGCTCGGCATAAACCCCGGGCCCGCCGTCGTCGATCGGCGAAATCGACAGCGGATCAATCGCCAGCAGCGACACCGAGCGATACAGCCCGCCGAAGATCGTGAAATCGCCCGACAACGGCGGGATGTCGGCATCGTGCGCATTGGTGACGCGCACGGCGATCACATTGTCGCCCGAAACATTCAGCAGATCGGTGATGTCAAACACAAACCCCGCGAACGCGCCCTTGTGCTCCCCGGCCGGCTTGCCGTTGACGAACACTTCCGCGGCCATCGACGCAGCGCCAAAGCGGATATACATCCGGCGACCGGCGAGGTCGGAAGCTCGATCACTCAGATTCAAATGCAAACGATACCACGCCGGCCCGCGGTAATAATTGTTTCCACCATCTTCGCCATCGAGATTGTTCCAGGTATGCGGCAGACTGACTTGCTGCCAGGCGGAATCATCAAGCTGGGGATTTTCGCCACCGGGAACATCGTGCCGAACGAATCGCCAGCCAGAATCAAGATCGATCACGCGCCGCGGCGAACTGCTTTGAGACGGCCCCGCCGCACACGCTGTCAGCATCATGCACAACAGCAATACGACTTGCGAAACTCTGAAATTCGACGATGCCGATGCGGTCGGTCCCGCTTCCACGGTGATGTCCATGAATCCCTCAAAAGATCCAGTGCCGGCGACGTGGTTACAGTAAATGAAACCGTCGCCAAATCAATCGAGCATGGACGGCGACCGCGGATAGTCGCGAATTCAAAGCGATTCATGCGCAACGGACGAGGGATTCGCCCTGACAAAGCCAATCATCAGCAGTATCCAGGCGATAATCAGGACAAGTCCGCTCGCGATGTGAGCCAGCAATACGATCATCTCCTGCCACGGCGCCCCGCCAGTTGCACCGGCCTGGCCCGCGGCAATCGGCAGAATTTTGGTCGTCCCCCACCACGAATTGGCGACCTCCGACAGAGCCATCACCCAGACCAGCCACACCGCCAGCAGCATCACCAGGATCGACTTTCTTCCCACCCGATGCGGCAACGTCAGCAGAGCAACCGCCACGACAATGAAAAGCACCCCACTCCCCTCAAACTGAATGTGAGCCGTTAAGGCAAGCCGAGGAAACGGCGTGTGCGGCACCACCAGTCCCCACAAAAGTCCAACCAAAATAAAGGTCATGCCGTGAATAAGAATCTGCTTGCTTCCTGTGGCGGTGGTCATGGAGGGTATTTTATCCACAAAGTACGAGCGGGCTCAACAATCTTGTCGTTTTAGATGACATCGTTGTTCTTTCCTCATAATCAGTGTTGTCCCCGCTCTGTTCCCGTTACAGGGTAAACTATGGACGTGAGAGGAATTCTTGCCGTTCTTGAAGACGATGCCAGACGCGTCGAAGTAATGCGATCGTGCGTCACAGAAATACTACCGGACATAGAGCCCGCATTCTTTGAGAATGCGTCGGTGATGATATCGTGGCTTAGCCAGCATCTTGGTAATGTCGTTCTGATTTCTTTAGATCACGATCTGCCGCTTCGACCAAGCGCTACCGGCAATGCCATCGATTTTGGCACAGGACGGGAGGTGGTCGATTTTCTGACATCGGTTCCGCCCACATGTCCCGTGATCATCCACAGTTCCAACGAAGTTTGCGCGTCTGGTATGTTTTTCGCATTGAAAGATGCGAATTGGCCTTGCAGCCGGGTGTACCCCTGCGACGATTTAGCTTGGATCAGAAGTTCGTGGGCCGTCCAAATCCGACGATACGTTGATGACGGCTGGATTAAGGCGTCCTAAAGCCAGAGTACTAAAAATATCACCCCGCCACCGGCAGTGGAATCCGCGCCTTGGACTGCGACTGCACCGTGACAAAAACATGCCCATGCGGCGCCGGCTCGCCCGCCACGGTACGGACGGGGAGGGGGCCACGCGGGGGCTCGGTCACGCGGGTGATTCGGCCGAACCTCATGCGGAGCGCCCAGCCGATGGTGCGGCGGATGTTTTGGGTCAGGCCGATCATGCCGACGATCTGCATGTAGGCCGGTTTCATTCCCACCTTGGTTTTTCGCCGCCAGAGCGCGACCACAAACCAGATGGGGTTGTACATGAACGCATAGCCCAGGAGCATATTGATCTGCTTACGCCACGGCCGCGGAAGGCTGGAGGCGACGACGTAGTTGCCATCGAACATGTACGACTCGGCTTTCCGTCCGCCGGCACTTTCGACGACGAGCCCCTGCGCATACGTGCCTTCGTACAGTTTCGTGCCGGGCGACGGCGTCATCATCAGCACCTGCAGCGAAACCGCGCCGGCCTTGCGCAGAATATTCACCTGGTTGAGCAAACCGTAGTTTGTGCCGTGCGAATAAAGCGGCTGCGCATCGTGATGCATCATCATCGGCATGGGGCAAATGCCTGCATCCCGCATCGCCTGGAAAGCCTCGGTGGTTTTGTTGACGGTCTGGCCCTTGTTCACGAGCGTGGCGGTCATGTCCTCCACCCCGAGCCACAGCGCCTTGCAGCCGGCCTTGCGCACCAGGGGCAGATGTTCTTTCATCTGCAGCGTGTCGTGAACAGTGACTTCGGTGTACCAACGCGCTTTGTGCCGGAGGGGTACGCCGTCGAACTCCGTGCGGGCCAGGGTTTCGACGATATCCAAGGCGCGCGCCTTGTTGTTGAAGAAATTGTCATCGGTGCCGAAGAAATAGCGTAGCCCATATTCCTTGTTGAGATTCCACATTTCATCGGCGATGCGCTGCGGTGATTTGAGGCGGTGTTGACGCTGGTTGTATGCCGGAATCGGACAATACGGGCAGGCGAATTTGCATCCGAAGGTCATCACCAGCGAGCCGATCGGGCTGTTCCAGCGCACGCGATTGGCCGCCATCGCGCGGGAACTTAATTTCGTCGATCGGCTCGGCGGCTCGAGCAGGCGATAGCCCAGGACCGGGTGAGGCAACTCGTCGAGATCGCCCAGCAGCCGCTGCATGCCGGTATCAACCAGTTCCTCGACAGCGCCGTCAGGCTCGCCGCGCGGATAAATCAGGCCGGGAATTTCGTCCAGCACCCGGGAATCCCTGGCGCGGAAGAATGCCGACCGCATGGATTCGCCGGTCGCGCGGACGGAGAGTATCGCTTCGATCAAGCTGAGCAGGACGAACTCTTCTCCCGTCACAACAACATCCGGACCAGCCGATTGACTGATTCCGTTTGCCCGATCGTGCGCTGTGCCGTTGTACAAACGATCCGGCTCATAAACCGCATGGGACCCTCCGGCAATAATGAGCGGCCGGTGGGCAGGGTCAATCTGCCTGGCGTCGCGGATCAGCTCCAGCGCCCGATCGGAATGCATGCCCATGGTCGAGACCATGAACAAATCCGGCACCCGTCCATCAAGCTGCATCCGCGATGGCCGAAACCGCCGATTCCACTGCTGCAGGACGATGCGCGTGCGCTCGAAACCGGCATCCACGAGCGCCGAGCCGATGGCTCGCACTCCCGCGGGAACCATCCGTGTGTCGGCGTAAATGAAGGGAAGCATCCGCGTGCGATGATCGAAGGCGCACGCAATGACCGTGACCAGGTCGTGTTTGGATGCGAGCAGGCGGAGGCGCTGGCGAAGGCTTAGCAACTCGCCCGGCTTAAGCAGTTCGTCCCCCCGTGCGCGACGAAGCAATTCCATGTTGACGCTCCCTGCCGGTTTTTGAGCGATCACCCTCCTGGCGACCGAACATTCACCGGCCAATCGACAATGGCGGAAATTATACCCGAGGCGGGGAAAAACAGCGAATCCAATAATTAATTGGCGAAGTTGGCGATGAACTCCCCACGAGCAGCAGCGGTATCGAAACACCAGATCCATGCCGTGGCCACTCAGTCGAAAAAAGAGAAAAGGGGACATTCATAATATTTTATTATGAATGTCCCCCTTTTTTTCGTGTCCCCCTTTTTTCGCTTGTCCCCTTTTTACCGCTCGGCCTATCATTTGACATACTTTTTTAGAAGGAGCACGGCCATGGTGAAGAAAGCGCTTTTCGTGACGCTCGAAGCGAAACCGGGTAAGGAGAAAGAGGTGGAACAGTTTTTGAACGGGGGGTTGTCGATCGTACTGGAGGAGCCGGCGACGATCGCATGGTTCGCGATTCGGATTGGGCCGTCGAAGTTTGGGTTTTTGACGCCTTTCCCGACGAAGCGGGCAGGCAGGCGCACCTGTCGGGCCGCGTAGCCGCGGCGCTCATGGCCAAAGCGCCCGAACTGCTGGCCAAGCCGCCCTCGATCGAAAAGGTCGATGTGCTGGCCGTGAAATTACCGGGGTAGGCAGATAATTATGCGAACCATCGCGTGATTATCGGCGGCCAATTTGTCGCGGCGCCGGGTGAATCATCTAATTTTGCGGTGCATTGTGGACGATGGTTCTGATGATGGCCCGCACATCGCGTGGCTACAACCTGAGGAGGAATTGCAATGAAACACAAAACAATGGGCTGGATCATTTTGGCGGGCAGCGTGCTTTCAGTCGCTCTTGCGGTATTCACCAGGTGAGGGGGAGTGTTTACTCGGTGTGGGCACGAGTTGAGAAAATCGGCCTCATAACACGCTTATCGCCAATAGGGTTCGGTCATCAGTGGCGGGAAGTCCATTCGAATAAGTGGTCACCGCTCGATGGACTGCTTCGACAATTTCTCGCGGACCGCCGTTGCATTCATTTAATGTCTGCTCGATCCCGCTGGCATCGAACATCCCTCCGCTCTGGTTGCGTGTTTCGCTGATGCCATCTGTATAGAACAAAAGGCTATCTCCTTGATCGAGATTGACGCTTGCCTGCATAAACGTCTGACTACTGTCTATGCCGAGAGGGTAGCCTGAAATCAAGTCCAACGCCTTTGCGGTCCCGCCAGGGCGCGCTCTAAGCAACGGCAGTGGATGACCCGCTCCCGCGTACGTCAATCGACGCGTTACGGGCTCATAGATTGCCAGGAATGCCGTGACAAAAGAACTCTCAATCGGTCTTTCGCAGAGATGCGTGTTAAGGTGCCGAAGCAATTCCGCCGGTCCGGCTGTGTTTGGGGGATGTGCTCGCAGCAGGGCCTGGACCACCGCGATGACGACGGCCGCGGAGGGACCGTGTCCCGAGGCGTCTCCGATGAATATTCCCCAAACGGCTGGCGTCGTTCGTCCCTTCGTCGAGCCGGATAAAGTCGTAAAGATCACCACCCGCGTGGGCAAACGTCTCGAAGCTGGCCGCCATTTCCAGGCCCGGGATATCAGGAACTGGATCGGGAAGCAGACATCTTAGAATCCGCCCGACCCGCTCCGCTTCGCGGTTGATCTGCTCATTGGCGAGGCGCAGCCGTTCGGCCAACAAGGTAACACCTCAATTCGCAGGATCAGGTCTTCCTCTCTTCCAATAAGGGGGAGCTATTGTCAAATGTCGTGAATGGCGAAGGAGCGCCAAGCCGCGAGTTTTGTTTTACCTTGGAGATCGCTCCTGTAACACAGATTGGGCTCGAAATTCGCGCTCCGCTTGCCCTCCAAATTCTGTGAGCGCTACCCGACCTGTGGAAGTTGCGAAATCCTTCGCGGTCAGGATAAAACTATCGCCCACGAGAACGGCGACGGCGGGCGAGCTTCAAGCGAATCTTGTATGAGATTATGGTTGCATTGCAGTCTTACCCGCGTGAGCTGTCAAGAGCAGCATGGCGACGGTGACTGCCGGGCCGTTAGACATTTGTTCAGCTTTAGCGCGGATCGGCAACTCTATGGTGGGGTAACGACATAATAATTCGTGCGGCTGTTCAATGGGACAGGGGCGTACGGATCACTCCCGCCGGAGCCTAAGTACCAATACGCCACGAAGCTCAATCTCGTGACGTCGTCATTGGTGTAAAACCACTTCTCGATGCAGCCTTCGAATGCGGAGTGGAACGGAACGTTCGGTAATCTGAAACCGGTTCAAGGCCCGGTTGCCGGGGGCATAAAGATTGCCAGCCGGCGCGAGCGCCTGGGTGTGGTAGGGCTTGCTGAAGTAGCCGGGAGTTCCCCAAGAGAAACCGAAATAATCTTCAGTCCCAGTGCCGAACCAGGACGGCATTTTTTCTTCGTCGACGAAAAACTTTTCGTCACCCTCGCCCCACCATGGCCCGGGACTCAGGTCGGTGGTCTGGTAGCAATGTACGGCAAGCCCTACGAAGCGGCCTTCTCCGCTGCTGCTTAGAAACCGATAATCCGGCGAGCGCCCGTTGTTGGTCACATAAGTGCCGCGGCTCCATTTCGCATGAAAGCGGGATAGCGTGTAGATCGATTTGGCAAGCGGCGCACGGGTTATGATCACAGCGACATTTCTGGCCACGCTGCCGTCATTGCTTAGAGTGATCTGCGCCTGAGAGGCAAAGGGCATGTACCAGTAGCAATACATCCAACCA
>Ga0302326_10015609_pt1 | contig 15966 bp, 14 predicted proteins | sample Palsa_T0_3_FD_202264 | JGI IMG/M metagenome (GOLD analysis project Ga0302326, IMG submission 202264) | Peat permafrost microbial communities from Stordalen Mire near Abisko, Sweden - Palsa_T0_3 | ecosystem: Environmental > Terrestrial > Soil > Palsa > Peat permafrost | place: Sweden: Abisko... | reverse complement strand
GCCTCCTGCACGAGCTGATCGCGGCGCCGGAAGCCGGCTTGCACGAAGCGGAGCGGCACGAGCACGAGCACGAGCAGCACCACGAGCAGCACCACGAGCCCACGGGCGCGCCGGCCGACTGAGCCACGCAGCTGGGGGCGGCGGTAGAGCGTTCCGGCGCTGGCGCCGCTGGTCAAACTGGCCGCTCGTCCCGAATCGGGTACCCGAATTTCGGCCCGGCGTCCATATCGCGTCGAGCCCGCTCCGGCGAACCTCTTGCTTCACCGCGCGCCACGAACGAGAGGAGCCCGTATGGCGGTCGAGCCGAAGCTCAGAGACGAGGAGATCACCAGCCTGATGGAGATCCCCCATCCGACCAAGGGGGTCGGCGAGTCGATCTATGGGACGACGAAGGTCTTCCCTGACTACCAGGCCGAGCCCGGCGAGACCTACCTGGGGATGGTGCACGGCATTGTCCACGAGTCGTCCGTGAGCTTCGTAGCGGTTCTCCTGGCGATCCGGGCGCTGCGAAAGGGCTTCGACTCCGCCCTGTATTTCTTCGGGATCGGATCGCTCAACTGCCTGGCGACGCGTGGCTTCCCCACGGTCGGCAACGAGCTGTTCCCGGGTATGCGCAACGAGAACGCGCAACTCGCCAAGTTCCTCGAGGAGGGCGGCAAGGTGTACGCGTGCCGGCTCGGGCTGGCCCTCCACGGAGCCCGCGAGGAGGACCTGATGGAGGGCGTGATCCCGTGCCACCCGCTCGACCTCCAAGACGCGATGATCGAGTACGCGCGCAAGGGCGCGGTAATCAACACGACCTGGATGTTCTGAGCCGCCGTGGAGCTCTCGCTTCGCGCCGAGCTCGCGATCCACGGCCTCCGCGCGGCGCCGCCGGTCCGGCGCCGAGCGGGGGCCGGGCCGAGCGACGACGGGCACTGGGTGCTGGATGTCGCCGCGAGTTCGCCGCCGGCAGAACTCGCAAGGGCCGAAGGCCCCCCCATCCCGGGGCCCTTAAGGGTGCGAAGCACCCCTGCAACTCTTCCGCTCGCCCCCACCTCGCCGTTCGCCCTCGACGCGCTCGGGCGCCTGACGCGCGACGGGGTCGTCGTCGAGGACACGATGGTCGAGGCCGTCGAGCGTCCTCGCTTCTATGACCTCACGACCACGGACGGCGTCGCGTTCGAGCAGCTTGCGCGCTTGCACGGGCGCGACGTTTTGGCAACCACCGTGGTGCAGACATGCATCCGATACAGGTCCGCCGACACGCGCTGCCGCTTCTGCACGATCGAGGAGTCGCTGCGGGCCGGCGCCACGACGCAGGTCAAGCGGCCCGAGCAGCTCGCGGAGGTTGCCGCGGCCGCCGTACGTCTCGACGGCGTCAAGCAGATGGTGATGACCACAGGGACGTCCGCCGGCGACGATCGCGGTGCGAAGCACCTCGGCAAGTGTGTGCGGGCGGTAAAGGCCGCGGTGCCCGCGCTTCCGATCCAGGTTCAGATCGAGCCGCCGGTCGAGGAGACCTGGATCGACGCGCTCCATGATGCCGGCGCCGACGCGATCGGGATCCACATCGAGGCGCTCGACCAGAGCGTGCGCGAGCGGTGGACGCCTGGCAAGGCGACGGTTTCTGTGGCGCGCTACGAGCAGGCGTGGGCGCGCGCCCTCGCGGCATTCGGCCCCAACCGCGTCTCGACATACCTCCTGGTCGGGCTGGGTGAGGATCCCGACGAGCTGGTCGCCGGCGCGACGCGACTGATCGAACTGGGGATCTACCCGTTCGTGGTCCCCTATCGGCCGCTCGTGGGGTCGCTCGCGCACGGCGACGGCGTCGACGCGCCGCCACCGTCGGTGTTGGCCGACGTCACGCGCCAGGTGGGGGCCGCACTCGCCGCCGCCGGCATGCGCGGAGTCGACCAGGTCGCCGGCTGCGCGGCGTGCGGCGCATGTTCAGCCCTCCGGCACGCCGGTGGGTGATCCTCTGGTGGATGTGATCGAGCTCCTCGGCGGCCCTCCGTCGAGGGTCGGCGCCGCGCACGCACCGTCGCCGGCACCGCTCGTTGTCGTTGATGCGAGCGGCGACCCGGCGCGGCTGCGGGCCTACCGCAGGCTCCGCCACCGCACCTTCGTGGTCGAGCAGATGCTGTTCGCGGGGAGCGACTGCGACGAGTGGGACAGCGATCCGGCCACGATCTACCTGACCGCGCTGGCGAGCGACGGCTCCGTTCTCGGCGGCGTGCGGCTCCACCCTGCGCGGTGTGGGAGTCCCGAGCTGGGCTGGTGGCAAGGGAGTCGACTGGTGGCGGTGGGCGGGCCCGGGCTGCGTCGCGGCGACGTCGGCGCCGCACTCGTTCGCGCCGCCTGCGGTCGCGCACTCGAGGCCGGCGCACTCCGGTTCGACGCCCACGTCCAACCCGCGCATGTGCCCTTCTTCACCCAGCTCGGCTGGGAGCAGATCCGGGCGCTGCCTGTCGCGGGTGCGCCCCACGTCCTCATGCGGTGGCCGGTTCGCCGCATCGCCGAGCACGCCCAAGGCACCAAGGAGCAGCTCGGCGAACTCGTGGGCCAGATGCTGCCGCACGATCGCTGGCGCGGCGACGACGGCGTTCCGGTCGCTGGTTCGGACGTGATCGCGTGTACCGACGCGATCACCCCCTCGATGGTCGATCGCGACCCTGGGTGGGCGGGCTGGTGCGGAATGCTCGTCACCGCCAACGACCTCGCCGCGATGGGCGCATCGCCGGTTGGCGTTCTCGACGCTGTCGGGGGACGCGACGCCGCCCACGTGGCCGCCATATTGCGCGGCATTCGCGACGGCTCGGAAGCGTTCGGCCTCCCGGTGCTGGGAGGCCACACGCAGCTCGGCGTTCCCGGGGCGCTGACCGTGACGGGCCTCGGCCGCACGACCGAGCCGGTCCCCGGCGGCGGCGGCCGGCCAGGCGACTCGGTGTGGGTCTGCGCCGATCTCGAGGGCGCCTGGCGCCCCGGATACCACGGGCGCCAGTGGGACTCGACCTCGCGGCGCACGCGTGCCGAACTGCGGCCGATGCTCGACTTGGTTCGCACGACCCGGCCGAGGGCTGCCAAGGACGCCTCGATGGCCGGCATCGTCGGCACCATCGCAATGCTGGCCGAGGCCTCTGGATGCGGAGCCGAGATCGAGATCGCGCGTGTGCCGCGCCCCGAGCAAGCACTGATGGCCGATTGGCTGACCTGCTTCCCGGGCTTCAGCGTCGTGCTTGCCCAGGCGCCGGGCGCTCCCGAGCCACGCGGCGGCGCGGCCGTCGCGGGCGAGTGCGCGCGGCTGTGCGCACAGGACGGGGTTCGAATCAGATGGCCAGACCGCGAGATCACGACCGTGATCGGCGTCAACGCGATCACCGGTCTCGGGCCGGCAGCCGGAGGATGCTCATGAGCGAGCTCACCATCGCCGCCGCGGCGGCGCCGTTCAGCCGCGACATGGATCTGTGCCTGCACACGATCGGGGATCTGATCGGTCAGGCGCGGAAGGACGGGGTGGGCCTACTCGTCCTCCCGGAGGCCGCGCTCGGAGGCTACGTCGAGACGCTCCACGGTGACGCGGACGCACCGCCCGCGCTCGATCCCGGAGGGCCTGAGCTCGCGAGGGTCGCCGAGCTCGCCGGGGACATGACTGTCTGTGTCGGCTTCTGCGAGCAGGGCGAGAACGGCGCGCGACACAACGTCGCCGCCTGCGTGTCAGGCGACGGTCTCCACGGCCTGCATCGAAAGGTCCATCTGCCGCTCGACGAGCATCGGATGACCACCCCGGGCGACACGCTGGCCGCCTTCGACACGCCGGTGGGGCGGCTCGGAATGCTGATCTGTTACGACAAGGCGTTCCCCGAGGCTGCTCGCACGCTGACCCTCGACGGCGCGGAGATCCTGTGCTTCCTGTCTGCGTGGCCCTGCAGCGCCACCGACCCCGCGCCTCGGCTCGAGGACGACCGCCAGTGGCGGCGAGCCGAGCTCTGGGATCGCGCTCGAGCGGCCGAGAACTCGCTGATCGTCGCGTCGGCGAATCAGACCGGCAGCTTCGGGCGGCTGCGGTTTCTCGGTGGCGCGCGCGTCGTCGGCCCGGGTGGTGACCTGCTCGCGCGAACCGGAGTCCGACCAGGGCTCGCCATCACAACACTCAACGTCGAGGTGACGCTCGAGCGCGCCCGCCGTGCCCTGTCACCGATCAGGGACCTGCGCCCGGACGCCTACCGCGTCGCCGCGCCGGTGCCCTACGCCTGACCGATGCCGGCGGTCGACTTCACCTTGAGCTGGCCGGATGGCAGCAGTCAGCGCTGCTATTCACCTTCGACGGTGATCGAGCAGGTGCTCGTACAGGGAGGCGTGTACCCGCTGGACGAGCTGCTGCGGCGCTGCCGCGCCGGGCTCGAACGCGCAAGCGAGCGCGTCCGTGAACAGCGCGGCATGGCCTGCACCGCAGCCGCTCAGCAGCTCGCCGAGATCGAGCAGCGAGCGATCGCGTTCGCAGTGCCGGCCGACTCGACGGTGACGGTTTCGTCGCTCCAGCGCGACCAAGGATCGGTGACGCACCCCGCTCCCGAGACGCTGAGTGGCCACACCGAGGCGATCGTCGTCGGCGCCGGGCAGGCGGGCCTCGCCGTCAGCTACTGCCTGTGCGAGCAGGGCGTGTCCCACGTCGTACTCGAGCGCGACCGCATGGCGAGCTCCTGGCGCAAGGAACGGTGGGACACGTTCTGTCTCGTGACACCCAACTGGCAGTGCCGGATGCCCTCCTACCCGTACACGGGCGACGATCCCGACGGCTTCATGCTCAAGGACGAGATCGTGGCCTACGTCGAGGGTTTCGCTGCGTCCTTCGCGCCGACGCTATACGAGGGAGTTACCGTCGAGCGCGTCGAGCGCGACGATCGCGGCTTTCGTGTCATCACATCACGCGGCGAGCTCACCGCCGACCATGTGGTCCTCGCCGTCGGCGGTTACCACGTCCCGGCCGTACCGCGGATCGCTGCGGCGCTATCGCCAAAGCTGACCCAGCTCCACTCGTCGAGCTACCGGAACCCGTACTCGCTGCCGGCCGGTCCGGTCCTCGTCGTCGGTAGCGGCCAGTCGGGAGCGCAGATCGCAGAGGATCTCCACCTCGCCGGTCGCGAGGCACATCTCAGCGTGGGGAGCGCGCCTCGCGTCGCGCGCTTCTACCGCGGCCGCGACTCCGTGGCATGGCTCGAGGACATGGGTCACTACGACATGGCGATCGACGAGCATCCCGAGGGCCTCGCCGCCCGCAAGGAGCCCAATCACTACGTGACCGGGCGCGACGGCGGCCACGACATCGACCTGCGGGCCCTCGCGCGCGACGGCATGCACCTGCACGGTCGCCTGACCGGGCTCGACCGTGAAGGCTTGTCGTTCGCCGGCGATCTCGCAGCAAACCTCGACGCCGCCGACGCGACGGCGGAGAGGATCAAGAACTCGATCGACCGCTTCATTGCTGCCCGCGGAATCGAGGCTCCGACCGAGCCCCGCTACAGGCCGGTGTGGAAGCCCGAGCCGCACGACCCCGAAGCGGGGCTGAAGGTGCCTGGAGGGGTGAACACGATTGTGTGGGCCACCGGCTTCCGCAGCGATTGGTCTTGGGTCCGCGTGCCGGCATTCGACGGTAGCGGCTACCCAACCCACCATCGCGGCGTCACCACAGTGCCAGGCCTCTACGTACTCGGGCTGCCATGGCTCCACACCTGGGGCTCGGGCAGGTTCGCCGGAATCGAGCGTGACGCCCGCTACATCGCCAACCGCATCGGGGAGTCGCGCTTGGTCGAGGAGTCTCGCGCAGCGGCGGTCCTAGGGCCGGCGGGCTCGAGCTGGCGAGCCGCGGCCGCAGCGGCGGGCAGCCACGGGCCGGCCTAGCGGCGGGACGGTGGCGGGCCGCCGGGCGGTGGCGGGCCGCCGGGCGGTGGCGGGCCGCGGCGGTCCGGGGCAGGGCTGGAGCACCGCGGTGGGTCGCGCCTCACGCCTGGCCGTCGCACCAGAAGTTGGCATGCTGCAAACACGACAACATGAGGGTGTTGCGTAAACCCGAGGGCCAGGCCCCGGCGGGGGCGTGGGCCTGGCGGGGCCGTGGGCCTGGCGGGGCCGTGGGCCCGGCGCGCACCGCCGCCGCACCGCCGCGCGAGGGGTCGTGGTCAGTTGACCGGAAATGGAGCGGGTTATCGAGCACGAGCCCCCCGAGTTGGACCCGTCGAGCCGGATATCGGTACAGATTCGCCCCAAACGTCGCGGAGGTGCTCGACAGCTGCGACGAGCGTGTCACACATCGGGCTCGCCGCGCGCGCCAACCACCCGCACCACCAGGGTCGTGCTACGAAGTGGTCTAACGACTATTGATCGAGTTTGCAGCATGCCAACTTCTGGTGTGACCGCCGGGCTGCGGGTAGGGCACACGGCGCCGTGCTTTCAGCCCGCTCCCGATCCCACGCGGCCGGCACGCCCACGCCCACGCCGCCGGCGGCGGGGGACGGCGCGGGCGAAGCACCCCTCCCCCCGGGCCTTGCCACACCGAGCCAAACTCTGCGGCGCATGATGAATCCACCACAATAGTTGGGGTTTTCTCATCACGCGCCCGTCCGCCGCCCCGGCCCGCCGCCCACCCCTGGCCCGCCCACCCCCACTCCGCCACCGATCCGATTCCACTCCACTACGATCGCGATATGCCCGACTGCCTCTACTTCACCGAATCCGACGCGGCCAATGAGCTGATCGCCTCCGACCCGATGGCGCTGCTGGTTGGTTTCGCGCTCGACCAGCAGGTCTCCGTACAGAAGGCGTTTTCTGGACCGCTGGCGCTCAAGGGGCGGATCGGTGGACTCGATGCGGCCACGATCGCCGCCGCTGACCTCGAGGCCGTGTTCCGCGAGAAGCCGGCGATCCACCGCTTCCCCGGCGCGATGGCAAAGCGCGTGCACGATCTCGCCGTTTACTTGCTCGACACTTATGACGGCGATGCCGCACGCGTGTGGACGGACGCGGCCGACGGCGATGCGCTGCGAGCAAACCTTGCCGCCCTCCCCGGCTTCGGGGAGATGAAGGTCAAGGCATTGGGCTCGGTACTCGCGAAGCGCTTCGGGGTGGCCGCGGCGAGCGACCTCGTGCCGTGGCACCCCACGCTTGGGGACGTCGACTCGCCGCAGGCACTGACCGACTACCAGGCAGCCAAGCGCGCGCACAAATTGGAATGGAGCAAGAGCGAGGCTCGGCGCACGGCTGGGGATCCCTCGCCGTAGTCGGAGCTGGTGAGGTCACACGCCTCGGGCCTGACCTTCGGCAGCAGGTAGGAGCCATCCTTGATCTTGAGCGTTCCTGAGTCCGGATCGGTCGGGGCCCACATGACGCCCTGGCCGTGTAGAGCACCGCTCCCGAACGGCTTGGCGGGCGTCGAGATCCGAACCAGCGCGGACTTGGTGCGCGCAAGCTCGGGGTGGAGTCGTCGTACGCACGAATAGGTCTCGTACAGATCGCCCGGCTTCGACATGTTCTTCGTCACCGGGCTCATGGGCGCTCCGCAGGTGCAAACCAGGAGGGCATCCATGAACAGGTGCCGACCGGCTGTGCGTCGTCCACGCCCGCGCCCCACCGACTCCGCCGCGAGCGCATCCTGCGATCAGACCAGGGGTAACTCCAACCGCTAGCTCCTGTCAACGGTTAGCGCTGACAGGTCTCTATGCACGGATTGTTGCGCCCAGTTCGAGGTCAAGAGCCGCGCTTGGAAGCTTCATTGATCAGGGAGGCATCCGGTTGTCTCGGGAGGGAAACGCAGGCCCGATTTGCGGCTAACTACTTAGCCTCACGCATCAGCTGCTGCACCCCCGACGTCCAGGCGGGCCACCAGTTGTACTGGCCGTCGATCCCGTTCAAGTACTTGGTGGGGTCGTCGAACAGGGGGCCGGCTGCCGGGAACTGCCCTGACGTTGCCGCGCGGTAGAGCGCGCCCCACGCTTCGTAGCGCTTGCTCACCTCGTTGAATCGTTCCCTCGGGACGATCTTGGATAGCGCGAACGACAGGTTTCCCAGAACCTTCGTGATGGCACTCCAGCGAGCATCGAGCCGCTTAGCATCGTCGAGCAGTGACTTCGTCAGCCAGTCGAGATAGTCACTTGCCCACTTGTCTACGAGGGGATCGCCGCGCCGCTCGAGCCAAATGCCGTAATTGGCGCCGAACTGTTTCTCCTGAGCTTTCGAGACGGGCACGACGTCGAGCATCTTGTCCCAGCGACGTGCGAGCGGGGAGGATGGCCCTGCCCCCACCGCCGGCTGTTGGGACTTGGCCGGGGCGCGGACGGATTTCGCCGGTTCCGCAGCCGAAGGGCTTGATCGGCCCGGCGGTATCGGGGACGGGGACTGGTGAGCGGGCAACGGCATCGGCTTGCGTGTGGAGCCGGGCACGCGCATTCGGTTCCAGCGCTCGACCGCGCCAAAGAATGCGGCGCTCGCGGTGCCCGGGTCCGCCAGCGTGAGCTCTGCCGGATCGAGCTTCGCGGTATTCGGCAGCGTGACCTTGAACCCCCAGCGAACCGATCCCAGGAACGATGCCGGCACGGAGGCCGTGGCCTCGGCCATCGCCGCGACCTCGAACGTCATGCCGCCGGTCACCGGTGTCCCCGGATCCGCTATCGGCCCCGGCCAGTCACGGAGCTGGGCCGGAAGCCACTCGCCGTCGCGCTTGGTGGCCGAATGGCCGAAGTGCTCCGGGACGTTCGCTTCGCGAGGCCTTTGCACGAACGGGTCGCTCGGGCCAAGCCGGCGCTCCGCATAACGGGGATCGACGCTCGTCAGCTCGTGGGTCTTGACGGTCGCCTGTCTCAGTGCGCTCGCTGCGTCCTCGACGGCCTTACGCATCGCATCAGCTGATGGACCACTGAGGCTCTGCACCGCCTTGCGCAGCTTCCCGAGATGGACCAGGAGCAGGCCCGTCTTCAGCTTGCCCGTCTCGGGCGACGCGTAGCTTCCGCTCTGAGCGATGGCTCGTGCATCCTGAAGTGGCTTCGTCAGGGCGGGTACGACCGAAGCTCCACCCGCACCCGCGTTGAGCCCCTCGAGCCTCTGCAGCGCTGCGTCGAGCTCGGGCACCACCTGGCGACTCTCCCGCTCGCTCATTGGCTCGACGTCGACGACCGGCTCGCGCTCCACGTTGCCGCGAAGCGACATCAGAGATGTGCCCTGCTCCAGCGCCTGCCCGCCGACCCTCATGTCTCGCTTCACCGTCTGCACAAGGCTCACACGGTCCGCCGACAGATCCGCTCGAGGCTGAAACTCGAGCTTCATCTTGGCCCCGGTCTTCTTCTGCCCTACGAGCGGCTCGTTGTCGGCCTCATAGGTGACGTCCTCGAACACGCCGCCGGCGACGGCCACCTTCTTGCGCTGTAGGAACGACTGGCTGAGTGAGGGTCTCAGTAGGCGCTGGACGGCGTGGTTACCGACCGACGACTGCAACGCGAGGATCCTCGCCACCGCCGGCGGTGTCGCTCGAGCACTGACAGTGTCGGGCGCGCCCGATCGCCTGCGTGGGCGCTCCGTGTCTCGACGGTGCTCCAACCCCACCACTCACACAGTGTTCCACTCGCCGCGACGAGCGTCAACTCGTCGAGTAGTTGGCGGGGGGAACGGTCGAGCGCCTCGGTCCGCGTCACCGGTGTGTGGCATATGACAGGCGGGGCTACGGCGAGACCACGTACGAGCGAGAGGACGGTTGGTCGCCCGTCGCTGACGCGCTGGCCGTGCTCGACGCTTCCTCGCCAGGCCTCCACCAGTGGCACCTCTCGGTGTCCACCTATTCCCGAGACGAACCGCCAGCTCTAGCGCAGGCCCATCACCGCGCTCGCGTCGCTCGCCGCGCGCGTGAGCCCGAACGCTTCCGCGATCAGCTCATAGGATCGGCGCCGTGCGTGGTGGTCGTGTGTGATCGTGACGACCATCAGCTCGTCGGCGCCGTATTCGTGGGCGACGGCGTCGAGACCGGTCCGTACCTGCTCGGGGTTGCCGATGATCGCGCGGCGGCGGCGCTCGCGTGACCCTGCGGGCGCAGGCCGAGCAGCGAGGAAGCGCAACGCCTTCTCGACCGGCGGCACCGGAATCAGCCGTCCCTCGGCCAGCATCCGCAACGTCATGCGGCTGCTCGCGGCCAGTCGCTGAGCCTCCTCCTCCGTCTCCGCGCAGATCGCCCACGTCGCGACCGCGAGCGTCGGCCCGGCCCCCGCGGCGCCCTCCACCCGCCCCGCCGGCCCGTGAGCGCCAGGCGCCTCCACGAACTCCTCGCGATACCGCCGCCCGATCTCGGCACCACCCGCATTGATGAAGTCGGCGAAGGCGTAGCGCAGCCCGAGCTGAGCGGCCCAGATGCCGCTCTGCGCAGACGAGCCCAGCAGCCACGGCTCCGGCCGCTCCGGCAGGCCGGGAAGCGTCGCAGACAGACGCGCGAACGGATGGTCGGCCGGCAGCTCGTCGTTCAGGTAGCCGAGCAGCTCGGCCATCTGTTCGGGGAAGTCGTCCGGAGAAGCATCGCGGCGGTCGCGCTGAAGCGCGAACGTCGTCATCGGATCCGTCCCTGGGGCGCGGCCGAATCCGAGGTCGACCCGCCCCGGGAACAGACCGCTCAGAGCACTGAAGGTCTCCGCCACCTTCAGCGGGCTGTAGTGCGGCAGCATCACGCCGCCGCTCCCGACCCGGATCCGTTCCGTGGCGGCAGCGAGCGGGCCGATCAGCGCTTCGGGCGATGCGCTGGCGAGGCCGGGCGTGCCGTGGTGCTCGGCGACCCAGTAGCGGTGGTAGCCGAGCTCGTCGGCGAGGCTCCCCAGATCGATCGTGTTACGAAGCGCGTCGGCCGGGCGGTAGCCCTCCGGGACCGGCGACTGATCGAGCACGCTGAGGCGAACATCCACTCGCCCGATTCTGGCAGGGCGGCACACCCGGCTACCGCCACCGCCTAGCCCACGGCCGGCGGACCCCCTACCGCCACCACTTTCGTTCCCGAGCCCGGTCGGTGCCACCGGTCGCGTCGAGGGCGTCGAGCGCGATCATGTCCTCCGGCGAGAGCGCGAAGTCGAATATGCGCGAGTTCTCCTCGATCCGGTCACGGTGGGTCGACTTGGGTATCACGATCCCGCCGCGCTGTAGGGACCAGCGCAGGAGAACCTGGGCCGGGGCGTGCCCGAGGCACCCCGCGACCCGGACCACGTCGGGATGCGAGATGTGACGACCCGTCCCGAGCGGGCTGTAGGCCTCGAGCGCGACCTCGTGATGTGCGCAGGCCTCGAGCAGCTTCTTGCGGTATTCGAACGGGCTGAACTGGACCTGGTTGACCACGGGCGGGCTGGTCGCGATGGCCATTACGCGCTCGAGCTCGGCGACGCTGTAGTTGGAGACGCCGATCGAGCGCGTATAGCCGCGGTCGCGGGCTTCCTCCATGCCGGGCCAGGCCCGCGTCGGACCGCCCTGCGGCCAATGCACGATGTAGAGGTCGACCTGATCCACGCCGAGCCGCTCGAGGCTCCGCGCCGCTTCGGCCGCCGGGTCCGCCTTGCCGGGCCAGAACTTGGTCGTGATGAAGACGTCCTCGCGCGGGACACCGCTTTCCCTGAGCGCCAGCCCGACGCTCTCCTCGTTCTGGTAGGCCTGCGCGGTGTCGATGTGCCGGTAGCCGAGCTCGAGCGCCCAGCGGACTGCGTTGACGCACTCGCGCCCATCCCGGACCTGCCACACGCCGAGGCCAAGCATGGGGATCTGGCTCCCGTCAGCGAGCACACGAACGCGCGCGTCAGCGGTCATTGATCGCTCGCGACCTGGCGTGGACGCCTCCTTCCACAACGGATTCTGACCATATCTTTCCGATCGGGCGTGTCGGCCTAGATTTCAACGGGTAGCGTACGTGCACCGCGTCAATAGCGAGGAGATGCGATGGGATTCGATCAGTACCACGAACCACCTGATGAGCTGCCGGCGGCGACGCGAACGTTTGCCCGGCTGTGCGCGTCGCTGACCGAGGAAGCCGAGGCGATCGGGTGGTACGAGCAACGTCTCGCCGTCGAGACGGACCCCGAGGCTGTCGCGGTGATGCGTGATGCGCAGGGCGAGGAGTTCAAGCACTTCAGTATGGATCTCGAGTTCCTCCTGCGCCGCTCGCCGGCATGGCGCGAGATCGCGCAGGGAGTTCTGTTCCGGCCCGGAGACATCGTCGAGCATGGAGAAGAGGCCGAGGCGGAGGCGCTCGAAGGCGAAGATCGTGGCGATGACGACCAGCCACTGAGCTCGCTCGGCATCGGCAGCCTGAGGGGAGCGGTCCGATGAACCATCTACTACGTTCCGTCGCTCCGATCAGCGACGCGGGTTGGAAGCTGCTGGACGAGGAAGCACGAGAGCGCCTGACCCCCGCGCTCGCCGCGCGCAGGCTCGTCGACTTCTCCGGCCCGCACGGCTGGGAGCATTCGGCTAGCAATCTGGGCCGGACGGCCTCGCTCGCCTCAGCGCCGTGCAGCGGGGTGTCCGGCCTCCAGCGGCGCGTGCTGCCGCTCGTCGAGGTGCGGGCGGATTTCGAGGTCTCGCTCGGAGAGCTACGGGACGCCGACCGCGGGGCCGTCGATCCCGACCTGGCGGCGCTCGACAAGGCCGCGCATCAGATCGCGGTCGCGGAGAACATCACGGTGTTTCATGGCTGGCATGGCGCGATCACGGGGATCGGGGAGGCGTCGCCTTACGAGCGCATACAGCTCGGCGAGCCGACCGATGCCTATCCGAAGCCCGTTGCCGGAGCCGTCGAGCTCCTTCTGCACAGCGGCATCAGTGGTCCTTACGCGCTGGCGCTCGGCGGTGAGCAGTATCAGCGCGTGGTCGAAACCGCCGAGCACGGTGGCTATCCGCTGCTGGAGCACCTACGCAAGATTCTCGAGGGCCCGATCGTCTGGGCTCCGGGAGTCAAGGGCGCGATCGTGCTGAGCATGCGTGGCGGCGACTTCCTGTTCGAGTCCGGCCAGGACCTCGCGATCGGCTATCAGAGTCACGACGGAGAGGTGGTGCACCTGTATCTCGAGGAAACCTTCAGCTTCCGGATCGCGACGCCGGAGGCCGCCGTCGTGCTCGACCCGTAGGTCGACACGGATCGTCCGAGCCCGCCGGATAGACCGGCGTGCCATCATTGCCTATATGTCAGCAGAGAACGACGGTAACGAAAGCTTCGAGGAGAAGATCCGCGCGATCGCAAAGGAGTTCAGCCGCTCGATCGAGCGAGTGGTGCAAGGAGACCTGGAGGAGATCGCCGAGGCGATCGGGGTCGATCCGGCTCGCGCAAGTGAGTGGGTTGACACCGCCGTAGGATGGGTGCGCGCCCGCACGGAGGGCCTGGGCGACGAGGTGACCGTGTGGGGTGCCGAGATGGCCGGCCCGGCCTCGAACGGGGACTCGCAGCGCCGACAGGGACCTCACCCGATGGATCTGCCCACGAGCGACCAGGGCCTCGCGCTCGCGGCTCTGGATTCCGGCCGCTGGCGAGTCGAGCCGGGAAGTCATTCGCTGGTGGCCACCGGCGAGGGCCCCGGGCCCAAGGACGGGCTGGATCTGGTCGGCGAGCTCCGCGCCCGGGACTGGATTGGCGCCGACGGCGCGGTCACGCTGGTGGGCCGCCATGCGCTCAGCCGGTGGCTGGACGCCGACAAGCTCGGCTGAGCTTCGGCGGGAGCGCCACGATCCCAGCGCAGGCACGAGCCAATCTGCGCACGGCCTCGAGGTTTCGCTCATGCCCGGGTCGCGTCTGGCCGATAGCAAGGTTCACGGCACGCGGGCCGCGGCCCGCAGCCCGCGTGCCGTGATTGTTTATGGCTTCGCTTCCGAGCTCACCGGTCGCCGTTTACCGAGGTCCGTTCACGGAGCTCCAAGCGACGCGGCTGTTGTGGCGGGCGGGTTTCGGGCCGAAGCCGGGTGACGCGCGCCGGCTTGCCGCGCTCGGCCTCGATGGTGCGGTGATGTCGTTGACCCGGCCCTCGGGGCCGGCGCAGCTGATCGGTCGCGCGCCGCGTAATGGTCAGGGCGGGCCGCTTGATCCGACGGGTGTGTGGGGGGACGATCACTGCTGGTGGCTTGATCGGATGGTGCGCTCCGATCAGCAGCTGATCGAGCGGATGACGTTGGTCTGGCATAGCTGGTTCGCGACTTCGATCGAGGCGTCGAACGCGGCGCTGATGCTGCATCAGAACAAGATGATGCGCGCACGGGCGCTGGGAAACTTTCATGACCTGTTCGTGGAGGTGACGCGCGATCCGGCGATGCTGATGTGGCTGAACGGCACGCAGAACTCGAAGTGGAGCCCGAATGAGAACTATGCGCGGGAGTCGATGGAGCTGTTCACGCTCGGCGCGGACCGCGGGTATGACCAGCTCGACGTACACGAGATGGCCCGGGCACTGACCGGGTTCACCAACGATTGGAGTCAGGACACCGGGCCGACGAATTTCCGTTTCGACCCGGCGTTGCATGACGATGGGGTGAAGAAGATCTTCGGTCATCGCGGCCGGTTCGATTACCACGACACCTGCCGGATGTGTGTTGAGCATCCATTGCATCCGTCGTTCATGGTCTCGAAGCTGTGGGGGTACTTCGTCGGCGCTCCGATCCCGGCCGGCGATCTGCGCGTGCTCGAGCGGTCCTATGTCCGCAGCGGGTTCGAGACCCGGCCGCTGGTCGAGGCGATCCTTCGCCACCCGCTGTTCCACGAAGGCCCGAAGATGGTGATCCCGCCGGCCGTGTACTGCGCCGGCCTGCTGCGAGCGGTCGGTCAGACGATCGAGACGGACGCATGGGCGTGGATCGGTCAGCAGGCCGGGCAGCGTCTGTTCGAGCCACCTAACGTCGCCGGCTGGAACTACGCGGACTGGCTTGACACGGCCCGCTGGTCAGGGAGGTTCACGGCGGTCACCTACGCGCTACACGATCGGATCCTGGACCCGAACGGCCACTCGTATCCTGCGCGTGAGAGCGCGGAGGAGGCGCTCGAATCCGCGATGCGTTATTGGGGCGATCCGCCTTTCTCGGAGGGCACACGTGGGAACCTGCTCGCATTCAGCCGCCGTGCGCAGCGTGGGATCACGGCCGATTGGGAGCAGGTCACGTACCGCATCCTGCGTCAGAACGCGCTGCGGGCTTTGATCCCGACGACTCCGGAATGGCAGTGCTGCTGATGAGCGAACCACGAGGGTGTTGTGAAGGTTTCTCACGTTCCCAGGCGATCCGCATGGCGCTCGCCTCCGGGCGGCCCGGCGCACCGCGGGAGTGGGATCCGAGGATGCCGGTCCCGGCCGGGACCGGGATCGACCGGCGGCGGTTCCTGCTCGGCGCCGCCGGCGGGCTGGTGTCCGTGTACGGCGCGGGGCGGCTCGGGCTGACGAACCGTGTGCTCGGCGACGGGATCGCACAAGCCGCAACGACGGAGAGCCCGATCCTGGTGTCGATCTTCCTGCAGGGTGGGATCGACGCGCTGTCGGTCCTCGCGCCATCAGGGAACGCGCTGTACGAGAAGCTCCGCCCGACGCTCGCCGTCCCGATCAGCGCCGGGACGCCGTTCACCGAGGACCCGAGCCTGCGGTGGCACCCCTCAGCGACGTCGTTCGCGAAGCTCCACAACCAAGGGAAGGTGATCGTGCTGCCAGGGATCGGGTACAGCAGCCCCGACATGTCGCACTTCACCTCCCGGCACTACTGGGAAGTCGGCGCGACCGACACCAGCCTCCAGACCGGCTGGCTCGGCAGGTACCTCGACGTCGCCGGCACCCCCACGAACCCCCTCCAAGGCCTCTCGATGGACGGCCAGATGAACCCCACCCTCGCGACCGCCGTCAACCCGACCGCCGCGATCCAAACCCCCGCCGACTTCTCGCTCTGGCTAAACGGCGTCTGGGGCGACGTGTTCGACTGGACGCACGACTCCGCCTCCGCACTCGGCGACCAACAGCACCACTC
>Ga0302326_10015608_pt1 | contig 15967 bp, 15 predicted proteins | sample Palsa_T0_3_FD_202264 | JGI IMG/M metagenome (GOLD analysis project Ga0302326, IMG submission 202264) | Peat permafrost microbial communities from Stordalen Mire near Abisko, Sweden - Palsa_T0_3 | ecosystem: Environmental > Terrestrial > Soil > Palsa > Peat permafrost | place: Sweden: Abisko... | reverse complement strand
CAAACGCTGTTGTGGAGTGGACTAACAGCCATTGAGGTCGGGTGCCCCAGGTCTCGCCCTTGAAACCTGAGAATAGATAAGCCTCACCGGCGCAAGCCGAGTGCATGCCGTCGTCCCCAGCCGAACAACTCATACCTGCCACTACTCCCGTCCGTGTGCTCAGGTCGCAATCGCTTGAGAATCGCCCGTATTCGCAACATGATCCGCCTTGCGATTCCTCGTCAGTCCCACGGCAACCGAAATCATCCAGATGAAGCCTACGAACCGAGTGATCGGAATGAAGAAGTTTGCCGGGTACGCGATCAAGCTGAACGAGGAGAGTTCTCCTGCGATGGCTACAAGCATTCCAAGAGCCACCATCCACCGCGGAAGCAGCCGCATGAAATGGCAGGTCACGGAGACGCCCGCAGCCAGCAGGCCGAATCCCACGGCGAAGACGGTTCCGCCTAGCAGGAAGCTGAGAGAAACGATCGCCTTCATCACCTGTGCCGAATCCAAAACTTCGGGTACGGACAGGATCCACCCCACGGCGCCGGAAAGAAGCAACGCGATCGTAGCGATCAAGCCGCCGAGGAGAGCAATGTTTGTACCGGCGGCACGAACGCCCAGGAAGCGCAGGCGGCTGACGGCGGTAACCGCGAAGATGCCGAAAGGCACCGCAGAGCCAAACAGGCAGAAGTTGCTCACACGCACGGCTGTGGGGCTCAGAGCCAGGAACTGGTGCAACGCTTCGGCTGACGCGAAAGGGGTCACGAAGGCCGCTCCATGCCTGAGCACCATCGCCGCCACGAACCCGGCCTCGGAGATCAGGATGTAGACAGCCGCGAGCAGAATCAGGGATGGGCCACGGAAACGAGGGGTTTGTTTCATCATGTAATCATTTATTACATAAACGATTAAAATGTGCAATAATTTTCTCAAGATGAGCAAAAATGACATGGGAAGAGGACAGCCGGCCTTCCTGCTTGCCCAGTTGGGGGCGCACGCCGCGTCGCAATTTGCGGAAAGATTGAGGCTTCTCGAACTTGCGCCGGCAGATGCGGGAATCCTGCGCCTGCTGCGCGCTACGGCCGGACTGAGCCAGCAGGAGATGGCGGGGAGGCTGCAGATTCACCCCAGCCGGCTGGTGGCGATACTGGACAACCTGGAGAAACGAGGGTTTGTGGAGCGAAGGCCAAACCCGGATGACCGGCGTTTGTATTCCATTCACCTGACAAGGAATGGCGGCGAAATCCTAGAAAAGATCGGCAGAGTGGCACGGGAGCATGAGGATGCCCTGCTCTCGGCTCTCGGCAGCGGGGAGCGGGGCGAGCTTGCAGCTCTGTTACTCAGAATCGCTGACCAGCAGGGGCTTGTTCGAGGGGTTCATCCGGGATACCAGCGCCTGGGAAAACCCAAAGAATCTTAGGGCGGGAATCCACAAAATAGCCATGGGGTGCCGGAGCTGAATCTGCCGGTACGCTACGTGGACGTAGGCGAACAAATGAGCGACCTGCTAGAGTCTTTGAGCGGCGGCGTTTGTAGACTCGCTGCTGGGCTAATATGACCGCCCCCGATCAAGACCGTTACTGGATGCAGCGCGCCCTTGAACTGGCGCGTCGCGGCATCGCCGTCAGCTCGCCCAACCCCGCCGTCGGCTGCGTCATTCTCGACCGCGCAGGCCAGGTGGCCGGCGAAGGCTGGCACGAATACGACCTGATTGAACATGCCGAAGTGGCCGCGTTAAGAGTCGCCGCACAGCATGCCGGCAATCGCCTGCTGGGCGGCACAGCCTACGTGAATCTCGAACCTTGCAACCACACCGGCCGCACCGGCCCATGCACCGAAGCTCTCATTGCCTCGGGCCTGCGCCGCGTGGCGGCCGCCACCATCGACCCCAACCCCGCCGTCGCCGGCCACGGCGCGGATCGCATGCGCGCCGCAGGCATGGAAGTCACGCTCGGCGTCTGCCAGGCCGAAGCCCGCCGCCTCAACGAAGGCTTTGCCCGCTGGAGCCAGCACAAGCGCCCGCTGGTGCTGATGAAAGTAGCCATGACGCTTGACGGCCGCATTGCTCCGCCCGCCGGCCAGCACGCGCTGCACGCGCCCTACTGGATCACCTGCGAAGCCGCCCGCGCCGCCGTGCAGCCGCTGCGCTGGCAGGCCGATGCCGCGCTCACCGGCGTTGATACCGTGCTGGCCGACGACCCCCTGCTCACCGACCGCAGCGGCCTGCGCCGCCGCCGTCCGCTGCTGCGCGTGGTGCTCGATTCAGCCTTGCGCATGCCGCTCGACTCAAAAATGGTGGCAACCGCCCACAACGATGTCGTCATCTTCACCGTGTCGAAAGATGAGCGCCGCATTCAGGAACTGCAATCGCGCGGTGTCCGCGTTGAAGTTCTTCCAGCCGAGGCCGGCCGCGTGCCGCTCAGCAAGGTCCTCGACAAGCTCGGCGAAGAAGGCATTCTGACCCTGCTCACTGAAACCGGCACGCGCCTCAACACCGCGCTGCTGGCCGCCGGCCTGGTCGATCGCGTGCACCTGTTCGTCTCCCCGCAGATCATGGGCTCGGACGCCGTGCCCGCCTTCCGCGGCATGTCCCACGCTATCCGCATGGCCGAAGTCGAAGTGGAGCGCTATGACAACGACCTCGGCCTTTGCTCACTGCTCAAAGACCCGTGGGAGAAGCAGGGAACAGGGATCAGGGAACAGGGATCAGAGAATACGCATACGTAGAACTCCATCGGGACTATGCGCCCTTGGAAATCGGCGCATGCCTGCAGCGGCGCTGCTTCCTTGTCCCTAGTCCCTAGTTCCTGATGCCTGTTCCCTGTTCCCTGTTCCCTGTTCCATTAAGATAAAAACATGTTTACCGGCATCATCGAGCAAACCGGAACGCTGGTCAGCCTCAAGGAAACAGGCGGCGCGCGCCGCATCACCGTCGAAGCGCCAGGCATAGCCGGCCGGCTCCGCGAGGGCGACTCGCTGAGCGTTTCCGGCGTCTGCCTCACCGCTCTCGACGTGAACGCAACCTACTTCCATGCCGACCTGGCCCATGAGACGCTCGACCGCACCTCGCTCGGCGCGCTCGCCCCCGGCTCCAACGTGAATCTCGAATTGCCCACGGCTGCGGGAAGTCCCCTCGGCGGCCACATTGTGCAAGGCCACGTGGACGGGTGCGGCACACTCACCGCGCTCGATCCAGTCGTCCCGCAGTCCGCTCCGCACTTCGACAAGCACACCACCGACTGGACCCTCAAAATCCGCGTCCCCGAAAATGTGCGCCCCTGGATGGTCCATAAAGGTTCCGTCGCCATCGAAGGCATCAGCCTGACCATCGCCGATTTCGATGGCGAGACCATCGCCATCGCCATTCTGCCGCTCACCTATTGGCGCACCAACCTGCATACGCTCGAAGTCGGCGATCCGGTGAATGTGGAAGCGGATGTACTCGTCAAGCTGGCCCACGCGCAGATGATCGCGCAAAAAAAACCTGAGTTCGAACTGACCGAAGCCTGGCTGGTGGCCAGCGGTTATTGAATCCGAACGCACGGGATTGGCAGCCCGCCTGTCCTCGTGAGAAAGCGGGCGAGCGATGAAGAGCGGACGTTGGTTTAGACTGCCGGCGATTTTCCTTATCGCCGCAGGCGCGTTCCCGCAGGCTGCTCCACCGCCCGATCAACCCGCGCAACCTGCACGGCCCGCCGAATCGACGCACATCCAAGGGCCTGAGGGAACGGAAGGATGGACCCTCGACTCGCCGATTCCCGATCGCCCCAACGAGACCTTTCCCTTCACCCTGGTGATCGCGCGCAAAGGCCGCGTCCTCCGCAAGATCGACGGCGATCCGTTCGTCTGGCAATGGATCTTTTGGAACAATGGGCGCCAGGTGGCCTATGAATCCGGGCCGCTTCACTTCGGCCTGCAATGTACCCTGCTTAATGTTCGCACTGGCAAGAAACTGGCCAGCTACGATTGCTTTCACGGCGTGCCAAACGAAGCGCCCGCCTGGTTGAAAGCTCTGGAAAAAGTCCACTGATTGAGCGCATAATCTGCTGGAAAGGCGAACGCCGGTGAAATCCGTCGCAGAGATCGGCATGAAGATCAGCGCCTGCCAGCGCGAGTACTACCGCTATACCGGTGTTTCGGCGGAGTTGGAACGCCGCGGTGCCGGTTCTTCGCGACCGGAACTGGCCTGGGCGCGAACATCCGAGAAGAAGGAGGAGGAGCAATCCTCTGAGTTCCAGTCTCAGGGCTTGGCGGCCAGCTTCGGCGGATCAGTCACGTAGTCGTCGCCGGTGCGGGCCAGCAGCAACGCACGCCGATCCGTCAGCAGCTTCAGCTGATTGGTCACCTCGATAAACTCCTTCTTCTGGTCACCAGTCAGCCCGGTAGCGGCTCCGGACGCATCCGGAACCGCGGCCCGCTTGTTCAACTCATCCAGCCGCGCCTGCAGCCGCGGAATCTCGCGATCCATCAGAATCGGCCGGATGATCGCAGTCTTCGTTCGCCCGGCGGCGATATCGTTGCGATTGTTCTCGCCCCACACGGGGAGAATGCCCACGTGGCCAAGTTCGACGCGAATCCCTGCCGGCCCGTAGTCCTTGCGCACGGCGCTGAATTCGGCAATCATCTCGTCGCGCGGGTCGCCGTCCTTGTCCGGCATCAGGCCGTCCACATAGGTACGCGACTGGTTGGAAAGAAAATTTCCCAGCGAATAAAAGATCACCGTGTTGCGAGCGTCTTGCGTGGTGTACGTCTCCACCGGCTGCAGCACGTGCGGATGGTGGCCCACAATCACCGACGCTCCTGCTTCCAGCATCTTGTGCGCCATGTCAACATCTTCCGGCCGTGGCGCGGGCGCGTACTCGATGCCCCAGTGAATGGAAACCACCAAAAAATCGCATTGCGCGCGAGCCGACTTCACGGCTGCCAGCACTTGCGCCTCGTCGGCACCTGGCGCTCCGCCGCTCTCGCCTGGATAAGGGAAGAAATTCACATGCGGCTGGTCATCTTTGTCCGGGTTGCGATTGCCGTTGAGCCAGCGCGTCATGCCCAGCCAGCCCACCTTGATGCCGTTGGCCTCGGTGATCACCGGCTGCCATTGCTGCTCGACCGTATCGCCGGAGCCGGCAAAGAGCAGCCCTTCTTCGCGCAGATGTTCCCGCGTCTCCGCGAAGCCCGCCCAGCCCTGATCCATGACATGATTATTCGCGAAGGAAACGATCTTGATGCCGCTGGCCTTCAGCCCATCGAGCAGGGCAACCGGCGCATCGAACATGAACGGCTTCGACCCATGCGAGTGCGCCGGAGCCACCGGGGTCTCCAGATTCACGAAGCCGAAGTCGGCCCGCTTGAACACATCGGCAACGTCAGACAGCAGCGCTCCCCACCCCTGCGAGTTGGTCGGATCGCCCGCTGCAACCGCCGCGCCGGCCGCGGCCCGCACCGCCTCATGCGGAATCACGTCGCCGCCCGCGGCAAAGCTTACCTGGGCAAGTTCGTGCGGATATGGAGCAGCAAGAGCCGCAAGACGCCGTCCATGAGATCCGCTCAGCAGGATCGCCGCAACACCCGCCACAACCAACAGCAAAGCGCCGCCTGCCAGACGCCAGCGCCTCCGCAGACCGGAAGCAAGCGTGGCGCCAATTCCCGCACCAGCCCGGCTTTCCGGCATCAAGCTATCCATCGGCTGCGCCAATCCGTATCCCTTCAACTTCAATTTCAGTGTATGCGTTCAACGCGCCGGCAACTTTGCAGCATCACCCTGTCCTGATGAGCGCAATCCGGGAGCGTCCAGGAGGGTAGGACCTCATTTTGGAGCGACGTGCGAGACTCCCAGGATACGGACCAGAACGCCCTTGGTTTGGCCGGTCAAGGCCAAGCGCAAGATGTTCCCCAAAACCTCCCACGAGACATGGATGCCGCACGGCAATTGAATATGGAAAGCAGCAGTTCCCATTTCCTTTCGGCCCTCCGGAAGCGGGTTATTCTGGAGCGCCAGCAGGAAGTCTCCGATCTCGCGACGTGCTGCCGCATCGCAATCAAGAATGTCCGTCTTGACCGCCATGTCGACTTCCACCTTGCTGGGCATGCGGGGAATCATAGCACCCGCCAGGCGATCGGAACGGGCGAACAGTTCTCCTAGCGCGCCTTAGCCGTTGCAAGAGGACCGGCCGGTGCTCCACCAAGGCCCCTCTTCTTCTTGCCTGAAAACGCGGTCTGCACCGGCGCCGCCGGTTCGGCAGGCGCATAGCCGATGCCGTCAAGGAACTTTCCCAGCGGAATATCGGAATTCTTCTTCCCGCGCCGCATTTCAAACTTCTTGCGAAGTTCCTCGGGCAGATCGCGGCGGGGAATGCTGACTACAGGAAGAAGCACCGCGTGGTCGCCGACGACCTCAAGCAACAATTCCCCGCCCTCCTCAAGCGAAAGCAGATTCATGCAGTCTCGGGGAATTGTGACCTGGCGCTTGGCGCCGATAGGGAGCCTGAATTGAACGGTTGCCATGAGAATGCCTCCGGAAAGAGTATAGCGGATTGGCGGACATTCCGCCAATCCGCCAACTCCATCACTCTACCAGACGCAACAGCAACTGGGCAAGAAACCCGGCCACTATCAGGGCGAATCCGGCCGCCGTCCAGCGAAGAGAAACCACAGCTGCTTTCCATTCCTCATCGGTTAGATTGAGACGGGGAAACTCGCGCAGGAATCGAACGTCAATTCGGTTCTTCTTCAGTTCATTCAGGCGAAGAAAGGCGTCTCGGGCGAGGATAAGCCCCCCAAGAAATGTGAGCGAGTCGGCAAGAATCCCGAGCCCGGCACGATGCCCTTCAAACCAATTCATGGATGAATCCTATCCGCGCGCATCGCGTTTTGAAACCTGAAAATGCCGAATGATCCCCCGTCACAGCCGCCGCACCAGGAGGATGGTCTGGTCGTCGAACTGCCTTCCGAAGGCGCGCACCGCAGTGAGAAGTTTTCCCGCCAGCTCCGGTAACGGATCTTTGGCATTGGCCGCGATTACATCCTTCAGCCGCTGCACGCCATATTCCTCGCCGGATTTGTCGGCCACCTCAAGAATGCCGTCGGTGGCCACCACCAGCACATCGCCGGGGGCCGTCCGCAGCACTTCGCCGTCGAATTTCGGCACGGGGACCAACCCAAGCGGAAACTGGGCATCGTCCGTGTGCGAAGACCTTTGCTCCGCCGCGTGCCATTGCAGAATGGGCGGGCTTGCCGCAATCGCGTAATACACGCTCCCGTCGCAGCCCAACCGGAAACCGGTGAAGGTAGCGTACATCTGCGGCTCTTTCACTTCGGGAAGCACCGTGTTCAGCCGGTCCAGCAACACCGGCAGCGTCTGCTCCGGCGAGCGTTCTCCTGCATCCAGCAGGGCGGTGCGCGCGGCGGTTTTCAGCATGCCCATCAAGATACCGGCCTGCAATCCGTGGCCGGCAATGTCGGCCAGGTAGGCGATGGCATCTCCACTGGGAAGGTAAAGCGCGTCCACCAGGTCGCCGCCGACCTTTTCACTGGGATAGGAGATGCCGTACACATCGAAGCATGCGCAGTGCAGGGCGATCGGCGGCACCAGCGTCTTCTGGATCCCATGCGCCAGCTTCAGCTCGTTCTCGAGCCGGAAGGTATTCACGCCCTCGCGCCGGATGTAGGCGACAAAGAAGCAGTAGGAAAGCGCCACCGCGGCCATGGTCTCAATCGAGGCAAAGTGAACTCCCGCCTGCAGCGTCACCGTTTGCAGGTTGAAAGTCCGTATCATCCACTTGGCGAGAGTGGTGAATACGGTGCCGATGAAAAACTGCATCACGATCAGGATGAAGAGAAATGCTTTGGGTAAGCGGGCCAGCACCAAAATCCACAGCACCGCGTTCACGCCCAGGCAGAAAGCGAGCGCCAGCACCACCGCATACGGCAGGATCCCGTTGTTCAAATACAAGTCAATGAAGGGGCCGATGACCGAGAACAGAAAGAAGACCGCGGTCATCAGCACCCAAAGGCGCTTGAGGGGCACCACGCGAAAGCGATTCCAATGGACCGCGCGCCCCTGTTGCCACGATTCGTGCCTGCCTGCCATCGATCTGAACCTCTTGCGGTGTTCTTGCTTTTGCTCGGGAACTAGCAGCCAATATACCGGATGCCGCCGAACCGGGCTGAATTGGAACCTTCCTGGCCATTTCTTCCAGCGCAGCCTTGCCATGGAGTACACTTGCGCAATTCCCCCAATTCAAGCCTGTAAGGAGATCGAGCATGAAGAAGTTCATTGGCTTTGCAATGGCAGTTGTTGGCATTTCACTGGCGGCTGTGTCTGCCGCCCCAGCCCAGGTTCCCTACAGTGAGGGGCCGATCACAAGAGTTGTGCTGATAAAAATCGTACCTGGCCACTCCGACGCGATCTTTGCCGACTTCAAGAAGAACATCGTCCCCATGTGGGAGGCTGAAAAGAGCGCCGGGCTGATTGTCGATTACAGCATGTTCCTGAACACCACGACGTCCGAGCCCGATTGGGACCTCGGTTACACCATCACATACAAAAACTTTGCAGCCCTGGATGGTCTCCCCGACAAAGTGTGGGACATCCGCATGAAGCAATACGGCGACCACTCCGCCGAGCAGAAAGTGATCGAGAAGCGGGTGGAGAATGGCCACGTGGTCACCAGCTCGCTGCTGCGTGGCATTACCCTGCGGTAGCTGACTCAGGCTCGGCAAAATCAGCGGCGCAGTTCCTCCTGCGCCGCCTTCACATTTTTAGATTCCAACCGCCCAGACGTAGCAGCCCTACTTGCCTCCACTTGGAGTGGCAACTTCCAGCGACCCTGCGCGCGCCGTCGCAAGGTCCTGCACGCCGATTCGCAAAGAGCCGCTTCCCGCCGGCACATCGAGCGCCATGCGCACGCGAATGCCGTCGGCCAGGATGCCGGCCAGTTGCGCGGGAGTGAAGCTCATGGCGATGCTTCGGTCGATGTAATTCACGCGCGTGCCCTCTCGGTCATACGCAACCAGCGCCACTTCAATGCGCAACTGGCGTTTTCCATCCACCGGCTCATCGAACGAAACGCTGTGCGGATCGATGGTCAGCTCCGCGACGGATCGATGTACCGGCTGCTTCAAGGACGCTTCCATCTCGCCCGCCGTGCCGCTGGGCAGATTGACGCCCCGCAGCAACGGGTCGGCCGCGTCGAGCAATCGCGCCTTGAAGAGCACCTGCGTCGCCGGCGGCGCTCCATACATTGTGGCGGACGCCATCACGCTCTTCACTTCCCCATCGCCGGCGGACAGCTCGCCCGCTTGCTGTTTGTAGTACCCGCTGCGATAGGCCGCGCTCAAGCCCTTGCCCTCAACCTGAACCTGAATCCTGTGGAACTTTCCATCGGACGCATGGGCAGCGGGCACATAGCCGATGGTGTAGTAACTCGAGCCGTCTTCCAGCGCACTCTCCACCGCGCTCTTCAGATCGTTGGTGTGGATGAACGCCTTTCCGCCGGTGCCGTCAGCGATCCGTTCCATCGCGGCGTTTTCGTTCTGCGTTTCGGTCTGAAAGGTCTTGTCGTCCTGGGCGGCGACGGGCAGGTTTACCCGTCCATACGGGACGTTCGGCGTTGGCTTGTACGACGCGTTGGCCGAGGTCTGGGTCATCACGCCGCGCGCATCCACGGGATAGACAGCAACCCGCGCAGCCGCAAGCAGTTCATTCGTCCTTTGCACCTCGTCGGAGTATTCCCGTATTGACTTCAGAGGATTGATGAGCTGGTCGTTGGGTTCGAGCGCGATGGGAAACGAGCCGGAAAGCCAGATCAGGTTCTTGCGTCCCAGAATGCCGCCAAGATAAGCGGCTATCTCTCTCAACGCGTCGAGCGTCGTTTTTACGCGCACATCCGTCTGGCGGGCGGCGATGTCGGCCAGTTGCTGTTTGATGAGGGCGATTTCTGCTCGGGTGGTCGCCAGCTCGTTCGCCCTGGGGTCCAGGGCCGCTTGATTCTGCGGATCGAGCAGAACAGACTGTTCCGTGCCTTGTTTCCCGTGATCCACGGCCCTGATGAGTTCCGCCGCATCGGTTGTGAATCCCCTCACCAGTTGCAAGCGCGATGCGAGGGTGAAGATCGCAAACGAGGCGCCGGGTTCCGCCTTGCTGAGAAACTCGACGACCTGGCGGCGCATCTCCACCTGATCTTCCATGGGCGTGTTCAACCCGTCCAGCAGCAGGACATTCACTGCGCTGCCTTCCGGATAACGCGGTGCGTTGCTATAGGTATGGGCCGGCAAAGACGCCTGGCTACCCGCCGCAACCGCGGTTTGGGCATTGCCGGGCCGGCGCTCGTCGAAAGAGGTAATTGCCTGCTCGCGGCCATCTTCGAAGATGCGGAACCGGCTGCGGTCCAGTCCATGCATGGCGCCGCCTCGCTCGGTCACAACCACGTCCACCAGCACCAGGTTCGCGTTGGCGTGCAGCACCAGGGCTGGTTCGGCGCTCGAAGTGGGAACAGAATCGCCGGTGGACGCGGCCTGCGCTCCGGGCTGCAACGTTTCCTTCAGCGGACTAATTGCCGGGCTGGCGGCAGCATTCTTTGCCGGAGCCCCTGCCGGATTCGGCTCTGGATTCGTCGCCGCGACCGGCGTCCCGCTACCATTGGTTTGGGTGTTGGCCGCAGCAGCCGAGTCACTGGACAAAGGCTGCTCCGCTTCCGCAGTCTGCGCCGTCTTCCCTGCGTTGGCTGCCGTCAGGATGCGCGACTCCGTGCCAAACAGGTGATACTGGCTGAAGGAAACATCGTTCAATTGCGTCATCTGTGGCGCGGTTGCGGATTGACCGGCAACTTTGGTCAGGCCCACCGCCACGGCCGACAGAGAAATGCTCTTCAGCGGACAGATATGTGTGTGCCCGCCGATCTCCACCGGACCATACTCAACTACATTGTCAACCTTTACCACCTGGCAAGTGGGGCTCATCTCCACAACCATTGTCAGGCGCAGAATGTCTCCAGTGGCAGGGTCGACTGCAATCTCCCCGTGATATGCCGGCAACTGCCAGGCAGCCCTCCCGTCGCAAGCAGAAAACACTTTGTAACGCGACTTCCCTTGCGGCACCGCGTAGTGCAAAACAGCCTGCGGTCCAGCCGAGCCTTGTTCCCAATGGCTCCAGGTAAACCCGCCGTGGACAGCATCTCCCATCACGATCGCGAGAATCGGACCGAACTCACCGGTCGAGGTCAATCGATCGGTTTGCGGCCCCGTTTTCTTGCTCTGATCCGATGCTGCGGCCGGCACCTCCTGGCCGTCACGGTAGGCGACATTGATGCTCGATCTGCCCTCCACATGCAGCGGACGGTAATCCGTGGTTGCCATTCCACCTGAGAACTCCACACTGTTGGTCACTTCAGATGGAGCGTCTTCAAAGTAGGTGGTCTCCCTGGTCGCCAGGAAATTCGGCAACTGGTGCAGGACATTGCCCGTATAACTCACCGCCAGAGCCAGGATGTGCTGCTGCTCAGCCGCATCGGGTGCAGGCATGGCTGGAATGTCCGCGGCAGGAAGATCGAGAAAGGCCGAGGAGTCAGCCAGCACAATCAGCGCCTCGCGGCTGCGGCGACCGGGGAAAGAAGTCTCCCAGCGCGAAAGCCGGGCCGAGCTCGCCCTCTCGGTCAGTTGCAGTTCGGAGAGCTGCCCGGCCACTTTTGCATCGGACTTGCCCTGCGCGGCAGTCAGCATCTGCTCCAGTTGCTCCACGGTGATCCGCTTTGCGGCAAGCGCCGGCAGCGCGCAACCCAGCAGCAACAGAAGCGCCAACTTGCCCATTATCCTGAGAGCAGTAGGTAGCCTGAGGGTCAGGTTGCCACGCCGAAGCGGCGAATTCAAGCCGGCGGAAGCAACCGAATGAAAGTGCATGAGAATCGCGGAACTGTTGAGGCGGGCAGACAGAGGACACCTCTGTGGTCATGCTTCGAATTCCCAGCAAGTATATACGCCGCTTGAATCCGGGCGCCCAGACTTCGACGCGCGCAGCAACCTTCAGCCTTCAGGCATTTCGGTACCTGGGAGCCAGCGACCCAACCTTGGCGATGAACTCTACTTCTGCGGCCGGATCAAGCTTCGGAGGCGGTGTGGTGCGCGTTGCAACTTGCACCCCAACCGAAGCGAAGAACTCCTCCTGCCCGGCCGGCGAGCAAATGCACAGCAGCCGCGCAGGCCGGTCGCTCGCATTGTGGAATTGGTGCGGCGCGTTGGCCGGAATATGCACCGTCTGCCCTGCCCTGACTACCGACTTCGCGCCCCGGAACGTGGCCTCGATCTCGCCCTCAAGCAGAATGAAGGTCTCTTCAAAGTCGTGCCGGTGCGGCGGAGGTCCCCCGCCGGGCGGGATGTACATGTCGATCAGGCAGAATCGCCCCGCCGTGTCTTTGCCCGTCAACAAAGTCGTGTAGGTGTCTCCCACCAATCCAATGTGCGCAGCCTCGGCACCGTCCGCGCTGGCAACGGCGATGTTTCGCGCCGCGTCGTCGTTGGGGATCGAAGTCTGAGGCGAAGCGCCGGCTGCATTTTCGGTCATCGCAATTCTCCTTTTCGCAAAATCGCGTGTGTGCCCAATCGTCTCACGGCGGGTGGTCCAGGTCTGACCGGTAAGAACACTGGGTGCCCCATGTCTCGTCCGCCGCGGCGGAAGGCATGGGAAACCTCGATTCTTAGAGCTTATCCGTACATTGGTAGCGCCGACCTCCAGGTCGGCTGTCATGTGGGCCTCCGGCCCGCACACTGACTCTGCCGGCGTGGACGCCGCCAGTACAGCCGGTCTGGAGACCGGCGCTACTCGGACGCTCAATTTACCGAAAAGCTCTTAATCACCCCCCCCATTTCGACCTGGAAACCAGGACCGTTCCCGGCATGGGCCGCCGGGGTTGTGCAGCCGAGCGCTCCTTGCCCCTTGCGCGTCTATCTGTTACAACCTCGGGAGACCTAAGCTGGTACCCTGAAAGCTGAGAAATACCGTATAGAAAGGCCGGCAACCCCAAGCCGGCGAACGGAGCCATGGCAGAGTTCGTCATCAAGCTGGCCGATGAGCGTGGACGCGTGATGGAGCAGACCCAGACCGCCGCCACCGCCGAAGAGCTGCGCGCGCGCTTCGCCCATGCCGGCTACCACGTGTTTTCAATCAAGGCGCGGTCGGGATTCGGCCTGAAACGCCGCAAGGTCAAGCTGGAGCCGTTCCTCATCTTCAACCAGCAGTTCCTCACCCTGATCCGCGCCGGCCTGCCCATTCTCGGCAGCTTGCAGATGCTGGCCAAAGGCCAGAAGAACGCCCATTTCGCCGCCCAGCTGGACGACGTTTCCACCCGCGTAAAAACCGGCGAGTCGCTCTCCTCCGCGTTTGAAGCGCAAAGTGGCTTTCCGGTCATGTACACCACCACGCTGCTGGCCGGCGAGCGGTCCGGAAATCTTCTCGAAGTGCTGGAGCGCTACGTCAGCTTCCAGCGCATCTCGCTCACCTTCCGCAAAAAGCTCATCACCTCGCTCATCTACCCTTGTGTGTTGATGGTGCTGGTCACGGCGCTGGTCATCTTCATGTTCGCCTACGTGGTGCCGCAGTTTGCCACGCTCTATGACCAGCTTGGTTCCAGGCTGCCGGCCATGACTGTCTACCTGCTCAACTTCAGCAGGTGGCTGAACCACAACCTGCCGTGGATTCTGCTCACGATTGCTGTAGTGGGCGGAGTGGGCTACCGGTTCTCCATCACCGAGCGGGGCCGCGACTTTATCGACGGCGTGCGCGTGAAGCTGCCCGTCTTCGGCAACATCTGGCTCAAATATCAGGTTGCGCTGTTTGCGCGCACGCTTTCCACGCTGCTCACCGGCGGTTTGCCGCTGGTGCCTTCGCTCGAAACAGCAGCGCGCTCCATCTCGTCGCGGCGAGTTTCCAAAGCCGTGGTCTCGTCCATCACCACCGTGCGCGAAGGCAAAAGCCTTGCCGAAGCACTGACGTCGACCAAGGTATTTCCCGACCTGGCCGCAGAGATGATCACCGTAGGCGAGCAGACCGGCGCTCTTCCGCAGATGCTCAACTCTGTGGCCGAATTTTTCGAGGAAGACGTGGCCACCGCGCTCACCGCTTCGCTGGCCCTGATTGAGCCGGCCATTCTCATCATCATGGGCATCGTCGTGGTGTTCATTCTCATTTCGCTCTACCTGCCCATCTTCTCCCTGGGCATGACGGGCGGGAACGGCGGAGGAGGGTAACAAGCCATGGAAGAGGCATCCGTACTAGCAATTCCAATGCCGACGGGAACGGACGATCGAGCGCAGGCTGAGGCGCTGGCGCGACGTTATTGCGCGGAGTTTGTGGATCTCAAGAACTTCAAAATTCAGCACGACCTGCTGCGCACGGTGCCGGTGGAGCTGATGTTCCGCTATAATTTTGTGCCCATCGAGCAACAGGGCGACGCACTGGTCATTGCGGTTTCAGATCCCTCGCGCCTCATGGTTCTCGATGAGATTGCCGGCCTGCTCGCGCATCGCATCATTGCGCGCGTGGCCACGCTCTCGCAGATCACCGACCTGCTCAAGAAGACCGAGCAGTCCCAGCGCGTGCTCGACGAAGCCAGCGAAGGCCTCACCTTCGACGTGCTCACCGGCGACGATAACTCCGACGAAAATATCTCCATCGAAAAGCTGACCAGCGAAGAAGACATCAGCCCCATCATTCGCCTGGTAGACACCACCATCTTCACGGCTCTCGAGCGGCGCGCATCCGACATCCACATTGAGACAAATGACGACTCCGTCGTCGTTAAATACCGCATCGACGGCGTGCTGCAAATGGCCATGGCGCCCATTGCGCGCGAGCATCACTCGACGATTCTCTCCCGCATCAAGATCATGAGCGAGCTGGACATTGCCGAGCGCAGGGTCCCGCAGGACGGCCGCTTCAGGGTCCGCTATAAAGGCCGCCTCATCGACTTCCGCGTGAGCATTATGCCCACCGTGCATGGCGAGAACGCCGTTCTCCGCGTGCTCGACAAAGAATCGATGAGCGAGAAGTTCCGCAATCTGACTCTCGATGTGGTCGGCTTCGCCGACGACGACCTCCGCCGCTTCCGCCGTTATATCCGAGAACCCTACGGCATGGTGCTGGTCACCGGCCCCACCGGTTCCGGAAAAACCACCACCCTCTACGCCGCGCTCAACGAGATCAAGAGCGACGAAGACAAGATCATCACCATCGAAGACCCGGTGGAATACCAGATCCGGGGCATTACGCAAATCCCGGTCAACGAGAAAAAGGGCCTCACCTTCGCCCGCGGCCTGCGCTCCATTTTGCGTCACGATCCGGACAAGATCCTGGTCGGCGAAATCCGCGACAACGAGACCGCGCAGATTGCCATCAACTCCGCGCTCACCGGTCATCTCGTCTTCACCACCGTCCACGCCAACAACGTCGTTGATGTGCTAGGCCGCTTCGTCAACATGGGCGTCGAGGTCTACAACTTCGTTTCCGCGCTCAACTGCATCCTCGCCCAGCGCCTGGTGCGCACCATCTGCGAGCATTGCGCCCACACCGTCCATTACGGCGACGACGTCCTGCTGCAATGCGCCATGGATCCCGACGAGTGGCGCGGCTTTGCCTTCCGCGAGGGCCAGGGCTGCATCGAATGCGGCGGCACCGGCTTCCGCGGCCGAACGGCGATCCATGAACTGCTGGACTTGACCGACCCCATCCGCGAGTTGATTCTGGAAAAGAAACCCACCTCCGAGGTGCGCAAACTGGCACGGAAAGAGGGCATGAGCTTTCTGCGTGAGTCCGCGCTTGACCGCGTGCGCCGCGGCCTGACCACGCTCAAGGAGATCAACAAGGTTACGTTCATCGAGGCATCACGTTAGCTGAGAGCTATGAGCTTTCAGCTTTCAGTTTTACCTTCCGGCTTCCAGCAACTTGATCGTGGACCGGGAGCAGGGGAAAAGAAGAGAGAATAGCGGTTGACAA